>WNFP01023558.1_pt1 | contig 10441 bp, 8 predicted proteins | sample 5400201 | NCBI WGS metagenome assembly WNFP01 (sample SAMN13153355, study PRJNA577476) | soil metagenome | isolation source: 115 cm saprolite under Madrone tree | place: USA:California | collected 2016-06-14
AAGCCGCCCAGGGAGGACGACTGTCCGAAAGACCGACGTGAATCGGCTGCGTCTCATTTCAAGGCAAAATTCGAGGCGATATCGCGTACGGACAAGGTCATTGAATGGTTCGGCAGCAAGCTTGATGGGTACGAGGTTCGGTTTCTGCAAATCGGCACCATCAAGAACGATGACGAAAAGAAGAAGAGCGGTAACGATATCTGGCGCCCGTACCTGTTCACCGGGAAAGTCGTCCACGCGCCCGAAGGATGCGAGCAGCGTGATCCGCTGGGTGACGCACGAGGCGAGGCCACATCCTCGGATGAGGAGAAGCTGGACGGCATTAATTTTCGTCTGGCGACGCTCGTTCGCGTTGCGAACTCCAATGTAGCGACCCTCTCGATTGCGGGGCTTGGAACATTCAGGCTTACCGACGAGGAATGCTCATCCGGCGGAACTGAAATCCTCGAGGGGACCATCGAGGCATACGGAGGCATTCGCTGCGAGCCCCTGGAGATGAAATCGCCGCCGGCCGAGAAGACCTGCGAAGTGGATTGTCCGGAGGCCCGACGAACGTGTGCGCACGACGCTTTCCGCTTCAGGTTCGGCCGAATGGATCCGCGAAATGCGCCACCGCAAATCCAGGACTTATTGCTCCAAACGGGATGCGGGGCGGAAGCGGCGCGAGTGAATATCGGCGCGTTGTCCACCCATCCGATCTGGCGTCCTTTTTACTGGGTTCAGCTTGCGTCCTGTCCGTTCAATGTGCGCAACGCGGACCTGCCCGGTCTGGCGGGCAAGACGACGATTGGCGTGAAACCGAAACTCAAATTCAAGTGGCCACCCATTGGCGTCGATAAAGTGTTTGAGACCGATGGTCTGCGGCTGGCGACGAAAGATCCGGATGATTCGGCCGCGCCCTCTGAATTCCCAGTCCAGACCGAGCTCGGCAGCCTGTCGCTGACCGGAAGCGCCAGGTCCAGCAGTTTCGGTCTTTCGGGCGCGACATTCACCTATACCAAGATGGCCACAACCGGCGCGCCGGTGGACTGGACCGGATCCTGCAAGTCGTCCGACAAGGGCGTCCTGATACCGGCAGGTAAAGTTGAGTGTGGATGGGCGCCGGCGCCACAGCATGACCCAGCACCTCCGGATACTTGCCCTACAGGCACGATGACGAAGTTGGAGAACTTTAAGTTCATGGCGAAGTACTTCAAACTGTGGAAAAGTCTCGGGAGCAATCCAGGGATGATTCAGACCGTGACCTACCCGGACGGCAGTCCTCTGTATAAGTCAGGCGAGGTTGTGACAGACGCCCGGTTCATCGGTCAGGTAGTCGGGCCTGGTGGTGGGCTTGAGCCCGTCGTCGTCGTGTTCGACATGAAGGTACTGGCCGTCACCTACCTGCCGGGGCGGGTCGATATTCTATTCACCGTTCTTTCTCGACCCTGCGCTTATCAAAACGGCATCGACCGCGTGCCGCTCCGCCTCTTCGGTTACAGCTGTGCGGAGAGCATTACTCAAGGACAAACGATCAAGATGGGCGAAGACTTGCCGACACTGGCTCCACCGCGTCGCCCTTGAGATGCCATGCAGAATCAACGAACAACCCAGACGAGAACCGCTGAAGTCAGCGGTCAGAGAAACCCTGCCACTTCCAATGCACAGCTTCCGACTCCTGCATCGGTGAATCCAATCCTCCAGCTTCAACAAACTCTGGGCAATCAGGCCGTGCAGCGGCTCCTCGAATCCCGCGCGATCCAGGCCAGGCTTAAAGTCAGCCGGCCCGATGACATCTACGAACAGGAAGCCGATCGTGTAGCCGAGCAGGTGATGCGCATGCCGGAGCCGGCGCTCCAGCGGAGCTGCGCAGGCTGTGGAGCAGGTGAGTCCCATTGCCCACAGTGCGACGATGAGAAGGAACAGTTGATTCATCGCAAAGCGGACAGTTCCAATCCTTCTGTTTCCGGCGAAGACGAAGAAGAGGCGATACCGTGTGAAGTCGAGCCAGGCGTGGAGAATCCCAACGACACCGAAGACGGCTTGATCCGGCGCAAGTCTCTCAGCTCCCTTGAGCGGGACGGAGGGGCCATCGAAAGCGCCCTCAATTCACCGCAAGGCGGCCAACCTCTCGAGGCCCCCCTTCGCAGCGATATGGAACAGCGAATCGGAGCCGACTTCTCAGGCGTGAAGGTTCACACCGATTCTGGCGCTGTGCAAATGAACAAAAGGCTCGATGCGCGGGCGTTCACTCATGGGTCCGACATTTACTTTGGTGAAGGGGAGTATCACCCGGGCTCTTCCTCAGGACGGCTCCTGCTCGCACATGAACTCGTCCATGTCGTGCAGCAGGGCGGCGGTTCGGCGAGATCTCTCATTCAGAGACAACCCAAAAAGAAGGGCGGGGCCCAACACGTAACCTTCCAGGTTCTGGTGCCAAGCGATTACACAACGCTGGATCAAATGTTCCGGCTCTTTGAGCGGACTGCCTATGGCCGCGAGCTCAATCTCGACTGGAGATGTAATAGCTACTGCGACATGGACAAAAACAGGGGGAAGGTGGTGCCGTTCGACGCTCTGAAGTCGAATGTGGAGAGTTTGACCGACCCCGAGACGAAGAAACGGCAGGAAGAGACCAAGCAGGGTTACGAGCAGCTTCCTGCCGGCAAACCCAAGCAGGACCTCACTGCCGAAGCGAACAAGCGCTATTACGAAAAATCCGGTGACAAGCCCGGCACAGTGATCAAGAAAGGAGAAGAAGGCAAAGCCCAGCAGTGGGTGCAGGCTCTCGATGGGGTCGTGAAGGACAAACAAACCCTCGAGAGCCTTCCTCCTGAAGTCAAAGCCCTGATGGGTCCGGAAACTTCCTACAAGCCGCAGGACTATCAGCACCTCCTGAAAATCGCCGAAAAGCTCAAGAAATTCACCGCCGAAGATCTTGCCGCGTACAAGTTGCTGGCGATTCGTGCCACCGACAATCTCGACCTGTTCGAGAAATCCGTGGACCTGTTCCTGGCGCGAAAGGAAGAGCTGACGCAGGCATTGCAGCAACAGCAACAACAGCCCGCCGGCGGCGCGCAAGGGACCGCTGCAAAGGAGGAAGAGGAGAAGTGGAAGGGCTTCGATGAGTCGTCCATCGGGACGATGTCCGAGAGCGATCGCTATGCGCTGGCGCGGCAGAAAACCAGCGAACTTACCGCGGCGCAGTTGAAGCACATGAAGGAGCATCCCGGTGAAACGCTCAAGGACTTTGCCAAGTCCGCCACATTGGTGAACACCCCGGAAACCTTCAGCGCGATCGGCAAAGACATCCAGGAGGCGGCAAGCGGTGATGCCAATTCATGGGCACGGTGGGCGGCTGGAACCGGCGCCGGTGCGAAGCTTTCGGGATGGCTGCTGGCAGTAGCCGGTGTCTTGTATGTCGCCTCGTGGTTTACGGGGATCGGAGAACTGGCAACGATTGCGGCTGCGGCGGGCATACTCCTCGGCACAACCCTTACTCTCTCGGCCGTCGAATCGGAGTTAAGAATCAAAGCTGCGTCTCAGGCCAAAACTCCCGAGGAATTCAAACGAAACGTCGAGTTGGCAGCCGCCGCCCGCGCGAATGTTATCGTGGGCGTGGCTCTTATTGTGATCGCTGCCGTGCTGCATTTCACGGCCAAGGCCCTCTTTCCGAAAACCGTACAGAAAATCAGTGTGTCCCTCAAGAATTTCCGCGAACGTATCCGGTTGAAGGGCTCCATCTATGACCTCAAGCCCAAGATCACGGCTGAAATGGGGTCGCTCAAAACCGAATTGACTAAAGCGGCCGAAACCGCAAAACAGAATGCGCTAACCGCCGCGGACGACATCAACAAACTGAGCACTGAGCAGTTTGCCGAGAAGTTGGACAAAGGGGATACCGGGTTCCTCGATCAATCCAAGCTGCCGCCGGAACAGAAAGTCAATTACGGCGAATTGCTCAAAACACCGGAAGGTCGCACCGCGATCGAAGCTTACAAAGCGAAATTGGTCAATGCGCTGAAGACCGATGTCATCAAGGAGATCGACAGACTGGCCCAGGAGTACGGCTCCAAGGTCGACGAGTTTGTCAAAGACGTCGATGCAGCCAAGAACCACGACGACCTGAAGGGCGCGGTGGACAAGATCGAAGGTACGCTTACCGAGGAGCATGCAAAGAAGTTTCTCGGGGAAGAACAGGAGAAGATCACAAAAGAGAAGCTCGAGGAGGCATCCCAGGAAGCGCACAAGGAAGCAGTTACCCTGCTCAAGGATGCCATCGTTAAACGGCTCAAAGCCAGAATCAGCGCACAACCAGATTTCGCGCTCACCTACACCGATGCCGAACTCGAAGGGATCATCACAAAGGGAAAGGAACTGGGTCTTTCTGACAAGGCGATCGAGGACCTGCTTTACATAGGGTCCAGGACGGCGAAAAAGATCAGCGCACCGGATCTGATGCAGCAAATGGAGAATTGGGCAGGCAAGGTGAAGGCGCGCGGATTCCCGTACAAGTTCGCCGACCTGGCCGAGTTCCAGAGGTTCAGCAAGGAACTTATCGAGAAAGTGCGGGCAACCGGTCTGCCTGTGGACGATGTCCGAGTCCAGGGTTCTTCGCTTCGCAAGGAGACCGCGGCCGATGTGGATATCGCCGTATTTGTTGAACAGAGCGTCTTTGACAAGCTGCTGATCGACCGTTTCGACGGACGAATCACGAAAGGCAGCGCCAAGGTCTCCCTTAGCGGCAAAACCCACGCGCAGTTGGCTGAAGTGGCCGCAGACGTGAAGGCCAATCCCGGGGATTATAATCAGCAAGCGAAGACATTTCAGAATGCAATGGAGACCGGAATTATTAACTCAAAATCGGATATCATCAAACCATTGAAGGCAGTGCGAGCCGAAATCGCGGCGAAGTATCCGGCCCTCAACCTCGAGGCCATTTCCGTTCTCATCAAGGGAGGACTCTTCGACCTTCTGCCCGACCTCCCGGTGAAGGAATAGAGTAAAGAGACCGTTCGCAAACTGCTTGCGAAGTGGCTCGGCAGCGACGTGGCTGTCAAAATAAGACTCCTCGGCGAGGAAATCGTCTACGAAGATAAGGACCTCTACGTCTATGCGCACACCGCGTTTCACACCGCGGGAGAACAGAGAGCTTTTCTCCTCGAAGGACACACCAGCTACGGGCTCGAAGAAACGAAGCAGCGGCTGGAGCAGTTGCTTCAGATCTGCAAGGAAGAAGGCGTGAAATGCGAGTGTGAGTATGTCGAAGTCAACCAGGATGGCGACGAAATAAGTGATCACTTTCAGGTGACGTGAACACGTAGCGTGAACGCGGGCTAAAGCCCACGACTACATTCAGGCGCAACGTTGATCCCAAATGTAGTCGCGGGCTTTAGCCCGCGTTCAAATCCACGCCATCATTTCCTCAGCGGTGCAGGGTGATCTTCGACACGCTCCCCGACGATGAGGTTTTATGGGTTTGGTCTTTGTTGATTGTGAGGCATACGGCGGTTGTCCAGCGACCGGGCAGTTAACTGAGTTTGGAGCTGCTGTTTACCCGTCCAGAGAAACTTTCCATGGGCTCATTGTGGAGTCGAGTCCGTCGCCGGAAAATGCGGCGGTTCCACTGCCAGCCGGAAAGCCGACTCTGGATCAGGAAAAGAGGGTTTTCTCTGACTTTGCGAAATGGCTTGCCGATCATGTTGAGGGTAGACCAGTGTTCGTCAGTGATAATCCCGCATTTGATTGGCAGTGGATAAATGATGGGTTTTGGCGAACGCTGGGATACAACCCCTTCGGGCATTCAGGTCGACGGATCTCCGATTTCTACGCAGGGCTTGTTGGTGATTTCTATGCGACACAAGATTGGAAACGGCTTCGTATAACACCACATGACCATAGACCGGTTAATGACGCGATGGGCAACCTGGAGGCTTTTGAGCGCATGTTGCGCGGTGAGCGATGACGAGGATCGGCCTCACTGCCGGATGAAGTATTGCTGCTTATCGACGTTTCGAGGGACGGCCACATCAAAGAAGCCGACCATCATTTCGTCCGAGGTCTGGTCACCCCAGATGACGGTGCGGTGTGGATCCGGGTTATGCGCGTTCTTACTCGAGTTGTCGAACCAGGCCGCCGCCTGCAGTCTTGTGCCCGCCTTCAAGGGCCGTGGTCTGGCCAGACGGTAGGTCAACTGCCAACGGAAATCGAAGTTGACACGCAGGAGCGTTTCGATCCGGCCTCTGCCGTAGAGAATGTTGTACTCAAACGCTTTTCCCCGAAGATGCATGTGTGGAAGGAAACCGAGCAGAGTGGCGTCGTTGGGCAGCGTGCCCGAAATATCCACGCGATAGTTATCATCGCCAGGCGGAATCGAGAAATGGGAATTGGTGAGCTGCAGGGTGAGGACCCGCTGCGAGGGCAATTGTTTCGCAAAGACCAGGCCAACCGCAGCCTGATCACGAGCCTGGTGGCCGTTCGTGGTGTAGTGCATTTGGACAACAAGATCCGATCCGGCGGGAACAAATTTGGCCATACCATCGGGCCAATGATCGGGCGAGCTGCCGGGTGCATAGACCAGAAGCATGTCGCTATCGGTCCAGTGTGCGTCGTGTTGCTCGTGCGCATCCGTAAGAGCTGAACCCGTGAACGCAACGTTAACCGCTGCATTCCGCAACCAGGGCGAGTCGGGCGGCCGAATGTACACAACGGCATGATGGACGTGTTCCCGGCTTGACGGCCGCAGTTCCGCCATCTGTATCCACTTGTCTTCCTTGAAACCCGTAGGAAGAATCTCGTACGTATATTCAATCTCGCCTTTTGCGGGAATGACGACAGCTTCCGGCATTCGCACGACTTCGTCAGGCTGCGGAATATTCCAGCCGCTAACCCAAAACTTTTCCGGCGGCGCATCCTTCGGATTGCCGGCGGGGGTCTGGCCGCCAACCCAGGCCGAAATGGTCTCGATCTGTTCCGTGGTCAAAGATGGATCGTTGGCGAAGCGCCCATATTTTGGGTCGGCGAACCAGGGAGGCATCGTCTTCGCACGCACTCTTTGCAGAATTGCGCTCGCCTTCGCGCGCGACTGCTCGTAGGTCAAGCTCCCCCGGCCGATGGCAGTTCTGGCAGTGGTCCTGAAGGATGGGAAGCACATCCCTGTAGAAGTTCGGTGTCTTCGTTTGCGGAAAGGGCACGCCCTTCACCGGAAGGAACAACACAATTCCGGCTAACAACACAGGGCCGGCGAGACTACGAATCGGCTTCATTAGGAAACTCAACAATCTCCGGAAAGATTACGTCAATCGGTGCGACAATTCCAGCCGACGTATTGGAGAGACTACATGGCTGAACCGACACAGGTCGTCGTAACCAGTGAATCCGGATTGTCCCAGGAAATTGTTTCGGGCAATCACCGGCTGCGCGCGGACGAGCCTGCCCCGCGTGGCGCGGATACGGGTCCGTCACCGTACGGTCTGCTGCTTGCAAGCCTCGGTGCCTGCACGTCGATGACATTGCGACTGTACGCCGAACGGAAGGGTTGGGATCTCCAGCGCATCACAGTGCGGCTTCGACATTCGCGGATTCACGCTGAGGATTGCGAAGAATGCGAGACCAGCGAAGGTTTCCTGGACCAGATCGATCGTGAAATCGAAGTGAGCGGCAATCTGGGTCTGGATGAAAAGGAGCGGCTCCTCGCAATTGCAGAGCGGTGCCCGGTCCACAAGACCCTGAAATCGGAAATCAACATCCGGTCGCGCATTATGTGAAAGCGCGGCGATGTGACCATTCGCGTATCGGCGCTCCAGTGAGCGCCGGTCAAGGAGTAAACATCATGCTCGAAGCATTGATTGCCGTGGCCTTTCTCGTCATCGCGGCCATTATCGGACTGCTTCTTCCGCCCACTGAAGCCCAGATCCAGGCCGCCTCGGCCACACCCGCATCGGACACAGCGCACGATACCGGTCACGACCATCACGGGCATTGATGATTTACTCTCTGGCATCAAAGACTCACCTGCTGACGTTGATCGCTTTTCACCTCGCGTTATACCTGCCTATGATCGGGCATGGCCTCGTTTTCGATGATTTCCGTCATCTGTATGGCCGCTGAGAACCTTCTGCTGCACGTTGCCAACATTGTAATGCTCTACTTCCTGACGCTACGGCTGTGGCAATCCCAGATCGCCGCATGGTGGGCCGCCCTGGGATTTGCGCTGCTTTTCCCCGCCAACACATGGGCGGTCATGTACATTGCGACTCGCGGACATGTCATCGGGGCGTTTTTCTATCTTGGAGCTCTGATCGCCGCGTTGTGGTATGTCCACGCCATGCGGCATCAGGTTATGGCCGGCATTGTCGTTATCGTGTGTGCCGGTTTATCGGTGTTCGCGAAGGAAAGCGGTGTCACCGTGATTGCGGCCGTCTTCATTATGCTCGCCTGCGAAAGACAATCATTGAAACAGAAAGTGTTTTCGCGGGGTGACATCCTTTTATTCATCGGTCTGGCTGGCGTGCTGACGGTATACCTCGGGCTGCGTGCTCAATCCGGGGCGGTCACGCCTTCCGCACCAGATGACAATTACAGCTACGCGCTATCCTTGAGCAGGTTAGGCGATAACCTGCTGCGTTATGCGTGGCGCACATACGGACTACTGGCAATCGTTGCGTGTGCTATCGGCGCTTCGCAATACCTGCGCGGTGTCCGCCCTCAGCTAAGATTATTAACACGTCGTGATGTTTTCCTGTCGATGATGCTGTTTGCAGTTACTTTAGGACCTTTTCTTCTGCTTTCGGTAAGGTCAGCCACATACAGCTATCTGCCCGGCATGGCGGCGGCCCTGCTCCTTGGTGCAGTGGCACGCTCACTCTATGCAGCACCAGCGAAACCGCGGCCGCTTCCTGTGGCGCTCACATCACTGCCGATCATTCTTGTCGTTGCATCACTCATGGCATTCACGATCGGGCAGAGCTTGAAATGGGTGCTCATGGGCGATGTCAGCAGGGCTGTTTTAGATCAGATAGCGGCGCAACAGCCGCAAGTCAAGCCGAATACTTCTGTTGTTCTGAAGTATTCCGAAGCGGACCGCGAGCACAGGTTTCCCGATGCCTTTCCTGGCGGGGTTTTCAGAGATGCCGTGCGGCTCCTGTACCGGGATCCTTCACTGGACGGCAAGATAATACGTCGCGGAGAACCATACTCCATTGGGGAAGCGTCCTCAGAAATTCAGCTCGAGTACATCGTCGTTGACCGGCAGCCAACGATCCGGATGGCGTCGAGGAATTGAGTCTGTTAGCGGGCACCCAACCAGAGCGATTCTATTTCTTGCCCCGCTTTGTGTCGCCTTTCGCGCTCAAGCGGTCGGAAGTTTGGAAGGCTTCCTTGAGCCAATCGGTCAGCGGCGGCTCAACCTGGTCCCGGTGCGTGACGTGAGCCATGTGAGCCACTTTGAGTTTTGAAGCCTTCTGTGTCTTGCGAACGAGAGGTGTCTTCAGCGTCCGTCCCAGGAAGAACCAGACCTCGAGAACCTTTTTTTTCGGCCGAACAAAGAAGTAACAGGCCTTGCGAGAAAACATGATCGAGTTGTGCGAGGCGTATATTCGCTGCTCGCCAAACGAGGTCGCAGTTTCCCGCAGCCGCTCCCAGGCGTCCATCAGGTCTTCGGAGAGATCGGACGTGAGATTCTCCTCCGTCGTCGTCCAGCAGTTATGCTCTTCTTTGTCTTCCACCCATTGGTGGCAGTGGTAACACTCTCGTCCTGTCATAGAGGAGAAGTTATGAAGAAGTCTCTTCAATTGGTGTTACCGGGTCAATGAACAGCCAGAACAAAGCGCCGAACGCGGCCACGCCTGCCATCATGTAGATGAGAAGGTTCCAGTCGTTGCCGGTACGGTCGAGCAGGAATCCGCCAATCACCGGCGCGCAGAATCCCGCCAGGTTTCCCGTAGTGTTCATAGAGCCGGATACCGTGCCCGCGTACCTGCCGCCGATGTCCATGCATGCGTTCCAGGCGCAGGGCATCACCAGATCCATCGAATAGCTCGCAAGTCCCATCACCAACATGGCGGCGAGCGGATCCTGAATGCGCGTGACCGTCCACAGGAGCATCGCACCGGCGACCATACCCGTGAAGGCGATCGTGCGCCGCCCGGCGCGGACACCCCCAATCCGATCGCAAATATGGCGTGCCAGAAATCCGCACGTCAGTGAGCCGAATCCACCGAACAGCAGTGGGAAGATCGCCAGCCGCGCGGCTGCTTCCGGCGTCTGGTGGCGAAACTCCTGCAAGTATGTCGGCAACCACGTGATATAGAAATACCAGGTAAATGTGTGGCAAAAATATTGCGACCAGAGCAGCCACACCGATCCTCGCGATACGAGTTTTTTCCACGGGACGTTGCCGTGGCTCGCGCCACGCACGCTGACATCGCGTAACAGTTCCAGTTCGGCGGCGTTCACCGACGGA
>WNFP01005222.1_pt1 | contig 10439 bp, 7 predicted proteins | sample 5400201 | NCBI WGS metagenome assembly WNFP01 (sample SAMN13153355, study PRJNA577476) | soil metagenome | isolation source: 115 cm saprolite under Madrone tree | place: USA:California | collected 2016-06-14
GCCGCGGCGCCCATGCCCGCCAGGACCGCGAGCGACAGCAGAGGCAGCACGATGAACCGGATCGGGGCGCGCATGGCGGCGAAGCCCGGGACGGCGCGCGCCGCGAGCGCGTAGAGCCCGGGGAGGCCCGTCCCCGGCAGCAGCCGCGCCGCCGGCCCGAGCGCGAGGGCGAGGCCGACGGCGGCGACCAGGCAGAGGCTCGCGCGCAGGTGCCAGGGCACGCGCCGCGCGCCGAGCGCGCCGAAGAGCCCGAGCGCGATCACCGGCCAGCCGAGCGCGTCGCCCAGGTGGGCGACCGTCGCTCCGAGACCCTCGGCGGGCACGGCGCCGTACTCGGGCAGGACGCCCGCCGCGCGCGCCCGCAGGTACGGGATGCCGACCGGCACGAGGACGAGCGCGCCCGCCGCGAGCGTCGCCGCCACCGCGAGACCGCTCCGCCCGTGGCGCCGCGCCTCCCACCACAGCGCCGGCGCCATCGCCGCGACCAGCGCGAAGAGCTCGTAGCTCACGTACATGCCCGCCAGGAGCTGGAGCGCCGTCACCAGCGCGAGCAGCGCGAGCGTCCGCGGCCGCGGCTCGCCCGCCGCGCGCCACGCGAGCAGCAGCACGAGCGGGAAGAAATGCACCGCGGTCGCGTGCAGGCGGATCCAGCCGTAGACGTTCATGGGCGAGAAGGCGAACGCCGCCGCGGCGAGGACGGCCGCGGCCCCGTCCCCGGTCCAGCGGCGGACCAGCGCCCGGGTCGCGAGCGCGGTGACCAGCACGGTCACCAGGATGGTCGCGTTGTAGGTGAGGACGGCGTTACCGCTCGCGAGGAAGACGGGCGCCGCGACGGGTGCGAGCCCGAGCAGGTGCTCCGAGAAGGCGAGCACGTCGGGCGCGGGGTAGAAGAGGTTCCCCTGGAAGATCGCGAAGGGCGCGGCGGCGAGCGCGTGCGCATCCCAGGAAAGGATCCAGAGGAGCAGGTCGAGGTCGAGCCGCGCCCAGGGACCGCCTGGCGAGAGCCGCTGCGGATCGACGACGTGCGTCGCGAGCGCGGCGGGCAGCGGCCAGGCACTCCACCCGACCGCCGCCGCGAGGGCGAGCGCACCCCATGCGCGCTCGCGCATCACCGGAGCGCGTAGATCCGCACCCGCGGCCCCGGCCGCTCGACCGCGCCGAAGCCGTGGAACGGGATGTAGTAGGCATCGGCCGGCTCGAAGACGGCGCCCGCGCCGTCGCCGACGAAGGGGTTCAGGTCGACGACGGGCTGGAGGTGGGCCGCGAGCCCCTCCATCACCTCGGGGTCGACGTGCGAGAAGGGCAGCGGGTGATCGTGGGTCAGCACCCAGCCGATGCCCGCGGCGGCGAGCGCGCCGGGCTCGGGCGCGGCGTGGCGCGCGTCGATGCCGGGCGGCATCTGCGGCACGCCGTACACCCACAAGCGCGTGCCCAGGATCTCGACCTGCGCGCCGCGCGGCAGGTGCTCCGCCATCCAGCGCGTGGCGAGCACGCGCGTGTCGGTGCGCGACGCGATCCGGTCGTGCGCCACGGCACTCGCCAGCGGCTCGGCGACCAGGACGAGGGTCGCGGCGAGGAGTACCAGCGGCCGGCGCGCGAGCACCGTGCCCAGGAGGCCGCCCTCGAGGAGGGCCAGCACGGGCAGGAGCGGCGTCATGTAGCGCGCCTGGTTCACGGGCGAGATGCCCACCACCCCGTAGTAGGCGACGGCGAAGACGGCGGCCAGGACGAGGAGCCGGCGGCGGCTCGCGGCGGCCCACACGATCGCGACCGGCGCGAGCAGCGCCGGCGCGAGCCCCGCCCCGTAGCGCAGCGAGAAGGACGCGTGGTACGCGAACCCGCCCCACCACGCGTGGTCCGGCGGCGAGATCGCGCCCGGCACGCCGCGCGGCACGAGCGTCGAGAGGAGCATCGTGAGGACGTCCCGGCTGCGCGGGTTCAGCACCAGGGACGGGGAGGTCGCGAGGAAGACCGCCGCGGCGACCGCCCCGACCACGACCGCGGGCGCGGGCACGAGCCGCCGCCAGCCGCGCGCCGGGCTCCCCCACGCCGCGGCGACGTACGCCGGGACGAGGAGGATCACCGCCGGGTACTTGACCGCCAGCGTGAGCCCGACGACGAGGCCGGCGATGGCCGCGCGCCGGAGCGTCGCCCCGCGCGCGAGCCGCGCCATCGCCCCGAGCGAGGCGAGCACGCCGAGCGCGAAGAGCACGTCGGGCTTGGCGGCGTGGCTGTCGCGCACGTGGAGGAAGCTGGTCGCGAGGAGCGCGCCCGCCGCCAGCGCGGCGCTCGGGCCGAGCGCGGCGCGCGCGCCGGCGACGAGGAGCGCCACGGTCGCCGTCCCCGCGGTCGCGGAGAGCACGCGGTTCACGAGGATCAGGCGCTCCGGGTGCTCGCGCAGGACGGAGAGGTAGTCGCCGGGCGGAAAGCCGCCGAGCCATTCCCCGATGCGAAGCCCCGCCGCGCCCCACGCCCAGGTGAGGTCGACGTACGCGCTCGGGTAGATCGACCAGTCGAGCAGGATCTCGCCGCGCGCGGGCGCCGCGGTCTGCGCGAGCACGACCTCCTCGTCGGGGCGCGCCAGCGGGTGCGGCAGCCCCAGGTCGAGCGCCCAGAAGCGGAGCACGGCCGCGAGCGCGACGATGCCCACGGCCGCGGCGCGGAAGATCCGCTCACCCGGCGGCATGCGTTTGCCCGCGACCGGCGCCTCGGCTAGGCGTCGCCCGATGCCGCGCCCGCCGCTCCCCGCCCGGCCGCTCCCGCCGCGGCGCGCGGCGCTGCTCACGGTCGACGTCGAGGACTGGTTCCACGTGAACTACCGGAGCTGGGTCCCGCCGCCGGGCTGGGATCCACCCCGCCGCGTCGTCGAGGCGACCCGCCGCGTCCTCGACCTGCTCGCCGCGCGCGGGCGGCGCGGTACCTTCTTCGTGCTGGCGAGCGCGGTTCGGAGCGCGCCCGGTCTGGTGCGCGCGATCGCCGCGGCCGGCCACGAGGTCGCCTGTCACGGGCTCGGGCACACGCTCCTCTACGCGGCGGACCGCGCCCGCGTCGAGCGCGAGCTCCGCGAGGCCCGGCGGCTCCTCGAGGACGAGCTCGGCGCCCCGGTGCTCGGCTTCCGCGCGCCCTCGTGGTCGGTGACGCGCGACGCGCTGTGGGCGCTCGATGCGATCGCCGCCGCCGGCTTCCGCTACGACGCGAGCCTCTTTCCGGTGCGCACCTACCTCTACGGTCTGCGCGAGGCGCCGCTGCGGCCGTCCTGGATCGCGACCCCGTCGGGCGCCGTGCTGCTCGAGGTGCCGGCGCCGGCCGTCGCGCTCGGGCCGCTGCGCCTGCCGCACGGAGGCGGCTTCTACCTCCGCGTCCTGCCGCTCTGGGCGGAGCGCCTGGCGCAGCGCGCGCGCCTCCGCCGCGGCTGCCCGGCGCTCGTCTACCTCCACCCGCGCGAGCTCGACCCGGTGCGCCACACCCTCCCCCTCGGGCGGCGCGAGCGCTTCATCCAGGAGGTGGGCCTGGCGGGGATGCCGCGCAAGCTCGACCGTCTCCTCGCCCTCCTGCCCTGGGTCCCGATCCGGGACGCGTACGCGACCGAGCTCGCCGCCGCGCCGCCCACGGTCCTCTGAGCTCAGTGAACGTCTCACCGCGCGGCGTCGGCGCGTGCGAGCCGGTCGAGACGCCAGGTCAGCTCGGCCACCGCCTGCGCCAGGCGCTGGTTCTGGCGCATCAGGCGCGAGACCACCGTGGTCATGTAGAGGAGGAGCAGGAGCGCGAAGAAGAGACCCGCCATCATGAGGAGCGCCGGCTCGTATCGGATGCCGAGCCAGCGCGCCGCGGCGGCCCACGGCGCGAGCCAGAGGCTGCACGCGAGCGGCCCGAGGCTCGACACGAGCCACGCGAACCAGAGCTCCTCCTTGATCCGCTGGCGGCGGATCAGGTCGAGGACGAGGACGACGAGGGCGAGCGAGGCGACGATCGCCACCAGCTGGATCGGCCGAGACATCGGAGTCCTCCCACCGCGGTGAGCGCCACGCCGAGCAACGAGAGAAGGACGGCGGGCGCGAAACCGCGCGGACGGTACCACAGCTCGACCTCGTGCGCACCCGGCGCGACGGGCACGGCCATGAGTGCATAGTCGGCGCGCAGCACGGGCGCGGGACGCCCGTCCACGCGCGCGCGCCAGCCCGGCGCGTGGTTCGCGGACACGACCAGGTGGCTCGCCGCCGCGGACGCGACGCGGAAGCGGAGGCGCCCCGGCCCGGCCGTGACGGTCTCGACCTCGCCCGGCGCGCAGCCGCCTTCGGCGCAGGCGGCCGGTGCGAAGGGCGAGTCCGTTCCTTCGAGGACGACCGTCCGCCGGGGCGCGAACTCCGGGTCGAGGACGGCGGCGAGCGCGGCGTCCTCGCTCTCCGCGAAGCGCGCCTCTCCCACGACGAAGGCCGTGCCCTGGGGCCGGCGAACGTACGCCCTGCGCCCGTCCGCGAGCTGGCCGCCGGGCGCGAGGCCCAGGTCGGCGAGCTGGCGCTCGTGGCCCGGCTCGACCACCACGCACGAGACGTCGAGGAGGCCGAGGAGCCCGCGCACTCTCGCCAGCCGCTCCCAGTCGAGCGTGAGGAGCGTCGCCGGGGCAAGGCCCGCCGCCTCGAGGAGCCGGCTCATGCGCGCCGGGGGGAGCGACTCGGGGTATCCCTGCACGGCGCGGAGCCGGCCCGCGACCGGGAGCCCGGTCAGCGTCTCGCGGGGGGCGAGGACGCGCCCGCCGCTCCCCGCGCCGCACGCCGCACGCAACTCCTCGGCGCGCCGCCGCTCCGCGTCCAGCGACGGATACGGCACCTGCCCCTCGGCGTAGCGATGCCGGAGCGTGGCGGGGAGCGGCGCCGGCACGAAGGTCCAGACGTCGGCGAGCGTCAGCACGAGCAGGAGCGCGATCGCCGCCCGCGGCGCGATACGACTCACGAGGAGGACGGCGAGCGCGACGGCGAGCCAGGCGAGCGAGCGCGCGGGAAGGAGCGGCAGCAGGGCGGCGAGGGCGACCGTCCCGGCGACGGCCTCGCGCCCGCCGAGCCGCCCGCGCATCACGCGGTCGAAGCCCGCCCCCGCGAGCGCGGCCAGGGGGAGGACCACGATCGAGCCCCAGCAGAGGAAGGAGCGGAAGAGGCTGAAGGGCGGCAGCGCGCGGAGCGCGGGCGTGAAGGCGACGCTCGCGAAGACCCAGAGCGCCACCAGCGCCCCGCGGTAGGGCCGCTCCGGCGCGGCCAGCCCGACGAAGACGAGCGCCCAGGCGAGCGCCGGCATGTACGCGAACGTGCCGATGGCGGCCGCCCAGCCTCTGAGCCCGCTCCCGAAGGTCGCGAGCGCGAAGTGCTGGCCCGCCAGGAAGGGGAGCTGTCCGCCGGCGCGCGTGCTCATGCGGAAGGTCTCCACCAGCGGCACGAGCTGGACGGCGGAGAGCATGGCGGCGAGCGCAGCCGCGGCGACGGCGAGCGCGCTGCCGCCCAGCGCCGCCCGGGCACCGCCGGCCCGGCGTGCCGCCGCGGGCCAGAAGAGCGCCAGCACGAGCGCGGTGTCGAGCGAGTACTCGGGATAGCCCGCGGTCGCCTGGAGGGCCGCCGCGACGGCCAGGCCGAGCGCCACACCGAGCCCGCGGCCCTCCACGGTGCGCACGAACGCGGCCACCATCCACGGCACCCACGCGAAGCAGGCGATGCGCGGCGGATGGTAGTGCCCGGCCATCATGAGCGGCTCGAAGGCGACCAGCAGCGTGCCGAGGCACGCGCCCGGCACCTCGAGCGCGAGCACGCGCAGCATGACGAAGGCGCCGGCCCCGAGGAGCACGTAGTGCACCACCATGAAGACGTGCAGCGCGGCGGTCGGCGGGAGGAGCGCGAAGAGAAGCACGCGCGGTGGATAGAGCACCGCAGGCTGCGCCGCGCCGAGGAACGGCACGCCGGCGTACTCGTACGGGTTCCAGAGCGGCAGCGCGCCGCGCCCGAGCTCGGCCGAGCCGTAGACGAACTTCGGGAAGAAGTAGCCGTAGAGGTCGACCGCCTCGGGCCGGAAGAGCCCGGGGCGCATCGCGGGCACGAAGAGCCCGAGCCAAAAGAGCAGGACCACCGCCACCCAGGCGCCGGCGAGCGCGAGCGCGTTGCGGCGCGGAAGGCGCGCTGGTATCGTCACGGCCCGTTGCATTGTACCGTCCGGCCCGCGCGAGCACCAAACCCGGGCGCCGTCCTCCTGCTCGCGCTGCTCGGCCTCCTCACCGGCGCCTGCCGGCGCGCGCACGCGACCGATCCGGTGCGCTTCGTCGCCGCGCCCGCGTCGGGCTCCACCGCGGCGCTCGCGCGCGCCGAGATCGCGGGCGAGAGCCGCTACGTGCTCGCTGCCCATCCGCCCGTCGTGCTGCGCGCGCGCGAGGACGTGACGCTGCCGCACGCGGAGGAGCTGCGCGTGCCCGCCGAGCTGCCGCCGGCGCTCGCCGGCCGCGACGTGCGGATCGACGCCTCGGTCCTGGTCGGCGAGCAGCCCGTCGCGGCCGCCGCGCCGAAGCCCGGCGCGCTCGACGCCGCACGCATCGTGACCGCGACGGCGCCCCCGCTCGTGGTGCGCGGCCGCGACGGCACGCGGCCCGAGGCCGTGATCCCGCTCCCCGAGGGGCTGCGCGGGCGGCACGGCCTCCTGACCGTCACCGCGCGTCCTCTCCCCGCCTCGCCCAGCGAGCGCAGCGAGACGGCCGAGGTCGACGTCCCGCCCGACGCGCGCCTCGTCTTCGGCTACGGGGTCGAGGAGGCCGGGTGGGCCGCGGGCTTCCCGCCGGTGCGCTTCGCGGTAACCGCTGGCGACGCGCCGCTCTTCGAGCGGCGCCTCGACCCGGCCACCGATGCGCGCGACCGGCGCTGGTTCGACGCGTCGGTCGACCTCTCACCGCTCGCCGGGCGCCGCGTCCGCCTCGCGTTCACGACCGAGGCGCTCGCCGGCGCCCCGGGCGCCACCGTCGACAAGAGCTTCGCGGTGGTGAGCAGCCCCGAGATCGTGCCGTCCGCCGGGCCCACACGGCCGGGGATCATCCTCGTCTCGCTCGACACGCTCCGCGCGCGCAGCGTGAGCGCGTACGGCTGCCGCCGGCCGACGACCCCGGCGCTCGACCGCTTCGCCGCTCGGGGCGCGCTCGTGCGCACGGTGGTCGCTCCCGTGCCCTTCACCCCACCCTCGCACATGTCGATGCTGACCGGCCTCGAGCCGTGCGCCCACGGCGTGAAGGGGGTGCACGAGGCGCTCGCGCCGGACCGCCTGACGCTGGCCGAGGTCTTCCGCGCCGCCGGCTACGAGACCGCCGCCTTCACCGAGGACGCCTACCTGGTCGCCGCCAACGGCTTCGACCGCGGCTTCGACACCTACGTCGAGAACCGCAGCGAGGAGTCCGCCTCGCCCGGCTTCGCGGCCGAGACCTTCGCCCAGGCGCGCGCCTGGCTCGCGACGCACGCCGCGCGCTCCTTCTTCCTCTTCGTCCACACCTACCAGGTGCACGAGCCCTACACCCCGCCGCGCGCCTACGCGGCGCTCTTCACCGACGGCGACCGGGGCGACGACAACCAGCGGGCGCTCGCGGCCTACGAGCGCGAGGTGCGCTACACGGACGACCTGCTCGCCGACTTCCTGGGTGCGGTCGACCCGCGCACCATCGTGGTCGTCACCTCGGACCACGGCGAGGGGTTCGGCGAGCACTTCTGGACCACCCACGGCTTCGATCTCCACGACGAGGCGCTCCTCGTGCCGCTCATCGTGCGGGCGGCGGGCCTCGTGCCCCCGGGGCGCGTGGTCGAGGAGCAGGTGGGGCTCGTCGATCTCGCGCCGACGCTGCTCGAGCTCGCCGGGGTCCCGGGCCTGCCCGATGTCCAGGGGCGGAGCTTCGCCGGGCTGCTCCGGGGTGATCGCGGCGGCTACCTCGAGCACCCGATCGTGAGCGCCGATCTGATCGGCGGCGAGTCGGTGCGCACGCGGCGGAGCAAGTTCATCTCGACGAAGAAGGGCCCCCTCCTCTACGACCTGGTCGCCGACCCGCGCGAGACGGCCGACCGCACCGCTGCCGACGCCGCGGGCGTAGCCGCCGCGCACGCCGTGCTCGAGCAGGCGCACGACGCCTGCGCCCGCTGGCAGCGCGCGCACCCGTCCGCCGAGTCGACCGCCCGCTCGCTCTCCACCACTGACCCCGCGTGGCTCATCAACCGCGACGACATCCAGCGCAAGCTCCGCTCGCTCGGCTATACGCAATAGCATCTGGGGGCCCGTCCGCTGCTCGCGCGCTGCACGCGCTCCGCACCAACCCACGCGCGGCTTCCGCCGCGCGCCCCAGACCCCGTCGGCCAAGATGAGCGCTTCCGCGCTCGGCCTCCGCAGTCACTGACGGTAGAGCCCCAGGCGCAGCTTCCACGCGTTCAGCAGCGAGAGGAAGATCTCCCGGCGCGTCATCTTCGTGCGCCCGTAGCGGCGCTGCGTGAACACGATCGGTACCTCGACCATCGAGCCGCCGCTCCGGAAGATGCGGTACTTGAGCTCGACCAGGAAGGAGTAGCCGTTGGTGCGGATGTTGCCGACCCCGATGCGCTCGAGCGCCGCGCGCCGGACGAGCTGGAAGCCGCTCGTGCAGTCGCGCACCGGAAGCCTGGTGATGGCGCGCACGTAGAGGTTGCCGCCCTGGCTCAGCATGAGGCGCGTGAGCGTCCAGTTGACGACGCTGATGCCGTGCAGGTAGCGCGACCCGACCACCAGCTCGTGGTCCGCGGCGGCCGCCATCAGCGCGGGGAGGTACGCGGGGTCGTGCGACCAGTCCGCGTCCATGGTGACCACCGCCTCGTAGCCGTCGGCGAGCGCGTGCTGGAAGCCCTCCACGTACGCGCTGCCGATGCCGAGCCGGCGCGGCCGGTGGCGCACGCGCACGCGCGGGTCGGCGCGCGCGAGCTCGTCCGCGACCGCGCCGGTGCCGTCGGGCGATGCATCGTCCACGACCAGGAGGTCCGCGCCCACCGGCTGCGCGAAGATGGCCTCCGCGAGCGAGGGCAGGTTCTCGCGCTCGTTCAGCGTGGGCACGATGACGAGCAGGCGTTCGGGCACGGCTACTTGTCCGGCGGGACCGCCGGCGTGTCGAAGCGCCCGAACAGGATGGCGACCGTCACCTTCACCATGTAGGTGACCGCGCCGAGGGGGCCGATCGAGGACACGCCGCCGCCGCGCGCGCGCATCGCGACCGGCACCTCGACCAGGCGAAAGCCGCGCCGCGCGAGGCGCACGACCGCGTCGACCTCGGGGTAGTCCGACGCGTAGTGCTCGGCCAGGAAGCCGGCGCCGCGAGCGTTGACGGCGAAGAAGCCGGAGGTCGGGTCGGTCACGCCGCGGGCGCCCGCCAGGCGGAGCGCCGCCGCGAACCAGCGGATGCCGAGGCGGCGCACGAGCGAGGGCCGCCAGCTCCCCGGCGCGCCGCTGCGGAAGCGCGAGCCGAGGGCGTAGTCGGCGCCGTCCGCGACCGCGGCCAGGAGGCGGGCGGCGTCCGCCGGGTCGTGCTGTCCGTCACCGTCGAGGCGGACGACGCGCGCGGCGCCGTGCGCGACGGCGAAGCGGAGACCCAGCTGCACCGCCGTGCCGATGCCGCAGTTGAAGGGCAGGCGCAGCACCTCGGCGCCCGCGGCGGCGGCGAGCTCGGCGGTGCGATCGATCGAGCCGTCGTCCACGACCACGACCATTGCCCCCGGGGCCGCGACGCGCGCGCCCGACACGACCGCGGTGATGGTGGCGGCCTCGTTCAGGGCGGGGATGACGACCACGGTCGGGACGGGGGCCACGGGGCGCGGATGCTAGCCGCCCAGCAGGTGCTCCGCCAGTGCCCGCGCGATCAGCCGGTGCCCGGTCGCGTTCGGATGCATGATGTCGAAGAAGAGCTCGCCGTCCCGCGCGGCGGCGGCGGCAAACACCGGGTAGAGGTCGAGGCAGTCGAGGGCGGCTTCGGCGCAGATCGCCAGCACCTTTCGCTGCGGGAGGAGGTCCGGATCGGGAACCCCGACCTGATCGCCGTCGGGCAGGATGGCGACGACCAGCCGGAGCCGGTGTGCGCGCGCCGTCTCACCCAGGCCGCGGAGCGCATCGACCATCACCTGCCAGCATCCGTCGCTCGGGTGCGCGTAGTAGCGCTTGCGGAGCGCCGAGACGTAGCGGTCGAGGTCGCTGAAGCGCTCGCCCGGGCGCGGCGTCAACCCTGTCGCCGCGGGATCGCCGAACGACCGGCCGCGCGTCGTCGCGAGCCAGCGCAGCAGGAAGTAGAACTCCGAGACGTTGGCGAGCGAGCGGGTCGAGACGCGCGCCAGGGGATCGCGCGTCAGGATGCCGAGCGGGCCGAGCACCGGCGCGTAGTCGTAGTCGTTCAGGTTGAAGCCGACCACCACCGTCTCGGGCCCGAG
>WNFP01005223.1_pt1 | contig 10439 bp, 4 predicted proteins | sample 5400201 | NCBI WGS metagenome assembly WNFP01 (sample SAMN13153355, study PRJNA577476) | soil metagenome | isolation source: 115 cm saprolite under Madrone tree | place: USA:California | collected 2016-06-14
CTAAGCCCAGAGCGCTGGCTGCTTCAGCGGACGGCCGTTTTGTATATGCCGCCGTATTCCTCTCGGGCAACGGCACGACCACCGTCTCCGGCGAGGACGCGGTCCGCCTTGGCCTCATGCCTCGGATATATATCGACAGTGTTCCGTATTCTACGGTTCCTAAACAAGGTGCCATCGTCCGACGCACCGATGGCGCTTGGCGCGATTACCAGCAACGGGATTGGACCCCGGCCGTACCCTTCGAGCTGCCAGACTATGACGTGTTCGTGATAGACACGGCTCCAGAGAGTCCGCAAGTAGCGGAACATATCAGTAACGTCGGCACCGTGCTCTTCAATATGGCGGTTCAGCCGGGTAGTGGGGAGATTTGGGTTTCCAATACGGAAGCGTTTAACTTCGTACCTTATGAACCTCGCTTAAGGGCAAAATTCACCGAGAATCGCATCACGCGGATTTTTCCTTTGACCGGCGGCACCCGGCAAATCCAAGCGATCAATCTAAATCCGCATATCGATCATTCCGTCGCAGGCTCGCTCTCAGAAAGAGATCTCAGTCTGGCGCAACCTTTGGACTTGGTGTTTCAGCCCGATGGGAAGGAAGCCTATGTCGCCGCCTTTGGCTCGAGAAAAATCGGCGTGCTGGATAGCTCGGGCCGGGTCGTGGATCGAATCACCGTGGGTTTTGGACCCGGAGGTCTGGCTCTGGATACTCAGCGCCAACGTCTCTACGTCCTCAATCATCTGGATGCCAGCGTGTCCGTCGTCGATCTAAAGTCGCGAAGGGCGATTGCCACGGTGCCTCTGCGCCATAACCCGACGCCGGCAGTTGTGAAACAGGGGCGTCCCTTCTTTTACAACGCCGCCCTCACTTCAGGCCACGGTGATCTCTCGTGCGCTACCTGCCACGTGTTTGGCGATTTCGACGGTTTGGCTTGGGATCTGGGCGATCCCGCTGGTCGAACCATTGATTATCCCGTCCGCCTCAGGAACACGCAGCCGCTTGCAGAGCCGCGTCAGGCGTTGCATCCGCTCAAAGGCCCGATGGTCACACAGAGTTTACGGGGATTGGCGAACACCGGACCGTTTCATTGGCGCGGTGATCGTTTTGGTCTCCCCACCGCTCCGGGAGGTGACGTGCCGAGTTTCAAGGACTTCAACCCCGCTTTCGTGGATCTACTTGGAAGCGCGCAAGAGATCCCCGATACGGCCATGGAGTCGTTCGCGCGGTTCGTGCTCACCATCCGATATCCGCCAAATCCGAATGAACGCCTGGACAGAGGCATGGACCGAGAACAGCAGGTGGGATTCGAGTTCTTCACCGGACCGTTCCTTTCGGGCGCGGGGCAAGTGAATTGCGAAAGCTGCCACAACCTGCCGTTGGGTACCAACCGGCTGGTCAATTTCGAGAATATTCAAGTGGGGCGGGACATGAAGACCGCGCAGCTACGCAACATCTACCAGAAGATTGGACGTTTTAATGTGCCGGGCCCGCAAGTATCCGGTTTTGGGCTATTGCATGATGGCACATTTGATACCGTCGCAAACTTTCTCCGCCTGGATACGTTTTTGTTTCCTGGAAAAACTGAAGAAGAGAAAGACGTAATGCGACGCCTACTCCAAAGCTACATCATGGCTTTTGATACGGGCATGGCCCCTGCCGTGGGACGACAACTAACCATCTCCGATGAACTCAAAGAAGAAGAGCGTCAATTGATCGATCTCCTCATGATCCGGGCCGCAGCCGGGGACTGCGACCTGACGGCAAGGGGATGGGAAGGAACTGCGCTACGAGGTTGGTTGTACCGCAACGATGCCTTCTATGGCGACCGCAGCGATGAAGCCCCCTTGCGCCTGGAAGCGTTGCTGAGCCGCTACAGGAGCGGAAGTGAGCCCATTACTTTCACTTGCGTGCCACCGGGCGACGGGTTGCGTAGCGCCTTGGACCGTGATTTGGATGGGTACCTGGACGGCGACGAACTTTTTGCTGGGAGTGATCCCGCCGATGCGAAGAGCGTACCACCGCCAGAGAGCTCACTGAGATGACCTCTGCTTCACCCAAATTCCTCTTGTCTGTGTTCCTATTGCTGACAGCATGCGCTGGGCTACCGGTACGCGGCACCGTGGGCGGGCAGCCGATTGAAACCCGCGTCGACTCGGAAGCGGCACGTTACTACCTGGCAAGCTACCTCGCGGGCAAACACAGCGATGCCGCGCTTGATGAGCGTATCGATCGCGTCTATCAGAGCGCCCAGGGCAACTTGCCCGACCGCAGCGAGCTCAAACAGTTGAGCGATGACTTCTCGATTGACTTCGCCGCCTTATACTTGTCCGATAGGATTGCTCAAACGCCTGTCAATCGTAGCTTTCGCAGCGCTTTCGAGGACGCACTCGTTTACACGCAAAAAGCCGTTTCTGAAGGTCGGGTACGCTTGCCGGCCGCAGCCGCTGATTATGAGTGGGTGTTCGTGCCCACTTATCTCTATAAGCGCTATGCCATCACCGGCGCCGATTTCGCTGCTCCCCGAGCGGCCTTACAACGGGTAGGGCTTACCTGCCATTTTGTCGAAACCGACGAGGACGGTGCCATTGAGGCGAATGCGGATGTCGTGGTCACCGCCATTCGGGCTCGTGCAGACAGTGGCCATCGGTTGATTCTGGTCAGCGCAAGCAAGTCCGGTCCTGAAGTAGCCCTGGCACTCACGAGACTAGGACCTGCTGAGACCCGTCACGTCGCAGCATGGGTCAATATCGTAGGCGCGCTTCAAGGCACCCCACTCGCAGATACCCGTGCTTTGCCGGAAATAGAAAATAAACTTGGCCAAGTGAATCTCGCCGGAGTGGACAGTTTAACCACCAAACGCAGTCGTCAACGATTCGAAATCCTGCGCATCCCTGCACATGTCCTCGTGGTCAACTACCTCGGCATCCCGCTCACCGGTAGCTTCTCTTCTTGGTCCCGTCCCGGTTTTTCACACCTGCGAAACTTCGGACCCAATGACGGGTTTTTGCTGTTGTCCGATATGATCTTCCCTGGCGGCGTGACCCTAGCCGAACTCGGTCGTGACCACTTTCTGCTAGACGAGAGAAACGACGCTACGACAGTGGCCTTCGCAATTACCGTGATCCGTTGGCTGGAAAGCCAAAATCCCAAAATGTCTCCAATCCATGGACGCTAGCAACCGTCTCCAAAGGATGGAAGGCGGCAGCCTATTTTTTCACGGCCATCTCTTTGGCCGCCTGACGCTGGTCATGGAGCGCCTCATATCAACGTTTATCCTTTGAGGAAATAGTCGAGGTTTCGTTTCACCATCCAAGTTTTCACCATCGAAACGTAGGAGCCGCCTCTCATATAACTCATCCTCCGAATATTCATTTACTTGACTGTTCCAGTCTTTCGCTAGTTCGGGTGTCAGTGATATAGCCCGGCCTAAGTTTTGGCGTCAAGCCATGAGGTTGGTCCGGATTGCGAAGCCGGTCATTGTCGAGCAGAGGACGGTAGCCGCGGACTTCGACGGCCTATTCAACCGAGACATGGACACCCCATGCCACCAAAACCGACTTCTTGACTTACGACTTAAGCAATACTTGAGCGCGCTACGCGGTCATGTATATTGCTGTGAGACGGCTTTTTATCCTGCCGTTAGGTCTTGAGAGACGGCTTTTGATGCTGCCCAAATCACGATTGGAATTGCTATAAACCGATATGTGGATCGTTAGATTAGCGCTCCGGCGTCCCTATACGTTTGTCGTTGTTGCGCTATTGATCGTCGCGCTGGGGATGGTGACGATCGTTCGGATGTCCACCGATATTTTCCCTAACGTGGATATCCCCGTAGTCACGGTGATCTGGTCGTTTACCGGGATCTCCCCCGACGATATGGAAAAACGCGTCGTTACCATCAGCGAACGCGCCTTCACCACGACGGTCAACGACATCGAGCACATGGAATCGCAATCCATGTACGGAGTCGGCGTCATCAAAGTGTTCTTCCATCCGAACGCGAAGATCGAGATGGCCGTTGCCCAGATCACCTCTATCGCTCAAACTCTTTTGCGCGGCTTGCCCGCCGGGTTCACGCCGCCGCTGATCATCCGCTATAGCGCCTCGAGCGTTCCCATTCTGCAGCTCTCCATCACGAGCAAGACGCTGCCCGAGGAGCAACTCTTCGACTATGCCAATAATTTCGTACGCACCCAGCTCGCCACGGTCCAAGGCGCCGCTGTGTCGTTGCCCTACGGCGGCAAAGCGCGACAGATCATGGTCGATCTCAATCCCAAAGTCCTTGCGGGCTATGGGCTCTCGGCGATCGATGTGGTCAACGCGATCAACGTTCAAAACATCATTCTTCCGAGTGGCACGGCGAAAATCGGCAATCGCGAATACAGCGTCCAGGTCAACAGCAGTCCGGATACAGTGGAAGGGCTGAACAACCTGCCACTCAAGCAAGTGAATGGCGCGGTTATCTACATCCGGGACGTCGCCCAGGTCCGCGACGGGTTTGCTGTCCAAGCCAATATCGTGAGCGCGGGGAACCGCCGCGCGAGCCTGCTGACTGTGCTTAAAAGCGGCGGGGCGTCGACCATAGACGTTGTGCGCCGGGTAAAAGAAATCCTACCGAAGATCCAAGCCACCCTGCCCAGAGAACTGGAAGTCGCTACGCTGTTCGATCAGTCGATCTTCGTCAGGGCGGCTATCGATGGGGTGGTCCGAGAGGCGATCATCGCCGCCGGTCTAACCGCGCTGATGATTCTTATTTTTCTCGGCAGCTGGCGCAGCACGGTCATTGTCGCAACGTCCATTCCGCTTTCGATCCTATCGTCGCTCATCATACTGTGGTTCCTTGGCTATACGATCAACATTATGACCCTCGGCGGTCTTGCCTTGGCGGTAGGCATTCTAGTTGACGACGCCACCGTTGAGATCGAGAATATCCACCGCAACCTCGCCATGGGTAAACCGATCACTCACGCGATCTTGGACGGCGCCCAGCAGATCGCCGTGCCGGCATTTGTTTCCACCTTGGCGATTTGTATCGTGTTCGTTCCCGTGGTTTTTTTGACGGGGGCCGTCCAATTTCTCTTTACGCCACTCGCCTTGGCCGTCGTCTTAGCGATGCTCGCCTCGTATTTTCTTTCCCGGACGCTGGTGCCCACGATGGTCCAGTATCTCCTTCATAGCGAGGTCCAGCGCTATGCCGAGGATTCAGAGCATGGCAGCGGCGATATCTTCTGGCGCATCCACGGCGCGTTCAACCGGCGCTTTGAAATGATGCGCGAAAAATACCGTTCCATGCTCGAATGGGCCCTACGACATCGGCCCCTTGTGCTCGTCGAGTTCGGCGTGCTCTTCGCCAGCGCCCTCATCGTGGCCATGCTCACAGGACAAGACTTTTTCCCTTTGGTGGATGCCGGGCAGTTCCGTCTGCACGTGCGGGCGCCGGCGGGCACTCGACTCGAGGAAACCGATCAGATTTTCGAGGCGGTGGAGGCGAGTATCCAGCGCACCGTTTCGCCGGAGGACATGGGTCTCGTACTACACAATATTGGCTTACCGCTGGGGGGTGTGAATCTCGCTTTTAGTGATTCCTCGACCATCGGACCTGCGGACGGCGAGATTCTTGTGTCACTCAAACCGGAGCATCGACGGCCCACCTTTGACTATATCAGGGAGTTGCGCCGAAGGCTCCCGCAGGAATTTCCTAATCTAACTTTCTTCTATCAGCCGGCCGACATCGTGAGTCAGATTCTCAATTTCGGGCTGCCCGCCCCTATCGACATTCAGTTGGTCGGACAGAATCGCGCCGTGAATTATGAGATTGCTACCCAAATTGCACAGCGCATCGGCCGGGTGCCCGGCCTGGTCGATGTCCACGTGCATCAGGTCATCGCCGCCCCCGCACTTCGGGTCAATGTGGATCGCACGAGAGCCGTCCAGGTCGGTATTACGCAGCGTGACGTTGCAAATTCGTTGCTCGCTTCATTGGCATCGAGCAGCGACCAAGCCCCGAACTTCTGGCTCAATCCGCAAAACGGTGTCAGTTATAGGGTTGCCGTGCAAACGCCGCAATATCGTATCGACTCCATCGATGCGCTCCAAAGCGAGCCCATCGCTCCAGCCGGCGCTAGCGCGACTCAACTCCTGACAAACCTCGCCAGTTTTGAGCGCGGCACCACCGCCACAGTGGCAAACCACTACAACGTGCAACCGGTCTACGATGTGTTTGCGAGCGTGCAGGACCGCGACTTGGGTGGAGCGAGCCGGGATATTAAACGCATCCTGAGCGACATTGAAAAAAGTTTGCCCAGGGGAACCTCTCTCGTTATGCGCGGTCAAGTGGAAAGCATGAGCTCCGCCTTTGCCGGTCTGGCGACCGGGCTCGTCTTTGCGATCGTGCTCGTCTATGCATTGATGGTGGTTAACTTTCAATCGTGGCTGGATCCTTTCATAATCATAACCGCGCTCCCAGGCGCCCTGGCGGGTATTTTATGGGCGCTTTTCCTGACTCAAACGACGATCAACGTGCCGTCATTGATGGGTGCGATTATGAGCATCGGTGTGGCCACGGCGAACAGCATCTTGCTGGTCACCTTTGCCAATGATCAACGGCGGAGCGGGAGCGATGCCATGAGCGCGGCGCTCTCGGCCGGCTACACCAGACTCCGTCCCGTGTTGATGACAGCTCTGGCGATGATTATTGGAATGTTGCCCATGGCGCTGGGATTGGGCGAAGGAGGCGAGCAGAACGCGCCCTTGGCGCGGGCCGTGATCGGCGGCTTGCTCGTCGCAACGTTTGCCACGCTTTTTCTCGTGCCCGTCATTTACAGTCTCTTGCGCCGCAAGCCGCCGTTCGCGGCAGAGCGCCGCGATGACCACCCAGCCGAAACTACTCAAGCCGCGTTGCCCGATCATTAAAGAAAGTCCGTATTCATGAGCATCCTGTCAAAATCATCCCGAAATAACGAAGGTCCGAGAAAAATGACGAACGGACGGATCATCGCTCTCACTATCATCGGTCTTGCCGTTCTGGGAGGACTCGGCATCGCGCCTCGATTGTGGCGTGACCGACAGATCCGAGCCTCCGTGCCGAGCGCCGAAATGGAGGCGCCTTTGGTCACTGTCGGTTTTCCGGTGCGCGCGCCCAACGCTACGGATCTGGTCTTGCCCGGCAGTATTCAAGCGGTGCAAGAGACGGCGCTTTACGCCCGGGTGGACGGTTATCTCAAACGGCGGCTGGTAAACATAGGAGATCGGGTCCAGGCCGGACAGATATTGGCGGAGATCGATACTCCCGAACTCGATCAACAGCTCTTTCAGGTGAAAGCTGCGTTGGCGCAGTCGATTTCCGCCCTGGAGCAAGCGCGGGCCGCGCTCCAGCACAGCGAAACCCAGCTGGATTATAACCGCGTCAATCTCGATCGTTGGCGTACAATGAAAGATCGGGATCTGGTCGCGCAGCAAGACGTGGACGATCGACAGGTGCTAGTGAAGTCGGGTCAAGCCGACGTGGACGCGGCTCGAGCCAATGTCGCAGCCGCCGAGGCGAATGTCACGGCCAACAAGGCCAACGTGGAACGAATTATCAATCTGCAGTCGTTCCAAAACGTGCGCGCGCCATTTGCCGGCGTCATCACCGTGCGCAACGTCGATAATGGCGCGCTGATCACCGCGGGGAGTGGTTCCAACAACCAGCCTCTCTTCCGAATGGCGCAGACCGATAGCTTGCGAATCTTCGTCAATGTGCCGCAAACTTTTGTGGCAATGATCGCGCCCGGCCTTGCTGCCGAGATCGCGGTGCGCGAATTTCCGCAACGGAGTTTTGCGGCGCAGGTCGCGAACATTGCCGGTGCCCTCGATCCCGCCTCGCGCACTTTGCTGACCGAAGTGCGCATGCGCAACGAAGGAAACCTCCTGCGGCCCGGGATATACGCCGACGTTAGGTTTCACCTGACCCACAGCAACCCCCCGCTGATCATTCCTGCCAGCGCGCTCATCCTTCGATCGGGGCCCCCGCGGGTGGCCACGGTTGGCACCGGCAACAAGGTACGGTTCCAGCTCGTACAACTGGGGAGAGACTATGGAACCACTGTGGAGGTGGTAGGAGGCTTGAGTGAGAAACACCCTTTGCTGGTGGCGCCACCGGACAATCTTCAGGAGGGGCAGGTGGTGCGTACCTCGACGGTCCCCGCCGGCCCGACTTAGAGTCGGTAAAGACTAGCCGCGTTTTTCCACAACACCTTTTCCCGCGTCTCCGCTGACACGTCCCGAAAACAACGCGTGATAGTTTCCTGCGTGCGCGGCCAAGTGGAAGTCGCCAAGGGAAAATTAGTGGACCAGAGAATATGCTCCGCGCCCACGTAATCGGCGAAGGGCGCGACCGTGTCGAACCACGACGTCAAGTAGCACTGGCGATGGAACATTTCCGAGGGCTTCAATTCATAGCCCTCGCGGGCGAGGCCGTCATGATCAAACTGATGGTCGGCCCACTCCATGTAGAGCATGCCCCAGCTCAGCGCGCTTTCGGCGAGCACCACCTGTAGACGCGGGTGTCGTAACAACACGCGAGAGAAGGAATAGAGAGAAATGACGAAGACGCTGGACACGGGCCGCGTCACCGCATCAAGAGCTTCGGCCAGCGCGGGCTTGAGAGCGGAGAGCGGCTCATACTGCAACTCCGGCGAGGCGCCTGCATGAAGGCAGACCGGCACGTTTAGCTCCTCACAAATGCTCCACACCGGATCATACTCGGGTCCGCTCACATGGGGCACGTCACGCAAATGCATCGGCAGCGAAGGGAAGATAACTCCGCGGTGGCCCTTGGCGACGGCACGCTTGATCTCCGCGACGGTCGCCTCAATCGGCCAGATCGGCACAATGCATTGTGGAATAAAGCGTTCGCTGGCGGCAGCCCACTCCTCGATCAGCCAATCGTTGTAGGCTTGGACGCACGCTAGTTCCAGTTCGGGGTCTTGCAGCTTGCCAAACGCTTCCCCCGCTAAACCTGGCACCGTCGGGTAGAGAACCGCATAGTCGGTGCCAGCAGCGTCCATCGCCTTGAGCCGTTCCGACGGCAGATAAGCCGCGGGCGGCACTTCCTCCCAGCGGCTCGGCTCGCAGTTGCGGTCCGCCATCAAGGCGCCCACTCTGGCGGGGCGACCATCGAGGAGCACCTGCCCATCGACGACCCACCGTTCCGTGCCGTCTGCTGTCCGTTCGAGATGTGGAACGCGCTCTCGCCAGCGGCTCTTGGACAGCCGCTGGGTCCAGAGCTCCGGTCGCTCTTGGACGTGGTCGTCGACGCTGATCAAACCATATTTAAGCTGCATGGAAGTTCGCGATCAATTATTTTTCGCCGCCGGCGCGATTTCGACCCCGTAAACGCGGAGCGCATTTTCGTAGAGCAGCTTGCGACGGTCCTCGGGCGGCACTCCCTGGACCACCCGCTCCACGGACTCCCAGGAACGCGGATAAAAGGAAGCAACGTGAGGGAAGTCCGACTCCCACATGATGTTGTCGATGCCGATTTGGTGGCGCAGCTTAATGCCTTCCGTTTCGAACCAAAAGTTCACGTACATCTGCCGGCGCACGGCCTCGCTCGGACGGGTGGCAATGCCTTCGGTCCACAAATGGCGGCACTCCCACTCGTGGTCGCAGGCGGCGAGCACGTAGTTGAGCCCGCCGATTCCGGCCTCAGCGAACACGCACTTGAGACGCGGAAAGCGCTCCGTGACACCGGAGAAGATCAGCTGCGGAATGATTTGCGCCGGTGTAACTGCAGATGTCGCAGTGGAAGCGGAATGCGCTTGCCGCGGCGTGTAGCCGCTCCACTTGCGTACGGACGCTCCCGCGCGCAGCCCCGCCGACCCGTGGAAATGAATGGGCAGACCTAATTCCTGGCAAACACTCCAGACCGGATACCAATACGGGTCGGTCAAATGAGGCAGCGATTTGGGCATCTGCCCGAGGACGTTGACCCCGCGATGGCCCTCCATCGACGCGCGCTCGATTTCGCCGGCAATGTTTTTGGGGTCGCTGAGATAAGGTAAGATAGCGATCGGCAAATACCGGTTACTGGTGCGCGTCCACTCGCTCAACGCGTCATTATAGGCCCGCACCACGTCCAGCTCGAAAGCGGCGTCGCCATACTCGAAATAATTGCCGCCCGGAGGATTCGGAAAGAGCACCTCCGCATCAATCCCATCGGCGTCCAGCGCCTTGAGACGCTCCCGCGGATCGTAGGCAGTCCTTGGCACCTCTTCCCACCGGCTGGGATAAGTAGGAAACGGTTCGCCCATCAGAGCAGGACAATTGCACACGCTTTCCTGGTGAGGGGGTCCCTCGTAAACAGTCCAACGATGAACCTGACGTCCGCTATCTTCCACTTCCACGATGCGCGGAATGCGATCTTGCCACCTGCTCACCGACATCCGGCGGATGAAGGC
>WNFP01005224.1_pt1 | contig 10439 bp, 10 predicted proteins | sample 5400201 | NCBI WGS metagenome assembly WNFP01 (sample SAMN13153355, study PRJNA577476) | soil metagenome | isolation source: 115 cm saprolite under Madrone tree | place: USA:California | collected 2016-06-14
TGTTCTTTCGCAGCGTCGCCCGGCTGCATCCCACCTACAAGACACCCGCAGTTTCGCTGATGGTGCAGATGGTTTGGACCTGCGTCCTCTGCATCTCCGGCAGTTACGGCCAACTGCTCGACTACATTATTTTTGCGGTGCTGGTGTTCTACGTGCTCACCATCGTTGGACTTTTCGTTTTGCGCCGCACCCATCCCGAGGCGGAGCGTCCGTACAAAGCGATCGGGTATCCGATTCTGCCCGCGATCTACATCGTGATGGCTTTGTTTATTGACATTGTGTTGTTACGCTACAAACCGCAATTCACCTGGCCGGGACTGTTCATCGTGCTGCTCGGCATCCCGGTGTACTACATTTGGCGGCCGCGCGCGCACACGACTTCTGTCTAAACCAATAATTAGGAGAGACACTACGGATGACTGACCTCTTTGCGAAAAAGCCGCTCGAGCTGCTAATGGAGGAGGCGCGAGAGACTGGCACCCACAGCTTGAAACGCACGCTCGGCGTATTCCAGTTAACGGCGTTGGGCGTCGGCGCGGTGATCGGTGCCGGAATCTTCGTTCTTTCCGGACTGGGCGCTCACTACGCGGGTCCGGGGCTGATGCTCTCTTTCGTGCTCTCCGGACTGGGTTGCGCCTTCGCGGCTCTGTGCTACGCGGAGTTTGCGGCGATGATCCCGTTGGCGGGCAGCGCTTATACTTATGCTTACGCCACGCTGGGCGAGATTTTTGCCTGGATCATCGGCTGGGATCTCACGCTCGAATACGCTATGGGCGCAAGCACTGTGTCATCTGGTTGGTCCAACCACTTCATCGAACTTCTCAATATCTTTCACATCAGAATGCCGCTGTGGCTGGCGTACGACCACTGGACCGGACTCCACACCGCGGAAAATATAGTCGCTCGCCAGATGGCGCAAGCATCCGATTCCATGCTCGTTCCCGGTACCCAGGCTTTCCTCGACAAAGTGACGGCGATCATGGGAGCACAATCGCCTGAGTTGTTGCAGAAAGCTCACGACCTGTTAGGTGCTCCACATTTATTCGGATATGAAATCGGCGTTAACGTGCCGGCTTTCGTTATCGCCATGGTGATCACGGCGATACTCGCGATTGGTATAAAAGAGAGCGCCCGCTTCAACGCGACGATCGTTACCATCAAGGTTGGAGTTGTCCTCTTTGTCATCGGCCTCGGTTTTCGCTATGTCAGCGCCGCCAACTGGGGATCGGACTGGTCGACTTTCGCGCCCTACGGATTCTCTGGAATCGGAGCCGGAGCGGCCTATATTTTCTTCGCGTACATCGGCTTCGATGCCGTTTCCACCACCGCGCAGGAGGCAAAAAATCCCCAGCGCGATCTTCCAATTGGTATCATTGCCTCGCTCCTGATCTGCACCGCGTTGTATATCTCGGTCGCAGCGGTTCTGACCGGAATGGTGCCGTGGAGAGACGTAAACATCGAGGCGCCCATCGCCCGCGCCTTCATGGACCGTGGCCTAACCAGTGCATCCCACATCATTACGCTCGGAGCGCTGGCCGGTCTTACCAGCGTGATGCTAGTCATGCTTCTGGGGCAGACCCGCGTGCTGTATTCGATGGCCAACGACGGGCTTCTACCCAAAAAGTTCTTCGCCGATGTCCACCCGCGCTTCCGGACGCCATGGAAGAACACGATTCTCGTCGGCCTGCTCGCGGCGATTGTGGGCAGCCTGACGCCGATCGACGATATCGGAAGAATGGTGAACATAGGAACGTTACTGGCGTTCGTGATTGTCTGCATCGCCATCCTCGCCCTGCGGCGCTCCAACCCAGGACAGCCTCGACCTTTTCGGACGCCCTGGGTGCCATTTGTGCCGATCATGGGCATCCTCTTTAACGGCTACATGATGTACAAGCTTGGCTGGGTCAACTGGGCGCGATTGATTATTTGGCTGGTTATCGGGATGGTCGTGTACTTCACCTATAGTCGGAAACACAGCCGAGTGCAGGCAGCATTAGAAGGCCGCAAGACACCCTAAAACACGTTCCTGTAGAGACGCGGCTTGCCGCGTCTCAGGCGGTCGCAACTGGAGCGGTCAGAATCCTACCGCGCGCTTTCCAAGTCTCAATGTAAGCCATTTGTAATCAATGCGTTGCGCATGCAGCCTTCGCGTCTCTCTATGCATCACATTTAGTGAAAGGAGGGCAATATGCACAAGACAATGCGATGGATTTCAATACCCATGGCGGTCGTCATCATGGGGGCGCTATTCTTGAGCTCGCCTCCGACCGCATCGGCCGAACGAGTCAGGGGAGGCGTGGTTTTCGTGCAGCCGGTCCCAGTGTTTGACCCGTTCTTCCCCTACGCGTATCCGTATGGGCCGTACTATGTGGCCCGGAATTACGGCTACGTGAAGCTCAATACGCACGGCCAGAACGCTGACATTTACGTCGATGGAGGGTACGCGGCGAAGACCCACAAAACCAAGAAACTCGCGCTACGACCCGGCACCCACGATATCGAATTGCGCGATTCTGGTGGCCGCACGTTCTTCCAGGAGCGTGTCGCGGTAATGGTTGGACAAACCACCAAAGTCGATGTGCCGAGCTGATACGCAGAGCGTACCGAGCTGACGTCTCGAGTGACTCGATACAGACTCGCCGCGCTCCTCCTTCCGAGTAAGGAGGAGCTGCGGCGGGTTTTGTTTTTCTGCGATTGGAAGCGCTCACGTCGAGACGAGTCCTGCCGACTAGCCGGCTTCCTGCGTCTTCCTGGCAATCGCCGTCACGATCCGGCGTGGCGAGAAGCGCACCGATTGCGCCAGCAGCCAATTCTTGACTCCCGAAATCACCACGGGCTTTCCAGCCACGAATGCGCGATAACCGTCTTCGGCAACCGTGCGCGCATCCATTGCGCCGAACTTCAGCAGGTTCATGCGGGTTGCATTCGCGCGCTTGTGGAACTCCGTCGCCGTCGCACCCGGGCACAAGGCTGTTACGGTGACACCCGACCCGTTGAGCTCATTGGCCAGCGCCTCGGAAAAGTGCAGAACGTAAGCCTTGGCAGCAAAATAAACGGCCATCAGCGGTCCCGGCTGAAACGCCGCGGTGGACGCCACATTCAGGATGCCCCCGCTCTTGCGCTCAGCCGTTGTCTCAACCTTGGCCCGCTCAATCATCGCCGGGAGATACAGCCGCGTAAGGTGAGTGAGAGTCGTGACGTTAAGTTGGATCTGGCGCAGACATTCTTCGAGATCATTATCGGCGAACATACCATACTGTCCGAATCCCGCGTTGTTGACCAAGACATCCACCTGAATGTCGGCGCGCGTGGTCTGATCGAGTACATACGCTGGAGCTCCCGGTTCCGTCAGGTCGACGGCCAGAATCAGCGAACGCGCACCGTGGGCCTTCTCCTGTTCAGAGGCGAGTTGCCGGAGTTTGTCCGCACTGCGTGCAACGAGAACCAGGTTGTAGCCTTCGCGCGCGAAGATTCGGGCGAGTTCCAGCCCGATGCCGAATGAGGCGCCGGTGATTAGAGCGGTTTTGCGATCCGGAACTTGCATTCAGCACTCGGCAATTAGCATTTAGCACTTAGCAACTAGCCAACAAACAAAGGCGGGTCCGCAGACCCGTCTTAAGGTTGAGGACCCGAAACGCTAGACCAGCGCGGGTTCCACTTCGTAAATCGAGTGCCACGAAGTTGCGGCCTTCAGTTTGTCGTTGACGTTGTGGATATTCTTCACGCCCTCGGTTTCCAGCCACTCGCGGAAAGCCGCGGCGCCCTGCTTGGCGTAGATCGGGATACCGTCTTTCCAGGTGGCGCGTCCGCAGAGCACGCCGTTGAATTTCACGCCGGATTCTCCCGCCAGTTCGAGCGTCTCGCTGAATTCCGCGTTGCTGACCCCGGCCGAAAGATAAATGAATGGCTTAGTCGCAACGTTGGCGGCCTTATGGAACAGGTCGATGGCTTCTTTCTTCGTGTACGCCTTCTCGCCTCCAAACGATTTCGTGCCCTCGACGAATTTCATGTTCACCGGCACTTCGACTTTGAGAACGTCGACACCGTAGCGCGGTTTGCTGAATTCCCGCATGCTCTCGGTGACAATGTGCGGTTTCTTTTTGGCATACTCCAGTCCCTTCTCGTCCGCACCTTCCTCGTAGCCGACAAACTCAAGGAAGTAGGGGATGTCGTTGGCGCGGCATTCGTCGCCGATGCGCTCGACCCAGGCATGCTTCTTGTCATTCACGTCCTTGGGATCGTAAGGGGTGTAGTAGAGCAGAATCTTGACGCAGTCGGCACCCGCCTCTTTCAGGCGTTTCGCGGACCAGTGATCGAGCAGATCGCCAAGGCGTCCCGGCCCGGTCTTGTCGTATCCGGTCTTTTCATAGGCCAGCAGCAGGCCGGCGTTTTTCGCACGGCGCTTCGAAGCCGGCAGTCCCCACTCAGGATCGAGCAGGATGGCGCTGGCATGTGGCGTCAGCACCTCGCTCACCAAAATCTTGAATTCTTCCATCATTTCGTCGGAGACGGCTGAGCCCTTTTCCTTGGCGAGAGACTTCTGCAGCGAGCCGCGCTGGTCCATGGCCGCGGCGGCGATTATGCCGCGTTCATTCGATACAGCCTTCATTCCGGCGAGTTTGCCGGGAGTGAGCTTCATACATCCTCCTAAGGAGTGCAATACGATAGGTCATTCTAAACCACAGCACGGGCCCTGAGAATACGCAGTATCCTGCAAAGGGCTTTACAATGTCGTGAACAAGAGAGATCGGTGCTGGCGCGCCCACCGTTTGCCCTGTTCCCCACCACCCGCTAAACTTAATAACTCGGAGTATTCCACATGCTAGTAGTCATGCAAGCGCAGGCCACCGAAGAGCAGGTCCGCGCCGTTTGCCAGAAAATCGAATCTCTCGGATACCGCGCCCACTCCATGCCCGGCGCGCAACGCACCGCCATCGGAATCACCGGCAACCAGGGCGAGGTCGAATCCGGGACGCTGGACGAAATGCCCGGCGTGCAGGAAGTCATCCGCGTCACCAAACCCTACAAGCTGGTCAGTCGCGACACCAAGCCCGACAACACCGTCATCAGGTTCTTAGATTCTCATTTGAAGGGTTCGCCCGTAACCATCGGAGGTCCCGACCTCGCCATCATCGCCGGCCCGTGCGGCATCGAGACTCGCGATCAGGCCTTTAAGATCGCCGAGCGCGTCGCCCGTGCCGGAGCCCAGTTCTTCCGCGGCGGCGCCTACAAACCACGCACCTCTCCTTATTCCTTTCAGGGCTTGGGCGAAGAAGGTCTGAAGATCATGGCCGAAATCCGCGACCGCTTCGGACTGCTCATCGTCACTGAAGCCGTCGATTACGAGTCGCTCGACCTCGTCGACCAGTACGCCGATGTCATCCAGATCGGCGCCCGCAACATGCAGAACTTCTCTCTGCTCAAGCGCGCCGGACGCGCCCGCAAGCCCGTCCTCTTGAAGCGCGGCATCTCGGCAACGCTCGAAGAATTTCTCATGGCCGCCGAGTACATCATGAGCGAGGGCAACTACAACATAGTTCTCTGCGAGCGCGGAGTGCGCACCTTCGCCGATCACACCCGCAACACGCTCGATCTCAGCATCGTGCCTGCCGTCCAGCGCCTCAGCCATCTGCCCATCGTCGTTGATCCCAGCCACGGCACCGGCAAGCGCAACAAAGTAACGCCACTCTCCCGCGCCGCAATCGCGGTCGGAGCCGACGGTCTGATTGTAGAGGTCCACCACGATCCCGACCGCGCGTTGTCGGATGGCATGCAGTCATTGTTTCCCGATCAGTTCGACGCGCTGATGGTGCAGGTCAGGCAGATCGCGGCGGTGTTGGGACGCGGTATCCCGACGCCGAGCCGTGTTCAAGCGGAAGTCACCAGTGCTGCGAACTGATTTCTTGAAACGTAAGCGTTGACCTGCGTCTTCCTGTTCGGGTTCGCGGCACATCTGATAATCTCTTGCCTTCACCAAGACACAGATTTTGCGAAAACTCCTCTTCATCGCCGTCCTCGTCCCGCTCGTCCTAGCCGCCGGCTGGTACTACTTCCACGAGCGCACCCTTCCCGGCTACAGCCCTCTCTACCGCGAGTATGCCTACATCACGAACGGCAAGAGCAATACGGTGACGGTTATCGACCTGCGCAGCTTTCGCCCGGTTCGCACGCTCCAGGTCGGTAACGAGCCTACCGGAGTGGCGGCCAATCCCAAGCGCAACGAAGTGTACGTCGTGAATGCTGGTTCCTCGAACCTCAGCGTGATCGATGCCGAGCAGAATAAAGTTGTCGCCACCATCGGCGTCTACGGACGCCCCTTCTTCATCGATGTTTCTCCGGACGGCCACCGCGCCTACGTCGCCAATTCCGGGTCTGCCAATGTTTCTGTGCTTGATCTTGACCGTCGTACTGTCGCTGCCACGCTTCACGTCGGCGGAAGCCCTGGACTCGCCCGCGTCTCGCCCGACGGATCCACCGTGGTTGTCGCCAATCGCGCCGACAACACCGTCTCCATTATCGACACCACGCGCCTCGCCGTGCGTTCCGCCATCACCATCTGCATCCATCCCGAGGACGTCGCAATCCTGCCTGATTCCAGCAAGGCGTTCGTGTCCTGTTCGGGATCGGGGCAGGTTGCCAGTATTGATTTAAAAAACGACAAGCTGCTGGCGCTCCTCGATGTCGGAAAATCTCCGGTCAGTCTTGCGCTCAAGCCTGACGGCGGAGAACTGGTGGCTTTCAATTTTGCTGCCGGCACCATCTCCATCATCGAAACCACGGGCAATGAAGTATCGGGCAGCTATCTTATCGGCGCTCAGCCTACTCGCGGCGTGGTTTCGCTCGATAACTCCCGCCTGTATGTGTCTAACTTCGGATCGAATAACATCGCGGTCTATGACATCGACCTTGGCAAGGTCATCGCATATCTTCCCGTGGGAACGCACCCGGATGCGCTGGCCCTCTCGCAGAATCAGAACTATCTGCTCGTACTCGACTCCGGTTCCGGAGACTTAGCCGTGATTCAGAAACGCCAGCCCAAGAAGCTGGAGCCGTCGGAATATTCCTTGCTGACCATCATCCCCGTCGGCATGCAACCCAACCGGATCGTGGTGAAATCGTTTCTGGCGACGAAAATTACAGAGGGGCGCTAGGTTGGTTCCAGGAAAAGCCCCATTTTCCCGGTTCCAGGAGGCTCACTTGCCGGCGCTTACGAAAGCACCCGTGGTCGCGTTAATCACACTGATGCCCTTCCTATCCTGCTCGCTAGTGCCGTAAATGACGTACCAGACGGGCACGTTCTGCTTCCGGTCCTTGAGCAACAAGTACGTGACTGGCTGCTGCGCATTCTTCTTGAGGATGGCTTGGCCTCCGTGTTGCAGGGTGATGGCGAATGCCTTATCGGTATCGATTTTGACCAACAACGGCAAAAAGGCAAGATTGGCGGCGTCGGCGTTGTAGGCGCCTTCACTCCCCTCGGCTGAAACTCCGAAGGGCGGCGCATCCGGGCGACGGCTTCCTGAGCAAACGATAGTCTTGGTGGACCGGCGACTGGGCGAAGCAAAGTATCCTCGCCAGATGGCTGATTTTCCCTTCTGGCCGGTGGTTTCCGTGGTGGGGACGGATTCCAGCCGAGCCGGCTGCGCGTCCCGCGACCACTTCATTGCCAGACCCATCATTCGATTGAATGCCTCTTGACCGCTGTAAAGCACAGGTTCCTTACTCTGCGGTGGTGCGCCGGAGGCTGGCTTTTCGGCGGTGCTCTCGTTTGGATTGTTCTGAGTTGAGTTGCACCCTGCTGTCAGGAGGGCAACGCTGATTACGCTAAGCGCAAATGCCAGACGATAGAATTTCATGCTCCCGTCCTCCGAAGAGTATTTTGAACCCACATCCTCTATTTATCTCGACTACTTTTTTTGTTCATCACAGTTTTTGCGACAGGCGGATCAGATCGCGATCTGGTTCCTCAAACCCACCTGAAAACTATCGCACTGCAATTCTCCTGGTTTAGGTCTATACTTACATGCGGCAGACTGTCCGACCCCCCAATCGGGATTTTCTCTCTGCGATATCAACCCAGGGGGACAGGATCATGCGACCGAAGACTATTGTTGTTCTCACGTTTTTACTCTGCTCAATCTCCAGTAGCCACGCAGCAACCCAGAAAGTGTTGTATGCCTTCACCGGCGGCGTCGATGGAAGCGTACCCTACGCGGGCGTAATCTTCGACCCCACAGGCAATCTCTATGGAGTTACGGAATTCGGCGGCCTTTACGGCCTCGGGACGGTGTTTCAGCTCACCCCTTCCGGCGGCGCCTGGACAGAAACCGTTCTTTACAACTTCACCGGAGGATCGGACGGAGATCAGCCGATTGGTGGCCTGGCTATCGATGAGGCAGGCAATCTCTACGGCACCGCCGCCGACGGTGGCGATCCCTTTTGCACGTGTGGCACGGTCTTCAAGCTATCGCCGTCCAACAGCGGCTGGACATTTACCGTCCTGCATGCCTTTACTGGCGGCAAGGATGGCGGTGCTCCGGGATCCAGCTTGCGCTACGGTGGTGGCTATCTTTCCGGAACGACCGTTTATGGTGGTCCCAGTAACCAGGGCACGGTCTTCAATCTCCCAACCTCAGGTGGCAGCGATTTTAACGCCGCTTTTGCACTACACAATGGGAACCAGCCATGGGGCGGCATCAACAGCTATGGCTATGGCACCACCTACAATGGAGGAAAGTACGGACTGGGCAACGTATACGAGTGGACCTATGGCCGTCACCTGGTGGCGAAGCATGTCTTTAACCCTACGGGCGCAGCGGGCCGCCACCCCCTGGGTGAGCTGCTGCTCGTATTTAATGCTAGCGGCCCGTCGAAGATATACGGCACCACCTACGATGGGGGAGTTGGTGGTCGTGGCGCCGTTTATGTGCTCACGGAAAGCCTCTACCACTTTGACGTCTGGAGTACCTCGGTTGCGCATAGTTTTTCCGGGCCCGAGGGCGCTTTCCCGGGTGCCGGCGTGGTGATGGATGCTGCAGGAAACCTCTACGGCACCACTGTTTTTGGAGGCGCAGATGTTGCCGGCACCGTTTTCAAACTAACTCCCGGAGCGAAAAACAAGTGGACCCTTACCCTGCTGTATACCTTCACCGGCGGGGCTGACGGGGGCCAAATCTACAGTGGCGTTGTGCTCGACAGTGCAGGGAACCTCTACGGCACGGCAGCCGGCGGCGGTAATGGTGGCGTAGTGTATGAGGTCACGCCATAACCAGACTCTCCATCAAAAGGCGGGTGCCCCATCCTTGCGCGTTCTTTGCGCAGGGGTGGGATTTCACGGAAATGTCTCGCATGGGATTTTAGTCGCCGGTCGCCGAAAAAGTTGGGATGGCGGAAACCGCGGCCGATTTTTTCCTCCGCCGTATAATCCTCCGATCCAACGAAGGGAGGTTCGCTCCCATGTCCCGTCCACCCTGTCGTGCATTGCGAATCATTTTGAGTGTGTTCTCGCATTCGCCGCAGTCGGAGGCCTCTTCATGATCTTCGCCAGCAAGCCGCTCATCATGCGGATGTTCTTGCGGCCTCCCGAGGCGGAAGTCTCAACCCTGCTGCTTTTAGTACTGAAGGAGATGGGAGGACTTGTGCTCATGTTGAGTCTCCTGTTCCTCTTCGCCTCCCGCGATCCTGTCCGCAATCTGGCCATTGTGAATGCGGTGATTGTGGGCCTGTGCATATTGGCTCTCACGCCGCTTCTGTCCTTTTACACGCTGGACCTCCAAAGGATCTACCCGGGTCACCTGGTGTGGGCGCGTTCCCTGGTGCGGCTCGCTATTGCAGTGTTGCTTTGTTTCCTCAAGCCTCGGGAGAAGTATTCAGGACCTGTGGGCGGGTTTTGAAGAGTGGGTCCTGAATTCTGCGTGTCGGTGTCCCGGATTCTGCGTGGCCAGATCTAGGCGTTCCATTGACGCCACCAGGAGAATCCGTGGGGCGCAGAATGCCTGCCAACTTCACCAAAGGGTCTGACTTGGTTATTCGCGACCTGGCTCTTCGCCCTAACTCTTCTTCCCGGTCACGGCATAAAAAGCAGTCGCTTCCTGCTCAACGTGCTTGCTGCCGCACTTGGGGCATTTCGCGTCTACTTCGTGTTCCTTGAGGGTGAGAATTAATTCGAAGGTTTCGTGACAGTCGTTGCAGACGTAGTCATAAACGGGCATGGGGGCCTCCCGCTCGATTGCGATCACGAGCCACGGTTGGAATTGTACGCCGACGCACGGCGCTTGTCCGTGAGCCATCTAGCGCAGGACCAGATCCGAATATTCAGGGTGGGTGTCGAGAAATGCGGCGACAAAGGGACAGACGACATCGACCTTCATGTGATTGGCTCGGGCCCAATTGAATGCGGTCTGTGCCAAGGTCGAGGCTACGCCGCTGCCGCGAAGTGCCTC
>WNFP01005227.1_pt1 | contig 10437 bp, 14 predicted proteins | sample 5400201 | NCBI WGS metagenome assembly WNFP01 (sample SAMN13153355, study PRJNA577476) | soil metagenome | isolation source: 115 cm saprolite under Madrone tree | place: USA:California | collected 2016-06-14
CAGAACGTCTTCTTCTTTGCCATCACGCAGCAGGCGAGCCACTTTCGGAGAGAGATCGAGCAAAGCGCGAATGGCGGCGCCAGTCCGGCTCCGAGCCCGCAGTTCGAGCACCTGACCGAGCAGCACCAGCGTCGTAATCGCCGCGGCCGCTTCGAAGTACACTGGAGGCGTGCCGCCCATCTCACGGAAAGAGGCCGCGAAAGCTTGCGGAAAGGCCGTCGCCACCAGGCTGTACAAATACGCCACGCCCGTCCCCATCGCGATCAGGGTGAACATGTTGGTCGCTCGGTTGACGATGGACGTCCATCCACGCTGGAAAAATGGCCAACCACCCCACAGGACTACCGGCGTTGCCAGGACCATTTCAATCCAGGGCAACCAGCCATTCGGCAACATGTGCTGCACGGGCATTCCCGGCAACATGTCAACCATCGCGACCGTCAGCAGCGGAGCGGTTAGCGCGAGGCTGATCCAGAACCGCCGCATCATCTCGCGCAGCTCGGGATTTTCTTCCTCCTGCGCAGTGACCGTGCGCGGCTCCAGCGCCATGCCACAGATCGGGCAACTTCCCGGGCTCAGCCGGACGATTTCCGGATGCATGGGGCAGGTGTATTCCACGCGCGTGGCTGGAACGGGCATCTCCGGCTCGAGCGCCATCCCGCAGCGCGGGCAGGCGCTGGGCTTGGTCGACCGGACTTCCGGACACATCGGACAAACGTAGGCGGTCTGCCGTCCAGGCGTTCGACTTGCCGGCGTCGAAGGAGCGGCCGCCACGGGTGCGGTCTTCTCCTCCAGCGTCCTGGGCCCAGAAGCGGGTGCAATGCTTATCATTTGCATTCCCGAGTGCATGGCTGGGTGCATCCCCGAGGCAGACGCCGGGCGCGGTGACAGGTAACGACTCGGATCGGCGCGGAATTTCTCCAGGCAACGGGGGCCACAAAAGTAATAGGCTTTCGCGCCGTGCTCAAATTTATGTTTCGAGCTGGCGGAGTCCACGGTCATTCCGCATACCGGATCCTTCACCGCAGTCTCAGACTTGGCAGAATTGTCCATCACGATGGCAGCCAGCTCGTGGGAGCTTGGTTGTCCATATTAGATTCATTCGCTTATTCAGTCGATTGTTGTATCTTCAAAGGCGGAGGCAGAAACGTTCCATGACGCAATTGGAAGTGGCTTACCGCTACGGCACGCCCCCAAGCGAGGCGACCATGCGCGCACTCGACAACGTGCGCGAAGTCTATGGCATCCGGCGGATCAGCTCCAGCGAAAGCGAGCAGATCATTCGCGTCGAATTTGACGCGTCGCGATTCAAGGAGCCTGTCATTGCAGGCTTACTGCGGCGTACCGGCCTGGATCTGGGTGAACAGCTGGTCCTAGCCTGACTGGTCCGAGGCTGAAAAAGACGGAGACCTGAACCGGCCGAGGGGCAGCTTGAAATTGGGGGAGGTAAGCAGGGGAAGGACTAGGCTCTGACAAAAATGCAAGGGGCGCTCAAGAAAACCTCTGGCCGAAGTTTTTTCTCTGGAGCGCCCCGTTGCGCGCCACTTCGTCTGTTATTTGTTAAAGCATCCCCGGTACCACTCTCAAGCTGCTGAAAACACTACGTCCGAATCTTCCAAATCGCGTAGGAATTGCCCCTTAGGGGGAAAGATTTACCGCCTTTGAATCCCTTCGCAAGATCCCTGCCGAATCCCTGTGGAAATCCTCCAAAAGCCGCTATGGTAGCCAGATTTAGCTTGCCTGACCAACTCTCTACTCCACACCTCGTAGCGTCGGCGTCTCGCCGGCTGTCCGAGGGCGTCTCGCCCTCGGATCTCGCATTTCTTACCGCCCACTGGCCGGCGAAGCCGCCGGATGTTCCGCCTTCCAACGCATCGCCGCTGTGATTCGGGTGCGCCCGCTGGGATGGTCGAAAAAGATGAATTCCTCCACCGGGCCCGGATCGAGTTTCCGGTACTCGCCCAATTTTAGATCCACCTCGGCTTCTCCATCGGGTTGTTGGCTGGCATTGATGCCAAAAATGTCGGCCTCATACTCCATGGTGCGGGTGATGGTGTTGGACACCGGAGTCAGAACAAAGAAAAACACCGATAGAAGCAGCACCGCCAAAGGTACAACCGCCACGTCGGTCATTCCCCTTATTCCCCAACTCTCTCCCCAGCGCGCCAACGAAGCATTGACGCCCCAGTTCAAAAAAGCGAAGGCAATCACTACCAGCACTCCGTTCAGCACCAGGCCTTTGAACTGATGGTTCAACACATAGTGTCCCATTTCGTGGCCCATGGTTGATTCGATCTCGGGCAGCGTGCAACGCTTCAGCAGATTGTCGTTGAGCGAGATGCGGGTGGTTCCAGCAAAGCCGCTTACGTTCGCGCTCACCCGGTTGGACTGGCGGGAGGCGTCGAACTCGTACACTTCGGTCGCAGGAATACCGTTGGCGCGCGCCAGGCTGAGAATCGGATCCTTAATTCGCGGGTCTTCCAGCTTGGTGAACTTGTTGAACAAGGGAAAGATGAAAACTGGGGCGATCAACGCCACGAAGGCAATGAACACTACCGACACCACCGCTCCCCAAACCCACCAGTTCTTTCCCAGGCGTCGTACCAATCCGAATAGCACGGCTAGCAGTAGTGCGCCCAGCACCGCACCCACTGCCAGGCCGATGGCCTGGTCCCGCATCCATGCGGCAAAGGTCTGGTTGGAGAGGTCGTACTTGTGTTCGCGGAAGAAACCTTCGTACACCGTCAACGGAAACGTAATGATGCTGACCAACACGACGAATTGCACCCAGTAAAGTGCCGCTTGTAGCGGTTTGAAGCGGGTGATGCGCTCCGCCAAATCGCGCATTCGCGCGGACCAGCGAAACCGCAACAACATCCACATCACTAAGACGGTGGAAAGGAAATCCCACAGCAGGAGCCAGTAGCCACCTTCAAAATAGGCGTCGCCGCGCGCTCGCTGTTGAGGAGGAACTTTAGCCAGATAGGCGTCCACCGCAGCTTTGACGTCGAACGGTTGCGCCGAAACGGTGCTCCCGCCCTGCCCCACAGGAGCCGGAGCGCTGGTCTGCGCAGAGGCTGGTGGGACGAGCGCTGCGGCAAGAAGCACGAATGAAAACAAGAGAATCGCTAGTCTGGTCCGGAACATTGCGTTACCTCGTGGTACGGCCACGGAAATATAGCAGAATGGTCTTGCGGAGCGCGATCAGCTCAGCCTTAGCCTTATCAAGTTCGCGGAGTTTCGCTATAATCTAATTCGCTGCTGCTCATCTCATCGCAATCGCGCCCTTAGCTCAGCTGGATAGAGCGTCTGGCTACGAACCAGAAGGTCGGGAGTTCGAATCTCTCAGGGCGCACCATTCTTTCAATAGCTTAGGGCACCCGCTGCCAGGTGCCCTTTGCCTTTTGTCCGAGAATTGTCCGCAAAATCCAAACCGTGACAAATGTTCTAGCCCTTGGCGGCCATCGCGACTACATTCTCTTTCGCCGCGGCGAGGTACTGCTGAGTCGCCCGGAGAGCCATCCGAATGTCCGTCTCGGAGACGATTGCGTAGCGCCGGAACATCGAATCTGTCTTATGACCAGACACCTGCATCGCCGTGACTTGCGCCACTCCCGCCGCGATCATGTTCCGGCAGGCGCTTCTACGGAGATCGTGAAAGAGCCTGCGAATCCCCGCCTTAGTGCGGGCCGTCGCCCATGACTTTCTAAACTCGCTTATCGTAATTAGCCCAGACTTTCCAGCCGAACACCGGCACGAGTTGGGACAATATGCTGATGCGCATCCAATCGATATCGGAGAACTCCGCTGGAAGAACGGCACTCCCGAGATAGTACCTTCGCCGCTTGCCCGTGTTCGGTCAACTCCGCTCGCCGCCTCTGTTCCATAAACCCAGCCAGAGCACCCGCCCTAAACTACTGCTTCTAAACTACGCCTACATTCCCGTTCGTCCGTTCCACAGATAAGTGTTTCTTGAATATCAGCGCTGGCGCCTCGGCCTCAGTTGCCGCTCTCAGCTCGGCGTCGGAAAAGCAACGAGCGAAGGTTATTTTTTTCGCAGTCCGTGCCTATCGGGTGGATTCTTGCCTAGATGAATCACCGCAATTTTCACGGTTACAGATAGGGCTTAAATAGCATTCATAGACTGCTGTGCGCATCCCTTGTTGTCGGTAGGCCGACGGCCTGAACCGCGTGATCGCGCGGTTTTCGAACAATATCCGACCTCTCCCCGCCAAAAAGTATGGTGACCTCGAGTGCTTGATCTCACGGAGGGTGGCTTTCCATGAAAAAGATGATTCACCTGCTGCTGCTAACGCTGCTGTTGCTAGGCGCAATGTCGACGTCGTCTCTGGCCGACGGCGGATCTCCACCACCGATGTGCTCGCCCGGCAATTGTCCTGGGAAATAACCTACCGGCGATGCCGGTAGGAAACGTCTGATTGCCCTTGTGGGCTGACCGGTTTGCGAGTAGCCTGCCGGTGCGGCCCATGAGATTTACCCACTTGATATTGTTAGTCCTGTGGCTTGTCCCGGTCATCCTCCAGGCGGCCATTGCATTTGTCATGCTGCGGCGCGGCCTGACCAAATTGCTTCCCATTTTCTTTTCCTATACCGTTTTCATCGTTGCCCGTGAGTTCATCCTCCAGCTGTTGCCATACACCGGAAACTTGTACTCCGCAATCTTCTGGTGGGGAGACGCAGCTGCAATCTTGTTGAGCCTCGGAGTAATTCTTGAAGTTCTTTCGCATTTGTTTCGGCCGTATCAATTCCTGCAATTTGTCTTCAAGCTAGTCTGGATTGCGGCATTCGTTGCTGCCGCCTTCGCGCTCTCACTTCTCCGTGTGGGCCCGCGGGGGGCCGACCGGTTGCTGGAGTCGATCCTCCTTATGGAGCGATCAGCGCGCGTGTTGCAGGTAGGCTTGTTGATCGTACTGATTTTCTTCATGTCCCGCCTCGGCTTGGCCTGGCATCACTATTCACTAGGAATCGCGGCCGGATTCGGAGCGTACTCGGCGCTGGATCTCATTCTGCTCGAGCTTCGCGCTCATCTGCATCTGGTAACAGACACAGTCTTTGTGCTACTGACGCCCGCGGCATATAATCTCGGCGTTTTGATCTGGGCCATTTACTTCTTGCGACCCCGGGCCGTGCAAGTGGTGGATCGTTTGCCCGATACCGACTTGACGATCTGGCATGACACCCTGAGTGAGTACGTGAAGCAATGGTATCGACGTTAATCATAGTGATCGCCGCTGTTTTGTCCCTGTTTTTGGTTTGGAAGATTCTTCGTCCCGGACTGCCCGAGATTCGCAGCCTGGACGACTGGGAACGCAAGAAGCATGAGGTCGATCTCGCCGCCTTGAGGATTCTTCTCGAACCGTCGGAGGAAAAATTTCTCCGCGAATCGCTTTCGCCGGTTCAGTTCCGGCGATTCCAGAGAGCGCGTTGCCGACTGGCGCTACATATCCTGGAACTGGTGGGAAACAACGCTGCCATGCTGATCAAACTGGGGCATCTGGCCCGGGTGGGGGCGAATCCGGCGCTGGCCAAGGAGGCAGACGAGTTGATCAGTCGCGCCCTCCAACTTCGTGTAGAGTTGCTCTTCGTTCAGGTTTATCTGTGGCCAAAATGGCTTTTTCCTGGGTGGATGCTGTCGGTTCCGGCGCTCGAAATGCCTTATGAGGAATTGCTGGTTTACCTCAGCCGGGTCCGGCAACAACGGCAGTCGGAGGTTCAGGACGCCATGGCGCGCTGAGGGACCCTATGTTTGACGTCCTCGGCATTACGGCTCCTTTTGCCTTCTCGCCTGTCTCAAGCTCTTCCCCAGGATGCCGGCAGGTCCTCGTCGGGCTCGAGGACCCGGTTTACTCGTCCCGAGCCTTTCAGCAGCAGATTCCACATTTCCGCGATCGGCACCCGGGATTTCTGCATGGCGCGGACGAGGCTGCCGACACTGGGTTCTCTGTGACTGGCCGGGAGAGTTCGGACGAAGGCTTCGTTTTGATTTGGCCAACGAGCAGCGGATATGACTCCACCGCGGTCGTTCTTTGTTTGATCTGGTCAACAAGTTTAGGTGGTTGGATTTGCCCAAGCGCTTCTCCCGTTTCTGATGCGGGCGCAGAGGTTCCTTGGGCGCGAATTTTGTTGTATGCCAGAACATCACTTGGCGGCGCATTTGGGCCGAGGGGAGTTTTGGCGAAAACCGGATTGGGCGTAACCTGTCCGAGCGCTTCACCGGTTTGCGAAGCTGGTGCGCTTCGCGGAGTGGTGGCGGATCCTAATGATCGCCCTTGTAACAGCGCGGGGTCAGGCGTCGACGGCCCGAGTTAGTGATCAGTGGTCATCGTGATCATGATGGTCGCGATCATGATCATGGTCTCGCCGGTGGCCATTGTCGTGATCCTCATGGTCCCAATGTCCCTCGTGCATTTGCCAGCCTTCGCGATAGTGGTCGTAATGCGGATGACTCCAGTATGCCCCTTCATACGGAGGGCGGTCCCAGCGTCCCCGGACCCACCTGTAATGGTGACCAACTGGTTCCCAATATCCATCCACCCAGACGAAGTCTGGACCTGGAGTTGGTCCATACTCCTCATAGCGAATCGGCGGTGGCGGGGTCCCGATGTACACCGAAATCTGTGCTGAACTCGGCGCGACAATAGCGGTTGTTAGCAGTGCGCCATACATCCAATTCAGTCTCATTTTATATCTCCCTTTAGAAGTTGGGCGATTTCCGTTTTTCCAGCATGGGAGCACCATTATTCTGTATCAATCAGTCGCGGAAAAGTTACCGGAGTCATTGACCTAAATCGCCGCCGGCCCAAACCGATCCCTTTAGGCGCATCCGGATTTCAGCGGGACGGCTTCAATCAGGGAGGCAAAAGCGACGGGAAGGAAGAGCGCCCCTTACCCATGGAGGAGTGTTACGACGAATCGAGCGGAAATCATCGCCCCATCGTGAGGCCATTCCCCGCATCACTGCATGTTGGATCACCGCAAGGGATGTTGAGGCGTCCACGCGATTGGACCCGGACCCACTGATATCCCATGTCCGATTCTGGACATCGGGATTGCTGCAAACGCCTTTTTTTCAATCGCTTCCATTGAATCGGAACGAGGCCATGGACTAGATCTGCTAATTCCGCCTTAGCTCCTTAGATTTCCTAGGTGGTCAAATCCTCACAGTTCAGCAGGCGAGCTGTTTCTCAAGGGGTTGCAGCACTTTAGAATGTGCAACAGCATGAATGGCAGCGACCTTCGAATTTCCAACTGCAACTACGATGCGAGCGTTCTGCTAAAGCGCGTTCGAGGACTCCTAGCACGTGATGACCAATTGCTCGGCGGAGCGGTACAGAGATCCGCCTTGATGAGACTCCCTGGGCCGAATACACAGCACGTGATGACCCAAATCGAGGTGCTGCCGAAATTTGGGGATTCGCGCCACGAATTTTCTCGACCTCGCTCGCGAGAGTGTTTAAACCTGACCCACGACACCCTGCCTCTTCGTTTTACAGGACACGGACTGTCCGCCTTCTGTCCGTGAACGGGGGACAAACCGAAGCAAAACGGGGCAACGAGAGAGGCAGGATTTCTTTTGTTTCGTTGTACCGGGCTGGCCGGTTCGGTCTGGCGTGGAGAGCTGAATTGCCCTACGAACCAGAAGGTCGGGAGTTCGAATCTCTCAGGGCGCACCACTCTTCCCCGAGATGACGGAAGCTTTTCCTTTTCCTCTTCCTCTTGCTCCGCAATCTGCGCACTCGACCTTCTCCTAGAAGGTCAACGCCCAAGACGATCAAGTTCGGCTCTCTTAGTGTTTCCTGACCGCATCGTCACGTCGGCGCCGTATTGGACGACTGTATCGGCGGCGAGCATGTCTGCATCCCGACCGAACGTTAGTCGCACGCGCGGCTTTGGAGTCGTATTCTTCGGAGGCAAGGATTGCCCTTGCACAAGACCGCTGGTGGCTTTCTTCGCCGCCTGACCAGGGAGATTGGCAGCGCCTTTTTGGTAACGGATAATAATGTCTTCGGCGACGCTATCGCCTTCGCTGCCTACAGACGCTTGGCGAGAGTTTGGCGTTATAACCTGCTGCTGAGCCGAGCCCAAGACCTTTGCCGTTGACCTCGCGGCCTGGGAGGCATTTCGTTGTTCTGACATCTCGGAGGACAGCGACGCACGGCCGGGAAGAGCTGAGAGGCGATGGATCGACAAACCCATCATCGTGCAGAAGACTATAGCTATTGTGAGCGTCTCGACCGTCCTCCAGAACATTGGCCCCCTAAATGAAATAGTCGTTATGTATGGAACTGTAGGTTCAACGGGAGGCGCCAGCCTAATAGAGGGAGTTCGTTTCTGGACAATGGCTCCAGCCGCGACAAGACTCGTGCGATCTGCGCCCATGGGCTGGACCGAGCGCTGACGATTATTGTGTACCTGTAGCATGTATGCGGCGGACAGAAGGCGCTGGAAGCTTTCCGCGTTCAAAACCGGCTTGTCTTTCTCGGTTTCTTGGTTCACGTCTCGACCTGTGTCCCGCGTTTACTAGGACAAGCTGATAACAGGACCGCGACACCGGCAGTGTGCGATCAGGTTCTTTGCTGGCTGTGCAGTCCGCAAAGCGCCACGGCGCGGGAGGTCTTCCTCCTGCTATTATGCCCCATTTTAGTTCACTCCGCCTGCTCGGGCGGTCGCCGGGGTCGCCGGAGCGATCGGGAAAGTTTCTGGACAGCCTCGCTTCAGAAATAAGCGGTGCCCTAAGTCCAAGTGGTTGACTATTCGTGGGGCAACGGCTACAAACCAGAAGGTCGGGAGTTCGAATCTCTCAGGGCGCACCATCATCATTCCGCCTTCGCAAAAAGCGCGAACGATGGGGCATCCGGGATCGCTTGCAAGCTTCAGCCTTTTCCAGTTCTTTACGTTAGCCAACCTTTCAGCTAGACTCCTGCCGCATCAATTCACGGAGGTGAATCGTTATGAAACAAAGCATTCGATTCGCAGTTGCGGCACTTGTCTCTCCTTGATGTCGGTCGCCTCGGCAGTCGCACAAGACCAATACACCGAGGGAGGAGTCACCCGCGTCACCTTGGTCCAGATATTGCCCGGACATTTCAACGCGTTCATGGATGACCTGAAAACTAACATCAAACCGATCTGGGACGCGCAAAAGAAAGCGGGGCTGATTGAAAGCTATGGCCTCTTCCTGAACACAACGAAAGCCAACCCAGATGACTGGGATATTGGTTTCAGTCTCAGCTACAAGAACTTCGCAGCCCTCGACGGCCTAGCACAAAAGGTTCTTGATCTCCGTATGAAACAGTACGGCGACAAGAGTAAGGAGCAGCAGGTGATTGACAAGCGTGTACAAAACGTTCGAGTAGTCGCTAGTATCTTGACTCGCGAAATCACGCTGAAGTAGCTGGACCGGCGACGCGCCGGCGTTTCTGTTCTCGAAGAAACACCGCACGACCGGTTGGGAAATCAATCGTGCCTGGCGGCACTTTTGCGCGCCAGCCCGTTCTCGGTCTCCTGCCGAGCCGACCATCGATATGCATAAAGTAGGCTGATACTACGAGCATCAGACGTCCGACAGCGCTGGCCGATCCCAACACTACGACGTTTCGCGTCGAAGGACGGCGTGGTAGCTTGGTGAGGTTGTTCAACTTGAAGGAACGGCCTGGAGATAGTTGTATGAGAAAAGTAAAATCCGGTAATCGCGGTTCAGGCATGAAAGGCAGCGCGGCACCGAAGGGCATCGACGAATACCTCGCAGGCGTCCCGGAACCTGCCCGCAGCACCTTGAACAGGGTCCGCGCGACGATTCGGTCCGTGGCGCCACCGGAGGCCACGGAGGCCATCAGCTATGGGATGCCCACCTTCAAGTACAAAGGATCGCTGGTGGCGTTCGGCGCATTCTCGAACCATTGCAGTTTGTTCCCTATGAATTCGTCTCTGATAAAGACGTTCAAGAACGAACTCAAGGACTTCCAGACAGCCAAAGGTACTATCCGCTTCCCTATGGACAAGCCTCTGTCGGCCGCTCTTTTGAAAAAGCTGGTGAAGGCGCGGGTCGCGGACAACGAGCGCAAAGAAAATGAACGCAGGAAAAAGCACTGATCGAACTACCTGACGCTTCCTGCTTTGTCGGCCAGTTGTTCCCTCCTTAAGATCGCGCTCTTAGAAAGCTTTCCATTCGTACCAAAACCCGCCGGCGCGTTGACTTGCCCCTGCTGTCCGCCTAAGATGGCGGCTCCACAGTTGCTTCTAAGTTCATGATTGGCCAGACCATCTCGCACTACCGGATCATCGAAAAGCTGGGCGGCGGCGGGATGGGTGTCGTATATAAGGCCGAAGACACCCGGCTGCGCCGCTTTGTCGCCCTCAAGTTCCTGCCCGATGAGGTCGCGAGAGACCCTCAGTCCCTGGCCCGTTTTCAACGCG
>WNFP01024069.1_pt1 | contig 10437 bp, 7 predicted proteins | sample 5400201 | NCBI WGS metagenome assembly WNFP01 (sample SAMN13153355, study PRJNA577476) | soil metagenome | isolation source: 115 cm saprolite under Madrone tree | place: USA:California | collected 2016-06-14
GAAGTTGAAAACGCGACCATGCCTCTCGACAGGCCCAACGCGTTAAAGTCAACTTCGTTGCCGCCGGCGCCTACGCTGGATCTCACTCTTAGAGCTTCGGAGTCTTCGTCGCAGAGTTCGGCGCCTAAGCCGCCTGTGCCCACAATGCGCGTCGACGTGCCGCCGGCCGTGCCCACACGGGAGAGTGGAGCCGCCCTTTCGACGGCGGCCTCTTTGCCCGGTGACTACGACCCGCAAAGAAGAACCGGATTCTCTTTTCACTTCCGTTGGGGAAGGATTGCTTTGATCGTAGCTGGAGTGCTGGTCATGGCGACGTCCGCCATTGTTTGGCGTACCACCATGGAAAAATCGACAGGTCTCATCGCCACTGCGCCAAACCAAAGAAACAATCAAGCGAACATGACGTCGGCGAACAGCACGAAAGAGCCTGCCGGGATGGCCCATGTGCCGGGCGGAGAGTTTATGATGGGCCGCGACGATGGCGATGAATATGAACGCCCAGCGCACAACGTCAGAGTGAAACCATTCTTTATCGACCTCGATGAAGTCACACGCCAACAGTATCAGGAGTTTGTTAGAAAGACTGGACACGCCGCGCCGGGGAATTGGACGAACAAACTTTTTCCGCAGGGAACGGGTCAGCAGCCGGTGACCGATGTCACCTGGGACGATGCCAATGCGTATGCAAAGTGGGCCGGCAAACGCCTGCCGACCGAAGAAGAATGGGAGTTTGCCGCGCGCGGAACGGATGGCAGACGTTATCCGTGGGGCAACGATTGGCAGCCTGGCAACGCTAACGCCAATGATGCGAGCAAGGCTTTAGCGGATGTCGGATCATTGAAAGGCGCCTCGCCTTACGGCGTCATGGACATGGTCGGCAACGCCTGGGAGTGGACAGCAACCAAACTAGCGGCTTATCCCGGCGGCCAACTGTCGAAGCAAGCCTCTGGAGACTTGCGCGTCATTCGTGGCGGCTCATTCACCGAATCGAAAGACGAAGCGACCACAACCTATCGTCGCGGCTACCCTGCGCGCGGGAATTATGATTACGGGAATACCGGATTTCGCTGCGCGAAAGACATGTCTCAGTAGCAAGTGTCAGAAGCCCGCTCGTTAACGAGGTGCAAAATGGCTAAATCACACGACCTTTGGACAACGCGACTATTCGCTTTGATCCTCTTCATGGGCGCCTTGGCGCTGATGACGGTACCGATGTCAGGACGCGTCGCTTCCCTGACGACTCCGCAAGGCAAAGGCGGCCAGGTCATCGCGAAGCCAACGCCGACCCCAACGCCGAAGAAAACAACCACCACGAAGAGAAACGTACCTTCGAGGGTCACGAACAACTCCAAGACTGATCAGACCTCCCAGTCGGCGAGTGAAGCTGCTTCCGCCGCTGAAATGACCTTCTGGAATTCGATCAAAGACAGCACCAACGCTGAGGACTTTCGGACTTATCTGAAAAGGTATCCCACTGGACAGTTTGCGGAGCTAGCCAATAATCGAATCAGAGCGCTTGAACCAGCTAAATCGCCTTCGCCGGCTGCAATCCTGGCGCCTACTCCGACACCCGAACCTACTTATGAATGGACCAAGGTTGAGCGTGACCTGCCTGCTCCGGTTCGCGTGGAATGGGAAGGGAAGGAACTGAGCTACGCGGTTCCTTCTGGTTGGATCCGAACCGTGCGCGAAGAGAGCACGAAGGAAGGTAAAGTGTATTATCGGCAGATTAGTTTTCGCGCTCCCGATTCGCCGCAGACGACTGTCACTATTCAAATCAACAAGGATTATTTTCCCCAAACGTGTAAGGATGGGCGCATAGTCGCGTGGGCGAGCGCGCAGGACTTCATTACGCGACGCCGAGAAGTCTATGCGTCACAAAACATATCTGCCCGATTAACAGAGCCGGAGACTATTGCCCACCTAACCGGCCATTGGTCCACTTTCGCTGCAGACGTGCAGGATGTGCGGACATTAGCCGGCCTGGTTCCAGCGCTTGATGCAGTCTACCCAGACGACGTTTGGGACAAGTCAGGGTTTTTTGGGACCGTGAAGCCGGCCGCGATCGAGCCATTTAATCGCACGCGCCACATGTATGCCGTCCGCGAAGTAGATCTTGCCATCGTTGTCATGCTGTACACCGCGCCGATCGATAAATTCGACGAGAAGCTGCTCCCATCGATTATCGGCACGCTGAAGATGTCAGGTGGTAAGTTTCATATTTATCCCGTATGGACTGACCGGGCAGTTACCGTGTCGAAGAACGATGTGGAAATCCTCATCGACGGAGAACGAAAAGCATGGGACGATTCACAAACGGTATACCAACTTAGCGTCGGCAAGCACCACGTTACTGTGCGGGCGAAAGAGCATAAGCCCTTTGAAGAAGACATCGTCATAGGGGGATGGCACGACTCGTCAGTGAGTGCCAAATTAGAGCCAATTGCCAGTAGTCCCAGCGGCGCAAAGCCGAACTAGGGAAACAAATGGTGGGCCGCTCAACTCTGACAGCAGGCGGTATTCAGTTTGAAGTGTGGGGGGAATCAGGGAAGAGTTGATGAAAAGAAACAGACTCCGCATCTGTCTGGTCGTCATCTTGATGGCTGGCTTGATCTTGCTCAGCCTTTCACGCGTATCTAATCGATCTGCATCCGCCGGTCAAGGCAAGGGCGGCGAAATCAAGCCGAAGCCCTCGGCTTCACCGACGCCGCGCCCGCCAGTGAAAGTCGCGCCAAAGATCGCGCGACTTTCAACGCCGATGCCGGTGAAAATCGCGAAGGTAGTCGAGCAACGCTTTGCCGAGACAATCAACGGCGTCGGTGTCGTTTCAGCTTACGAGAATGTGTCTGTGCAGGCAAAAGTTTCGGGCATGCTGCAAAAACTTTCTGTGCAAGAAGGTAGCGCGGTCAAGCGCGGAGACGTTCTTGCTGAAATTGACAACTCCGTCTTCAAAGCAAATGAAGCGCGAGCGCGGAACGCACTCACTCAAGCTCAAGCCGAAGCCTCTTCGTTGCCCGCCGGAAGTCGCGAGCGCATAGCTTCGGAATACCGAGTCAGGCAGCGGATTAATGAAGTGAACAGCGCTGTAATACAACTAGCGGACTGCGTGGTTTCAAGTCCGATGGATGGACTCGTCCGCATTGTGAGAGTCGATCAAGGTCAAACCGTCAGCCTGGGTACGCCGTTGATTGATATCACGCCCACTAACCAACTGCGCATTCAATTCGACACTTCTCATTTCGTCGCGCGCGATATTCAAGTTAAGCAGATCGCGATTCGCGTTGGACAGTACGCGACCGTTAGCGACGACCAGGTGGCTTATCACGCTCAAGTAGATAGGGTGACCACTGCGCCGGGCGATCCGAAGCGCATAACTTCAGTCGATATCGTTCTAGAAAAGAACGGAAAATTGCAAGTGGGCGACCGGCTGCGCGTGGAAATCGATATGGATCCCACAACGGTGGTAACAGTCCCGATGGAGGCGGTCGTGAAGTCGTCGAGAATCAGCAAAGTGCTGATCGTCGAGAACGGCAAAGCGATCGAAAGACTGGTGGGGACAGGCGCGGTCGGACCGGACTGGATTGAAATACGTTCGGGAGTTAAATTGGGCCAGAGCGTGGTGGTAGATCCGAAGGATCTGCGATCAGGTCAGTCCGTGGTGGTGGTCAACTGAAAGTTGAGAAACTCCTGAGAAGATTTCCAATGCGACGATCCATTGTTTCAGCCTCGTTGTTAGCTATTGCCGCGTTGCTGGCGTTCGGTTCGCCGGAACCAGCTAACCGCTCTGCAACAGCGGGTCAGGGCAAAGGCGGCGAGGTCATTGCGAAACCGAAACCTACGCCAACGCCGAAGAGCAGCACACCGCCGGCGCGCACTAACCGGACCAGCAGCCGGCCGCTGTCGCGCACGCGCACGATTAAGACTGACATTGAATTCGTATTGATACCGTCGGGCAGATTCACGATGGGTTCGAACAACGGCAACGCGGACGAGAAGCCAATTCATCAAGTAACGATCAGGCAGTCTTTCTACATGGGCAAATACGAAGTGACGCAACGACAGTGGCAGTCGGTGATGGGAACGACGATCCACCAACAACGTGACAAAGCGGCGGGCTCGTACATCATCGTGGGCGAGGGCGACAACTACCCGATGTATTTTGTAAGTTGGGAAGAGGCTATGAACTTCGTACAAGGGCTGAACGCGCGGAATGACTCTTACTTATATCGCTTGCCGACGGAAGCGGAATGGGAGTACGCGTGCCGTGCCGGAGCGAAGGGAGACTATTATGCCCTCGATGCGAATGAGATCGGTTGGTCAGTAGAGAACTCTGGAAATCAGACACATGCTGTCGGGGGAAAGCAGCCAAACGCTTTTGGCCTTTACGACATGTCTGGCAATGTGTCGGAGTGGTGCGCAGACGTTTATCATGACAACTATTATGGCGCACCAACGAACGGCTCAGCGTGGGTGAGTGGCGGAGACTCACAGAAGCGGGTGCTGCGCGGAGGTGGATGGTTCGACCGTGCCGTGTACTTGCGCTCAGCGGCTCGCTTTAAAGACTCTTCAGACTATCGCGAGTACGGCATCGGGTTTCGAGTTGTCGCCGTTCCGCGGACTGATTGAGCTCACGTGTTCCTCCAAATGGCCCTTGCTGGGTGATAGGGGCTCGAGTGATCTCAGCAGGACGACCCACGAAGCACACGAAACGACGCGAACTGGGAGTCTCTCTTCGTGCTGCTTCGTGTGATTTCGTGGATCGTTCTTAGTCTGCTAAGAGAAGGAATTCGAAATGCAAAGGTTCGTCAGCCTTATCTCTTTGCTCGCGATAGTCGCGCTGCTGGCTTTCAGCTTGTGGCTGCCTGGTCGACCGGTTTCGGCAGCTCAGGGCAAAGGCGGCGAGGTCATTGCGAAGCCAACGCCGACGCCGAGCGAACCCGCAGCACGAAACCATCACCAATCAACTTGGCATGGAATTAGTATGGGTCCCTCCCGGCAGTTTTATGATGGGCTCGGAGCGTGGCGGCGAGCGGCCGGCTCATCGCGTGACATTTGTGGTCAACGAAGACGAAGCGGCGAGAGCGAGAATCGAAACTGCTAACGCGGAAGCAGAACACGCCACTACTAGACGCGAGCTTGAACGTGAAAGGTCTTTGTTCGAGGGAAAAATTGCGTCGCAAGCGGAGTATGACGCAGCTCAAGCTCGATATGGTCTGGCTAAGCTAAAATTGGATTCACTGCGAACCACAACCGGAGAATACGGTTTCCTCATGGGGAAATACGAAGTTACACAACAGCAATGGCAAAGAGTCATGACCAACAATCCAAGTGGGTTCAAGCAATGTCCCACCTGTCCGGTAGAAAACGTTTCCTGGTACGACGCTCAGGAATTTTTGGACAAGCTCAATGACAAGAACGACGGTTACAGGTATCGACTGCCCACCGAGGCAGAATGGGAATATGCGTGCCGTGCGGGAGTGACTAACGATGATGCGGCAAAGTTGGACTTGCTAGCCTGGTACGGGAAGAGCTCAGACGGTAAGACGCATCCCGTCGGACGTCTCTTGCCAAATGCATTTGGTTTTTATGACATGCGCGGTAACGTCTGGGAATGGTGTCTTGATTTGTACCATGAGAATTACGATGGCGCGCCCGCGGACGGAAGTGTCTGGATAACTGGGGGCATCGAGCACCTGCGTACAATTCGCGGCGGCTCCTGGTACGACGGCGCGGATCTGGTTCGCTCAGCGCCGCGCATGTACGGCAGCGTACCGTATCACGGCGAGAACATCGGTTTCCGAGTAGTGGCAGTTGCAAGAGCGCAATAGTGTAAACTGCTTTTTCTATCTCACGCAGCAGGCAATTTAGCTTTGGCGTTCGACCCCGTGAGATGCTTTCGCAAATATCGTCCGGTGTGCGACGCCTTTACCTTCATGATCTCTTCGGGCGTCCCCGTCCCGACGACATAACCACCCGCGTCCCCGCCTTCAGGACCTAAATCAATTACGTAATCGGCAGTCTTGATGACATCGAGGTTGTGTTCGATCACCAGGAGCGAGCCGCCGGCGTCGATCAACGCTCGAAACGCAGCCAATAGTTTATTGATGTCGTCAAAGTGCAAACCTGTGGTTGGTTCGTCGAAGATGTAAAGCGTGCGTGCGCCGGCGCGTTTGGCCAGGTGCGCGGCCAGCTTTACCCGCTGCGCTTCACCGCCTGAGAGCGTGGTCGCCGATTGCCCGAGACGCAGATAACCCAAACCGACTTCATCCATCACCCGCAGCTTGTTTACGATTTTCGCGATGTCGCGGAAGAAGCTGATGGCTTCGCGGATGGTCATGTTCAGCACGTCGTGGATATTCTTGCCGCGATAGCGCACGTCCAGAACCTGCTGTTTGAAGCGCGTGCCTTTGCACTCTTCACAAGCCAGCTCTACGTCAGCGAGAAACTGCATCTCGACTGTCACGGTGCCGTCGCCCTGGCAAACTTCGCAGCGGCCGCCCGGCACGTTGAACGAAAAATGCGAAGGATCGAATCCATGTGCCTGGGCCTCGCGCGTGTGGGCGAAAGTTTCGCGGATCGCGTCATAGACCTTGATGTAGGTCACCGGGTTCGAACGCGGCGTGCGGCCGATGGGTGATTGATCCACCAGAATTACTTCGTCTATGTATTGACCGCCTTCGAGCTTTTGAAAAGCACCGACATGGCCCTGCCAATCGCCGCGCTGTTTTTTCAGGCCGGCATAGATGCAATCGTGAATCAAAGTCGACTTGCCAGAGCCGCTGACGCCGGTGACGCAAACCAGCATGTCTAGAGGGATATCGACATTGATGCCTTTCAGATTGTGCTCGCCGGCGCCACGGACTTTCAGACGCTTAAGCTGCAAGGGCCGGCGATGCTTCGGCTCTCTGATTTCAGACTCGCCGCGAAGATAGCGCCCGGTCAGTGATTGCGAATCCCTGATCAATCCGGGAAAGTCGCCTTCATACATCAATCGGCCGCCGAGTTCGCCCGCGGCCGGCCCGATATCCAGAATGTGATCCGCGGCGCGCATCATGTCCGCGTCGTGCTCGACGACCAGCACTGTGTTGCCAATGTCGCGCAGATTGTGCAGCAGGCGAATTAGACGGTCGTTGTCGCGCGGATGCAAACCAATGGAAGGTTCGTCCAGCACATATAACGCTCCGACCAAAGATGATCCCAGATTAGTCGCCAACTGAATCCGCTGAGCTTCAACACCCGCTCGGCGATGGCCGACTGTTCAGGCAGCAGTTCGAGCGTATCAAAGAAAACCGCCGCGTCCTTGATCGACAAGGCCGATACTTCAGGCAGCGTCTTTCCGCCGATGCGCACGTCACGCGCTTCCTGCCGCAGGCGTCCGCCTTCGCAGTCGGGACAGAGCGTGTAGCCGCGATACTTAGACATGAACACACGCACGTGCAGCTTGTATTTTTTTGTATCGAGCCAATCAAAGAAACCGCGCACGCCGCTCCATTCGCCCTTGCCATTAACAATCGCGTTGCGTTGAGGGCGGGTTAGTACATTAAAAGGAACGTTCATCGGGATTCGATCCGACTTGCAGAAGCTGCGCAGTTCCGTCCTGGCCCACTCGTACTGCGGCTTAGTCCACGGCTCGATCGCGCCTTCGCTGAGCGTCAAGCCGGGATTGGGAATCACCAGATCAAAATCGAGACCGATGGTGTTGCCGAAGCCCTGGCAGGTCGGACAAGCGCCGTATGGATTGTTGAAGCTGAAGAGGCGCGGCTCTGGCGTCGCATAGATCGTGCCGTCATATTTGCACTCGAAGCCTTCAGAAAAACGCAGGCGAGCCGGTTCGGTTGCGGCCGTTTCAATCATCGCTTGCCCGTGTCCTTCACGAAAACAGGTTTCCAGCGAATCTACCAGACGCTGGCGAATGTCTTCGGCCGCTGCCAGGCGATCAACCAGGACATAAACGTTTTGAAAATTATCCCGGTGGTAGTCATCAGGAGACGTAAGATCGATTTGCTGCCCTTCGTGTATTAATCGAGTGAATCCACGCTGCATCAGGCTCATCAAATGCGCCGTAATCGCCTGCCGGCCGAGTTGTCCCTGACTCTCTTTCTGTTTACCCTTGCGCGCCCCTGGGCTGTCGCCATTACTCCCATTGAGTTCGATCTGCAGTCCCGCCTGAGCCGGAAACAGAACAAAGAAGCGTGTTCCTTCAGCCACCTGTTTGAGCGTTTCATCGGCCGCGGACTCTGGCGAATCGCGTTGGACTTCACGGCCGCAAACGCGACAGAACGTGGTCCCCACGCGAGCGTACAACAGCCGCAGATAATCGTAGATTTCGGTCTGAGTGGCCACGGTCGAGCGAGGATTACGCGTCGAGTTCTTTTGCCTGATGGCGATGGCGGGTGCTATCCCGCGCACTTCATCAACATCCGGCTTGTCCATGCGCTCGAGGAATTGGCGGGCGTAAGCCGAAAGCGACTCGACATAGCGGCGCTGGCCCTCGGCATAGATCGTGTCGAACGCCAGCGAGGATTTACCCGAGCCACTGACGCCGGTGACCACTGTCATGAGGTTAATAGGAATCGAGAACGAGATGTTCTTGAGATTGTTGACGCGAGCGCCCCGTACTTCGATAGCTTCCTGGGTCATGATTGGTGCGCGCCAGACCACACAGAGGGAAATCCAGCGGTCTCGCAAACCCCACATCTTAACTCGAAAGTAGTGCAAAGCGAAGGCGGGTGCCAGTCCAAGTTAAATACCGGGAGGGCGCAGTTCGGAACACCTCGGTAAGCCCGCGCATCGCGGCCAGCGTCGAGATGAGGTCAGTACCGCCCGCGCGAGCGGGTGGATCAACGCGACGACCTGCAGGGGTCGAATGTAATAGCCGGGGGCAACGCCCCCGGAAACGGAGAAGAGCCCGATCATGACCCTGAAGGGGTCACATCATGCCGAAGCGGTGCGATCCTTTCAGGGTCGGAAAAATCTTACCCGTCGATCCGGCGGCGGTTGCCCCCGGCTATTACATTGGACGCTTTCAGGGTCCAGCACGCCAACCTAAGCGGTGTGTACGATCAAGGGCGTTCCGTTACCGAGCTGAAATTTGCTGGCAACAGGCTCGCCATTTCGCTCATCTGACTGCAGGCGTGCCCTGACTCAGTTCGGTTGCTATAATCCACGAGTCGTCGCCTGTTTTCGTGGTTTTTCATTAATTGCTTGCGTAGGAAAATACGATGAACTTCTTCCCTGGATTTGGTCAGCGCTTTGTTGACATCGTTCTCAGCCGCGCGCTTTTCGCGGCCCTGATCCTGTTTATGACCACGCGAATGGCGCTGCCACAGCAAACCAGCGCTGACGCGAGGGGTCCCGCGGCGACGACAATAGTCGCAAGTACACTGTCAGCAGCCCAGGTTGACCAGATCGTCCGCGCCTTCACGGCCAAAGAAACCCACTTTCGTGCTGCACTTAACACCTATGCTTTCAAACGAGACGCACTGGTGCAGACCATTGGGATGGGCGGACAGGTGACCGGTGAGTATCATCGAGTATCTTTGTTCACCTTCAACGATCAAGGAGAACGCTTTGAAAAGATCAACTTCTTTCCGATGCCTACGCTGACCGAGATCAACATTACAGCGCAGGACCTCGAGGATCTGGGAGGCGTCAATCCTTTCGCCCTCGAAGCGTCCAAACTCAATGCCTACAGCTTCAAGTACGTCGGCAAAGAGAAGATCGATGAGTTGGATCTCTACGTCTTTGATGTCGGTCCCAGGGTCGCGCCCGATCCCAAGAAGATCAAGGAGAGATTTTTTCAGGGCCGAGTCTGGGTTGACGTACAGGATCTGCAGATCGTCAAAGCTCGAGGTAAAGGCGTTCCCGAAGACAAGAACAACAAGTACGCGACCTTCGAAACCTATCGCGAACAGATCGATGGCAAGTATTGGTTTCCGACATACACCTATGCAGACGACGAACTGACCTTCGGCAATGGTAACGTTGTGCGACTGCGCATGCTGGTGAAATATACCGACTTCGTGGTCGGACGTGGCAAGGTCACCATTACTGAGATCGGAGATGCCCCGCCGGGATCAGAGAAGCCGGAACCGCCGAAGCTTGAATCAAAACCAACCTCGGCTCCGCAGCCGCAGCAAACCAAGCCGCCTGAACCAAGTGGCCCGTCTGAGGAAATACAGCCGACCGAGGGTGGAATACTCAACAGCAAAGCCCTCGACCTGCCAACGCCAAAGTATCCCGCGGAAGCGAGAAGGCTGCACGAGTTTGGTGAGGTGCAGGTAAAGGTTCTGGTAGACGAAACCGGCAAAGTGATCTCGGCCGAAGCGGTGTTCGGTCCGGAGTCGTTGCGACCGGCCGCCGTTGACGCGGCCAAACAAGCCAGGTTCGCACCCAGGGTCGTCGACGGAATAACGGTGAAAGTGTCCGGCATACTGA
>WNFP01005230.1_pt1 | contig 10435 bp, 10 predicted proteins | sample 5400201 | NCBI WGS metagenome assembly WNFP01 (sample SAMN13153355, study PRJNA577476) | soil metagenome | isolation source: 115 cm saprolite under Madrone tree | place: USA:California | collected 2016-06-14
TTCGAAGAACAATTCTCAAAACTAAATCTCCGGCAGCTGCAGAAACTGCACGCGTGGCAAGAGACGTACCTTCCAGAATCGGTGCAACCGATCCCTGTCGCGTTTTACATGTTCAGCGGCCCGGATTTTTTGTACGTCGATCAATTTTTTCCAAAGGCTGCCGTGTACGTGCTTTGCGGGAAGGAAGCGCTGGGCCCGCCACCCGATCCGTTGCGCATCGCGAATCTCTCCGGCGCACTGGGAAATCTGGAGAACGCATTGAAGTCCTCGCTGAATACGACCTACTTCATCACGAAAGACATGAAAATCGATCTGCACGAGCAGAACCTGAATGGCGTGTTGCCGATTCTCTACACTTTCATCGCGCGCGCCGACAAATCGATCACGAACGTGACGTTCGGCTCTCTCAACAGCAGCGGCGCATTTGAACAGAAAGGCGGCAGTATTCCCGGGGTGCGGATCAAGTACATCGACAGTCAATCGGGTGAGTCCCAAACCGTGTATTATTTCACCACCGATATTTCCGATGGCGGCATCAAAGCGACTCCCGGTTTCTTGAAATTTTGCCAGCGATTGGGCGTCGGCTCGAGCTTTCTCAAGTCATCGTCATATCTGATGTTTGAGAATGGTTTCGCTACGATTCGCAATTTCATTCTGGAACACAGCAATCGAATTGTGCAGGACGATGCCGGAATCCCGATCGCCTACTTCGACCCAAACAAATGGAACCTGCGCCTGTTCGGTGTTTACCTCGGTCCGATTGAGCTGTTTAAACAACATCACCAGCCCCGACTGCAAGAACTCTTCGCGCAAAGCAATCCACCGCCACTCGAGTTTGGATTCGGTTACCGCTGGAACTATAAGGAAGCCAACCTCATGGTCGCGCAGCGCAAGTGACCCTTTGTGTCATGTCGAGCGAAGTCGAGACATCTCTCACCCTTCCCTTAAAATTCGAGGGTCCTCGACGGAGCCCGTCCTGAGCGAAGTCGAAGGGCTCGGAATGACAGAGAGCCGTACGCTCGTTGTTAAAACCTGCGAAACCAGGAATAGGGAAAGGCGTCTCCCGGGCAATCAGTCGCCCAGCGCGGTGGATTCATCTCACGATGCGGCCGCACGGGGATATCGCCCCTGTCGATTTTGCCGCAACGCTCTCGCAGGTAGCGGATGAGTTCTTCACACGACTCGAGTTGCGCGCGCGTTGGCTGGTCGCGATTGAAATCGCCTACCAGGCAAATGCCGAGCGAAATGTTGTTCAAATAATCGCTGTGGACATGCCCGCCGTTAATCTGGCGCCGCCAGCGATCGCCCACTTCGATCTGGCCATTGCCGGTGGATGTTCCGTTCCCAATCACGAAATGATACGCAAGACCATTCTGCATCCTGCGGACGTGCCGATGGTAATAATCAAACACGCGCGCGTTTCCCTGTCGCGTGCCGCTATTATGCACGACAATGAATTGCCAGCGACGCCGTTTCACTGGCGCGCGTCGGATAGCGTCGATGACTGAGCGAGTAAGATATCGATAGTTGCTTGATTGGCGCGACCACGGCCAAAACCCGAATCTGCGCGGTGGTGGCGATGGCGGAGGCTCGAACCCCTGGTCTTCCTCGACACCCGACTTTTCGATCACGACCTGCGCTCGGTCGCCGGGTGGAAGAGGACGGGCAATTTTTGGTTGGGGCGCCGGAGTTGGTGTTGGAACGGCAACTGCACGCAGCGGTGAAGGTGAAACTTCTGATGACGCGCCGCGCTCTTCTGCGCGAGGCGCAGGCGTTTTTGCCGGCTTTGGCGTTTCCTCTTCTTCTCGCGCTAGTTTGGTTTTCCCTCTTGTCTTGGATTTTCCTGCGGTTTCTTTCCCGCGAGATTTCTTCTTGGCTGCTTTCGGTTTGGGTGTGGGTGTGTGGTGCCGTTTTGATTTAGGCGAGGCGCTGGGCTCGGGGGTCTCGCGCGGCGTCGCCGAGGGTTTTGTCTCCCCTGTCTCGGCAGATTCTCTCACGGGGCGCGGGGTCGGTGATTTTCTTGGCTTTACAGAAGGCTCCGTTTCGTTTTGCAATTCTTCGCTAACTGGTTTAGCCCGTGGAATCGCGGTGGACGCTTCATCCGGCGTCGCAGAGGCTCGCTGTTTAGTCGCTAATTTACTCTTTGCTCCTTTTGTTTTGGGGGTCGGAGATTTTTTCGGTTTGGGAGATGAGGCGCTTGTCTCGCTAGACTTCGATTCGTTACGGCGACTTTTTTGCTCTTCGCTGACTTGCGCGCGAAGGATGCCAGTGACGATTGCGCCGCCGGCGAGGGCAGTTGCGAGCCAAATGCGAAAGCGCACCACTGCGACGGAGCGTAACAGAGCGCGCGACGCGATCAACGGAATCGTGAAAAAAGTTACAAAGGTTACAGGGCGATCTGCCTTTTTAACTCGTAACTTTGTAATTTCTTAACCTGCTCCCGATGCGATCGGAGCAGACGCAGGGAGCACGGCCCTGCGCATTCGTTCGCGTTCCCGGCGAAGAATGGCGTTCAATTTGCCGCCCAGCAACAGCAGCAGACAAGTCAGATACATCCAGGTGAGCAGCACGACGATGGATGCCAGCGCGAGATATGTCGGGTTGTAGCGATCATATCTTGCCACATAAAGCTGAAAAAGTTTTGTCGCGATGATCCAGCCGACCGAAAAGAAAATCGCGCCCGGCAATGCCTGTCGGATGGTCAAATAATTTTCCGGTGTCAGGAGATACAGCGCGAGCGCGAAAATGATTAGAACAAGGCCGGTGAATGGCAGGTTCAACGCTGCAATCCACGCCTGCAGCGGGAACGCGAGTTGAAAATTTACCTCCGCAATGCCAGCCAGCTTTTCACCGAAGACAATCGCGTTGAAGCAAAATACGATCACGATCCCGAACCAGAAGAGCATGAAAAATGAGATGATATATTTGGACCACCAATGCGGATCTTCCCGCATTCCGTACGTATGACTCAGGGCCCGTGAAATTGTCGCGATGAAGACGGTCCCGAAATAGATTCCAAGAATGATCCCTGCGTTCGCAAGCAAGCCGCTTGAGCCTGTCACGACCACATTGGCCATCGCGGAATCCAGAATGTCCTGCACTTTCGGGTCCGGCGGCATGAAGCTTTTCAAGAGAAGGAACATCCGATGCAATTTGGTCGGATCGGTGCCGAAAAGGCCCAGCAGATGCCAGAGAAACAACGACCCGGGAGCCATTGCGAAAAGAAGCAGATAAGCCATCTGCGCAGCCAGACCGGTTGTCTGATCGGTCGCCGTTTCCCAAACCAGCCGCCGCAAAACGCGCCAGATGAATCCGAGATACTTCATCTCCGGCAGAGTTTACTTTGCCCGGCCTAAATATCCATTAAAGTCCGAATGCTTTCGCGAATCACTTCCGTCCGCGTTGCCTCGGAGCGCAAGTTTCCAATGTGCGCATTACGAAAAATGCGGCTTGAAGGTTGCGAAAAGATGGCCTGACAAACTGTGAAAAAAAGAATCCTGATTCTCACCGCCGGCTTCGGAGAGGGTCACAATACCGCCGCGCGAGGCCTTCGGGACGGCTTGGCCCGTGTCGCGCCGGAAGGGACCGAGGTGGAATTACACGACTTGTTTGCCGAAACCTACGGACCGGTCAACGAGCTGGTGCGAAGAAGCTACCTCGGGCTGATCAATTTCGCGCCGCGTGCCTGGGGAGCCGTTTACCGATGGCTCGATCGCAAGAAGGATTTCGATACCGGCTTTGCGCGATTCTCTCGGCTAAAAGATCATTTCGCCGCATTGCTCGACCGCTTTCAACCTGACGTCGTGATTTGCACTTTTCCGGCGTATCCGACTGTGCTCCGACAGATTGGAGGAGAAAACCCCGACCGTGTTCGGCCATGCAAGAGTGTTGTGGTTGTCACGGATTCGATCACCATCAACGCCGCCTGGTATCGCTGCGCCACCGATTATTTCCTGGTTGCGAACGAACAAAGCGCCTTGGTCCTGCGAGAAGTGGGAGTCGCGCCGCAGAAAATCAAAGTGTTTGGATTTCCTGTAAGCCCGAAATTCGCGGATTTCGCGCCGAATCGAGTATTGCCTTCGAATAACTCGGAGCGTCGTGTCTTGTACATGATCAACGCCGCTACGCGCAGCGCGCCGCAGCTCGTACGTCGGCTTGCGGACCTTGGCGTCGCTGTCACCGTGACAATTGGCCGCACCGACAAACTCCAGTCGCCGATCGAAGCGGCACTAGATGGTCGCCCAGCAACGATCGTCGGCTGGACCGATGAACTCCCCCGCATCCTGCACGAGAGCCATTTGCTCATCGGCAAAGCCGGAGGCGCGACAGTGCAGGAAACCATCGCCGCTGGCTGTCCGATGATCATTAATCATGTCGTCTCCGGTCAGGAGGAAGGCAATGCGCGGCTGATTGTCGAAACCAACTCTGGCGTGATCGCGCTTTCACCAGCGGAAGTTGTCGCAAAAGTTCAACGCGCGTTCGCCGACGACGCAAAACAATGGCGTCAATGGGCAGCGAACATCAGCAACCTCAGCCGTCCGCGCGCTGCGCTGGATGTCGCTGAGTTTCTATTGTCGATCTAATTGTCTATCATTCCGAGCGGAGCGAGGAACCTCTCACAGAGACTAGCTGGTCACACGCGGCGCCTCCATTTGCGCTTCGCAGATTTGCTCGCTTCTGCATCGCTTTTGTGTTGCACTCCCCGAACGTGAAAGACATTTGGCTGGCACTTGCAGCAGCGCTGAGCGCGTGCGCCGCGCAGGCCGCGGATCAGTCGAGCATGTCCGCCGGCTGCGCGCCGTCGCTCCCATTCGCATACGTAGATCGAGCGCACGGCTTTCGCATTTGTTTGCCAGCCGGATTAAGAAGGGAGACCCCGGAAGATTATCCCGAGCGCTCAGTTCAATTCACCGGCTTTGCTCTTCCGCGAAAGACCAATCTGGAATCGAAATGGCTGCTCATTGTTTCCGGCGACTACGATCTGCTGAAGGACGCAACGCCATTCGGGCACTTCAAGGCAAACAACATCGCATTCGAGCGCGCCAAGTTCGACGAAGGCAGCGCCGGACATTTAACGCTGCACATCATTTACAGCTGGAAGCAAGGAAAGAACGGGTAGTGGGTCAGTTTGAATGAATATGAACTTGAGGGCACTCTCTGAATCGGGCAGCATTTCGTCATATGAAAAAGATTTTGCTCATCTTGGCCTTAACGGGCAGCCTCTATGCACAGCCTGACCCGTGTCCTAAGTGTGTGCTGCAGGCGACGCGCAACAGCCGGATTTCGTTAGGCTACGGCGCGTCGATTGAAGTTCACCAAGGGGAAACCTTTACCGGGCGAATGTGCGTCAACCTTGTGCGGATTGAGATTAACGGAATCCAGTATGAAGCGAGCCGGAACGACTTCTCGCTTGTCCGTTATTTGCCGCACGACTGATGGAACCGGGGAGAAAGAGGATCAGCTTAGTTTGAATCCAAGTAAGGCGACGATTTCCTCGATCGACCATACATGATCTGAGATTCCTGCTTCCATCGCTGGGGTCACGCGCAGCGTCTGATGAATCCGGCAGAAGTTGTAATACATGTAGTGAATTGCGACTGCGTGCTCATGGTTTTCAAGCTTCTTTGAAAACCCGTTTGTTAATCGTGTAAAACGGCGCATCGACATGCGCATCGTTAAATTCTGCCGTTCAACATAGCTGGTGGAAACGTGGCTGTGATCTGGATTGCCGCTGATAATCGCTTTGCGTGCTCCCATGCACACGGCAGGACTGTAGCGCGTTTCTGGTGCGTCCTGCGGAGCGCCGTAAATCTTTTGCAGCATGGCAAAGTCGATCTCGCATCCGAAGGCATCTTCAACCGCGGTCAGATAGGCACGGTGGCCGTCAGTAGTTAATTGAACACGATCCGCCAGCCGAGATTTCAGATCGTGCATGAAGTGGTAAGCGCAACCCGCATCGCGTTGGCCAATGAACCAGCACGGAACCAATTTCGTGTCGGGGTCTAATGCAACCCAACTCCATACGTCACCGCCTCCTTTGGCCTTTTGCTCATCAGTGCAATTCTTTTGCTTTGCATAGATGAACGACCAAATTTCGTCACACTGTAGGCGTTTGCATTTCAAATTCCGAAACGCCTTGTCCTGATATTCTGAACACGCTCGCCCAAGGTCACGCAAAAGTTTGTCGATTGTATTGCGCGACGCGCCAGACATTCGCGACACAGCGCGAATAGAATTTCCTTCAACTAAAGCGGACACAATGCGCGTCCGTTCATCGGTGCTCAACTTATTCATGCCTACATTATGCTTAGGCGCCTAAGCATTGTCAAGCATGAATCTTTAAGGAATCAGTTTTTTTAACCGAAGTTTGCTTCTCCGTGCAATACGGGATGAAGCGATGACCGGTGGGAAGGAATGGGGCGTTTTGCGAATGGCGAGGGCAGATTGTAACCCTTGCCGCGAGTGCCTCCCCCTGGCTTTATCTTCTTAGAAATGATGAGGCTTTCCTTCAATAGCCGACCATCAACCTTCGGATTTTTGGATATGATTTTTTTTAGGTTTTTCATTGCAGAACTCCTTGCCGCATAGGGAAATACATCCCTTGGACGTGAACTACTGCTTCAACATTTAATCTTTTCATGTAGTCTGACAGCAACTTGTAATACTGACGGATACAATCGCTCCGTTTCTTCTTTTCGCCAAAATCTTCAATTTGCAGTTTTACGTGGCGCTTTAAAACCTCCATTGGAATCCCTCGGCTGTGCGAATGCCACCAGTCGGTATCGTTAAGCTTATCAGCAACAGCCTTCGCGGCCCTCTTTTTCATTGCAGATGTCACCTTTTTATTTCGCGTTTCGGTCTGATTCCAGTCTTTAAATTTGTATTTTACAAGCCATTCTTTGAGAAGAGCGACCGAAAGCTCCATCTCCTGTTCAAAACGATAAAGCTCGGCAGGGTCAAATTTCTCGATCAAAAACTGTAGTTCGGCAGTGGTAATATTTCCCTTAGCGGATTTATCGATCAACCGTTGATATTGCACCAAATATCCATTCGCCGGCACCCAGCGCTTTGTTTCGGGATGTTGAACTTGTGGGTCAATTGGACCGAGAACGGCGTAGTAATCCATGTGGATTACGTCGCCAGACATGACCAAAACGGTGCCAGCCGACATCGCATAATTGGGAACCACAAATTCTACGGAGTCATAATGCTTTCGGAATGTGTCTGCGATGCGTTGTGCGACCTCTATAAAACCGCCAGTCGTTTCAATTAGCACCGTCAATTTATCTTGTTTGCCCGAAATAGACTCAACCGCGTCTCGAATCGCATCATCTACTCCGTAATAGATTGGGGCAATGAACACCAGGACATCAGATCCAAATTCCTTTTGCAGCCCCGACAGATGATGATCTAGCTGCTCCTCGACGATCTTATTGGCGTCTAAATGAACACTTTTGCTCATTGTGAGGTATTTGCCTGCCAGCGCGATATTGCGGCTTTTCGGGCAATATCCGAACGTTCCCCGGCAGTCAATCTTGCCGCCCTGGCTTTGCCGCCTTTGCTGCCCCCGAGCTTCCCTAAAGCCACGGCAGCCGGATTCTTTCTCCGCTTCTTTACCTTTGGCAATGGTTGTCCGGTCGTGAGCGCCACAATCCGAGCAGCTCGCTGATTTACGTCGCTGGGCATCTTGCTTGAACGCGTAGGCATATCTAAGCATGCCGCATGATGCGAAGCCTTGCAACTGGGCTTTTGGCTCAGGAAAATTCATACTGAGCCACTACCAAAGAACGCTATTCACTTCGATTTCCAACATCGCTCGGTCAATCCCTACAATTTCGATCCTCCACAACGGCCAGCAGAGTACGATCGCGCTGCCCAGATCAAGATCACCGAGCAGATCATGAGCACGTTTCGAAAATTGTAGGCGCATTTTAGCAGCCCGAGAAAATCTCTTTTCCGCCGATAAACGTTCCCACGACTTCCAATCCCGGCGATAGGACGACAAAATCTGCGCCCGCGCCGACGGCGAGGCGACCCTTGGTTCCAAGGCCAACAGCATGCGCTGGGTTCTCCGTCGCCATCGTCACAGCCTCGTGCAGCGGAACACCAACATCGCGCACCATTGTCTGAACGAGATCGATCATGCGCGAGGCGCTACCAGCAAGCGCTGAGCAGTCGGCGAGAAGACAGACGCCTCCTTTAACAACGCAATCGTTGCCAAACAGCGAAAAGTGCGAGCCATCCGGCAGTCCGGCGCCCGCAGTTGCATCGGTCACGAGACAAATTCCGCCCGGGGCTTTCGCGCGATATAACATTTTCATTAACGTCGGCGAAACGTGATGACCGTCGGCGATGAGTTCGCAACTGATCTGCGGCTCACTCAATGCAAACTCGAGCAAACCGCCGACTCGATAGACTCCGCGCCGGCGCGCGTTCGACATGCAATTAAATGTGTGCGTTACACTGCGCATGCCACGTTCGAACGCGGCCCGCGCGTCTTCGTCCCACGCATCGCTATGTCCTCCGCTTACGCTAATTCCGTGCGTGTGAAAATTTTTGATCGCCTCGAGCGCGCCCGGCAGTTCAGGGGCGATCGTAACGCGCTTGATCACATCCGCGTGCTCGAGCAACTGCCGCACAGCTGCCGGTGATGGGTCCTGAATGAATTCCTGCCGCTGCGCGCCGCGTTTGGCCTTTGAGATGAACGGCCCTTCCACGTGAACGCCTGCAATCGCGCTGATCGAAGACCGACAGTCTCGAACCACGCCTAACACTTCAACGAGCTTCTCGATCGGCGCCGTAGCTGTGGTGAGCAGCAGCGACGTAGTGCCGCCGCTCGCATGAAAATCGCAAAGGGCGCGAAACGCTTCTGCCGATGCTTCGATCGTGTCCCGGCCAAGCGCGCCATGCACATGAAGATCAATAAAACCGGGCGCGAGATAATTTCCGCCAAGATCAACAATCTCTTCCTCGGGCGCCTGCGTTTGCTCACGAATTGCGACGATTTTTCCCTCGCGAACGACGACTTCAAGCCCATCGCGAACTCCATCGGGAAAAATCAAACGCGCGTTTGTAAAGATCACTCTGCCTAACGTTCACGCTCAAACGGCGTGCGCAATATGGCGTCGCCTTCAACGCGATTCTGGGGAGCACAGGCGAACCGGTTGCACCACTTCACTGCTTACGTTGCGTGGGCATTCGGCCAGCGGCCGATACTACAAGCTGGCGGCCTGTGCTCCCCAGAAAAGAATGCCGGGTTCGATCGGCATATCCCTGATTGTTCTCGGAACCGATTGCGTTTACGAGTCGCAGCATCCACTTTTCTTGGCTGCAATGAACCTCGACTATGATGTCGTAATCATCGGTGGCGCTTTTTCCGGCGCGGCGACGGCGATGATGCTCAAGCGCAAACGACCCGATGCACGTGTCCTCATCATCGAAAAAACAGCGGAGTTCGATCGCAAAGTCGGCGAATCGACCACAGAAGTGAGCAGTTGTTACATGACCCGGATTTTGGGTCTGACCCACTACTTGGGCCATCATCAGCTCGCAAAGCAGGGACTGCGCCTGTGGTTTTCGAATCGCCCTGATCAACGCTTCGATGATTGCGTCGAGGTCGGCACGCGTTATCAGAGCCGGTTGCCAGGCTTTCAAGTTGACCGGGCAAAACTCGACTCACACATCCTCAACCTCGCAGTGCAAGCGGGATGCAATCTCTGGCGTCCCGCAAAGGTGACAAACTTCGAGCTGAACAACGGGAATGGACAAAGAATCAGCGCCGTTGTCGACGGTGCCGAACGCACCGTCCATGCGGGTTGGATCGTCGATGCCACAGGGCGCGCGACGATGCTCGCGCGCAAGCTGGGACATCTTCGTCCGAACACCGAACATCCCATCAACGCTGTCTGGGCGCGATTCAACGGCGTCAAAGAGTGGGACAGCTATGAATGGCGACAACGTTTTCCGGATTATGCGAATGGTTGCCTCACCGCGCGCGAGTGGGCCACGAATCATCTTTTTGGGCGCGGCTGGTGGGTCTGGATCATTCCATTGCAAGGAGGAGACGTCAGCGCCGGCATCGTTTACGACAGCCGAATTTTCAAACTGCCGGAAGGACCGAGTCTTGGCCAACGATTGCACGCCCACATTCTCAGCAATCCGATTGGCCGCGAGATTTTCGGGGCAGCACGTGTAATCGACGGCGACGTGCACGCGTTGTCGATGTCGCCATATCACAGCGAAAAAGTTTGCGGCAACGGCTGGGCCGCAGTCGGCGACGCCGCCGGTTTCATCGACCCACTTTACAGTCCGGGTTTGGATTTTTGTTCCTACACCTCCTACTACGTGGCTGATTTGCTGGGGCGCAGTCTCGCCGGTGATGACGTCGCTGAGCAGCTTCGTCATTACAACGAGCAATTCCCCATCACCTACCGTT
>WNFP01019248.1_pt1 | contig 10435 bp, 8 predicted proteins | sample 5400201 | NCBI WGS metagenome assembly WNFP01 (sample SAMN13153355, study PRJNA577476) | soil metagenome | isolation source: 115 cm saprolite under Madrone tree | place: USA:California | collected 2016-06-14
TACAGCGCCCGCTCCTACGACCCCCACTCCCGGCGCAGCGCCGCCGAGATAGATGCTGGTCTCGTTGACTTCGGGCCAGAGCGGCCAAAGGCTCACCGCAGCGTGTGTTTCGAACCTTATAAACTATTGAAATTAATATAGTTGCACGGGTGGAACTCTGCTTGCCGCGTTGGGGTCTATACATACTAAGGTTGCTTATTTCGGCTGAAGGTAGAGCGCGTTTAACGTTGGGCCCACAGGGAGAAAGAACCTATAATGGGAAACAACGCCATGGCGTTGATGGCGGGAGCAACCACCTTGGGTGATCTTGCAGTCTCGATTGGGGTCCGGAGCCAGCAATCAGCGATTGTGGCCGAACTGAAGGCGGGCTCGGAAGACGCCTATGCTTGGCTCATCGCAGAATTTCATCAGCCGATCTACAGCCTGGTGTATCGCATCGTCACCGATCCGGCGGACGCCGCCGACACCACTCAGGAGGTCTTCCTGAAGGTGTTTCGGGGAATGAAGCATTTTCACGGCGAATCCAGTCTAAAAACATGGATTTACCGTATTGCGGTACATGAGGCCTCGAACCGCAGACGATGGTGGTTCCGGCACAAGGCGAAGGAAACTTCGCTTGAGCCGAACCTGGACGACAGCGGACTGAGCGCATCAGGCATGCGCGATAGGCTGGTCGACGAAAGCGAATCGCCGTTCGACATGGTGGTGCACGAGGAAGTCCGGGCCCGAGTCGAAGAAGAGTTGCGGCAAATTTCGGAACCCTACCGCACCACGGTCATCTTGCGCGATCTGGAAGACATGTCGTACGAAGAGATAGCAGAGATCACACAGGTTTCGCTGGGAACCGTAAAGTCGCGACTGACCCGCGGGCGCGAGGCATTGCGCCGGCGTCTGACAGGATACGTAGTCGAACATGCGGAACAACTTGGTTTGCGACCTCCGTGTGAGACCGAAAGGCGGCTGAGCCGTGGCGCGATCTCTGCGATTGAGGTGACACGATGACGTGCGCCCAAGCCAGGCCGTTATTTTCTCCGTACCTCGATGGTGCGGTCACGGGCAAACAGATGGGCGAACTGAGCCAGCACATTGAAGCGTGCGAGCGTTGCAGCCGCCAATATGTTTCGCTGCGGCAGACGCAGCACCTGCTGGCCCGGGTGGGTCCCCGCAAAGCGCCGGCCGACCTGGCATTGAAGCTCCGCGTCGCAGTTTCCCAGCAGGCAGCACAATCTAGGCGGCGGTACTTCGAGGGCATTCGGGTCCGTTTCGACAACGCGCTCAACCTCTTCATGCTGCCGGCGACGGCAGGTCTGGCTGCCGCGGTGGTGATCTTTGTGGTCTTGATGGGATTTATGGCGCCCCTGCAGGCAGACAATTCCGACGTTCCCCTGATGCTGCACACCGCGCCTCAGCTGCAACAGTCGGCGTTCGGGTCGACCCTCGATTCCATCAACGATGACTCCCTGGTGATTGAAGCCTATGTGGACTCGCAGGGACGGGTGCAGGATTACCGCATTCTTTCCGATTCCGAGGAAGACGCCACATTGCTGCCGCAAGTAAAGAAAAACATGCTCATCTTCACTACCTTCACTACGTTTCGTCCCGCGCTTTCCATGGGCCGGCCGACTACAGGGCGGGCGATATTGTCGTTCTCCAAAGTGAGCGTGAAGGGGTAGGTGGTTGGCGGCCCGACGGTCCAATGTTCGGTATCGTACCGCGAAGGCAGGTCCATGGCACTGCATCGCGGGCGGGTCGCCCGCGACCACACGACAGGTGTTCCGAATAAAAAGCTGCAACAGCGTCCATTGATTCTCCGGCGGGCACCCCTTACACTTAAGAGATCGTAGCCCGCATACCGACCAGCCTGCAGGAGGTTTCCCTGAGTCGTAGGTTTAGATGCTCGCTTTACGCGGCCTTGTTTGCCCTGCTGGCAGAGCTGTCGCCGGCCCAGAATCAGAGTCCTGTAGCACTAGACACCAACGAGACCCTGTTCACGGTGCTTACGGCAATCAATACTTGCGGATACGACCAGGATCTCGGCGTCTCGGACCCGTTGCGCTCGCGAGTGCGCTCCCAGGTGGCACAGGCCCGCCAAGCCTCGCAGGCCGCCGAGGACGCGACACAGGCCATGTGCCAGTACTACCAGGAACACCAGCAGCCGGAAGCATCGAAAGCACTTGCCCAGTACGTCTCGCTCGCGCTCTACCTGAATCCTCCGCCCGCTCTGACCGCCAAAGTCAAGGATGCGGATATGCCTCCCGATGCCGCGCTGGTGCTAGGAATCCTTCCCCTCTTGCCGAAATTCTCCGAGACGGTGGGATTGCATGCCATCTGGGAAGCCGACCGCGAAGCCTACGGCGCGTTGACCGGACGTTATCACGAAGCCCTGGCCAAAATCTTGTTTGATACCGAGATTTACCTGAAGCTGCCGTCGTCCTCCCGCCTGGGTCGGGACTTTACCGTGTACGTCGATCCCATGGGCGCGCCCGGACAAACCAACGCCCGCAATTACGGATCAGACTATTATGTGGTGATTTCTCCGGGCCCCAGCGCAGGGCTCAAGATGGAGCAGATTCGGCATACCTACCTGCACTATTTGCTGGATCCGATGGCCATGAAGTACCCGGCGAACATGAAGCGTCTGGCGCCTCTGCTCGAAACCGTCAAGACGGCGCCCATGGACCAGAGCTTCAAGAGCGATGCTTCCCTGCTGCTGACTGAATGCCTTATCCGGGCGATCGAGGCGCGCACCGCAGGATCGAAGAAGGCGCCTGAAGCGGAGCGTTTGCAGGCGGTCCAGAATTCAGCCAAGCAGGGTTTCATCCTGACGACGTATTTTTATGAAGCGCTGCTGCGGTTTGAGAAGGACCCGGCCAGCCTCAGCAATGCGTATGGCGATCTGGTGAGCGGCATCGATGTGGGAAAGGAACGGAGGCGCGCAACCCAGGTGACGTTTGCGTCTACTTCCGACACCGAACTGTTGCATCTTTCACGTCCGCAACAGAGCAAATTGCTGGTCGCCGCCGAGCAGAAGCTTTCGGCAGGCGATTCCGCGAGCGCGCAAAAACTGGCGCAACAGGCGCTCGACGCAAAGAACGAAGACCAGGGCCGGGCGCTTTTCATTCTGGCAGACCGAGAGGCGGCGATCGACCAATACCGGGCGGCTGTGACCTCGGGCTCCGGGTTGCCCGAAGCCAAGGCGGCGGCCGAAATGGGACTACAGAAACCCTATGAGCCTACCCGCCGTTCGCAGTAGAGTGTGGCTGCCGTCATCGAGCAGGATGAATTGTACTTTGCCCAAGGAGAGAGCATGAAGCAAGCAGCGATGCTAGTCGTGATACTGGCGCTGGCAATATTCGTATCGGCGCAAACCCAGACGCCTCCCGCGCCGGCAGGTGCCGCGGCCACAACCCCTCCGCCCCAAGGCAAGCGCCCGCCCCAGGCCAAGACCCAGGCGGAGTTTGACGCCTACAAAGTGGCGGCCGCCAACACCGACGGCCCGACCCTGGAAAAAGCGGCGGATGATTTCGCTGCCAAGTTCCCAGACAGCGAGCTGCGAATCCTCCTCTACCGGAACACCATGCACATCTATCAAGCCGCAAACGGTTCCGACAAGATGATGGACATGGGACGCAAAGTACTCAAAATCGATCCCGATGATCCAGAGGCGCTGGTGGGTGTGGCCCAGGTCCTGGCCGAGCGCACGCGGGAGAGCGATCTGGACAAGGATCAACGCCTGGACGAAGGGACCAAACTGGCGCAGCATGCACTGGAAACGGTTGAGGCCGACATCACCATCCCGCCCGGTACCCCACAGGACAAGATCGACGCCTACAAAGGATTCCTGCGCTCCAACGCCTACTACGTGCTGGGCACAATCCAGTACACCCGGGAGAAGTATTCGGATGCGGAAGGCTACTTTCGCAAATCGATGGATGCCTTCCCTTCCCAGCTCGACCCGCTGGCGGTGCTGCGCCTGGCGCTCTCGCTGGACAAGCAGGAAAAGTATGCTGAAGCATTGAAGTATGCCAATCAGGCCGTGCAAATGACGGAAGCCAACCAGGGCTCGACCCTGGCCACTTTGTCACGCAACGAACGCGATCGCCTGGTTCAGCTGACCGGGGGCGCCCCTACCGGAAAGCCGCCTGCGAGCGCGCAGAACCCAGCGCCCAAGAATTAGTACGAAGACCAGACCTCTGACCTCGGACACCAGACCTCGGACTCCAGCCTCAGGGACTTGCCGAAGTCCGATGTCCGACGCCAATCACCACAATCATGAAACCGCGTGACATTGCGCAGTTGCAGGCAACTCTGGGCTACCGCTTCCAGCGGCCGGAACTGCTGGAGCAGGCCTTGACCCATAGTTCTCAGGCGAGGGAGCTGGAAGCACTGCAGGCAGCCGGCGGCCCCCGGGTGGGCGACAATGAGCAGATGGAGTTCCTGGGCGACGCCGTCTTGGGATTTGTTACTACCGAGGAGCTGTGCAACCGGTTCCCCAGCTTTCGTGAGGGAGAACTCTCCAAACTCCGGGCCCACCTGGTAAGCGAAAAGCATCTGATTCGAGTGGCCCAGGAACTGGAGTTAGGGCATTACTTGAACCTGGGGCGAGGTGAGGAGAAAAGCGGTGGCCGCAACAAGACGGCTCTGCTGGTGGATGCACTCGAGGCGGTTCTGGCAGCCATCTACCTCGACGGCGGACTGGACGCCGCACGCGAACTGGTATTGCGGACCATCGTTGTGCCGGAGCTGGAACGGATCGCATCTCAGGGCAGCAGTCTGCCGGTCACCGACTACAAGTCGGCGTTACAGGAAAAGCTGCAAGCCACCGGAAGACCTCAACCCACCTACACGTTAGTAAAGGAGCGCGGTCCGGAGCATAGCAAGACTTTCACGGTGGAGGCGCGCTTGCAACCGCTGGACAACGGCGGCAAAGCGGAATTTGTGGGCCGGGCCGATGGCTCTACAAAAAAGAATGCGGAGCAGGACGCCGCCCGCCAGGTATTGGAATATCTCAGCACCTTGGCCGTCGAGCCGAACGGTACGAAGAAGCGCAGCGAACACGCCTAGTGACTGTCATGGAAGAAGTAGAAGTGAAGGTGAAACCTCCGCAGGCAGATACCCTGAGTTCGCTGCAGTCGTTGCTGGCGACGGTGGTCATCGCCGTTTTTGTCATCACCTTCATCGTGCAGGCCTTCCAGATTCCTTCCGAATCCATGGAGAATACGCTGCTGATCGGGGACTATCTGCTGGTCGACAAGCTGCGTTACGGCGGAGGCGCTTCCTGGGACCTCTTCATGCCCTACAAGCAAGTGCGACGAGGAGACGTGATCGTCTTTCGCTACCCTATCCATCCCACCCAGCATTTTGTGAAGCGGGTGGTCGGCGTGCCCGGGGACCGCGTCCGCCTGATTAACCGGCAGGTCTATGTCAATGGCCATCCTCTGCGGGAACCCTATGTCCGCTACAGTTCCGCTGCCCACGACACCTTCCGCGACGAGTTCCCGCGGCTGGACCTTCCCGTCCCTGGCCTCGAAGGGGGCTGGTGGCTGGAGATGAAGAAACTGGTCGAGGACGGTGAACTGATTATTCCTCAGGGAGACTATTTTGTACTGGGTGATAACCGGGATGAGAGCCTGGACAGCCGCTATTGGGGCTTCGTGCCCCACGAAAATGTCATCGGACGTCCATTGCTGATCTACTGGTCGGTCCGAAACGCCGACCAGGACATGCCAACCTCCCCCAGCCCCGGTGATAAACTCATTCACTTCGCGTACGCCGCGACCCATTTGTTCCAAATGACCCGGTGGGACCGCACGTTTCGAGTGGTTCGATAGGGCGCAAATAGAGTCTCCGAGCGAGAAAGGTCCAGTGCCTAAGCAAGTACCTAAAAAAGAAAACAAGCCGGAAGAAAAGCCGCGCGAGACCACCGTGGAGTTCCTGGCCTCGCTGGCCGCGGTGTTGGTGACCGGACTGTTCATCATCACCTTCGTCCTGCAGGCCTTTGAAATCCCCTCCAGTTCCATGGAGAACACACTGCTGATCGGCGACCATGTCTTCGTAAACCGGGTCCTGTTCGCTCCGGCCACCCACTGGATGGGGCCGCTGCTTCCCTACCGGGAAATACAGCGCCAGAATATCGTGGTTTTTCTTTCGCCCGCTGAGCCGGGCCTTTACGTGGTGAAACGGGTCATCGGGATTCCCGGAGATCGCATCCATCTGCGCAACGGCGTCGTGTTTCGCAACGGAGAAAAGCTCGACGAGCCTTACGTTATTCACAACAGCGATGAAGGACCGAACGAATATCGGGACAACTTCCCGGCCGTGCCGCCGTCCGACTACAACCGCTTGTTTCCGGATTGGCAACAGAATTTGGCGCAATACATCCAGGGTGATGACATCGTCGTACCTTCCAACAGCTATTTCGCGATGGGAGACAATCGCGATGTAAGTTACGACAGCCGCTACTGGGGATTTATCCCGAAGGAAAATGTGATCGGGAGACCCATGTTCATTTACTGGTCGTTCGAGACGCCGCCGAACCAATATCTGCATACAGGGATTGGCGAGCGAGTAGGATTTCTGGCGCACGTGGCCATCCATTTCTTCGACCTGACCCGCTGGCGGCGCACGTTGAAGGTGGTTCGTTGAAATTTTTTCGGTCCAGTCGCGGCAAGGTGCTTACCGGCATGGTTTTGGTGCTGGCGCTGTTTCTGGTGCGCCCGGGGGCGCAACGGCTGCGCACGCGAATCGTGCGATCGATCAGCCTGGCGTTAGGGCGCCCCGTGGACGTGGGATCGGTGACTCTTCGCCTGTTGCCCCAACCCTGTTTCGATCTGGAGAATTTTGTAGTCCATGAAGACCCCGAGTTCGGTGCCGAGCCGGTGCTGCAATCGTCTGATGTTATGGCCACCGTGCGGGTGAGTTCGCTGTTGCGAGGAAGGTTGGAGATTGCCCGCCTCAGTCTAACCGAGCCCAGTATTAACCTGGTGCGAAACAGCGAAGGCCGCTGGAACTTGGAAAAGCTGGTGGAGCGCGCTGCCAGCACTCCGGTTGCGCCTACGTCGAAGACGCGCCGCGAAGCCCGGCCGGGCTTCCCCTACATTGAGGCCGACCACGGCCGTATCAACTTCAAGTTCGGACAGGAAAAGAAACCCTACGCCCTCACAGAAGCCAATTTCGCTTTGTGGCAGGATTCTGAGAATACCTGGGGCATGCGATTAAAAGCCCAACCGATGCGGACCGATTTCAACCTGAGCGACACCGGCCTGCTCGCGATGGATGGGTCGTGGCAACGCTCGGCCGATCTGCACGAGACTCCCGTGCAATTCGCGCTGCAGTGGGAAGGGGCCCAACTGGGACAAGTGACGAAGCTGGCGCTGGGACAGGACAAGGGATGGAGAGGCGGCGTCAGGCTTTCGGCTCAGCTCACGGGCACGCCCAAGAATCTGACGGTTGAAAGCGAGGGCTCCATCGAAGACTTCCACCGCTTTGACATTTCCGGTGATCCGGCACTCCGGCTGGCGGCGCGATGTAGCGGTCATTACAGCTCTGCCAATCACGTTCTCTCCGGGCTGGCATGTCGCGCCCCGGTCGGTGATGGGGGCATCACCCTGAACGGCAGCGTTGCCCCCATGCCCGGTTCTCGCGCCTACGATTTGACCATGCTCGTCCGGAACCTGCCCCTCCAGCCAATGGTGGAATTCGCGCGGCGAGTGAAAAAGAATGTGCCCGCAGATATTGTTGCGGCCGGCAAACTGAACGCAAGCATTACGTTGCAGCGCCCGGTCGCCTCGACCGGCGCGGGGCCGGCCTGGCAGGGCGGCGGCGAAGTGCTGGCGTTAAACGTGCGATCTCTTCTCACCAATACCAGGCTCGCGCTTGACAAGATTCCTTTCACCATATCCTCATCTTCGAGCGACGATCGTGGAAAGAAACCAGGCGCTGAGCGCAGCCGCAGCTCGGCCATCCCGGCCAGAATTGATCCCCGGGTGGAGGTTGGCCCGTTTAGTCTGGCGTTGGGCAGAACCACCGGTGCTACCGTGCGTGGCCAGGTTTCTCGTTCCGGTTACAACTTCTCGGTGCAGGGCGACGCCGAGCTGCAGCGTTTGCTGGAAGTGGCGCGCACAATCGGATTGCCGGCGTCTCAGTCCGCAGCCAGCGGAGAGGCCCGCATCAGTCTTCACATTGGCGGTGGCTGGGCTGGATTTGCCGCTGCCGCAGTGACCGGCACGGCGCAACTGCATTCCGTCCACGCCCGGGTCCGCGGCCTGAATTCGCCGGTGGAGATTCTGTCGGCAAGTGTTGAGCTGACGCCTAACACCACTGAAGTCAGCAAGCTGTCCGCTTCCCTGGCGGGCAATACGTGGCGCGGGTCGCTGACAGTTCCCAGACAATGCGAGAAGCCGCAGGCTTGTCCGATACGCTTTGATCTTCACGCTGACGAGTTTGTGACCGATGAACTGAGCGGTCTGGTAAATGAGCTCTGCGTGGCGAAGTACTAGGCGGACGCCACACCGGCGAATGGCGAGTGGATTTCACGGTCAATCCCCCGACCTATCACGGCAACGGCTCTCTCGAAAAAGTTGCGTTGGGACAACTCGCGGAAGCCATGCACGACGACTGGATCACCGGAACCACAAATGTAGAGTATCGTGCCGACTCGGCTGGTTGGACGAGAGCGGAACTGCTTTCCCACGCCGAAGCCGCCTTCCAGGTCGAGACTCGCGAGGGTTCGCTGCCTCACCTCACGCTGGCTGGAGAAAGCGCTCCGCTGCGGATCAGCCGCTTCGTGGGACGGTTGCTGCTGCATGCTGGGAAGTTCGAGATCGATCAAGGCAAACTACAGACTCCTGGCGGCATCTACCAGTTGAGCGGCACAGCATCCCTGGGTCGAGTTCTGGATTTCAAACTGGCACGCGATGGAGCCCCCGGCTTCAGCATCACCGGCACGGTCGACCAGCCCCGCGTAGCTGTCAGTACGACTCCCGACACTCAGGCCGCGCTCAAACCATGAAGGCCTGCTGCGCCTTTCTTTTCGCCGTGACGGGCTGGCTGCTTGTGAGTCCGCATTCTCCGGCTCAGACCCGTTCTGCTCCGAGCTCCACACCGCTGGCGAACTTCGAGCGCAAGCTGCAGCACGTGCAGAGCAACGGGGCGCAGCAGCACCCCGATCCCTCGCCCACAGAGTTCACCGAGCAGGAGATTAATGCTTACTTCGCGTCAGGCGAGATCAAGCTCCCCGCGGGAGTGAAGTCAGTGGTTTTCCAGGAACAGCCCGGAATAGTGGTTGGGACTTCACGGGTTGATTTCGATCAGTTGAAAACGGGCAAGAATTCCTACAACCCTCTGCTCTCCATTTTCAGCGGATTGCATGACGCGGTAGTTACCGCCCACGCGTACGGCGCCAAGGGAGAAGGTCTGGTTCACGTGGATTCGGTCTCCCTGGATGGCGTCGAGGTTCCCCAATTCGTCCTGGAACTGTTCGTGGAGAAATACCTCCAGCCGAGATACCCGAATATCGGCCTGGACTCGCGATTTGCGTTGCCGGCCCGGGTGGACGCAGCGACGATCGGGCCACATACAGTAAGCATTTCCCAAAAATGAGTCCACGCTCCCTCGGACTATTTACACGCGGTCCTTCCTCTGGAACTCGCTTAAGCTTTACTGCGCATAGCCTGCTCCGCGCAGGACTCTACCCGGCAGCGCCCCGGTTTGCTTGCCCTGATCGATCACCGCAACGCCATTCACTAAAACGTACTCCATCCCTTGCGACAACTGGTTTGGATTTTCGAAGGTAGCCAGGTCACGAATAGTGGCGGGATCGAAGACCACAACATCGGCCCACATCCCTGCTTTCAGCACGCCGCGGTCGGTCAGGCGCATACGCTGCGCCGGCAGTGCGGAGAATTTTCGTATGGCATCCTGCAGTGTGAGCCTCTTTTCTTCGCGAACGTATTTGCGCAGGATGCGAGGGAAGGTGCCGTAGGCGCGCGGGTGAGGGTGTTCCTGACCCAAAATTCCCTCCGGCGAGGTACCGGATGAATCGTTGTCGAAAGCTACCCACGGCTGCTGCAGAGCAAGAACGATATCCGGCTCAGACATGCCGAAGACAGCGACCTCGGTCAAGGCGTCATCTTCAATCAACAGATCGAACAGTGCATCCATGGGGTCTTTGTTTTGCAGCGTTGCAACCTCGGACAGCCTCTTGCCTTGCAGGGGAAGCAACTTGGGGTTTTTCACCACGCCGATCAAGATATCCTGAGGGCCGCTGATCTCCTCCCACTCGTTGTCCCATTCGTTCGACGGAGTCATCATGTCCTTGCGAATGCGGGCACGCACCGCCGGATCTTTAAGACGTTCGACTAGCTTGGCATTGCCACCGTCGTGTGCCCAAGCCGGTACGAATGCTGAGAAATCGTTGAACCATGCGGGGTAGGCA
>WNFP01005231.1_pt1 | contig 10434 bp, 21 predicted proteins | sample 5400201 | NCBI WGS metagenome assembly WNFP01 (sample SAMN13153355, study PRJNA577476) | soil metagenome | isolation source: 115 cm saprolite under Madrone tree | place: USA:California | collected 2016-06-14
TCGGGGTCGGGGTCGGGGTCGGGGTCGGGGTCGGGGGCGGGGTCGGGGTTGCGTCCGGGTTAGGGGTCGGGGTTGGGGTTGGTAGTGGGGTTGACGCCACCCCCTGTAAATCCCGTATCTGCGCCAGGATTGCTTCATCCGCCCCGGTGTCGTCCAATGTGGCCGGACCGGTCATGGTACCGGATGTGTCGGTGGCAGCGGCGGTAGTTTTGCGGCGGTTCCACCACCACAGAAACACCACCCCGGCCCCAATGGCGCCCGCCAGGAATGCCCAATTGGGCACTCCGGCGGTGCGGCCACGCAAAACCCCTCCGCCTCCGACATCGGACGGGGGTACCCCCGGGCCTCCCGGCCGAATAGACGGGGGCGGTGCGCCGGTTGGGGGTGGTCGTTCGATGGGTTCGGTCATTTGGCGTACATCCCTCGCCACGATTGCACAACCTGCGGTTGCACAACTTGCCGTTGCCCGCCTTTACGCGCACGGTATGGCGCCCCTGGGAGGTAACCCTTAGCCCGCCCGGCCGGTACCGGCATCTGGTCGTCGGAAACCCTGGATACGGGCGCGTGTTCCTTATGTAGAGGGTCGTCGGCTTCCCAGTACAGCGGAGGGAAAATCAGGTTCGGCGCGGCGCCGCTGAAAAACACTCCCACCGTAGCTAGTGAGTTGACGTCTTCCCGGACAGCGGCGGGGTCTCCTATCGGAATTCCCCTGGTTCCGGGTTGACCGTAAACCTTCCCGCGACTGGACCATGCCCACACTGATTTGTGCATGGGTGGTGTCAGGGCAGCCCCCATCGGCGGGGCTGTTCCCATCCGGGGCATGTGCGCGTAGAACTTCACGACGTGGACCCTAGAAGCGCGTTAGCCGCCGGTTTTTCAATGGAGACAATACCGTTGGCTGCCGCCTTTGTGCCTTCGGGGTGAATCAGGAAATCGGCGATGATAATACCGATTACACCTAATCCGATGATGGCCAGTACAGACGTTGGTCGCATGGGTCAACCCCCATTCGCGACAATAGAGTTAGCCGCCGTTTTACAGGTGCTCGGGTTGAGTAGCAGGTTACCCACAACCAACGTGAGAATGACCAACCCTAGCACTGTGACGGCGCTGGTTGGCCGCATGAAGAATCAGCCATTCCCACGCGGGAGAGGCCGGGCAAATGCGTGGAAAGCCCACGTACCGATGACACCGGCCGCGACACCCCACCAGAATCGGGAGTCTTTCAACATGGCAGTAACCTTTCTATCGGGGGAGTGACCACCACAGGTAGATCAGTGCAAGCGCCGCAATGGCGCCCACGGCTACGGAACCCATCCAAGCAATGTTGTCATTGCTGGTATCAGTTCCGGAACCCGAAATGCCGTACGCCTGTTGGTTGATAGGGGCAGTAGGTGACATAGCCGTCGCTGGTGTCTGCGGAGAATAGTTACCAGTCCCGACACCAATACGCCCGCTAAAACCCGTTCGCAAATTCATTCCGGCCATGGGCTCAGACCTCTGGGAGACCCTGAATAAGCGCGCCGGACGGGACTACCTGCCCGACAATCACGTTCAGAGTTGCGGGCGGGGAACCGATGGTGCCCCACGGGGTGCCGGAAATTTCGAGTTGGGTACCGGGGTTGGTGGACAGGAATTCCTCACCGGTGTCGAACAGTCCGAAATGCCGTTGGGCTAGTCCGGTCTTGCGGGTGAACACCAGAACACCGGCCGGGCGGGGAAGGTTCGGAACGGGGGCTGCGATTTGTGTACCGGCGACACCACCCTGAATTGCCCCCTGAATCGCCATGTCGTCGATGATGGTGGCGAGGTCGGAGTCAATGAGCGGAACCCCGTCAAGGTACACGCGCGGTCGGGCGGGGAATCCGTCAACTCGAGCACCGGTGGCGTCGCGCAGGTCGAGAATGATCGCGGTCAGGTATCCGCCGAGTCGTGGAAGCTGCACGATGACGGAACCACCGGTCGCGATGGTGGGGTTACAGGGCTGGTAAATCCACTGGCATGTGGTGCCAATGCCCGGGGGTTCGACCGCGACACCTTCCGGTAGCCAGTAGAAATCGGCATCGTTCTGAACGGTCAGGGTCGGGGTGACCGTGGGTGGGGTGGAGAACAGAGTGCCGATAGCGGCGAGGTTCATCTGAAGCGTTGGGAGAAGCGACGCGTTGGCCCCGGAAATGACACCGTACGCTTTGGCGAATTCGAACGGTGCGTAGGTGCTGAACACGAACGCACCCGATGCGGCGGTGATTCCCGTCCATGACGGGAGTTGCTGAACGTCCACGGTGGTGTCGATGCCGAATTGGCCGGACGCCATGGGTACGAGTTTCAACATTTCGTACCCCGGCCCGGTGAGGATCGGGGTTCCGAAAGCGTCTTTGAGTTGGAGTAACTGGACGAGTGAGAAGGGGGCGTCTTGCCCGCCGGCGGTAGCGGCTATGACACCTGTGGTTCCGCCCGCTGTGAGCGAGGTGATTTTCAGCCGGTAACCCCGGTTGTATCCGGGCGACGCGACCATTGGGTTACCGACAACCCCGCCGAATACGGTGGGGGTGAGATACATGGATCGGCGGCCTTCTTGCGTGTGCCGAATGAACGGCCCGCCCGCCGGTTCTACCGAGGTTTGCGGTTGGGGACGGCCGGCAGCAACGCCGGTAGTCGCAGCGTCAGTGCTTACGCTCATGTGAGAACTACCCCGATCTGTGCAGCACCGTGCAGAATGGTTCCGGCGGGTTGACTCTGGAGAGTCTTGACGGACCAGAGGTGAATCAGTCCGAATGTAGGTCTGGCGAGAAGTGCCACGACCAGTGTCAGTTCAAAGATTCGACGCGTAGGCATTACAAAGCCTGCCCCCTATCATTAGGACTCCACAACGGACCCGTTGTGGATCATGAAAAAAGGGCGTAGGGTGGTCATGCGGCCCCACCCGAGGGGCACGCATGACCGGCGGCCTACGCCTGACATGCCTTATCGTACCGGGCCGGCGGTCATTATCCTACTGTCCTAAGGGGACTGGTAACGATGGCTAAAGGCGATGATGGCTGGGACGTTGTCTCAGAAGATTTCCCCACCCGCGTACAATTCGAAGACATCGGCGACGAATTCATCGGCCGATTCCAGAAAGTCGAAAAAGTCGACGGCAGTACAGGCTCGTTCGACTTGTACGTGTTCAGCGACGGGTCGGTCAACGGAACCGATGGGGAAGAGGGCGAGCGATTCTCGGTCGCGAGTAACGCCCGCATCAAGACCGGTATGAAGAAAGCACGGCCGGGAAATCAGGTTCGTATCCGCTACGTCGCGGACATTCCCACGAACCAGGACAACCCGATGAAGGATTACGAAATCGCTATCCGTCGCAGCTAAACCGTGCGACTGATACGCCCTAGTCGAGACCCGCTCCCCCGAAAACATGCGCCGAGGGAGCGGGTCTCCCGCGTACCTGTACACATTCCCGAATGGTTACGCAAGCACATTGAAGACAAAGCCAAATTCGTTTTGCTGTCGTGCGGCCACCGGGACAATATCAACGATCGCTCGCTGACTGTAATAGCGACCATGGGGCGGGTATCGGTGTGGTGCGAGCGGTGCAACGCGTTCGCCACCGTGTCCCGGCATATGCGATTCCGCGAGTATGCGAACCTGCCTCCGGTGGAGGACTCTGACATTCCGCTATTCTAACGGCGGTGGGTTATGGCGACTGGCGAATACGAACCTGACGAATTCGACCGGGGCGAACATCAGGAATCATTGTATGAACTAATCGGCTTTAATACAGAGCCGGTAGATCCTGCTGTACATGACCTGTTCTGGGAAGTCATGTACAACGATGAGCTGACGGCTGACCAACGAGAAGACTACTACGAACAATTAGAAGTCTATCTGTATGACATGTACGGTCTGGATTTTGAAGACCTGTGGGATTGGGAAGACTTTCGCGAATGGTACGGTAGTGTATGAAGCTCGACCCCCGTCCCGGAACGGGCATGAGCCCCTATCACCACGGAAAGCCAAGCGCCCGGACCCGATTGGAAGACCGACCGTTTATCGCATGGGACGGCGAGGGTGTCAACCTCAAAGGCCCCGGCCGGCCACAGTCATACGTGTTATTCGGGTCATCGGTGGGACACATCAGCAACCAGGAAGGGTTGTCGGCGTTCGACTGTCTGGACCATATTCTAGAAACTGGTGCAGCAAACCCCGGCGCTGTCCATTGTGGTTTTGCATTCTCGTACGACGCGAACATGATTATCCACAGCTTGTCCCCTACCTCTTTGTCAAGGTTGCACAAAAATGGTTGGGTCCGGCTAAAGCGTGCGGATGGTCGCCGCTATACGCTCACCTTTGCCAAAGGCAAATTCTTTAGGGTGACATTGTACCGCCCGGAATACCATGCTAAGCAGAACCCGCACGCGAAAACAACGGTGCAGATTTTTGACATCTGGTCTTTCTTTGGGACGAGTTTTATCAAAGCGTATGAGCAAATGATCGGGTCTGTTCCCGATGTCATCCGTGAGGGTAAGGCCGGGCGGGCTGAATTCAAGATAGAAGAATACGCCGAGATTCTGACCTATTGGTCGCTTGAGATTCAGATGCTCAAAGACCTGGCCGTCGAACTAAGGAAGCGGGTTTATAATGCCGGACTTCGTATCTCCCAATGGCACGGTCCTGGGGCGTTGGCGACTTACGCTCTCCGACAGCACAAAATCAAAGAACACATGGCGGTCAGTTCCGACGCGGTTAAATTGGCGGCGCGGCACGCATATGCGGGTGGACGTTTTGAATGTTACAAAATTGGCCTACTCGCCGGGCCTGTGTACGGCTATGATATCAATTCGGCTTACCCGCATGCCATTCGCCAGTTACCTAGTTTTAGTGATGGTGAATGGCGACACGTCACAAATCCCGGCCGTATTACAAAGTTTGGGGTTTACCACGTCAGAATGAAACGCGGGCGGGGGTTTGATGCCACCCCGTCACCGCTGTTTCATCGGGACCGAAACCACAACATAACTTTTCCATGGATTACCGATGGTTGGTATTGGTCACCCGAGGCATACCACGCTAAGAAGTGTGGTGCCACAATTGTTGAAGGTTGGGAGTACACAGGATGGTCAGAATTACCGTTTGCGTTTGTTGCGGACATGTATGCCCAGCGGAGCGATTGGAAGAGTCGTGGTATAAGTGCCCAAATTGCGCTCAAATTGTGCATGAATTCGATGTATGGGAAATTAGCACAACGGGTGGGATGGGATCCTATTACCCAGCGGTTACCTCCATTTCATCAATTAGAGTGGGCCGGTTGGATAACCAGTCTTACGAGAGCGCGCTTATTCGACGTTATGCGCCGAATCCCATTCGACCAATTGATAGCGGTGGAGACGGACGGGGTGTACACGACAATACCCCCGAATGAATTGGGTATTCAATCTTCTGACGAATTAGGCGATTGGGAAATCAAACAATACGAGGAAGTGATGTATGTTCAATCTGGACTGGCCTGGCTGCGATCATCCGAAAGTAACTGGACGGATAAGCGACGCGGTCTTGACCCTTGTCGACGAAACCACCAACCAGAAACTTGCGACTGTAGTAATGTCTTTTCGTTATCAGCCTGTCGTGAGTATCTGTCCGGATTGCATCCGCGCCCGGCCCGGGGGAGCGAATGGAGTACTTACAAAGGCGAAAGTACGCGTTTTCTCGGACTCGGACAGGCGTTGATGTCCGCCAGCCCGACTCACAGTAAACACTGTGTGTGGGAAACGGCACCCCGGGAGATCACCCCGGGTGGGGGTAAGCGCATCCATGTCCCGTCGCATTGTGCTGCGTGTGACGCCGATGCCACGGCGTACGAGTTGGGGCATGATTTGGTTATCAACTCCCGCGCGGTGGTGGAGCCCTACAGCTACCCGCACAGTATTCCGTGGGAGGATGAGGTGGGACATGCGGACTGGCGCGACTACGAAGACGATCAAGATGGGATCGTTACCTTATCGTGACCTAATGTGCTTGCCAACTGCTAGAATGGATGAAGACCGCTAACGAAGGGGACGAGACATGAAGGTCCGGATAGTACAGAAGTTGATCATCGAGATCAACGACGAGGAATACAACAACATCATCAATGCCCTTGCGGCGATGGGTGACCCTGATTCCCGCCGCATGGTCGAGAAGCTACGCCGCTACACTCCACTCACTGCCCACTAGGAGAAACCATCATGGTCGAGTCTTTCGACGAACATGTGGAACGCACGCTTAACGGTGTGGCGGAGCGCGTCGTGGCCGAAGTGCAAACCGAACTGTTGAAAGAAACCGACACCGACCGTGACGTGTACAGTCTCCGCATCCAATACCTCAACCCGCTGACCGGTGACAACCGGACCGCGCTCACCGGCTGCTTTTACCAGAAAGTTGCGGCCGAGCGGATGCGGGCCAGGCTGCTCGCCGACCGCAACGATCTACTGTTCCCGATCCTGCTACGGGCCTACCCGAACGCCTGCCCCATGCACTGGTTCGCCGTCGGCATTCGCGTTGTGCGACTCGCCGAAATCCCGTTCTGAAAGGACCGCTATGCCGCTCGACTTCGACACGATGGAACCCCGCGAGGGTTCCGGAATCATCCGCACACGCGGACCCCGCACGGCGGGTCCCAACCCGTTCCTTGACAAGGGATGGTTGTGGGACTCGTACGAAACCGGTAAGGACAAAGAAGTAGGCCCGATCGCCGGGGTACTCCTGGACACTGTGGTGTCACGCGGCGCCACCGCCGGACAGCCCACGCAGAAGTGGACGGGGGACGTTGCTACCGTCATCAGCATGCTTCGGACCGCCGCCGAGAAGCAAGGACTCGGTGTCAGTATCGAAGTGGTACCGGCCGTCAACGAACGCGGCCGGGAACTGAAAGGACAGTTCACGGTCAAGTATCTGGGCAAAGAGCGTCGGCAGCGTCGCACGGGGGACGCTGACACGGAACCCGATGAGTAACCTCGACCTACCGCGAGTCGGTGCCGCTTTAGAGGCCCGTATCGCGGCGGTGCGAGCCACACCGATCATCACCTACCTGCTGTGGTCCCACAGTCGGAAAGAGTGGTGGCGACCGGACGGACGCGGGTACACCCCCATTATCTCGGAAGCCGGCCGGTTTCCCCGGATGATTGCCATGGACAAGTGCGCACAGGCGGCTGACGCCGGACTACTCGCAGAAGCAGTAACCATGGTAGCCGCGCCGGAACACTTCCCCGCTAGGGTTCAGGCAGCCTGACATGCCATCCAAACTTCAATCACTCCAAGCGCGGCGCGCGGCTCTCCACCACAAGGTGGAGAGTCACCGCGCACGCGCTATCCAACTATTCGAACAAGCAGCAGCCGAGTTGGCGAAAGCCACCGCCGCTGATACAGCAATGGCACTACTTGACCGGAACATCAACGCCATTGTTGACACATCGTTAACCAACATGGCCACCGTACACCGGGAGATACACTCATGAGAATACGGTGCCTCGGGTGTGGGGAATGGCATGACATAAGCCAAACCGGTATGGCAATCGTCATTGCCGCCTTTCAGGATGGTGACCTGACAAAAGTCACCAAAACCGAAACCTCCGGGTTCGCGTTGTCGGCGCAATGCATGCTGGTGGCATTCGACGACAACGAACGAATACACCAATTCAGGCAACGGTACAAAGGTAACCAAATCAAGGCGGACGGGGCACGGTTTTGACACTCCCAAAAGTACCTGTAACATTCGACAATGTGCCGCCATACGATTCCCGAAGTGGGGAACATTACTGGATTATCGGGGCAGGGTTTCATGACGAATTCCCCGGGGAGGCAATCGTACTCGGTATCGAAAATCTGAGCTTTGTCCTTCCTCCCGGTTGCTACTACTGCGGCAAACCGTGGTCCGAGTTGACCGGGAAACGTCGCTGTCTCGGCAAAATCGGATTTACTGTTGTCGACCGTAGGGGGGAGAACTAATGCAATTGTTCCGCGATTCGCACTGGCAACCGCACCTGATGACCGACACCGGCGGATGCTGTTGCCACTGCCCGCTGTGTGTGTCAATCGAAAACGGGTTTTACCGGTGCGTCTGCCCGCGTTGCTCGCAGGACTGCCCGGCCACTGGCCGGTTGGGTGCGGTTGAATCAGTCGGCCGGGAAACACCATATGAGTACGGGAAACCAGCCGGCCGGTGGTACACCGCCGGACGGCACCGGAAAACCATGCACCCGGTGTTGCGGTTGGCTCTGCTGATTTTCGTTATGACAACCTTGTGTGTCATCGCGGGGGTTTCGATTGATATTGTAGGAACGCGTTAGGGGGGAACCAATGCCGCTCAAAAGGGTCTACGTGCTGGCCCGATCGCACGGCAGACCAACGCTCATGCATTTACTACTTGACGGGCAAACTGAAACCACCGCGTGCGGGCGTAACGTTTCGTTGTGGTCGCGGGCGTTTATTCCGAAACGGGTATTGGACTCTAACCCTGATTTGGAGCATGTGTTGTGTAAAAATGCGGGTTGCCGTGCCTAGTCCTAGCCGAAAAACAGCCAACTACTACGCCGGTCGGGCTGAAGACAATTACCAAACCTTCACGTTAGTAAACCGGCGTATAGAGGACTATGTTGCCCGTCAGCAACACGAAAAGGGGGTAATGCTCAGTACTGATAAACCATTAACGGATATGCTTGCGGATCGCACCCGGTACATTCAACTGACCATCATGTACAGCAACCTTTCCCTCATGCATCGCCTACTCAACTATGGAGACGGAAATGATTAGCCGTGCGGATGTTCTGGACCGGGCCCGTGTCGGTTGGATTCCCGGCACCGTACCCTATTCACAAGTCCTGTATCACACGACGTGGGCGGGTAGGTACCGGCAGGACTGCTCCGGCTACGTGTGCATGTGCTGGGCGCTCGGAATATCGTACAGCACTGTTTCTCTGGTCACTGAGAACATTATGCACGAAATTCCCTTCGCCGACCTACTGCCGGGGGATGCGCTCGGGTTGTGCGGCCCCGGAACCGACGGAAACGCCGGGCATATTCAACTCTACGAAGCCCCCTCCAACGCCCCCTACCGGCTGGTTTGGGAACAAGCCGGGGGGATTGACGGACCGCGCCGCCGTATGTCCATCACACCATCAAATTACAAAGCCTACCGACTAAACACCATCGAATCAATCATCACCGACCACTCTGGAGACATCATGTACGGTTTCAAAACCCCCACAAGTTCCGCCGTGTGGATTTCCAACGGTGTCAACCGTCGCCCCGCTGAATGGTCCTCATTCACCGCGCTGGTTACGGCCGGAATGATTCAACGACCGGCCGTCGGAACCCCCGTTGACGGGATCGGAGCATCCGCGTACGTGATGCTCATTCCGGAGGGACAAGAAAACTGGTACGGCGGACCGGAAGCCACCACTCTCGGCGAGTTTTTCGGTGGAAAGGGTACTTTCACCTTTACCAGCGGTGCATAATGCTGCGACTAGTAAATCAGGCAGGAAGAATCCTAGAAGCACTACAGGAGGCTTTCCCCGGAACGGACCTACGCGCCCAGCAGGTTATCGCTCTGGCGGAGGAAGTTGGGGAATTTGTCGGCGCTGCCCGTCGTTTCATGGGCATGGCCCGCCGGCCGGGCGGTAAAACGCCTATGGCCGAAGAGTTGGCGGACGTGGTTATCACGGCATTCGTCACCGCCGGGGTGTTCGATATCAACCTACCGCTAGAGATAGATCATAAAATGTCCATCATCATGTCTCGCGGGTGGCGTGAGGTTCCGGATTGGCCCGGCAATGACCGGTAAAGACATCGCGAAGTTTCTCATTCTTCCCATCGGGGTAGGGATGACGCTCGGTGTGGTACTGTTATTTCTTGCAGCCCGCACGTTTGTACACTAATGACTCCCGAAGAGAACACGTTCTGGGTTGATTTGGGATTCGTGACGGCTTTCGCCAAAAAGGTTATTTACGAGCCGGAAAACACGGGAATTCCCTTAGTTTTACGCGGCTCTCTCATGTCACGGATTGATCGGATGGAGGTTTTTCTCAAGGAAAGGGATTTGTCTGTGACTATTCGTCAAATGATGGAGTGCAACACTTGTAAGAAGGAAATTCCCAAAAACGCGCCTCGAATCCACCTTGACATGTTCAACATTCCCGGGTTGGTGAACAGGACGTTCCATTTGCATGGTGCCTGTTTCCCCTGGGAGGCGATTGAGCTTATTTATTTGAAAGGAGGTGATAAAATGGGTGAGCCTGAGGAAAAGGAAGCGGAAGCCACGGAATCTGCCGAAAGCACTGAACCCGCTCCCGAAAAGGCGGACAGTGAGTAAGTAGACGTCGCGGAAAGAAAAGTCAGCCCCAACAGGACGTTCCATTTGCATGGTGCCTGTTTCCCCTGGGAGGCGATTGAGCTTATTTATTTGAAAGGAGG
>WNFP01009190.1_pt1 | contig 10434 bp, 7 predicted proteins | sample 5400201 | NCBI WGS metagenome assembly WNFP01 (sample SAMN13153355, study PRJNA577476) | soil metagenome | isolation source: 115 cm saprolite under Madrone tree | place: USA:California | collected 2016-06-14
GTTGTATCAGTTTCCCGTACGTGAACGGCGCGGATTTTTCCATCGATTTTCACTCCGCGCTCGACGAGCAGCGCGGCCAACAGCGACGCCGCGTGTTGCGCAGGCTCTTCAATGGCGAGCAAGAGTTTCCGCGAAGCACCTCCTGCGGGCAGCGTCCCTCGCACCAGGACGAGATTCGCGCCCGGCTCGCGCGTAAGGGTCAAATCTGATTTTGATCCGGGCGCTGCTGTTGTCACATCGTTCTGCAGCATAAAGTCTGGCGTCAGCGGCGCAACCGATGCCTGCACCGGGTCTCCCATTTTTTCGCCAGGCGTCAGAGTAACGGCGACCGTGTTGTCATCCACCACGATCGCGGAAATGGCCGCGCCGTACTCCCACACCATGTCATCGATTTCCCATCCATTGGGATACCGCTCGCGAGGAAAGTAGCTGTCGTCGCCAACCACATCGCCCGAAATTTCTTTCACGCCGCGCGCCACCAGTGCGCCGGCCAGCTCGGCCAGCACTTTTTCCGGCGGCCCGTCAAATTCTTCCTTCAGTTCGTATGGAAATTTGCGGTTCGATAGATTCGGATCGCCTCGCCCGACGAGCACCACGTCGCCAGAAAGCGTGCCGTCGGGAGAAATCGTGCCGCGCGTTTCCAGCGTAGTGTGAAATTTATAGTCCGGTCCAAGCTTGGCCAGCGCCAGGGCGGTGGTAAAGAGCTTCATATTTGATGCAGGAACAAAGTAGCTTTCGGCGTTTTTCTCGAAAAGGGTTTCTCCCGTCTGCGCATCGACGATCAGCAGACCCCAATCGCCCTTGCTCGAGGGCCCTGCGGCAAGCAGCGTCTCCGCCCGCCCGGCAAAACGGGCCGCCGCGGCAGCAGCCCGCTTGGGTAAACGCTCGTCACGCTTGCCGTCATGCTTCGTCACGCAGCAAGCTTGCTCTCGTCCTTGACTGGATTGCGCTTGTCCGCCGACCAGTGCCGCCAAGACCCAGAAGGCTGTTGCCGCTGCCATCGCCACTGTCGGCCATCCGAACGCCTTTCTAGAGTCCATTTTCCCTCTGCCTATAAATCTCCGCTTGTGAAAGTATAGTCGAAAGACCGCGCAACATTTTCTCCGAGCGAGGCATTTGCCTGAACATCACGAGGCATTGAAACCGGCTTCACCATCCATTGCAAACTCTAGGTTGCGCGCAAAGCAGGAGCAACCTATCATTGCTTAGCCCAGTAAATTCCTGCGAGGTGAAATTTGATTAAGCGAATTAGCTCCTGCCTCATGGCGTTGGCGATGATCGCCCCGCCGCTGCTCTCCGTAGTAGACAAAAAAGAAGCCGAACGGCTTGAAAACTGCGGCACGGTGATCAAGGAAATTATGGACATCCCCGATGACATTCCTCAGGATCTCATCGACAAAGCCGAATGCGTCATCCTTTACCCTTCGGTCCTGAAGGCCGCCTTTATCGTCGGTGGAAGCTACGGCCGCGGCGCGATGACGTGCCGCACCGGTGAACACTACACCGGTCCCTGGAGCGCGCCCTCGATGATGGCTCTGGAAGGCGGCAGCATCGGCTTCCAAATCGGCGGGCAAGCGACCGATTTCGTCCTGCTGGTGATGAATCCGCGCGGAGCGCACTCCATCCTCAAGAGCAAGGTGAAGCTCGGTGCGGACGCTTCCGTTGCCGCCGGGCCAAAGGGCCGAGCGGCCAGCGCCGAATCAGACGCCACGCTGCGCGCCGAGGTGCTCAGCTATTCGCGAAACCGCGGCTTGTTTGTCGGAATCTCCCTCGAGGGCTCGACGGTTCGCCCCGACGATGACGCCAACGAACGCGTCTACGGAAAAAACCTGAGCGCGGAGGACATCATCCTCAAAGGTGCGGTGGCTGTACCTCCGCCAGCGCAAAAACTGATCGCTTACCTCAACCGTAAGTCTCCCAAAAACACCTCCGACCCCAACTCTTTGAAGGAGTAGCGCGACTGCGGAATTAGCGCCGCCAAATTCGCGCTTTGCGCAAGACCCCGGGAAGTTCCGGGGTCTTCGTGTTTGTGGAGGGCGACGGAGAAGAAAGGTCTTGACTGGAACCTATTTATGACTTACAGTCATTTATGAACTATGGTCAAGAAAACAAACTCGAAAAGTTCAACTTCCCACCACTCTTCCCAGCACCATCCGGACGGCCGCAGGCAAAGACGCAGCGCCGAAACGCGTGAGCGCCTTTTCCGCTCCGCGCTCGATCTCTTTGCGAAGAAAGGATTTACCGAGACGACCGTGGAGGACATCACGGAAGCCGCGGACCTTGGCAAGGGCACGTTTTTCAATTACTTCCCCAGCAAAGATCACATCCTGCTGGCCTTTGGCGAGATGCAACTTGGAAAGCTCGATTCCGCGGTAGCGGAAGCTCGGCGTACCGGCGAGCCGATGCCGCAATTCCTGCGCTCCTTGGGTGTACGCATGACGCAGGAGCCGGTTCGGAATCCCGGCATTATCCGCGTCCTGCTCCAGGCGTACCTGGCCGCGACTCCGGTCCGCGAGGCGATGCTGGATTTACAGAAACGGGTGCGCGCCCTGCACACGGAGATTGTTCTGCTTGGGCAGGAGCGGGGCGAAATCCGCAGGGATCTTCCAGCGGCGGAGATCTCGGACGTTTTTCGACAAACGATTTTTGGAACGCTCTTGTTCTGGTCGCTTCAGGGCGACGCAACCCTGCATGCTCGCATCGACTCCGCATTTAACGTGCTGTGGTCCGGACTGGCGCCACGGAACACCGAGATTTCGCAGACGCCATCTTCGCCGACCGAAGCACTTTATGCGGGCGTACCGCTTTTTACGTGTGGAGATTGATTCTATGGTGGGCTCGAAAGTTGCAGGCCGCATCGACAAGGTTCTCGTGCGCGAAGGCGACCGCGTCCAGCCGGGCCAGACGCTGATTACCTTTGATGACCGGGAATTGCTGGCTTCTCTCAATCAGTCTCGGGCGGCGGCCGAGAAAGCACGGCGGGGCTATCGACCCGAGGAAATCGCGGAAGCGCGTGCAGCGGCGGCCGAAGCCAAAGCCGATTATGAGCTGCGGGTGAACGGCTACCGCAAGGAAGACATCGCGGCAGCGCAGTCCGACGTCGACCGCGCTGCCGCCGACGAAGTTCGTGCGCGGCTGGATTTTCAGCGTTACGAAGCGCTGGCGCAGAAGGATCTCGTCTCGAAACAGCAGCGCGACACGGCCGAGGCCAATTGGAAAATGGCGCTGGCGCAGCAGCAGAACTACCAGCACAAGCTCGATGTGCTGAAGCGCGGCTACCGCCCGGAGGAAATTGCCTCCGCGGAAGCACACTACCGGGAAACTCAGGCCAGTCTGGAAAAATTTGAAAAGGGCAATCGGCGCGAAGATGTAGAACTTGCCAAAGCTGCTTACGCTTACGACGAAGCACGCTTCCGCGAGCGCCAAGTGACCGCCCCCTCCGCAGCCATCGTCGAGGTTCTTGATGTCCGCCCGGGAGACATCATCGCGCCGAACACGCCTGTGGCCACGCTCCTCGAGCAGGATCAAATCTATGTGCGGATCTATATTCCCGAGACCGAGCTAGGCCGCGTGCAGCTGGGACAAAAAGCAGAGGTGCGCGTCGATTCGTTCCCGAAGACCGTGTTCGACGGTGTCGTGGAACAGATTAATCAGCAGGCCGAATTTCTGCCACGCAACGTGCAAACGCGCGAGGAACGCGTTCACCAGGTCTTCGGTGTAAAAATCCGCATCAACGATCCCGCCGGCCACGTTCTTGCAGGCATGGCAGCCGACGTGAAATTGAAGGCGGGAAATTAACCAGTGGCTTCTTCCCCGCACAATTCCGCAGAGCCTTCCATCCGCGCAGAACATCTTGTCCGGCGTTTCGGCAAATTTACAGCGGTGAACGACGTGAGCTTCCGCGTCGAGAAAGGCGAAATTTTCGGGTTTCTAGGCCCCAACGGCAGTGGCAAGACCACCGTCATCAAAATGCTCACGGGGCTTTTGCCGCTCAGCGGCGGCTCCGCTTATGTGGAGGGACTGGACGTGCGCGCGGATTCGGAAGCGGTGCGCGAGCGCATCGGCTACATGTCGCAAAACTATAGTCTCTACCACGACCTCACCGTCGCGGAGAATTTGCAGTTCTACGGCCGCATCTACAGCCTCGAGCCGGCTCGCCTGAAGCACCGCATCGAGGAAATCGTCCAGCTCAACGGGCTGGCACCGTACCTGAACCGCTTGTCAGCACAGCTTTCGGGAGGGTGGAAGCAGCGTTTGGCGCTTGGCTGCGCCATGCTGCATGAGCCGAAACTGCTTTTTCTTGACGAGCCTACTGCGGGTATCGACCCTGTGGCTCGCCGTCAGCTTTGGGATCTTCTCTTCGAGCTGTCCGGGCATGGCATCACTTTTTTTGTCACCACGCACTACATGGACGAAGCCGAACGCTGCAGCCACGTCGCCTACATTTATTACGGGAAGATCATTGCGGACGGCACGCCCAATTCGCTTCGCGAACTTCCCGACGTTCAGCCGCCGGGAACGATACGCGTGGAAATTACGACTCCTGAAGTGACGCGCGCTCTGCGTTTCGTGCGGCAGATTCCTGGCATTCGCAGCGCCACTATTTTTGGCCAGTCCATCCATGCCTTGATCGACGACCACGTCGATCTTCACGATCTTCGCGAGAAGCTTTTAAAGAACGGCATTGCCGTCGCGGAAATTCGCCCGCTCGCTCCCAGCCTGGAAGATGTATTCGTGGAGCTCACTTACAAGCATCAAGCATTGCTGGAGACATCGCGTGCGTGACATATTCCGTGGTGTCGGCGCCGTTTTTTACAAGGAGGTCCTCCACGTACGCCGCGATGCAGGAACGCTTTTTTTCTCGCTGACCATGCCGCTGCTGCAGATGTTTCTGCTGGGCTTCGCGATTGATACCAATATTCGGCAGATCAACACCGTCGTTTATAACGCCGACGACCGCCGCGAAAGCCGTGAATTACTGGAACGCCTGAAAAACTCCGATACGTTCCACATCATTCGCTATGTCGAGAACGACCACGATCTAAACGACATGATCATCGCGGGCAAAGCGCGCGTAGGTATAAAAATTCCGGTTGATTATTCCGATCGCCTCCTCCACAACATGAGCGCGCAAGTGCTGGTTCTCATCGACGGCTCCGATTCCTCTGTCGCCGGCCAGGCCATTAACGTCACCAACGCCATCGGCCTCGACGAATCCCTGCGGCGCGTTCTCGAGGACCGCGCCTCGTTTGCCGTTGACATGCGCCCGAAGCTGCTCTTCAATCCCGATTCGCGGTCGCCGAATTTCTTTCTTCCCGGCCTCACCGCCATCATGCTGTTGAACGTCACCACATTTCTCACGGCGTTTTCCATCGTTCGCGAGAAAGAGCGCGGCACACTCGAGCAGCTCTTTGTCACGCCGGTGCAGCCGTTCGGCCTTCTCCTTGGGAAATTGCTCCCTTATCTCGGCATTGGCTTCTTCGAGCTTTGCCTCATTCTCTTTTTCATGCGCTATGTGTTCCTCGTGCCGATTCACGGCAACGTGCTTTTGCTTTTCGCTCTTTCCTTACCATATCTTTTTGCGGCGCTCTCACTCGGAATTTTGATTTCCAGCAAAGCCTCGTCGCAGGCGGAAGCCATGCAGCTCGCGTTCTTGCCGATTCTTCCAAGCGTGTTTTTCTCGGGATATATCTTTCCTCGCGAAACCATACCTGCGATCCTCTATCCTCTCAGCTACCTGATTCCGGCCACGTACTTCATCAACATCACTCGCGGCATAATCCTTCGCGGGGCGGGCATCAAGCACCTCTGGACCGACGGCCTCGCCCTTTGCATCCTTGGCACTCTTCTCTTAGTAATTGCCGCGCGGCGCTTCCGAAACAAAGTCATCATGGCCTAGCACCAATCCTGGCTTGCTCTTGCGAACCGCCACGCACTACTATCGCCAATCCAGTCCAGAACTGAGGTCGCCGCGTGGGCAATCGTTTATCCGGATGGGTCATACTTTTGTTTGTATTGCTTGTCGCAGGCGTGTGCGCTGTGCGCGAGGGCACACCTGATGCTCTTCCCGCAACTGCATCGCAAGACCTTTTCTCGGCGGAGCGCGCTCTTGTTTATCTAAACGCCTTCGCAACGGCGCCGCATCCTCTAGGTTCCGCGGAGCACAATCGCGTTCGCGACTATCTCCTCTCCCAACTCACAACTCTTGGCGTCACGCCCGAACTACAGCGCACGACCGGCGTCACACCGCGCTACGAAGTTGCCGGTACTGTCGAAAATATTGTTGCGCGATTAAAAGGCACAAGCGGCGGCGCGGATGCCGTCGCTCTCGTTGCACACTACGATTCTGTCCCGGCTGGGCCCGGTGCAGCCGACGACGGGGCGGGCGTAGCTGCCTTGCTCGAAACGCTTCGCGCTCTGCGAGGCGGACCGCCGTTGCGCAACGACATTCTCTTTGTCATCACCGATGGCGAAGAAGACGGCCTGCTCGGCGCTTCCGCGTTCGTCGCGGAAAATGCCGCAGCAAAAGATGTACGTGTCGTCGTCAACTTTGAAGCGCGCGGCAATGCCGGCGAATCGCAGTTGTTTGAGACGAGCGCGGGCAACGGCCGACTTGTGCAGCTCTTCGCCGAAACGGGGCCGCATCCTTCCGGTTCTTCGCTTACCTACGAAATCTACAAACACATGCCCAACGATACGGACATGACTGTGTTCAAAAAGTACGGCGCAGCGGGGCTCAACTTTGCTTTCATCGGCCATTGGGAGGCGTATCACACTCCGCTCGACAATCCTCAACTGCTCGATCGCGGCAGCTTGCAGCAGCAAGGCGAAAACGCGCTTTCTCTCGCTCGCAGCCTCGGCAGCGCTGACCTCGCACACCTTCAGGATCGCGACTCGGTCTATTTCTCAATCCCGGGAAATCTCTTCGTGCACTACTCGAGCAGGATTCTCTGGCCTCTAGCGATGGCTTCAGGCGTTCTCCTGCTCGGCACGCTGTTCTACGCTAGCGGCGCCTGGCAGACACGTTTCCTACACATCTTCGCCGGCGCCTTCCTACACATTGGCATCCTTCTCTTGCTCGCACTCATCGGCCTTGGCTTCATGCTGGGCGTTCGGTGGCTTCTTCTCCATACTCTTCTTCCCGAAGGCGGCCTTGATCAAAATCTTTTCTACGTCCTGGGTCTCTTTTCTCTACTCACCGCGGTTCAGATAATGCTTTATAACTTGCTCCGCAGGAAAATCGTACCGCCCGCTTTTTTTCTTGGCGGCGCGCTCCTGATCTTCATCCTCGCGCTAGTGACCTCCAAATGGCTCCCGGGCGGCAGCTATCTCTTCGTGTGGCCATTGCTTGCCGGCCTGCTTGCCACGGCCGCCGCTGCCTTCCGCCCCGCCCATCCTACTTTTCTCGAATTCTGCATTCTTTGCGTATTGAGCCTGCCCGCCGTCCTTCTCTACGTTGCACTTCTGAAGGGGTTCTACACAGCGCTCGGGTTTACTCTCGCGGGCGTTCCGCTACTGAGTGCCGCTTTTGGTTTGTTCTTTCTGCTGCTCTTCCCTTTTCTCGACCCTGTGCTCAAATCCGTCGGCAAACTTCTTCCGTTCCTCGTACTCGTTGGTGCGTTTGTTCTATGTAGCTATGGCACGAAAGCCGCTCGCTACTCTTCCGCGCATCCCAAGCCGAGCTTGCTCTCCTATGCCCTCGACGCGGATACCGGCAAAGCTCTCTGGACCAGCTCGACCAACCGCATCGACTTTTGGACCGCGAACTACCTGGGCACGTCACCCTCTCGCGGCAAGCTGCCTGACTTCGTTCCCGACTGGTATCCCATCGAGTTTCTGCAACATGAAGCTCCGGCGATCACACTCGCCCCTCCGCAGGCGGAGTTGCTCGAAAAATCTTCCGACGGCGCGACGCGCACGCTTCGTCTGCACATCACCACGCCGCGCCACGCGCGCACTCTGCATGTCGGCGTCGCCCAAACAGAAGTCCTCAGCGCCAGCGTCAACGGCCACGACCTCGGTAAGCCTTCCGAAGCTCGCTCGGGTCAACCAGGCCACTGGGGTTTCGAGTACGCCAATCCGGCCGCCGAAGGCATCGACCTGCGGCTCCTCGTCGAAACCTCGGGGCCGATCACTGTCGTCTTGGTTGACCGCTCCAGCGGACTACCCGCAATTCTCGGCGCGAACTTTCCTCCGCGCCCCGCCGATTCCATGCCCATCCACTCCGGCGACCAAACCATGGTGCGGCGCAGTTTTGTCTTTTAGCGGTTTTGGCCTTTGGCAGTTTTGGTTTTAATCGTCGCGGGAGTACTCTGCTAGTTTGCGTTCGTCTCTCTGGGAGCCGCTGTGACCTGTCCGATCTGTGAAAAACGCAAGGCCGCAAGATTTTGTCCCGCGAAGGGCGAGAAAATCTGCGCCGTCTGCTGCGGCACGGAGCGCGAAGTTTCCATCGACTGTCCTTCGGATTGTTCTTACTTAGTTGCTGCTCATCGCTACGAGGGTCAACATCAGCGCGAGCTTCCCGCGGACACGCCGCTCCTGGACGTCAAAGTTCCTCAAGACGTTATCTATGCCCACCAAAACGTGCTTTCCGGACTGGCTTTCACCGCCGCGAAATTCTCGGCTGCTCATCCCGCGACAACAGATCTCGATGTTCTCGCCGCGCTCCAGGCTCTCGCCGAAACCTTTAAAACGCTTAGCTCTGGCATCTACTACGAAAAACCTCCGGATGCCACGCTGCCCCGCGAGCTGTACGCCGCGCTCGCTGAGTTGCTGAACGAATCGAAGCAACAACCCGCCGAACGTCCCGGTTCCTCGCCGGTCAGAGACTCAGAAGTTTTCTCTCTGCTAGTCTTTCTCTATCGCATGGGCCTGCTGCGCACCAACGGACGTCCCCGCGCCCGCCGCTACATCGAATTCCTCCGCAGCCAATTTCCCGCCGCGCCTGAACTCAAGCGCGAAGAATCCCGCATCATCGTCCCTTAACGTTCCATTCTGCATAGTTGAACAACTTCAAAAAGCCAACTGCCGCGACAGAGGACCTTCGACGGCTCTCTTCGCTGCTGACGTACTAATCGCGGTGATATACTGCGTCCGTCCGCCCACCAAAAAAGATCCGGGAGGTGCGCATGTTCTATCGATCCTGCTTAGCTTTGCTATTAGGGTTGGCAACTGCATGGGCGCAAAAATCGAGTCCCGATACTCAGGCTGCTGCGCAAACGACAATCCCCGATACGCCAGCTGGCCGGACGCTTAAGGCATGGCTTGCGGCTTTCAACAGCGGCGACCGCGCGTTGATGGAGGCCTACTATAAGAAATACGACCCAAGCAAGTCCGTGGATGACGAGAAAAGGTTCCGTGACATGACCGGCGGATTTGACCTTCTCAGGATCCTGAAGAGCGAACCGCTTCGCGTCGAATTCCTCGTCAAGGAAAAGCGCGGCGATACGCAAGCAATTGGGAAAATAGACGTGAAAGAAGGCGAGCCAGCTTTGATAGCTGACTTTGGGCTGCGAGCGATTCCTCCGGGCACATCCGTTTCCGATTTGGATTTCAAGGTTGACGCGAAAACTCGAACGCGAGTCATCGATGGAGCGATTGACAACCTGAACGCGTTCTATGTGTCTCCGGAGCTGGCGAAAAAGATGGAAGACTCCGTGCGGGCGCGCCAGAAAAAAGGCGAATACGATGCGGTGAACGACGGTGACGCCCTCGCGAAAAAGCTCACCGATGATTTTCGGGAAGTGAGCCATGACAAGCACCTGATGGTGGACTTCAGCCCGGCGAAGATGCCGGAACGTGCTGAAGGACCGCCAGACGCGAACGCCATCGCCGAATATCGTAAACAGATGGAAAAAATGAATTGCGGGTTCGACAAAGTCGAAATCCTTCCCGGAAACGTTGGTTACGTGAAGTTCGATATGTTTGCCGATCCCGATATTTGTGGACCGACCGTGGTTGCGGCCATGAATTTCGTCGCCAATGTGGACGCCATCATTTTCGATCTCCGCGAAAACGGCGGTGGCGATCCGAAAATGGTCGCGCTCGTCTCAACCTATCTGTTTTCCAAACCCACCCATCTTAACGATCTTTGGGAGCGAAAGAGCGACAGCACATCTCAGTATTGGACTTTGCCGTATGTGCCGGGGAAACGTCTGGACGGGAAGCCCGCATTCGTGTTGACCTCGAAGCGAACTTTCTCAGGCGCGGAGGAGTTCACCTACAACCTCAAGAATCTCAAACGTGCCACCATCATTGGCGAGACGACGGGAGGTGGCGCGCATCCGGTGTCAGGCCACCGGATTGACGACCACTTCATGATTGGCGTGCCCTTCGCAAAGGCTGTCAACCCGATCTCCAAGACCAATTGGGAAGGAACGGGCGTAGAACCTGACGTGAAAGTTTCCGCGGCCGATGCGCTCGCCACAGCACAGA
>WNFP01005233.1_pt1 | contig 10433 bp, 13 predicted proteins | sample 5400201 | NCBI WGS metagenome assembly WNFP01 (sample SAMN13153355, study PRJNA577476) | soil metagenome | isolation source: 115 cm saprolite under Madrone tree | place: USA:California | collected 2016-06-14
CAAGAAGACGCCGGTGAAGGACTTTTCCAATGTGATGTCGCGCGGGATCATCGCCATCGGCATCGACAAAGACGACGAACTGGTGGCCGTGCGCCTTACAGATGGCAATCAGATTGTTTTTCTGGCGTCGCATGAAGGCCAGGCCATCCGCTTTGGCGAAGAAGATGTGCGCTCCATGGGCCGCCCGGCGTATGGCGTCCGTGGCATGGACCTGGATAAGAACGACTACATTGTCGGCATGGCCGTCACGCCCAAAGACGTCAAAAAGACCAACGGCAAAGATAAAGACGGCAAAGCAACGGAAGAAAGCGTTCCCAGCCTGATCCTGAGCGTGACGGAGCAGGGCTACGGCAAACGGACTCCGGTAGAGGAATACCGTTTGCAGACACGCGGCGGCAAGGGCGTGATCAACGTGAAGACCACCTCAAAGAACGGTAACGTGGTGGGCATCATGCTGGTGGACGAATCTTCTGAAGCCATGCTGATCAGCCAGTTCGGCAAGATCATCCGCATTGACACCAAGACCATCCGTGAAGCTGGTCGCTCCACTCAGGGCGTTCGACTGCTGCATCTGGAAGAGGGTGATCGCGTGGCGTCAGCCGTGGTGCTGCAAGAGAAGGAAGACGAGCCGAACGGGACGTTGCTGCAATAGAGCGCTGCGAAGATAAGGGCAGCCGAATGGGCTGCCCCTTTTATACTTATTCTTGAGCATTAGCCTACTCAGGATCGGGCAGGGAGACTCTGTACACCCGCCTGGCGGTGGCGGCTGTGGCGGATCCATGACACTCACACCAGTAGTCCCGAGGAAGACCAAGTTTCCGCTAGAATCGATATTGTATAGGACGCCAGTGTACGAGCCAGGAACCAGTTGCGATATATCAGGAATAGGCGCCTGAACCCATGTTCCGTCAGAAGCAATCACCTGAGCGCTGGCTTGATTGACTAGATTCCCACTTGAATCGAAGTATCTGAGAACTGGCATTCCATACCGTGACGTTAATCCTTGGCCGGATATGGTTGCCGTACTGCCAGATGAACCGTCCGTACAAAGCAATCCTGGTGAAAATACAAACGTATTCCCCTGGGCGATCGCGTTTCCACCTAGAGGAACCTCAAAACACGCTACGGAAGCAGTCCCATTAAAATGGCTGGCATTTACTTGAGCTGACTTGAACTCACAACTAGGGTCTGGAGCGGGAGTCAGCCAAGTAACATTCCATACGGCTGGCACGCGGCCGTCTTGCGATACGCCAATACCCCCGAGGTTAGTTGTGTTGTTAAACGAGGCTGAGTTTCCATTTGGTGGAAGACCAGGTATTTGCAAATCTTGAACCCAATCCCAATGGGTTGTAATATTACCGGCGATAAGAATTGGTCCAACTAGCGGGATAAAGCTGGTCTCGATAAAGAACCCTTCACCGGGATTCGGTGGGGGTGGCGGCTCAGGATTGCAACTAATCAGCCACGCTGCCAAGAACAGGGTGGTCAATCTAATCACGCTTTTCATATCGATCCTCGTTACCGGTCAACTTTTAAGAGTTTGAGTGCGGTTTCAACCAGATCTCTGGACTCTTGGATCCCCAATGGCGCTACGCTCTTCGATATTGCTTGGTGCAATTCCATCCGCTTTGGATTAGAGCGCACCATTAGCTTGTGTTCGGTGTTGGGTGCCGCTTTGAGCATCTCTGCTCGTTCCTTAATGCGCTGCATTTCTCGGTCGTGTGATTCTCGATCCCATTGATCAGGGGGAACTTGATAGTTCGGGTCTAAAAATTTCTGATCAAGCAAGACGGCCGCCAGATGCGCGGCTTGCAGAGCTGACATTTCAGAGTTGATTGAGTCGCCGACATTCATCTTCTGATCTGCCAGGCCGCGCCCCATGAACGCCGGCGAGGCCAATGCCAACGACATCCGAAGAGCACGGACCTGCTTCTTGCTTGTCCTTACGTAATCCGGCAGATTCAATCTGCTGGCCATAGTGTCGAATAATTTGACGACATCTTCTTCGCATACCCCGGATCGAGTGCCCTTCAAGAATCCAATTTCTGATCGAACCAGGCGATCTTTCAACGCATCTTCAAAAGGGATTGGCATTCTGCCCATTACATGTGGATAGTTAAAGAGTTCGTCCGCTACTGCACGGACGGATGACTCGTCATCAGCATGCATCATGCGAGCTTTTAGGTCGATTAGTGTTGCCGGTCGCTGTGTCATAGAGGTATTTTGCTGCGCGTTTATCTGTGGACTAATAAGCCATCCATCCAAGCCTAGAATGAGGATGGTAACGACAATTGCTCTAAAAGGCGACATGCTCATAGTGCTCTGAATTGTAGCTGGCGAGGTTAGCAATTCTGGTCGAAATGGCTCGAGAGTTTACGAAAATGGAACAGAGTCATGCGCTGGTAAAAAGACAAAAATCTACTGTCAGGCAGGTCCAGCCTTGTGGCTGCTCTTTCCTTGTCGCACATTCGTTTCATGGGAAGCATCGAGCTTTGCTGGGCTCCTCGTGTTAATCCCGCTTGTGCAACTCCGCCGGCGCTAAATCAAATGCCGCCGTGGTCGCGTCCGTGCCCTCTTCCCGTGGCTATGCTGCGCTTTTGGCCTTTATTATGGGCGCAGCTGCCCTGGCACGTTTATCATTTATGTGCAGATGATGACGCTGATTTGCAAAACGGACACTCTGGGCTGAACGGCTTAATTTTTTGCTTCCTTGGGGCGGGTCAGTTAATCTTATAGGCCTCTCGCGGGACGCCTGAAGTTCATACAATCGACGAAAGGTGGAGAGATGAAAATTTACTCTGATATTACGAAGACCATCGGTCATACGCCGCTGGTCCGCCTGAACAAGGTAACAGCTGGAATCAACGCTACGGTGGTGGTGAAGCTGGAAGGCTTCAATCCATGTGCCAGCGTGAAAGACCGCATTGGCGTGAGCATGCTGGATGAGGCTGAGAAGGCAGGGCGGATTGAGCCAGGGAAGAGCGTGCTGATTGAGCCCACCAGCGGAAACACGGGCATTGGCCTGGCCTTCGCGGCTGCGGCGCGCGGCTACCGGTTGATCTTGATCATGCCGGAAACCATGAGCATGGAGCGGAGACTGGTCCTGCTGGCGTTTGGCGCGGAAATTGTTCTCACGCCCGGCCCCAAGGGCATGAAAGGCGCCATTGCCAAGGCCAATGAGCTATTGAAGTCAACGCCCAACGGGGTCATTCTGCAACAGTTTTCCAATCCGGCCAACCCAAAGATCCATCGTGAGACGACAGGCCCGGAGATATGGGACGATACGGACGGAAAAGTCGACATCCTGATCTCCGGCGTGGGGACGGGCGGTACGCTGACCGGCGTGGGAGAATTCATCAAACCGAAGAAGCCGGACTTTAAGATTGTGGCGGTTGAGCCGGCGGATTCACCGGTCCTCTCCGGCGGCAAGCCGGGACCGCACAAGATACAGGGGATAGGCGCGGGGTTTGTTCCGGACATTTTGCGCAAAGACCTGATTGATGAAGTAGCCACCGCAACGCTGGATGAGTCACTGGATCTGGCGCGGCGTTTGGCCAAAGAAGAAGGCTTGCTGGTGGGAATCTCTTCCGGTGCGGCGGTTTCAGTGGCGTTGAAAGTGGCCAGCCGTCCGGAAAACGAAGGCAAGCTTATTGTGGTGATCATTCCCAGCTTTGGTGAACGCTATCTGAGCACCGTGTTGTTTGAAAACCTCCGGACTCAGGCCTCAAGCCTGCCCACGGTGGACGCGGATGTGGAGACGTTCTTTATGATGAAGACGGCCTAAAAACGCAGCCGGTGGGCCGAAACAGAAAATTATTCTGCGCACAAGCGAGGGGGCGTAGGCTCTCTCGCTTTTGTTTGTCGACCCTAACCGCGGCACGTTGAAGATGAATCCGAGTTCTTTGGTGAAATGGAAATTCGTATGCACATAACCACACTCCTTGGTTTTATGGCGGGGACCTTGACCACGATTGCCTTCATACCGCAGGTGCTGCATGCGTGGCGCAGCAAACGGTGCGACGATCTTTCCTGGGCCATGTTGCTTACCTTCAGTTGTGGAGTATTGCTGTGGCTGCTCTACGGTTTGGCGCTCAAAGCGGCCCCGATTATTGTGGCCAACGCTGTGACGCTGGGCCTGCTGATGATCATCATGGGGTTAAAAGTCCGCTACGCGGTGCGTTGAGCTTCCGGCCACCTTGCTTGGGCACAAGGGGCACAGGGTGCTTCGACATTAGGGATGAAGAAATTCGATAAGATATAACGTGAACTCACACCACTTCATTCTGCTTTTTCTGGCCGCGGCAGCGGGTGGGACGGTGAACTCCGTGGCTGGAGGCGGTGGATTCATTGCTTTTCCCTCACTGCTTTTTGCCGGTGTGCCCTCCGTCAATGCCAATGCCACCAGCACAGTTGCCCTGTGGCCAGGAACGGTGGCGTCAACGGGGGCTTACCGCAAGGCGCTCAGCGTGGAATTGCTCAGGCGCATCCTTCCGCTGATCATCATCACGTTTCTGGGCAGCATGGTGGGTTCAATTCTTCTGCTCAAGACGCGCCAATCCACCTTCGATAGGCTTATTCCATGGCTCCTGCTGGGCGCGACGCTGCTATTTAGCTTCAGCGGCAAAGTGAGCTCCTGGATCAAGCGTCACCATTCCGAGAGCGGCCCTTCGGCCACGCGAGTGATTGGCATTACGTTGTTGCAGGCGTGCGTGGCGGTCTATATCGGATATTTTGGCGCGGGCGTAGGCATTGTGATGCTGGCGCTGCTCGCAATGATGGGCATTGAAAATATACACAGCCTGAATGGCCTTAAAACATTGCTGGCCACCTGCGGAAACGCTGTCGCGGTGGTAGTGTTCATCATCGCCCGGGCCGTTTTCTGGCCGCAGGCGCTGGTGATGATCTTTGGCGGGGCACTGGGTGGATATATGGGCGCGTGGTACGCCCAAAAAATGGACCCCAGGAACGTGCGGTACGTTGTGATCACGATTGGGTGCAGCATGACGGCCTATTTCTTCTGGCGGACATACCTTCACGGCTAGAGAACGCTCAGCCAGGTTGACCGGAGCCAGCCTATCACGTTAAAATTACAAGGTTTGCCACTGGTGGAAATTCCTGCCTGTTGAGCATGGCTGCGAAGCACTCTTCCAAGTTAATTTAAGTCCTTTCCCGCCAAGAGCCTGGAAAGGGCGATGGAGAAAGTTTATGTACGCGGTAATTCGCGCCGGGGGAAAGCAGTACCGCGTCGCACCCGGCGACGTTGTGAAAATTGAAAAGCTGCCCGCCGGTGACGGCGATACCGTGGAGTTCAATGACGTACTGGCCGTCTCCTCCCAGGAAGGCACGATTGGTCCAGGCGCAGGCGCTGTAGTGAGCGGCCAGATTATGGAAGCCGGGCGTGCTAATAAGATCCTGGTTTTCCATTTCAAGCGCAAGAAGCAATACAAGAAGATTTACGGTCATCGCCAGCCGTTTACTGCCGTAAGGATCACGGAAATCGCCGTTGATGGAGAGCGCTTCACCGCGCCTGCGCTTCCGGCACGCAAGCCGAAGAAGGCAAAACCGGCGGAGAGCGCTGCACCAGCCAAGGCTGCCAGTGGCACGTCAAAGAGCAAGCCGAAAGCGGCCACGAAGAGCAGCGCAAAGAAGTCCAGCGCGGCCAAAGCCAAGAAGAAGTAAGAGCGCGCTTAGGCGCTTTGCTGGTTCTTCTCGCAACAGGCAGAGCTTTTATTCGTGGTGGTATGAAATTTGAGGGCGCAAGCCCGGTACAGATAAGGATTTGTTATGGCACACAAAAAAGGGTTAGGAAGTTCCAGAAACGGGCGCGATTCCAACGCGCAGCGGCTGGGCGTAAAGGCATTCGGCGGTCAGCTTGTTCCGGGCGGAACAATCATTGTCCGCCAGCGCGGCACCCGCATCAAACCGGGCCTTAATGTAGGCCGGGGCAAGGATGACACGCTTTTCGCCAAGGTCACCGGCACCATTAAGTTCGTGGACAAGGGCGGATCGGGCCGGTTTGTGCTGGTGGAGCCGGCTGAGGCTGCAAAGGCATAGCTTTCCGCTAGTGAAGACATTTTAAGGCCCCGTCATGTTGGCGGGGCTTTTACTTTTCCATCGAGCTCTCAGTAATCAGTGACCGGCGTCTGGCTTTGCGGGCAGCTGTTTAATCCACGGTCCTCTCCTGTTTTCACGAACGTGACTGCTGCGAATTCTGTAAGGTCAAGACTTTTCACAATCAAGAGAAGATCCCTTCGGCAGAGTTGCCCTGACGCGCGTAGGATTGTCTGCACTTATGTGAGGATCGCCGGAAGGCGATTCAGGATGCAATGTGCGGAACAGGTCACAAGGAGAAAATGTCATGGCAAAACAAGTAAAACCAATTCCAGACGGCTATCACAGTGTTACGCCGTATCTTGTGGTGAAAGGCGCAGCCGAAGCGATTGATTTCTATAAGAAAGTCTTTGGCGCGGTTGAAGTCATGCGGATGCCTCAGCCGGACGGTCGCATCGGTCACGCCGAACTCAGGATTGGCGACTCACATGTGATGCTGGCCGATGAATTTCCTGAGATGGAAGTGGTAGGCCCCGGAACTCTGGGCAACACAAGCGTTGGCCTGCTGCTGTATGTTGACGATGTAGACAAGACCGTGGAACGCGCCGTTGGTCTTGGCGCCATGATTAAGAAGCCCGTCGCTGACCAGTTTTATGGCGACCGCAATGGCACGATTGAAGATCCCTTTGGACATAAATGGACGGTCGCCGTTCATGTTGAAGACGTTTCTCCAGAAGAGATGGAGCGTCGTGCGGCCGCCATGAATAAGAAATGAGGATGACGCTCGTTGGAGTCCTGCCTTTTCTCTTAAAGGGTGGGGCTGCATGCCTTTGCGCCGAACTTTATCCGTTGGCCTGTACAATGAATTGAGAGCATGTTTATTGACGAAGCAATCATTCGCATCAAAGCCGGCGACGGGGGGAACGGCTGCATGGCCTTTCGCCGGGAGAAATTTGTCCCACGTGGGGGGCCCTCCGGCGGCGATGGCGGCCATGGCGGCGACATCGTCATGGAATCCAGCGAACGCCACAACACGCTGGTACATTTTCGCTTTAACCCGGAATACAAAGGCGAGCGCGGGCGGCACGGAGAAGGCTCAAACTGCACGGGCCGCGATGGTGAGAGCGTGGTGCTTAAAGTCCCCGTAGGCACCATTGTCTATAACAAAGATACGGGCGAACGGGTGCATGATTTCAGCCAGCCGGACGACCGCATTGTTGTAGCCCAGGGCGGGCGCGGCGGACGCGGCAATCAACACTTTGCCACCAGCACGCACCAGGCGCCAACGGAACATGAGCAGGGTTTCCCGGGAGAGGAAAAAGTCCTTCGCCTGGAGCTGAAGCTGCTTGCCGATGTTGGGCTGGTTGGCTATCCCAACGTGGGGAAGTCCACTCTGGTTTCGCGAATTTCAGCGGCCAAGCCGAAGATCGCCGACTATCCGTTTACCACGCTGCAACCCAATCTTGGGGTGGTGACGATTGGCGAGGCGCCGGATGAAGACAGCTACGTGGTTGCCGATATTCCCGGTTTGATAGAAGGCGCGCACACGGGCACCGGCCTGGGCATTCAGTTTCTCCGCCATATTGAGCGCACGCGTTTGCTGGCCCATGTGATTGATGTCTCTGACGGCACCGGCCGGCCTGATCCTGTGGCTGATTTCAAGGTGATTATGGAAGAGCTGAAGAGCTTTGGCGCAGGCCTGGAAAAAAAGTCGATGGTGGTGGTGGCGGCAAAAATGGATGTGGCGAATCCAGACAAAGTCGCCCAGTTGCGCAAATATGTGAAGAGGTTAAAGCTCGATCTGTATGAAATCTCAGCCGTTACGGGCAAAGGCATTCCGGAACTGAAGTATGCGCTGGGCAAGCGCGTGGCAGCCATCCGTGCTGATGCGTACGAGCAGGAACATCCTCCGGTGAGCAAGGTGGAAGGATCGAGCCGCAAAGCCAAGAAGAAGGCTGAAGCTATCAAGCGCGTCTCAAAGCAGGCGGCGTTCAAGAAAAGGCAGAGCCGATAGCAGCATGAAGATCGCACTTTTCGGCGGCACGTTTGACCCTGTCCATCGGGGCCATCTGGCGGTTGCGCGCGCCGCTGCCCGCAAGTTCCATCTGGATAAGATATTTTTCGTCGCGGCTGATCTACCGCCGCATAAACAGAAGCGGCAAATTACTGATTTTCAGCATCGCTTTGCCATGGTTGCATTGGCTACGGCCGCCGAACCCGTCTTTGTGCCTTCCTTACTGGATGCATACACCGGGCAGCCTAATTACTCAATCGATACGGTAAGGCGGCTGAAGAGCTCGCTCAAGAAGACAGACCGGCTGTATTTTCTGATCGGGATGGATGCGTTTAATGACATCAGCTCCTGGCGTCAGCCGGAAGAACTGCTCGCAGAGGTCGAATTCATTGTCGTGAGCCGTCCGGGGTACTCGCTGGCTGATGTGGGCCGTGCGTTGCCGGAATCTTTGCGCCCCACCGAGCTGATGTTGCGCGCGATGCGCCGGCGGCATACTGATGGAACCATTGCGTTGATGGGCGCGACCATCCACCTGCTTGATGAAGTGCGCGAAAAGGTTTCTTCCACGCAGATTCGAGCCGCCGCAAGCCGGCCGGTAAAGCAACTTAGCCGTTACGTCCCACGGCTGGTAGCGGAATATATAAAAAAAGAGCGCCTGTATGTGATGACCGCGAGAGAGAAAAGGGACAGCGCAGGTCGCGCCAAAGTGCTATCTTTGCAGAAGGCTGGGCATCAACAGCACCACCATGCCAGGAGCGAAAAGAGCGAATGAGTCTTGACATCAGGCAACAGGTTGCGCAGGCCGTAAAAGCCATTGAAAGTAAAAAGGGCGAAGACATCGTCATACTGGAAATGGACCGTAATTCGGGGGCTTTTACCGATTATTTTCTGGTTTGTACTGGTACGAATCCACGCCAGGTCCAGGCCATCGCGGACGATGTGCAGCGGCAACTTGAGCAAGTGGGGCAGCGGCCCAATAGCGTTGAGGGCTACAATCAGGCCGAATGGGTGCTGGTGGATTATGTTCATTTCGTCCTCCACGTTTTTTCTGAGCGAGCGCGCAAATTCTATGACCTGGAACGCCTATGGAAGTCTGCGACGCGCCTGACGCCAGGCGATCTGGCGGTAAAACGGGCTGTAAAGAAGAAGGCCAAAAAGGTTCCGCTTAAAAAAGCGCCGCTCAAGAAGAAGGCGGTTGCACGTCAGCACAAATCCACGCGCACCAAAGCCCGTACTCAACCCAAGAAGAAGCGGAAATCATCTTGAAACTGCAGATTGCGTGGATCGGCAAGACAAAAGAGACGGCGATCCGTGCGCTGACGGAGGAGTATCTCAAGCGGATCACGCGTTACGTGAGCGTGGAATCGCATGAGATGAACAGCGAAGGCGCTGTTCTGGAACTGGCCGCCGGCACTCAGGGCCGGACCGCGCCTGTTTTGATTCTTCTCGATGCACGCGGGCGGCAGTTTACCTCAGAGGAGTTTGCCGAGCTTCTCCGTGACCAGCAGGACCGGGGCACCCAGAACCTGTTTTTTGCCGTGGGCCCGGCAGATGGGTTTAGCGATACAGCCCGGCACTCGGCTGACCTGATTCTTTCATTCGGTAAAATGACGCTGGCCCATGAGCTGGCCCGTGTGGTTCTGCTGGAGCAAATCTACCGGGCATTTACAATCTTAAAGGGCCATCCGTACCATACTGGCCACTAAGCGGCATAAGAATGTGCCCATAAGCTTGACGCGAAGGAACGCACATCCGACAATTATTGCGGTGGCATAGCGTCTTTGCATATTTAACATCGAGTAGCTAAGAAAGGTGAGTACAAGCTTTGGCGTGGTTCAAACGGGAATCCAGTGAAATCCAGGCGTCAGATGAGAAGCGGGTCCGCACTGAGGGCCTCTGGGTCAAGTGCGAAGGCTGTCGCCAGATCATCTGGAAGAAGGAACTGGAAGACAACCTGAACGTTTGCACCAAGTGCGACTATCACTTCCGTATTGATTCCGCCGAGCGTTTATCGCTGTTGCTGGATGAAGGCAGCATTGAAACGCATGATGAGACATTGGAGTCAACCGACCCGTTGAACTTCTCTGATACCCGCCCGTATAAGGACCGCCTGGAAAAGAGCAAGGCGACTACAGGCTTGAAAGACGCAATCATCAATGCCACGGGTACGATCCACGGACGCGCCGTGGTAGTGAGCGCAATGGAGTACGCATTTATTGGCGGCAGTATGGGCGCTGTGGTGGGCGAAACGATTACTCGTGCAGTGGAGCGGGCCTGCCGTGACCGCAAGCCTATTATCGTGGTTTCCGCTTCCGGCGGTGCGCGCATGATGGAAGGCGTGGTCAGCCTGATGCAGATGGCTAAAATT
>WNFP01008180.1_pt1 | contig 10433 bp, 7 predicted proteins | sample 5400201 | NCBI WGS metagenome assembly WNFP01 (sample SAMN13153355, study PRJNA577476) | soil metagenome | isolation source: 115 cm saprolite under Madrone tree | place: USA:California | collected 2016-06-14
ATAGAGGCCCGGTGTATCGTGCAAATTGCGGCACGCAGAGCAGCCGTATGCGAGCAGGATACACCGGGCTTCTCCATCATCAATGCTACTGGTTAGGAGGGGCTTGTGTTGACTCTGCATCCTATTCGGTTAGACGCGTCATTGCATGAGACAATTTGGGGAGGACGACGGTTAGAGCGTGAAGGCTGGAAACGACTTCCGCCTGGTGACGTTGTCATCGGTGAATCCTGGGAAACCGAGATAAGCACTGTTGCTCAGAACGAGCCATACGCGGGTAGGACACTTGGATCACTTGTCGAAGAACTTGGGCCGGAGCTTCTTGGAGAGCAGGCAACGGCTATATTCGGTCAGCGTTTCCCCCTGCTGGCAAAGTTTATAGATGCCACCGACAAGTTATCGGTGCAGGTACATCCTGATGATACCTATGCAAATCAGCATGAGCATGGGAAACTCGGTAAAACGGAATTCTGGTATATTCTGGACGCTGCCCCTGGAGCTTCTATCGTTCATGGATTCAATGCTCCCACCTCGCGCAGAGAAGTCCAGGAAGCTATCGAAGAGGTGAGGTTAGAGAAACTACTTCACGAAGTGAAGGTTGCTGCTGGCGATAGTATCTTTGTGCCAGCCGGAACCGTTCACGCGATCGGCGGCGGTGTAATGCTCTACGAACTGCAGGAGTACTCAGACCTTACCTATCGTATGTACGACTATGGTCGCCTGACTGCCGCAGGAACTCCCCGCGAGTTACACGTTGAACGTGCGCTGGATGTAGCAATTTACGACCGCTCGCCTCACATCAAAATGCAGCCGCTGTCCCTTCCTGGTGGAGAGGGGTACGAGGATCGCTGTCTGGTGGCATGCCGGTATTTTGTGGTACGCGAACTGGTCTTTCAACAGCCCGGCACATCTCATGGCTATATGAAGAGCAAGACGATGGGAAGTTGTATTATCCTCTCTTCTTTAGGGGCCGAGGTAATGGTGCGGTATGGCGATACCTTTGAATATGGAGAGAAGCTTGCTCCTGGCCAGACAATGGTACTCCCAGCTGCGCTGGGTGGCTACTGCCTCCAGGGCAGCGGTACTTTGCTGCTCTCTTATGTGCCTGCACCCGGTGACGAGATACGGAAATTATGGGAAGCTAAAAACGATCTGTGAGGAGCAGGGAGCATGGCTTATTCTTGACGGCGTTTCTTGCGTTCTTCATCCAGGTCGGTTACGGTACCCTCGACAACCGGGCCGTCTGGCTCGGTGAAATTGTTGAATGGCTGGCGTGGAGGATAGCCTCGCTGCACGCGGTTTACTTCTGAAACAACCCTTGAGACGCCGGAGGTGAAATTAAACAGGAGTAAGAGCGCTGCGAGTCCCCCCCACACTCCCAGGCCAACTAGCAGGGTGCCGATAAACCCGACGACGCCGTTGATGACGCTTTCGTAGATGACTGCTCCGAGTATGAGGATGTAGAAGAAACGTACAAGCACTCTCAGGAACCAGTGCATAAACCAAAACACGGCTTTGACTGGATCAGAAGGCATCTCCCAACGCGGAATTAATTCGCGTTTTCGTCTCAGGTTTTTCAAAGGAGTCTCCTTCGAGTACTTTAAAGTGCCAGGGCTTCCAAGTCCTGCGGCAGGTATACTCTATAGTAGTGGCTCTTGAGGCCACCCACCCCTAAAGCATATTGTAGCAGCCTTGTATTGCATAAGCTAGTGGTTTACGTAAGAGTTATCAGACGATCCCACAAAGGGTGCAGGTTCATCCTGAAAGTGTCATAGTGTCTCTATCGTCGAGCGTTGTCAGGGCCGTCTGCGGCGTACTTTGATCTCTGATCGTTTCAAGATGGAATGGCCCAAGCGGCAAATTATACGGCATGGTAGTGTAGGATGTTGCAGAAATGGTTACCGATACAGGTAACACAGTAGCCCTGGGTACCTGGAAAGCGACAATCAATTGGTCTCCCGGTCGCATGGATGTAGAGATACACTGGCTCGAGATGCCGGGTCCACGGTTGCCATTGAGCAACGCCCTCATGGTATAGGTATAGGTCGTGCGGTAGCCTGGCGATGTAGAACGCAGGAGGCGCCAGTGTGTAACGAGCCATAATGAGTTATCGTAACTGAAATGGCGAACCTGCTTGTCAAGAAGTTGCAAGTTATTCAGGAACACAGCTTGAGATGAGGTTGACCGCGACAGGGCAATAGTGATAGGTTTGACGATAAAAAGCTGGAAGGGCGCACCTCCCAGGCGTTCTGGCCGGTCAATCAATGTCGATGTGGCAAACTGGCCGAGCAAAACACTGGTTAATTTGTCATATGGCCCTACCAGCAGCACGGCAGGCCCATCGGCAGGATTTGGAAGTACGAGACAACGCGATGCATCAAAGAGCGTCGTGGGTGTTTGTACCTGCTCGGCAAGGTAGCGCAGCGCGACTTGTGTAAACTGGTTTGTCGTGATGTAGACATGGTTGAGATGACGCTGCCGTGCTACATGGTCAGCTTCAGCCAGCGCGTCCTGTAAAGAATTAAGCGTGTTGTAAGTGTAACCATGAAGGTTGTTGCCGCTGGCTTCGTCCACAAGCCCGGCCATACTGCCTGTTAGTTGCGCAACGATGACAAGACATGTAAAAACATAAACACCATAGCGTGGGATATTCCACATCCACCCCGGTCGTTTCAACCAATGTACTAATAGGGAGAGCAAAATCCCGATGATGATAAATGGGCCTGGCAAGACCATAAGCAGATAGTATGGAAACACTGGCACAGAGTGACGCGAAAGAATTATTATAGGCACAATTTGCCAGCAAAGGAGTAAAAAATAACCGCATCGTTGGGGAGTTGCACGAAAATCAGCCCACAAAGTTCTCACTGTTTCCAATGATCTCCGTACGGGGTGACGAGAGGTTCTACTCTCTACATCTACACCACTATCCCTTTTCCACAATTGTTGAGAAGAGATAACTCCGATGGTAATCAATGCCAATCCGCATACAATAAAGATAGCCATGGTAGGGCTTAACCATTTGAGCAAAGGAACAAGTTTATACTCGAGAGAATTTGTATTGGTTGGAATGTTTACGTAGGGATTTAAAAAAAATCCATAATAGTTGAGCGCTGTCAGATCAAAATGAGAATGGAGCTTTGATATTTGTAAGAGGATGTTCAGATCAGCAAATTTTATAGAAAACTCCCACAGCAGGTAGGTTGAGAAGAGCAGCAAGAGAAATGTAAGACCCAGAGCCAGGTCTCGTAAGCGCACTGTACCGGGAGAAAGCACAAGCGCCACAAGCAACAGCGAAGACAAAATAACTATAGTTATGTGTAACTGAATGAGTATGCCTAACAATACCAGAGCGGGGAAAAGCCAGCCCTTTCGACGATCAACCACACCCCAGAAAAGAGCAAAAATAAAAAGTACTACAAATGGTGCGATGATGTTGAGTTGCCAGATGAAGCGATTAAAATGCAGAGGCTCCGCAGCTGTCGCATAGAGCAATGACGCGATGATAGATGCGATTCTTCCATAATAACGACGCACAAATATATAGGTCAGTAGAACTCCTATGATATTAAGGAGTCCTACAAAAATCGCGCCCCATAATGGATTGGAGCTAATTGCAGCTGGGATCATAAACAGGTAAACCACAGCAGGAGGATTTGCTATACGAATGGAGGCAATGATACCGGTAGCCGGTATAAGTCCATGGTTAATTGCATCCCTGGCCATTTGGAAGATTAACGCCTGATCTGCGTCAAACTCAGTCGTAGTAAGCTGATAAAAACGCAAGAAAGCAGCTATACCCAGAATTGGATATATTTCCCATATGCAAAACCAGGAACCTATCTTCCTCAGGAAGGCACTTCTCTGTGAATGGATCTCTTTAGCCGTTTGTTTAGAATCGATTTGTACCTTTGACATTGCATTTCCAGGAGGGTTCTCCCTCAATAGTAAAATTCATCAGTAACAGATAGTACAATGTGCACCTACAGGGAAATTTTGTTTGCTAAAGCTCTTTTTACCGCCTTGATATTTGCCGTAATAGCATTATCCTGTTTGTCTTGAGGGATACCTGTCTGGCTGTCCTTCAGTAAATTACCGGTCAGTATGCCGACAACACACTCCTCGCGTTTGATGATACCACGCTCCACTAGCTTGTGTGCTCCCGCTAAAGTCGCAGCAGAAGCCGGTTCGCAGCCAATGCCGGAACGATCTATTATGCTTTTCGCAGCCAGAATCTCATCGTCAGTGACTTCATCAACCACACCGTTACTTTCTTCGATGACACGGCGAGCACGTGTATAGCTGACGGGATTACCGATCTTGATAGCGGTGGCAATAGTTCGCGCCTGGACCTGTTCCCTCCGCTTAAATCCATTGATGAAACTGCGATAAAAAGGATTTGCTCCTGCCGCTTGAATGGCGGCTATACGGGGTAAGTGGCTGATTAAACCCATTTGGTGAGCCTGCCGGAAAGCTTTACCGATGGCAGAGGTGTTGCCCAGATTGCCGGCAGGAAGTACGAGCCAGTCGGGAGCCTGCCAGTCGAGTTGCTGCAATAACTCGAAGCCGATGGCCTTCTGACCTTCGATGCGGTAAGGATTGAGCGAATTGAGCAGGTAAATGCCCAGTTCATTGCAAACCTGTTCGACCAAACGCATGGCAGCATCGAAATCGCCTTCAATCTGGACAGTTGTAGCGCCATATGCGAGCGATTGCGCTAATTTGCCGCTCGCGACATGAGTGGCAGGCAAAAAGACGATACAAGGCAGGCCAAGCTGTGCGGCATAAGATGCCAGGGATGCAGAGGTGTTTCCGGTTGAGGCGCAGGCTACGGCGCGCGCTCCCAGTAGATGAGCCATGGACACTCCCGCCGTCATCCCCCGATCCTTAAAACTCCCCGTTGGATTTTCACCTTCATGTTTCAGGAAGAGTTGATCCAGGCCAGCATAGTATCCAATTTGCCGGTGTCCAGGGCGGTCATCTCCGCAGTTTTCTATGCCGACAGGATACAGCCCCGTGTTGCCTTCAGGACGGCTGACGATGTATGGTTCGGGAACAGGCAGGATGAGTTCACGATAGCGCCAGACGCCACTGGCGTCAAGCGCGGCCGTGCCGGTACCTGCCAGCCAGGTCAGGGGAAGCGAGGCGCGCTGGTCAAAAAGTTGTCTCCAGTGAGCACCCGATAGAGGCGTAAATTCACTCTCAGGAGCTGCGGGGACCTCAAACGCTTCTCGCAGGGCAGGCCGGGGTATCATTTCGACATCGAGGACGCCGCCACAATCGCAGCGATAGCGGGGCTGATTCTCCACTGCCGGGTAGAGTGTAGCGCATTCCACGCAGCGCAAAGAGACAGTTGCCGGCAGGCTCATGGGAGTACTATTCGATTGGTCGGGCTGTAGATCGGCAGAGTTCGTGCCCATGATGGGTAGTAAAATCCTTTCAGGCTTTGTTCACACTTAATGAAAGGCGATGGAGGAAGTACGATAATCATTATCCCTGCGCTTCCTTCCCTGTGCGCTACTCAGCACTCTTGCACCGACCTGGTCTGCACGCAAAATCATGCCTGTGCCATCTACCCCTAATGAACGGGCAGTTTCTTGCATTGCCCGCAATATAGTATGAAAGTTGGAACTGGCAAGCGCAATTAACGATGAACCACCGCCGGAAAGGCTGGCCCCATACGCTCCACCAACAATGGCGGCATCAATAATATCAGGCATGGCCGGGAATAGCGCCTGGCGGTATGGTTGATGCAGGCGATCCTGCATAGCTTCACCGATAAGATCGTAGCGTCCTGTATGCAATGCCGTCAGCAGGAGGGCTACTCGTCCCGTATTAAAGGTGACATCTTCCCTGGAATAGGTGGCCGGGAGTAACTTCCTTCCAGCTACGGTATCCATAGGAAACGAGGGGGTGAAAATGATCGCTCGCAGTACGTCGGGGAAGCGCGTTTTCACCGCGCGAATCTTGCCATTCATTGTTGTGGTGGCGACCAGGCCGCCAAGCAGAGCCGGGGCAACATTATCGGGGTGATTGCCCGCTTCGACTTCAACCGCTGGCGCTAAAAGTTCTTCTTTCTGTACGGCCAGGCCCTGGAGACGCAGCAGTTCATTTGCCGCTGCCAGGCCTCCTACGACAGCGGTTGCGCTGCTGCCCAGCCCACAGCCTGCTGAAATATTGATGGACATACGTATCTTCACGGCGGGTAAATCAACCTGTCTGCGCTGGAAGAGCAGGGCAAAGGCGCGGAAAAACAGGTTATCTGGTCCAGTGGAAAGCCCCTTTCCTAAGGCCCCCTGCACAATGATTTGCGGACAGTGAGGATCGCCATCCACTACTTCCACATCGAAACGGTTGTAAAGCTGCAGCGCCAGGCCAAGGGTATCAAATCCCGGGCCAAGATTAGCCGATGTAGCAGGCGTTAAGACAGCAACGGTGGTAGGTAGTGGTACGAGTATCAAGGCCTGAATCCTTTTCTATAAATAGCCCAGCTTCCAGATATTTTAAAAGCATCACCATTGTAACAGGTTTGCCAGAAAAAGTAACCACAATCAGAAGGCCGGTATGTAAAGGTTTCTTAACCGTTGCAAAAACACAGAACTATCCGAACATTACGCACTTTTGAGGAGGTGCTTCCTGAAGCTTGAGGTGGAAAGCACGGCCATCATCGTCTTCGGTCGGGAAGTGCGTAAGGCAAGAGAAAAGGACCAACCGGCATAGTAGATGTGTTTGCCCTCAGCAGGGCGAGGGGTGAACCTCTGCGACGGCAACAGCAGCGTCGCACCCACCCTGCTATACAAGGCGGGTTTGACGGATGAGGCACCATCCGTCATGCGGTACGACACGTACCGCTTGGTTTGGTGATACGTCGTTAAAAAGGCCAGCCCTAACCAGGCAATGTTGAGGCTCGCAGCATAATCGCGCGCGCCATTCCAGCCGCAGGCCGGGTTCGAGCAGCAGAGCCAGGCGCCCCAGTCGATGGCCTTGTTGCGGTCGGCGGGAGCTGAGGACGCATACGTCTTGGCTGGCTGATGGCATCGGGGGCAGGTGTGCGTTGTGCCACGTGGCTCCACCTGGCGGGCGCGCATGCCCAACAGATGGCACTTGTAGCGCAGCACCCGCCACAGCTCGCCGCGCACCGTCGTGTTGTTGCGCCAGTTCCTCCACCTTCCCCGCACGCCTCGCCCACGCCCCTGGGATTTGAGCGTGGAGAGGTTTTCCCCACAAATCAGGCGGCAGTCAGACAGCAAGGCTAGCAAGATCAGCAAATTGGAGGCCAGGTGCGCGAGTTCGCGGTTGCGCCGTTCGTACTTCTTCCAGCAGGTCTGGATGCGTCGCTCATAGGCTGCGATCCTGGCTTGCCAGCCGGCGAAATGGCCAGGCAGCGGGGTGTGCTGCTCCTGGTTGGCAGCCCTGGCGTGCTTGACCAACAGGGTATAGCGCTCGCGGCAGGCTTTGAGGCGGTCAATTTCACGGCGCAGCCGGGCTTGTCGGCCATCCAGGCCGCCGGAGTCCAGAAACACCGGACGGCTCACCTGGCGGGAGGGCTCGTCTCCCTCGCTCATCTCCAGCACGGAGACCGTGATCAGCGACCTGACTCCCCAATCCCATCCAAGCACGCGGCGTTCTTGTTCCAGGGGCGAGACGAACACGGCTGGCACTTCCAGGATGACATCCAACACCGCGACCCGGCTCCCGTCAGCACTCGTGATTTCCCGTAAGGTGGGAGCTTGCGTGACCGCCGCTTCCGCCAGATACGCGAAGACCGCTTCTGGCAGCGCGATCTGCTGGCTCCACTCCCCCCAAGCCCACGTGCCGCTCGCATCGGGGGTGCGCAGTTTCAGCCACAGGCCAGCATGTGTGTGCTCGTGGCGGCTGGCCAGGTCACAGCAGTGCTCCCAGATGAGGCGCATGCGGTAGGTCTGCCCAAGCGTCATGCCATCATCGCCTGCGAAGGTGAGTTGAGCCACCTCTTGGACGGGGACGCGCTGCATCTGTTCGTAGGTAGCGGGGAAGGTGCCTGTTTGGAGGTAGACGTTGCACGCCTGTTCAAGCACATTGGTCATCGCTATGAAGGCGTCGGGATCATCCAGGTCGGCACGCAGGGCACGCACCTGCTCGCTGATCGCGCGGTAATCTTTCTTGGCGGGACGCTTGCCGTCTGCGGGCCGGATCAAGCCTTCGGTGAGCAGGGGCAGGATAGTGAGAAAGACCTGCTTGCGCGTGGCTTGCGCTCGCAAGATTCTTCCCGCCTGTTCCATCTCGCAGCGTTCCTGGCGGCTCCCATGTCCAGATCGCGTGAGCAGGTGGCGTTCGACCTGTTTCCAGGCGGGTCAGGAGCGGTGCGACTGGCATCTAAGAGACGCAGGGCCTCCTCCTGCATCGCGTCAGGCAGGCGGATGGGAAAGGAGAGCGTTTGCGTCTTGGCCATGATCATGCATCCTTTGGATGAATCACCTGCTTCGCACAGGCCAGTAATTGGCGTTGTTTGCGGGATCGCAGCCCATAGAGCCGTCCTGCGAATGAGGCGATGATCGCTAAGAGATCCTGGGTCAGTTCTTCTTCCGCTGTCTTGTCTTCATCTGGAGAAAGCACGGTCAGCGTCACGCCATAGCCGGAGAAGAGCGTCTGCAAATAGCTCAATCCGAAGCGGGTTAACCGATCTGAGAAGGTCACCGCCACCTCAGCCACCTGGTAGTCCTGCACCAGCGCAAGCAGCTTCTGTAAGCCTTTGCGCTCGGTGTCCAGTCCCGAGCCGATGTCCGTCAAGGTGAGCGTTTTCTGACCAGTGCGAGCCACCAGTGCCCACTGTTCCAACTGCTCCACCTGGCGCTGTAAATCCGGCTGCAGGTCATGTCCGCTGACCCGTCCATACAGCACCAGCAGCCCCGCCCGCTGTTCCCACAGGAGCCGCTCCACTTCCGTGATGGGGATGCGGGCTTCCCGCCCGATCTGCACGGCAGCAATTTTGCCTTCTTTCACCCAGCGCCGGACGGTCAAGGGATGCAAGCCTAAACGTTTGGCCACTTCTCCTGAGCGGAGCATCCGTGTTTTCTCTGTTCGCATAACAAGCATATATTACTCGAAATATGCAAATTTGTCAACTGGAGTTCACACCCTGGCAGGTTAATCTTTACCCTTTCTTGACTCATCCATAACCACTCTGTTAGCCACAAAGATTTTAAATAGGAAATGGTGCCGCTTCCTCCGTTACACTGTCCTTTATCTCTACCTAATGAGGAGAAACATTGATGAAAGGTCTAATCAGATCAAAGGTGACGCTGACACTGATTGCATTAGTTGCGCTGGCTGCTGTCGCCGCACCAATGGCATTCAGCCTGGTTAGTACACATGCCGCACAAGGCGCAAAACCCCAATTCGCTGCCACGGGTAACCTGGACTGTAATGGGTACAGTGCTATCCAAAAGCCGCTCAGAGCTACCGATGTATGTACAGATCTCAGGGGCTTCAACGGCGAACGTGGCCAGGACAACGGCCACTATGTCGGCCATGACGAACCAAGCGTCCAGTTCGTCTCCAGTGCCCAGGGTTCGGGTAACAACACAAAATGGGAGATTACCTTACCCAATGAGCGCCCTTTGCCCGCCACAAAGACGTTCGAGAATCAGATTGCATTCTGGTTCAGCATGGCGCTGTGCGACCCGAATTCCTATCCACAGAACCCCTGTACTCCAGACAGCGACAAGAACACTGGCAGCGGTTTTCCTACAGACGCAGGGTCGGCGTTTCTAGAGATGCAGTTCTATCCACCCGGTTTCTTCCCGTTCATCACCCAGATCAGTTGTGATAAAACCCACTGGTGCGCATCTTTGCACATCAACAGCGCAGAGTGCACTTTTGGTTTCGCCTTCTGCAATCCCAACTGCACCGAGCCGACCAACTTCGCTTTCATTCAGATGGATGGCGTTCCCACTGGCCCTCCGGGACCGGCGAGCGCGACAAATGCCTCATTCACGCCCAACGCCCAGACGCTGCTCATGAACCAGGGGGATAAGCTTAATATCACTATCAACGATGCACCCGGTAACGTTAATGGTGGTGTTCGCACGCAAATCTTTGATGAGAACACTGGGCAAACCGGCTTTATGGTCGCCAGCGCAGCTAATGGCTTCCAGAGCCTGAATGTCAATACGTGCGCTCCGACCAACTTCAGCTTCCATCCAGAGTACAACACCTCCAAGTTCGGCAACTTTGTGCCCTGGGCTGCTCTGCAGGCCAACGTGGGCTTCGCTGTTGAGACAGGTCATTTCATTCCTGGTGCTAATGGCGATAAGGACGCTGACGATGCGCCCTGCTTCCCAGGTCCAACACTTGCTGGCTGCATCGGCGCTGACGTTGACTTTGATGGCACATCCTACCTGCCGGATTGGCCTGACGGGACTAAGAACAATGCCACTTCGCTCCAAATCAGTTCG
>WNFP01005235.1_pt1 | contig 10431 bp, 11 predicted proteins | sample 5400201 | NCBI WGS metagenome assembly WNFP01 (sample SAMN13153355, study PRJNA577476) | soil metagenome | isolation source: 115 cm saprolite under Madrone tree | place: USA:California | collected 2016-06-14
GCGCTTCGCTTGCTATTATTAGTCGAGAGCTGGCATGTCTACGCAGAGCATTTAATCTTGCTATCGAAGAAGAACTCATCGAGAAGGTCCCACGCTTTTCAAACTCCTACCCGAGCCGGACACGCGTGAAGGGCATCATGAGCCTGGCTGAATTTACTGCCTTCCAAAGCACTGCAAGAACTATCGGCTGTCGTAAGAACTTCGACGGTCAAGTAGTCGCTGACATAACACTTTCCGCGAGGTCAGGTGACAGTAGTGACGCTGTTTTGGGTAACTTCCTATAAATCATCTTCATACGAGACTTTGTAGAAACTGAGTCACCCAGTGTCACCCGTCACCTGGGCTAATTCGCCCGTTGCTATTTCTCTCCCGTAAAACTGAGGCATCCCAACACCTGCCATATCAGGACTCTTTAGGAAGCCTGTCCTCAATCCGTACAGTTTCATAGCGGCACCGGCGTTGCTCTATCGGTCCCCAGGGGAAGAGTCAACAACATCGGTGAACGACAATTTCAGAGAGTTGCTTGGAGTAGTGGCAGTTCTGGTCTTAGTGGTTTCCCTTGTTAACGTAATGTCAATGCTATTCCTAGCTTTCACAGGGACTAGCACAAGCATATGGATTTTCGCCGTACCGTCAAAAAACGTAGGCCAAGACATCCCGTGCGACAGACAGGCAGCGCAGCCCCACCTCCAGGGACTAGGCGTTATGTAAAGCGACGGATCGCAGACTATCTCCGCCAGAGGGTCACGCACAAAAATAACTGAAAGCGATTGGGTCAAGGATGAAAAGCGCAACGTGCCGCTCTTTGTCGGTGCTCAGGTACTTGGGGGGGTAACGGCGACACTATTCTCGCGCTGGCTGCTCGGCGGTACGCTTGCAACCTCCTCTGGTTCAAACTGACATTGCCTTTAATCGAATTGAGTTCTCCATCTAAAACCTAATCCTCGGTCGTCGTGGTATTCTGCCCAAGAATCGAGCTGGTAAGACAGATCGCGTTCACTGTAAATGACTTGCATATCCGTAGTGGCGAAGAGAAGGGACCTTCGCTCGTTGTGCTCGGCTAAAGCCTGCGCCCACTCGCTCCGGTCTGACCTGCATCAATCTGGTCTCGCGTTGGAAAGCGGCTCCTCCACCATCACGGCGCTATAGGTGCTCCCATTATGTGTGGGCGCATTACAGCTACCTTCGAGTTTAGTGACATACGGGTTCGCTGGAACCTGACCGCGACCTGCCGGTGTCTATGCCACGCCGGAGTTGAGATAAGCGAGAACTTTGTTTGCCGACCGATTCCGGTCAGGCAACATCTGTGATCGACGTTTCTTTGAGAATACGATAAACTTTTTGGTCGTAACATGCTGACCAATAATCACTGATTAGGGTTATTTTATATGAGCAACCAATATCAACAACATTTTGCGGCCTTTGAGAGTGAAGGCGAAACTCAAATCCGCATACGGTTAGCAGCGGGCGAGTTCGGCGTTAAGGATATACTCTTCGGTGCTGCGCTTGAGTGGCTTCGATTGAAAGACGAGGAGCGTAACGAAGCACGCCCACTCATCCACTTCTCGACGTGCGCGACGGGCGGAAATTATCGCGATTGTCGCAGTAATCATCGCTGCCGCGTCTATTATTAAAGATATTATCATATTCGTGCTCAAGTGACCCTCGAAACCCTAACCATCGTCTTTGAGACGCTCAGAAGCGCGGCAGCCTTGGGGTTAGGCGCCCATAGGAGGAGCATCCTGGCTTCAGATGTGCGAGGTCTTATCCGTTCCTGTCTCATGCTCGTGTTCGGGTTGTATTTCACGGTCACAAGCTCCTGGTCAGTATACTCAGTGGGCAAATAGAAAAGAACAAATGCCATATGAGCCGACCTCTTTACTGGCTTCTCGTAAGCGACGCGGACAAACCGCCTGAGCGGAAGCTCTACCGCGAGCCGGCGGTATGGGCATATTTCATTGGTTCTGCCGTTTGGGGTTTTTTATGCTTGACGATTATGCTTCCGTGGGCCGGTTTTCTCTACTCAGACCCGCTTCTGATGGCAGCAGCCAAACTGGTAATCATGGTGTCCGCGTTCGGGTCGCCGACCATCGTACTGACCGCTCGCGAAGTAGGCAAAGCGGCCCAGCCGTTTCCAGGGGGAGTTTTGATCGTTTCAGCGACCGTGGGGTTCTTTGGCACGTTCTTCTTAGGTGTCGCTTTCTGGTTCCTTCTCAGCCTTGTTGGCATCCATGATTTCTTTGGCATTCCAATCGAGCAATGGAAGTAGGCCCAACCACCGGATGGAGCCAATGAGGAGGAGCGTGGTCATGCTGTGATGTTCCAATCGGGCGTCAGTGGCGACGCTCCTCGTCATGGCTCATCCTTTTCGTTAACCGTGTAATTGAACTGATTTTTCCTTCAGTTTTGAGTTAATCGTGTCAGAAGATCAGCCAGCCGGTATCCCGCCAGAATCATCCTCCTATCAGCAATCCGCCTCGCGATAACAACGTAGCCCACGAAAAGCACGGGAGCCGCTGTTAACGTCGTGCAAATTCCCACGCCTTTACTGCTTTTCCAGGTTCTCCAGTTTCTCAAGCTCGCGGCCCAATCGGCAAAGCTCTTGTGGAATTTTCTTGTCGCAAATCTCGACATCACTAACATCCAAGCTCCCAATCTCCACAATGGGCCGGTTGCGGCAACCCTCTAAAAGCTCCGCTACGTGACGACAGAACGAGTGGTCATCGAACAGCAAGCACCCCATAAACGATGATCCTTCGTCATCGATGATTAAGTAACATCTGTCAGAGGGTTGGAGGCCGGTAAAAGCTACCGCAAACCTGAGAATGCCTACTTCCCCCTTTGGGAATTTGAATTTGTTACTTCCGTTGACCCAAAGCCAGACCGGGGGCCAATTCCGAAGTCCATTGCGGGACATGAGCGGATGATCTCGGAGCAACATTGGGACCTCCTTGTGTTTGTGCTCCCGCTGCTACGGATTTTAGTCAATTTCCTAGGACCTGGCCGTAATCTTCTGGCCGTAATCTTCGGATTTGGCCTCTTCCTTTTTGGCGGCGAGAGTAGTGCGATGGCCCTGAGGACATTCGTATACATCGAGTTCGGCTAAAGTTCCTGTCCGAACTATCGGAAGGCCACAGGGGTGGCCATTAACTACAACGGGACATTTTTTGTCCAATAAGGGATGCATGAGTCACTCACTTCGGTAATTTGGTAATTTACTCGTTGTATTTCGACGCGGCCAAGACCTCTTTCGCAGGCGTTGGAGCAAACACTGTGCCTCTATTGAAAAGTCGGGTTTTTTGGATCACTCCAGAGACCCGACTGTCAACGAAACCCTACACCGAGAAAGTCAAATGTGCGGAATAGAGAACAACTCTGGAGTAATTTTGTCTCGCTGTAGCAGTCTTTTTTGCAGACAACCGCTTGTCTTTACTGCGTATACCATCGGGGCCAGGCCACCTACATAAAGAGCACGAGGCCATGATCAGCAGCCGGAACATCTTGAAGCCTCGCCCTCCATTGATTCGCGTACCAGGGATGTTTTTCAAATACTGCTTTTACCTTCTGGGTGCTCTGGGGGCTCTCCTGGCTAAGAATCTGGTAAGTAATGGCGGCAGAGAGCATATGGCTGGGGATGTTCCAAGCCGAAGCGGGAAGGGGCAATACGGCAAGCGCGAGAAGTACAAGGAATGCGACTAGTGACACGGTTGCCAGCTATGCGATATCCGATAAGCAAGGAGCAAGAAAAAAGGCTCTAGACAACCGGCAATGAACGGCAGTAAACAGGCGCGTATGGCTAAGAAAACGATTATCGTCTTACTGGTCGGTTTAACTCTCGCTTCCTTCAATCTTGCCGAGGCGGAGCAGTCAGGGAAGATCCCCCGGATAGGATTCCTCGGAAACTCCACACCGGCCCTTGAGGAAAATCTCGTCGGGTCCTTTCGCGAAGGGGTGCGTGACCTCGGCTACGTCGAGGGCAAAAACATCTTGATCGAGTATCGATGGGCCGAAGGAAAGTATGATCGCTTTCCCGCCCTCATCGGCGAGTTGGTTGCCCAAAAGGTCGATATAATCGTTACCGCTGGCACGCCGGCTTCCCTCGCCGTCAAGAAGCAAGCACCGTCGATTCCACTCGTCATGCTCGCCGTCGGCGATCCCATTGGCACGGGTCTCATCGAGAGCCTCGCGCACCCCGGCGGAAACGTCACAGGGTTGACCGCGATTGCAGCGGACTTGGAAGGAAAGCGGCTCGAGCTGCTGCGGGAGGTGATTCCCAAGCTCTCCCACGTGGCGGTCTTCTGGAACCCTGCCAGCACTTTCCAGGTCATCTCCGAGAAGGAGGTGCAGACCGCAGCCCGGGCATTTAAAATGAAAGTGCTGTCCCTGGGGGTGCAATCACCGGCGCAGTTCGACAATGCGTTTGCGACCATTCGCAGAGAACGGCCACGTGCATTGCTCGTATTGGCGGATCGTCTCTTCCTGCACAACCGCGCGCGCATCATGGAATTCGCAACCAAACAGCGCTTGCCGGGGGTGTATGCGTACCTGGAACTGGTAGAAGCGGGCGGTCTGATGTCCTATGGGCCAAGCTACGCGGACATGCACAGGCGAGCCGCCACCTTTGTGGACAAGATTCTAAAGGGCAGAAAGCCGTCTGATCTTCCCGTGGAGCAGCCGATGAAGTTTGAGTTGGTGATCAACCTGAAAGCCGCCAAGCATCTCGGCCTCACGATTCCGCAGTCAATGCTCTACCGGGCGGATAAGGTCATCAAGTAATTTCGATTTTCGATTGCCGATTTTAGATTGGGAAAAACCCATGCACAAGACATTGCTGAGACTTTTTTTGAATTCTTGCTCCGACAATCGGAAATCCAATATCGGAAATCGAAAATTGGTGGGGATTGTTGCTCTCGTTGTCACACTCGCGATGTGTGGGCTGTGGCTCAGGCGCAGCAGCCGAAGAAAGTCCACCGGATAGGATATCTATCGCTGTCCGATCCAGCTAGTGGTTCCACCCCTTCCATCTGAGAGTAGAGCGCTCGATGGTCGGCGGGTTCTCTTGCCGGAGGACTTGGTAAGCGATGGCAGCAGAGAGCATATGGCCAGGGATGTTCCAAGCCGACGCAGGAAGGGGCAATACGGCAAGCGTGAGAAGTACGAGGGATGCGATTAGCGACACGGCTGCCAGCTATGCCATATCCCATGAACAAGGGGCAAGGAAAAAGCACAGCGATGATGTCGCGGCTCGCAAAGGTCGCGCAGCGCGAAACAGTCGCCGCGTAATCTGTCGCACCACTGAGGTTCGAAGGTTTCTCGCTCCTCAATGGTGATTATCTCGACTCCATCGCCTGAACAGCAACTTTGAAGGCGACATCAAGATCCTCGAAATCCGGACGGGTCACATCGAAGTACCTTCGTCCTTCTATTAGCTTGTGCTGGGCCAAGACGTCATCTTTCGGAATGTCTACGCGCGCCGAATTGGGCGGCTCGTCGGGATCACCGAACTTTTGCAGCGCTGTCTGACCTTTGCGTGAGAGGAACCAGTTGACGAAGACCCTGGCGGCATTCGGGTGTGGCGCCTGACTCGGTAGCGAGAGTGTACCGCCGCCCACGGCGAAAGTCGCCCCTTCCTTCCACGTGCTCGTGTCAAAAATTTCGATCGGCAATCCTTGATGCTTTGCCTTGAGCGCGCCCGAGCAGCCGAAGCAGATCGCGAATCTGCCTTGCGCGAGCCAGTCGATCATTTGCCGCGAGTCGCGGCTGACGGTAATCTCCTTGCCGCCGAAGAGCTGGCGGATGAAAGCGGGACCCAGTTCCGGATGGTAATAGAAAAACTGCATGGTGCCACCCATTTCCGTCCTGGGCCTCGGATCAAGAACGACGATCTTGCCGCGCCACTTTGGTTTAAAGAGATCAAAGTAGGAACTGAATTCCTTGGGGTTTACGAGTCCCGTATTGTAGTAAAGCTGCGCGTAGCTCGCGTTGGCAATATAAGCAAACACATACTTGCCCTCGGGGTCGAGATAGCGATGTCTGCCGCCGTACCACAGTGAGGGATCGACGACTTCTGGAAGCATCAAGGCTGGTTGAATCGGCTCGAGGCTCTTAGCTTCTCGGTGGAGTATCCGGTAGTTTGAGGAGCCCAGGCCCACTACGTCGGCAAGGTATTTCCCCGATCTTCTTTCCGCCATGATCCTGGTGAGGATTTGTGCACCGGTGCCGCTCAGGAGAAAGGGCTCTATTTCCGGGTGATCCTTTCTGAATACGTCGAGGACCTTGCCATAGCGATACATATAGACGTGAACTTTTTTCTCTTTTTTCGCCGCCTCCAGAGTCGTTTCCCACCGCTGTTCCCGGGAAGGGAAGTCCGCGCCGCAGACCGCCCACGGGATGAGCATCGCGCACAAGAGGAAAGCACCGGCGATACTGAGGCGCTGCATCACGCTCTTATAACATTTACGCTCCACGCTGACCCTCCCGGTAAGGATTTCGTGATTCGACGTATATGTTAGACGTTAAAACTATAACCTACCCCCGAGGATCGTCAATCATTTTTCGCATGAGTTATTACTTCAACAGGCTGCGCAAAAAACCGAATTATTCAAGGGCAAGAAATGAACTCTCAGCGTCGGCTTTCACAATCAGTATGGGTTCGAGTTCTGAGGGTTTGCTGTCGCGGCTGGGTTGTAAAGGGTGGTAATCCTGGGCGGAATATCCGTGTCAGGCTTTGTAAATACCAAAGCCCTGCCGATGGTCACAAGGAAGCAAATTTCACGGTACAAAATCTACATGACCTCGGGGTGGGTATGTACCTGCGAAGGTCTACTCGTCGACCTGCAAGTCAACCTTCAAAATGATGCCACATTCAAATTCAGACCGTGAGTTTTCGGTCTGTCCCGCTTAGATTGTTTTCTCCCTCCGCCGAATCCAGGCCAGCTTTTATCGTTGTGTCGTACAGTTCAATCTCAGGCTGATTCGGCCTTCCCACTCAACCAATCCCTGTCGCCTTCCGCCGTAAATCACACTTTCCTTTATCTCTATCCGCGTGATAGATAACGCCCGAGGTGCGCAATGAAGAAAGCTGCGGTGCCGTCAATCCTTGTTGCAGTGGTGTTGCTTGCTCTTGGAGTGATAGCCGAGGCGCAGCAGACAGGGAAAATCTTTCGCATAGGCTTCCTGGATACAAGCACTGCTTCTGGTAGCGCGGTTCTAATGGATGCGTTCCGGCAGGAGATGCGAAAACTTGGATGGATCGAGGGAAAGAATGTCGCCATCGAGTACCGATTTGCCGAGCAAAAACCTGAGCGCCTACCTGAGCTTGCCGTGGACCTGGTTCGTCTTAAGGTTGGTCTAATTGTGGTCTCAGGGACGCCACCTGCGTTAGCGGCCAAGAACGCGACAACGACTATTCCCATCGTGATGGCGAACGTTGCGGACCCCGTGGGGCAAGGTTTGGTTGCCAGTCTGGCACGACCGGGAGGCAATGTCACCGGCAACTCGGGTTTGGCATTTGAACTAGACACGAAAAGGCTAGAGATACTTAAGGACGTGGTCCCCAAGCTCGCCCGAGTTGGATTTCTGCGGTTGCCGTCAGGCAGCGACCCCCAAGTGAAAGAGATCAGACCTGCGGCTGTGGCGCTGAAGCTGAAATTGGAGGAGATCGAGACTCAACCCGATGCCAAAGGCTTAGAGAGCGCCTTTCAAACCGCAAAGCAGAAACAGGTGGGCGCCATTATGACTGCCACCAGTCGCATCTTTTTCGCCGAAAGAAAGCGGATCGTCGAGCTTGCCGGTAAAAACCGGTTGCCTGCTATTTACTTCCAGAAGGAGTTTGTCGATGAGGGCGGCCTTATGTCCTACGGGGCGGATTACGTTGAACTCTATCGGCGCGCGGCGGTTTACGTGGACAAGATATTGAAAGGTGCCAAACCGGCTGATTTGCCGGTGCAGCAGGCAACGAAGTTTGAATTCATCATTAACCTTAAGGCGGCTAAGCAGATCCGCCTGACCGTTCCGCCGGAAGTGCTCGCGCGGGCGAATAAGGTGATCAAGTGATGGAAGAAAACCAAGCTGCGCTGCCAGGATTGAATTGATTTCACCGACGAACTAATCCTGCGAGATTTGTCCGTTCGCAGTTTGCCATCTCGCATCACGAAAGAACTGACACGTGAGCCGTATTGATCCCACCGCCCCCGGCGAAAATGGTTCGGCGCACACCCGCCAAACCTTCCTCTATTTCGGTTCGCTGACCCTTTTCCTCTATCTGGCAACGCCCACCGGGTTCCTCGTTGACATCCAGACATCGTACATGCTGAAGAACCACCTGCATGCAACAGCGACTCAGATCTCCATGTTCCGGTTGCTTACAGCCATTCCCGTGTACCTTGCGTTCGCCTCCGGCCTGATGCGCGACTTGTGGAACCCTTTCGGTTTGCGGGACCGCGGCTATTTCCTGATCTTCGCGCCGGCGAACGCGGTGATCTTCATTTTGCTGGCGTTTTCACATTTGTCCTACTTGGGATTGCTGATCGGGATGTTCATGGCGATGCTGTCGTCCCGATTCATCGCGGCGGCTTATCAAGGGCTGATGGCTCTGGTAGGCCAGGAGAAACTGATGTCCGGACGCCTGAGCGTATTGTGGAACATCGTCAGCTCTGTCCCGCTCATTGCTGGCGCATTTGCTTCCGGGTACATATCCGACCATTTGGCTCCGAAAGCGACTTTCTTCCTGGTGGCTGGGTTTGTCTGCTGTATCGGCCTATTGGGATTCTGGAAGCCCCGTTCCGTATTCAGCCATACGTACGAAAAGCCGCAGGCCAGGGGCGCGAATCTCGGGGGGGACGTCAAGCGGCTGGTGAAGCATCGGGCCATTTATCCGGCGGTTCTCATCTCTTTTCTATGGAATTTCGCGCCGGGGGCAGCAACACCGCTGCAATTCTATCTGACCAATGAGCTTCAGGCATCGGATGCCGTTTACTCGTACTATAACGGGATCTTCGCCGCGGCGTTCATCCCGACGTTCCTGCTGTATGGATTGCTTTGCAAGAAAGTGGCGCTCAAAAAACTGCTCTGGTGGGGAACGATCATCGCGGTGCCGCAGATGATACCGCTGGCATTCATTCACTCGGCCAGCCTCTCCCTTGTATTAGCGGTGCCAATCGGCTTGATGGGCGGCATCGCCACAGCGGCATACTTGGATCTGGCAATGAGGTCCTGTCCGCCGGGCTTGCAGGGAACCTTGATGATGCTGGTTGACGGCGTATTCGCGCTGTCTAACCGTGGTGGCGACCTGGTGGGCTCAGGCATTTACAACAGCAGCCCGACGCATGGATTCCTCTACTGCGTGATTGCAACAACGGCTGTCTATGCACTGATCCTGCCTTTGATCCTCCTGGTGCCGAAGGAATTGATCGCCACTGCGGATGGCGAGCCAAACCCGAAAGTTGAAGCCGAAATGCTCGAAGAGATCGCGGCGACATCCTGACTTAAATGCAGCAAGCGATTTTTCGAAGGGTATCGCCATGAACGAAGCCAAAACCAGAGCCGAGCATATTGGCTCCCCCAATAGTGCTGGTGCGGGCGGATAAAGTGATCAAGTAACCACGTCGTGACGCCAGGATTGAACTGAATTCTCCTTGAATCAAATCTTAAAGAACCGTGGCGAAGATTGCCAGCAAGCGCGAAGACGACCACGAAAATGGGGCATTGGCCACCGTGTTGGGTAGCATTAAGATTCCGCCTGAGTTGGGATTCCCGTCGGCGATAAAGCCGGTGAAACACCTGTACCGCGTGCGTTGGCACGACGATCCGCGGCCAGTCTTTGTTATGGATTACAGGTTAGCGCTGGTAGACAAATGAGACAGGCCAAGCTTAGCGCCGCGGCTCTCGCTCGACTGGAGCATGAAGTGCGCAACACCTATTTGACGTTTAGAGCCTTGGGAAAAAAGTATGGTGTGTCGGGCCAGCGGGTTCAGCAAATCAGCCAACGCTGGAAAATCGACGCGCACGCAAGATGGGTTAACCGCAGAGAGGCTCGGCATCGCGAGCGCGAGCACCAATTTGAGATCGGCCACTATCCTGCGCCGACGCAAGGATTCGTAAGGCGTGCGGCGCGAGCCGGGCTGACGCTTCAGCCGCTCGTGTCTTATGGGCCGGACGGGTATGTGTCGAGTGTCCCGACAACGGCGTTGAAGGTAAACGGAAAGGTGTGCCTGATGCACTTATCGGCAGGCCCCAATACCAAATACCACCCCGTCTCAGGCGGGACGACTTCTTACTACAGTTTTCATGTTAGCAAGAAGCGCAGCTTCTGTAGAGCCGATTTTCACGTGATGATATTCGGCGAGAAGCCACGGTATTTCATCATACCCCAATCGTCGATCAAGACCGTCGGTATCAACATCCCCGCTCAGGGCCGAAGCAACTATAACA
>WNFP01006357.1_pt1 | contig 10431 bp, 7 predicted proteins | sample 5400201 | NCBI WGS metagenome assembly WNFP01 (sample SAMN13153355, study PRJNA577476) | soil metagenome | isolation source: 115 cm saprolite under Madrone tree | place: USA:California | collected 2016-06-14
GGAGTCTCCGACGATGCCCGCCAGCGCGTGCGCGGCCGCCAGCTTCATCTCGTCGTTGACGCTCCGGGCACGCACGTCGAGCATGCCGCGGAAGAAGCCGGGGAAGCAGCAGGAGTTGTTGATCTGGTTCGGGTAGTCGGAGCGCCCGGTAGCCATGACCCGCACGTGCGGGCCGGCCTCCTCGGGCATGATCTCGGGCGTCGGGTTCGCCATGGCGAAGACGATCGGATCGCGGTTCATCGCCTGAATGTCCTTGAGCGAGACGACGCCGGGGCCCGAGAGGCCGATGAAGATGTCGGCCCCCTTGAGCGCGTCGCCGGCCGACCCCTTCATCAGCTCGGGGTTCGTGTGCTCGGCGAACCACTGCTTCATCGAGTTCATGTTGTCCGTGCGCCCGCGATAGATCGCTCCGGCGCGGTCGCAGCCGACGATGTGGCGCGCGCCCTCGAGCATGAGGAGCTTGGCCGTCGCGATGCCCGAGGCGCCCGCGCCGGTGAAGACGATGCGGGCGTCGGAGAGCTTCTTGCCCACGACCTTCAGCGCGTTGATGAGCGCGGCCAGCACGACGACCGCCGTGCCGTGCTGGTCGTCGTGGAAGACGGGAATGTCGAGGTCGCGCTGAAGGCGCTCTTCGATCTCGAAGCAGCGGGGCGCCGAGATGTCCTCGAGGTTGATGCCGCCGAAGACGGGCGCGATGGCCTTCACGATCATCACGATCTCGTCCACGTTCTTGGTGTTGAGGCAGAGCGGGAAGGCGTCCACGCCGGCGAAGTCCTTGAAGATGAGCGCCTTGCCCTCCATGACCGGCTGCGCCCCGTTGGGCCCGATGTCGCCGAGCCCCAGCACCGCCGATCCGTCCGAGACGACCGCGACCGTGTTCTGCTTGATGGTCAGCGTGTAGGCCTTCTCCGGGTCGTGGTGTATGGCCATGCACACGCGCGCAACGCCGGGCGTGTAGGCCATAGAGAGATCGTCGCGCGTCTTCACCGCCACCCGGCCGTTGACCTGGATCTTGCCGCCCAGGTGCATGAGGAAGGTGCGGTCGGAGACGTTGACGACGGTGACGCCCTCGATGCCGCGGATCCGGTCCGCGATCCGCTGGCCGTGGGCCTCGTCGCTGGCCTTGAAGCTGATGTCGCGGGTGATCTCGCGCCCCACGTCGACGATGTCGATGGCGCCGATGTCGCCGCCCTCGGCGCCGATGGCGGACGTCACCTTGCCGAGCATGCCGGGGGTGTTGACGATGCGAATCCTGACGATGAGGCTGTAGCTGGCTACCGGCGCATTGCTCATGAATGCCTCCGTGAGTGGTCTGTCGGCTGGACGCTGCGGGCGCGGCCCCAGAGCGAATGGAGCCTGAGAATAGACGACCGCGGAGGCCTCGGCAAGTGGGTGTGACGCACCGGGCCGGACCGTTGCCAGCCACCCGTCCGCGGCTGTACACTGCCGCTAGATGCCTTCCGCCCGTTTCGTCCCGTGCCTCGCGGCGCTTTTCCTGCTCGTCACCGCCTCCGCGGGGGTGACCCAGCCCGTCCAGATCGTCATCTCCCAACCGGCCGAGGCGACCACCATGGACCCGGGGCGGTCGACCCAGGTCCTGACGGTCAACTATTTCGTGAACGTGTACGACACGCTGACCCGCTGGGATGGGGCGCTCCAGCTCCAGCCGGGATTGGCCACGTCCTGGAAGATCGTCAACGATACGACCTGGGAGTTCACGCTCCGGCAGGGGGTCAAGTTCCACGACGGCTCGCCCTTCACCGCCGAAGACGTGCGGGCGACGCTCGAGCGCAACATGCAGCTTGGCAAGACCGTCGTCACGCCGGGCTTCACGACGATCGAGGCCGTCCAGGTCGTGAGCCCCTCCGTCATCCGCATCCTCACCAAGAAGCCGGATCCGCTCATCGCGGTGCGCATGGCGCAGATGGGCTCCCAGATCCTGCCGGCCCGCCTGACGACCGACGACGGCGTCAAGGAGCTTGCGCGGCGCCCGGTCGGCACCGGGGCCTACCGCTTCGTCGAGTGGGTCAAGGACGAGCGACTGGTGATGGAGGCGAACCGGGAATGGTGGGGGTGGGACGGCAAGGCCCCGGGCATCGATCGCATCGTCTGGAAGCCCATCCCCGACGAGTTCCCGCGCATCGTCGCGCTCGAGCGGGGCGACGTGGATATCATTACCAACGTGCCCCCGGACCGCATGAAGAGTATCGCGGAGGGGCGCGGCACGCGCCTGCTGACGGCGCCGTCGACGCGCTTCGTCGCGCTCTCGGTCAATTCCACCCAGCCGCCGCTCTCCGACAAGCGCGTGCGCCAAGCATTGAACTATGCGCTCGACGTGCCCGCGCTCATCAAGAACCTCTACGCGGGCATGGGCAAGCCGATGGGCGGCGGGCTGGCGGACACCGACTTCGGCTTCAACGTCTCGCTGAAGCCGCTGCCGTACGATCCCGCCAAGGCGCGGGCCCTCCTGGCCCAGGCGGGCTATCCCGGCGGGATCGACGTCACCGTGTATTTCGGCAATGGCACCATGGTCAACGACAAGGCGCTCATCGAGGCCATCGTGGACATGTGGAGCAAGGTCGGCATCCGCGGAAAGATCGAGATGATGGAGATGGGCGCGCGCCAGCGCATGAACAACGAGCGCGCGGTGCCGCCGTCGGGGCTCTTCCTCGGTAACCCGCAGTCGACGCTGCTCGACGCCGACGGCAGCCTCTGGCGCATCTTCCATCCGACGGGCTTCAACGGGAAATACTGGGTGGGCAGCCAGCCGGGGCAGCGCTTCCACGACCTCATGGAGCAGGCGCGCTACACGCTCGACCCGAAGAAGCGCAAGGCGCTGTACATGGAGGCGACCGCGATCTTTCACGACGAGAAGCCGTCGGTCGAGCTCTTCCAGGAGGTCGTCGTCTACGGCACGAGCCGCCGCGTCACGTTCAAGCCGCGAGCGGACTACAGGCTGGTCGTCTCCGAGATGTCCGTCTCCCGTTAATCGCTGCAGCGCCGCTCACCTCATGATGGAGAGGCCATGACCCATCGCGGGATGAAGTTCGGAATCTTTCTCGCCCCGTTCCACCGGATAGGCGAAAACCCCACGCTCGCCATCGATCGAGACATGGAGCTGATCGAGTGGCTCGACCACCTGGGCTACGACGAGGTCTGGATCGGCGAGCACCACTCGGCGGGATGGGAGCTGATCGCCTCGCCCGAAATCATGATCGCCGCGGCCGCCGAGCGCACGCGCCACATCATGCTGGGCTCTGGCGTCACCAGCCTGCCCTACCACCACCCCTTCCTCGTCGCGGAGCGCTTCGTCCAGCTCGACCACATGACGCGCGGACGCGCGATGCTGGGCTGCGGGCCGGGCGCGCTGGTCTCCGACGCGTACATGATGGGCATCGAGCCCATCACCCAGCGCCCGCGGATGGAGGAGGCGCTCGACGCCATCATGGCGCTCCTGCGCTGTGAGGAGCCCGTCAGCATGAAGACCGACTGGTTCGAGCTTCGCGAGGCGCGGCTTCACTTGGCGCCCTACACCGATCCGCATTTCCCGATCGCGGTGGCGAGCGTCATGACGCCCTCGGGCATGGTCAGCGCCGGCAAGTACGGCCTGGGCATCCTCTCGCTCGGCGCGGGGCTACCCGGCGGGCCCGAGGCGATCGCGGCCCACTGGAAGATCGCCGAGGAGACCGCGGCCGCACATTGCAAGACCATGGACCGCCGCCAGTGGCGCTTGGTCGTCAACGTCCACGTGGCCGAAGACGACGAGCTGGCGCTCCAGCAGGTGCATGCCCGGGAGCGCCACGAGACAGTGACCTACTTCGAGGAGACGCTGGGGCGGCCGCCCGGCCGGTCTGACGATCCCCTCCGCGACGGCGTCAAGGCCGGCACCACGCTCGTGGGCACGCCCGAGACCGTGATCAAGGGCATCGAAAGACTGGTGGGGTTCTCGAGCGGCGGCTTCGGCGGGCTCCTCTTCCGCGCCAATGAATGGGCGGACCGCGAGCAGACGCTGCGGAGCTACGAGCTCTTCGCGCGCTACGTCATGCCGCGCTTCCAGGGCTCGATCGACAGCGTCGCAGCCTCGAACGAGTGGGCGCGGTCCAACCGCAAGACGATCTTCAGCCCCAACGTCGAGGCCATCAAGAAGGCATTCGCGGACGCGGGCCGGCCGGTGCCCAAGGAGTTCCTGCAGCGCACGGCGGGTGGCAGGGATATCGGGCCCAACGTCCCCGGAGGCGCGTGACCGGCCTCCGCACGCGGATCTGGCTCGGCGGCGCGGTCATCGCCCTGCTCGCTGCCGGCGCCGCCCAAGCCGCGGGCAGCGAGGGCGGCCACGCCGATCCCTTCGCGCCCATCCTGCTCGAGCTGGCGATCGTCGTCCTCGCGGCCGCCGTGGGACGGCGGGCCGCCGGGCTCGTCGGGCAGCCGGCCGTGCTCGGCGAGCTCCTGATCGGCGTCGTGATCGGCAACGTCGGCTACTGGCTCGGCTCTCCGTTGTTCGTCCTGCTCATGCATATGGACGAGGCGACCAAGCTCCTCGCGGCGTCCTGGAACTCCCACCTCACGGTCGCCGACACCGCCGCCAAGCTGTTCCCGGCCGCGGAGCTCGGCCCCGGCTCGGTCGGCGAGCGCCTCGTACGGGCGCTCGACGGCGCTCAGGCGACCCGATGGGTCATGATGACCCTCGTCATCTGGTTCCTGTCCAACCTGGGCGTGACGCTGCTCCTCTTCATGGTCGGCATGGAGTCGAGCGTCGACGAGCTGGTCGGGGTGGGCCCGCGCGCGCTCGTCGTGGCCGTCGTGGGCATCGTCGCGCCCTTCGCCGCCGGCTTCCTCACGACCTCGCTCCTGCTTCCGGCCGCTTCCACGGCCGCGCACCTCTTCGTCGGCGCCACGCTGTCGGCGACGAGCGTCGGCATCACGGCGCGCGTCTTCCAGGATCTCCGCCGCCTGCAGTCTCCCGAGGCCAGGCTCATCCTGAGCGCGGCCGTCATCGACGACGTGCTCGGCCTGATCGTGCTGGCCGTGGTCGCGGGCGTCGTGGCCACGGGAGGCGTCCAGCTGGGCGAGGTCGCGCGGATCGCGGTGCTGTCGACGGTCTTCATGGCCGCGGTGATCTTCCTGGGCGACCGCATCGCGCGCCGGCTCGCCAGCGCCTTCGGCCGCCTCGAGCCCACGCAGACACGGCTCCTCTTCGCGTTGACGCTGGCATTCCTCATGGGCTGGCTCGCCAACAGCATCGGGTTGGCCGCCATCGTCGGCGCTTTCGCGGCCGGCCTCATCGTGAGCGACACGCACTTTCCGGCGCGGAGCGGCGTGGGGCACGGACCTCTGGCGACGGCGCATTCCCCGGAGGCGGCGCATTCGCCGCAGACTCTCCATTCCCCGCAGACTCTCTACTCTGTCGTCGCACCGCTCGAGCAGATCTTCGCGCCCGTGTTCTTTCTGCTGATGGGCATGCAGGTCAACCTCTCGACCTTCGCCCGCCCCGGCACGCTCGCGATGTCCGCGGCGCTGACGGTGGCTGCGGTGGTCGGCAAGGTGCTCTGCGGGCTCGTGGCGGGCAAGACCGACAGGTTGTCGGTCGGCCTGGGGATGGTGCCGCGAGGTGAGGTCGGCCTGATCTTCGCGAGCGTCGGCAAGGGGCTCGGCGTGATCGACGACGCTCTTTTCTCGGCCGTCGTCATCATGGTCATGGTCACCACGATGATGACGCCGATCGCCCTCAAGTGGTCGCTAGGCCGTCACGCTCGCGCGAGTGTTCCGGGTTAGCGGACGGCAGTCGCCGCGCGCCTGGCGGGTGTTATTTCGCTTCCGTGGCGAGCCCGGCCGGACAGCTGACGCCCGTGCCTCCGATGCCGCAGTAGCCCCAGGGATTCTTCGCGAGGTACTGCTGGTGGTAGTCCTCGGCGTAGTAGAACTCGGGCGCCTCGCGGATCTCGGTGGTGATCGCCGAGTGTCCGGCCTTCTTGAGCTCACGCTGATAGGCGTCCTGTGAGGCAAGCGCGGCTTTCAGGTGCGCCTCGCCGTAGGTATAGATGGCGGAGCGGTACTGGGTGCCCGTGTCATTGCCCTGGCGCATGCCCTGGGTCGGATCGTGACCTTCCCAGAAGAGGCGCAGCAGCGACTCGAAGGTGATCGCCGCAGGATCGAAAACCACGCGCACCGCCTCGGTGTGTCCCGTCAGGCCGCTGCACACTTCCTCGTAGGTCGGGTTGGGCGTGAAGCCGCCCGCGTAGCCGACCGAGGTCGAGTACACGCCTCCTGCCTGCCAGAAGATGCGCTCCGCGCCCCAGAAGCAGCCCATGCCGAACAGCGCCAGCTCCATCCCGGCTGGGAAGGGCGGCTCGAGTCGCGCGCCGCTCACGAAATGCGCGGCCGGCACCGGCATGGCAGCGGAGCGGCCGGGAAGGGCATCGTCCTTCGTGATCATGGAGAGCTTGCGAAGACCGAACATGGGCGGCTTCCTCCTAGAGAATGACCTTCTTGTCGCGCAGCTCGCGGATCGTGGCCGGCGCCAGACCGCACTCGGCCAGGATCTGGTCGGTGTGCTCGCCGCGAAGCGGGGCGGCGTGCCTCACGCCCGGCGCCATGCGCGAGAACCTGAGCGGCGTGCCGACCACGGGGATCTCCCCGAGCTTGGGGTGCATGACCTTTTGCACGATGCCGCGCTCGATCGTCTGCGGGTCGGCCATCACCTGGTCCACCGTGTTGACGGGTGTCGCCGGGACGTCGGCCCCGGCCAGGAGCGTCAGGAGCGCTTCACGCTCGCGCCCGCCGATCTCGCGCTCGAGCAATTGCTCCAGCTCCGCGCGGTGCGCAACGCGCGCCTGGTTGGTCGCGAAGCGTGGGTTGCCTGCCAGGCCGTCCAGGCCGAGCGCGCGCGCCAGCTTCTGCCAGAAGCGGTCGTTGGCCGCGGCGATGAAGATCCACTGCCCGTCCTTGCACTTGAAGTTGCGGTACGGCGACAGCGATGGATGGCTGGAGCCCAGCGCCTTCGGGACCGCGCCTGTCAGAAGATAGCCCTCGGCGTGGAAGGCCAGCAGGCTCACCGCCGTCTCGAGGAGCGAGCCGTCGACGCGCTGGCCCAACCCGGTCTTTTCCCGCTGGATCACCGCCGCGCAGACGCCCAGTGCGCAGAGCATGCCGGTCGAGAGGTCGAGGAAGGACACGCCCGCGCGCACCGGCTGGCCGCCGGGCTCGCCGGTGATCGACATGATGCCCGAGAAGGCCTGCATGAGCGCCTCGTAGCCGGGCGCGTCCTTGCGCGGGCCGGTGCGGCCGAAGGCGGAGACCGAGCAGTAGATCAGGCGCGGGTTGATCGCCGCCAGAGCCTCGTACCCGAGGCCGAAGCTTTCCATGGTGCCCGTGCGGAAGTTCTCGATGAGGACGTCGGACGACTTGACCAGCGTCTTGACCACGTCTATCGCCTCTGGGGCCTTGAGATCGAGCGTCATGCCGCGCTTGTTGCGATTGAAGAGCAGGTAGGCCGCGGCCTCGCCATCCTTGTGAGGGGTCCAGGTGCGGGACTCGTCGCCCGCGCCCGTGTCCTCGACCTTGATGACGTCGGCCCCGAAGTCGGCGAGGAGGGCCCCGCACCAGGGACCGGCGATGACGCGGGAGAGATCCACAACGCGAGTGCCGTCGAGCGCGAGCGGGAAGGTGGCCATGCCCGTTACTATACCTCGCCCCGTGCTACACTCCACCGGCAGTTGTCTATCTGGCCGTCCTAAGGAGGAAAGCGATGACGCGTGGGAGGATAGCGGTGAAGCGTGCGTGGATCGGAATCCTGGTAGCGGCGCTCTTGTGCGTCGCGGGGTCGACGGGTGCCCAGGACAACCCCTCGGGCACCGTCACGATTGAGAGCAAGTCGGTCGCGCTCGGCGTGGGCGTGAGCTGGGGCGACGGCGCGCTCCAGTATGACGGCAAGTCGTACAAGTTTTCGCTCAAGGGCCTGAGCGTCCTGGACATCGGGGTCTCGAAGGTGAGCGCGCGGGGCAAGGTCTTCAACCTGAAGAAGGTCGAGGATTTCACGGGCACTTACGCCGCCGCCCAGGCGGGAGCCGCCGTCGGGGGAGGCATGAGCGCCATGACGCTCAGGAACCAGAATGGCGTCGTGCTGGAGCTGACGAGCACGCAGACGGGCGTCAAGCTCACGCTCGCGGGGGAAGGCATCGAGATCAAGCTGAACTAGCGGCCCATGTCCACGGCGGAGGACGGCCGGTTCTACGCGAGAGTGTTCGGGCTGGCCGCGGCGGCCCTCTTGGCGCTGCTCCTCCTGAACATCTTCAAGCCCTTCTTCGAGTCCATCCTGTGGGCGGGGCTCCTCGCGTTCCTCCTCGCGCCCGTCGATGCTTTCCTCGCGCGCAAGCTCGGAGGCCGGCCGGCGCTCTCGGCCCTCTTGCTCACCGTCGCCGGCGCGCTCTTCGTTCTGATCCCCGCGGTGATGACGGCGGTGGTCTTCGCCGGTCAGGCCACGGTGCTCGTCGGTAGGCTGCAGGAGCTGGCCGACCGCTACCGAATCACCCACGCAACCGATGTCTTCCAGGTGCCCGCCTTCGACCAGCTCTTCACGTGGATCGGCAAGTTCGTGCCCGTGCCGCCCGAGCAGATCCAGGCGTGGGCGCTCGACGGCGGCAAGGCGCTGCTCGCCCTTCTCGTCGCGTCGAGCGGCGCCTTCTTCGCCGGTGTGCTGGGCGTCGTCGTCGAGGTGGGCCTGACGCTCTTCCTGCTGTTCTTCTTCCTGCGCGACGGCCGGGAGATGGTCACCCGAGCCCTCGTCCTCGTTCCGATGACCGCCGAGCGCAAAGCCGACCTGGTCGATCACCTCGCCGCCGTGATCCGCGCGGTCGCCCTGGGCACGCTCTTCACGGCGGTGGTGCAGGGCACGCTGGTGGGGATGAGCTTTGCGTTCACGGGCCTGCCGTCGCCCGTCGTCTTCGGCGTCCTGGCCATGCTGGCGGCGCTCGTGCCGCTGGTCGGCTCGTCTCTCGTCTGGGTCCCGGCCGCATTCGTGCTCATCGCGCACAATCGCGTGGGGGCGGCGGTCTTCCTCGCCTTTTGGGGACTCGTGGTCGTCTCGGTGGTCGACAACATCGTGAGGCCCCTCGTCGTCTCCGGCCGCGCCCAAATCTCGACGCTGCCCGTCCTCCTCGGCCTGGTCGGCGGCCTCGCCACGTTCGGCGCCATCGGTTTCATCCTGGGTCCGGTGGTGATCGCTCTCGCCCTCGCCCTTTTCCGCTTCGCCGAAGAGGAGCACGCAGCCTGAGCCCGGCCGCCGCGCAGTCACGGCCGCGCGGGCGGCGCCTCCTGGCCGGCGCGGCGGCGCTGATCGTTCTGGCGGCGGCGGCCGCCCTCGGCTGGAAACTCCTCGCGGGCCCGCGCTCCTACGAGCCCTCGAAAGCCCAGCCGATCGCGTACGTCGGCGACCGCTCGTGCGCCGAGTGCCACGTGAAGGAATCGCGCGAGTGGCTGGGCTCGCGGAGGGCGCCGACGGCAAGCCCGCCGACTTCGAGATCAAGTACACCTTCGGCGTGGCGCCGCTGCAGCAGTACCTCGTCGAGTTTCCGGGCGGGCGGTTGCAGAGCCTGACGATCGCCTGGGATACCGGCAAGAAGCGATGGTTCTCGCTCTACCCGGGCGACAAGTTCTCGCCCGACGATCCGCTGCACTGGACCGGGCGCTACCAGAACTGGAACCTGATGTGCGCCGAGTGCCACACGACTAATCTGAGAAAGGGCTACAACGAGAAGGCCGACACCTACGACACGACCTGGAGCGAGCTCCACGTCGGCTGCCAGTCCTGTCACGGCCCCGGCGGCGATCACGTCGCGTGGGCGCGCAAGGGTGGCCGGGGCGCTGCGACCGGGCTCCTGGTCGGCTTCAAGCCCGCCGACCCCCGCTACGAGGTGGACACCTGCGCGACGTGCCACTCGCGCAGGAGCCGCATCGCCGACGGAGATCATCCGGGCCGCCCGCTCTACGACACGCTGAGACCCGAGACGCTGCGGGGCGGGCTCTACCACGCGGACGGCCAGCAGCAGGACGAGGTCTACGAGTACGGCTCGTTCAGGGAGAGCAAGATGTACCAGCGGGGCGTCCGCTGCACCGACTGCCACAACCCGCACAGCGGCAAGACCAAGGCCGAGGGTAACGCCCTCTGCACGCAATGCCATCGGCCCGAAGGCAATCCCCGCTTCCCGACGCTCGCGGCCGGCACCTACGACGCGCCATCGCATCACTTCCACAAGGCGGACTCGCCCGGCGCCCGATGCGTCAACTGCCACATGCCCACCAAGAACTACATGATCGTCGATCCGCGGCGCGACCACGTGCTGCGCCCGCCGCGTCCCGATCTCTCGGTCAAGATCGGGACCCCCAACGCCTGCACCGGCTGCCACCGCGACCGGACGAACGAGTGGGCAGCCGCGG
>WNFP01006587.1_pt1 | contig 10430 bp, 9 predicted proteins | sample 5400201 | NCBI WGS metagenome assembly WNFP01 (sample SAMN13153355, study PRJNA577476) | soil metagenome | isolation source: 115 cm saprolite under Madrone tree | place: USA:California | collected 2016-06-14
CGCGCGCAGGAAATGATTGAAAGCGACTTCATAAAGGGTCGCCGCCGAGGCGTAAGTCGAAATGTGGCCTCCGAGACCGCTGTGCGCGCGATTCGCGTTAACCACCATCGCCATCGCATTCCAGCGAGCGTAACTTTTGAGGCGTCGCTCCATTTCCCAGTCACCGTCGAATGGCGCCTGTTTCTGTTCCGGAATCGTATTGACGTACGGAGTTGAAACCAGCCGAGGCGCTTCGACGCCGTGCTCGCGTAAACGTTCTGCCAGTTTGTCAAAAAATCGGCCCGCTTTTTGGGGGCCCTGGTTTCTCAGCGCAAATTCCAGCACTGACTCCAGCGACTCAAGCCACTTTCCCTCATCGTCCGGGCTCGGCAGCACGCGCAATTCGGGCGCGGCACTTCTCGATTCTTTCTTCGTCAATTTCACTTTGTCGTTCAAAATTTTCTGGTTAAACTCTGGTTATCGGCACCCTTCTCGCAGCGCTCGACCGAAAAATCGGGCCGCATTAGACAGAATGGCCAACGAAATGCCAGTTAATTATAGCATCGATTCGCCGACTTGCGATGTTGTTGCCGTCGGTCAGTCTCAGCAGTTTCAGGTGTTTCAGTTGCTCTTCCGCCCGTGACCGACAGTTTAATCGCACCCCCAAATGACCTACTGCGATCTCACGCTGCCAACCCCCGAGGAAAACCTCGCCTGCGACGAGGCATTGTTGGATCTGTGTGAAGGGGGCCTTGCCGTCGAGGCGCTGCGGATTTGGGAACCCTTGCAATATTTTGTTGTCGTTGGTTACGCCAATAAGGTTGCGCATGAGGTCCACGACGCGTTCTGCGACTTCAGCGGGATTCCAATACTCCGCCGTTGCACTGGTGGCGGCGCGGTTTTGCAAGGGCCAGGAGTTCTGAACTATTCGCTCATTCTGCGCGCTGAAGGGAGCCTCCACAACATTCCCTCCACGAATAATTTCATTCTCAAACGTCACCAAGCCGCCCTGGCCGCGATTTTAAAGGCCCCCGTCGAAATACAAGGCCAAACCGACCTGGCGATCGGTGGCCTCAAATTCTCCGGCAACTCTCAACGCCGCAAAAAGCATTGCTTGTTGTTTCACGGTTCAATCCTGCTCCACCTCGACATTGAGCTGGTCGAAAAAGCATTGCCGTTCCCGTCGAGGCAACCTAACTACCGCCTCGGCCGCTCCCATTCCGATTTCCTGATGAATCTCAAAGTTCCATCCGAACTGATTAAGAACAGCTTCCGTAAGACCTGGAATGCCACTCAGCCACTGCCGCAGTTTCCCACTGACCAAATCGCCATTCTCGCGCGCGACAAATACAGCCAACCTGAATGGAATTTGAAGTTTTAATCGTCTCATCACTACAAATCTCACCTTTATTGCTGCAGGGATTCTCCGCCCCGCCATAAATGGGGCTAATTTTTCTCCTCATAGGCGTTTTTCCCTCTTTTTTTCTGCACGTAAGATGTGCTAAATTTATTCGAGCATGCGAAACCTCGCCAAACTGTTGGGCCAGACATTTTTGGGTCTGCGCTTCCGCCTGCTCTTATTAATTGTCCTTACCTGTACTCCGCTGATTGTTTTGACCCTGCACCGGGCCGGCGAAGATCGGCGACGAGCTATATTGTCGTGGCGACAACGGGCAGCCCGAATGATGCAATCCGCCAGTCGCGAAGAAGAAAAACTCATGGGCGAAACCCGCCAACTGCTCATCGCTATGACCGAGTCCGGTTCGGTGCGCTCGAGCAACAAGCGCAGCAGCAAGAAACTCGTCGATGAGCTCTATGCTGCCTATCCCCGTTATGCGAATCTCGGAGTGATCAGCACCAATGGCGAAATCCTTGCCAGCGCTGTTCCGGTCATTTCGAAATCTGCCACCCGGGACCGGGAATTTTTTCAACGTGTCATTGATACCGCCGGTTTTGTCATCGGTGATTTTCCTGCTCAACCTTTCAGCGCGCGGCCCTCGGTCAACTTTGGCTATCCTGTCTTTGACCGTTCGGGCCAGGCCACCTCCGCGGTTTTCGCGGCGCTGGATTTGAGCTGGTTCAATCGTTTCGGTTCCGAATTGCCCGCCGATTTGCCGAAGGGAGCAACCTGGACGGAAATCAGCCGCGACGGCACCATCCTCGCTCGTTATCCAGTCCCGAAAGATTGGATTGGCCGCCAATTTCCTGACCCGAATGTGCTCAAGACAATTGTCACCAGCCGCGAAGGCGCGATGGAGGAAGTGGATGCATCGGGAGTGCCGACATTCTACACTTACGCGCCGATGCAGAACCAACTGGTTACCCAGGAAACCTTCGCAATTCTGGAGACGCCGAAAGAAATTCTTTTCGCCAGCGCCGATCGCGCACTCGCGCGGAACCTCACGTGGCTCGCCGCCGCAGCCGCCCTCGCCATTACTCTCGGATGGGTTGGCAGCAATTTCCTGATTGTCCGTCCCGTTAAAGCACTGGTTCATTCCAGCACGCGTCTTGCAATGGGCGATCTTACTACGCGAACGGGCCTTCGCCACGGACGCGACGAATTGGGCCGCTTGACACTCGCATTTGATTTGATGGCTCAGGCCCTCGAACAACGCGAATTGGAACGCAATCGTGCCAGCCACAAACTTCAGGCCCTCTCCCATCGCCTCGTGGAAGTTCAGGAAACCGAGCGCCGAAGCATCGCCCGCGAGTTGCACGATGAAATCGGCCAAAGCCTCACTGTAGCCGAACTTAACCTCCACGCCGCGCTCGAAAATTCCAGCCAGGCCGCACTCACTCGCCGGCTCGAAGAAAGCATCCAGGCCGTCGGCAAGGTACTGGAACAGGTACATGACCTTTCTCTCAACTTGCGGCCCTCGATGCTCGACGACCTCGGCCTCGAATCGGCTTTGCGCTGGTACACAAACCGCCAAGCTTCCCTCACCGGCCTGCACTCGCGTTTTCGCGCCGATCCGCTGGAGCACCGCATCGATCCCATCATCGAGACAGAATGCTTCCGTGTCGCCCAGGAAGCTCTCACCAATGTGGTCCGCCATTCTCGCGCGCGTGAAGTCGCTGTTGAACTGAGAAGAAGAGATGGCCATCTTCATTTGTCCGTCAAAGACGACGGCGTCGGATTTGATGTGAATAAACTCCGCGAAAAAGCTGTTCGCGGCGCGAGTCTCGGTCTGTTGAGCATGGAAGAGCGCGCAGCCCTCGCCGGCGGCGGACTTGAATATCTTTCCTCCCCGGGTCATGGCACCGAAGTTCACGCCTGGTTCCCGATCAAATGGCGAGTTGAAGACAGTTGATTAAATATGGATACTGACAAACGCATCCGAGTGCTGCTGGCTGACAATCACCCGATTGTTCGCGCTGGAATTCGTGCTCAATTGGAAAAGATTCCCGAGGTCGAAGTTGTCGGCGAGGCGAACGATGGTCGCGACGCCGTTGAGATGGTTGACAATCTCCAACCGAACGTCGTTTTCATGGATATCACCATGCCCAATCTCAATGGCCTGGAAGCCACCAAACGCATCACTCAAAAACATCAAAATATTCGTGTCATCATTCTCTCGCGGCACGAGAATGAAGAATATTATTGGGGCGCTCTGAGATCCGGAGCATCGGGTTATCTGCTGAAAAAAGCCGGCACGGCGGAACTCGAGACTGCCCTACTGCGCGTCGCCGAGGGCGAGATCTATCTAAGCCGTGAGATTGCCATCCGATTGCGCAAAAAATTTCCGCTCGAACAAATTGCTCAGACAAAAAGTCCGCTCGAACAATTAACCGCGCGCCAACGCGAAATTCTGCAACTCATCGCAGAAGGCCAGAACACAAAATCGATTGGTTCGCTTCTGAATGTCAGCCCCAAGACCGTCGAATACCATCGCGCCCAGTTGATGGAGCGCCTGAACATCTATGACATTCCTGGCCTCGTTCGCTTCGCCCTAAGGTCCGGTCTGGTCGCTCAAGAGATTTGATCGGACCATGGCTGTGTGTGGAAGACGAGCCGCAGCAGCCCGCAATTTCGGCGATCGTTATCCTCGCTGTGCCGTCGCCAACTCCCGCTCGGTCTTCAATCTCAATTGCCCGCACGCAGCATCAATGTCATGCCCCTTCTCACGGCGGAGCGTCGCGGTGACATGCTGGCGTTCGAGCGCCTTGAGGAATTCTTCCTGAACATCTTCACTGGGTCGCTCCCATGGCAATCCCTCAACTTTGTTGTACGGAATCAGATTCACCTTCGCATTGAGTTTTCGTGCCAGGTTCGCCAGCGGCTTTATTTGCTCCAATCCATCATTCACTGCAGCAATGAGGATATACTCGAATGTGATCATTCGCCCTTTCTTCTGCTGATAGTATTCGCAAGCCGCGGTCAGTTGGCTCAGCGGAAACCTGCGATTGATCGGCATGATTTTTTCACGGGTTTCATCCGTCGCGCCATGCAACGAAATGGCCAATCGAAATTGCAACGGTTCATCGGCCAGCATTCGAATTTGCGGCGCAAGTCCGCTCGTCGAAATCGTGATTTTTCGCGCTCCAATTCCCCCGCCCCACGACGCATTAAGTATCTGCAGCGCTTTGAGCAAATTATCGTAATTCGCCAGCGGCTCGCCCATTCCCATAATCACGAGATTGCTAACCAGGCGTGTTCCGCTTTCACCCGACCCTCCAGGCTCGTCGCTCGACACCCTTTCTACGGCAAGCACCTGCTCGACTATTTCCGCAACACCGAGATTCCTTTTCCATCCTTCCAGCCCACTCGCGCAAAACTTGCATCCATATGCGCACCCAACCTGCGTCGAAACGCACAATGTGTGCCGATCGCTTGCGTCACCGTAAAGCGCCGGATTCGCTGGAATGAGCACGCTTTCGATTAACGAATGATCGGCCAGCCGCCAGAGAAACTTTTGCGTCGTGTCTCGCGAACCTTGTTTGCGAACTAATTCGAGGGCCTGAAGCGTGTATTGGTTCCTCAGCCGGTCCCACAAGGCCTTCGGCAGATTCGTCATCGCGTCCCAACTAGTAACCTGATGAACGTAGAGCCATTCCAATAATTGCGCGACGCGATAGGCGGGCTCGCCCCATGTTTGAAATTGGGCCGTTATCTCATCGGCCGTCTGTGATTTGATGTCCAAAGGCACCGGAAAAACTTACCGTATTCCAGTGCAGAAGCCACCTCCAGATTGACCAGTCGTCCAACCTCTTTGAAAAGCCGTTTTAACGCTTTAACGTTCAGCTATTTCGTCAAATAATACTTCTCCGTGTATTCCCGCACCATCCGCGCCGTCGTGAAGTGCGGCACCAACGTCACCATCGCCCGCCGTATCCGTTGTATCCATTTGCGCGGAATAGCTTGCGCATCCCGTTCGAAGAATAGTGGTATTACCTCCTGCGTCAGCACCTTGAAGAGATTCGCGCTATCGACGCGGTCCTGTTGCTCCACGGATTCCGCATGCGCATCTTCACCAATCGCAAAACCATTCGTCCCATCGTAACCCTCGCGCCACCAGCCATCGAGAATGCTCATGTTGAGACAACCATGGCACCCAGCCTTCATTCCACTCGTGCCGGAAGCTTCCAGGGGCCGTCGCGGCGTGTTCAACCACACATCGCATCCCGACACCATCTGCCGCGCCACATGCACATCATAATTCTCTATAAACACCAAATGTCCCTGCAAATCGCTGTACTTGCTCAGGTGAATAATGTGCTGAATGTACCGTTTCCCGTCATCGTCGCGCGGATGTGCCTTGCCCGCGAAAATGAATTGCACCGGCCGGTTTTTGTCGCGCGTCAGCTTTACGATATTTTCGAACTGTTGAAAAATTAGCGGCGCACGTTTGTAAGTCGCGAACCGGCGCGCAAATCCAATCGTCAGCGCGTCCGGATTCAACAATTGATCGAACGCAATAAAATCTCCATGCGTCAGGCGTTGCCGTTGAATGAGCAATCGTCTCCGCGCAAACTCAATCAACTCCCGCCGCAATAGGTATCGCAACGCCCAGATCTCTTCGTCCGAAATGAAATTCGGATCCCCCATCTTGTGCCAGAATTCAGGCGACGTGACCACCGATTCCCAATCCATCGGCGGCAATCGCAAATTCGGCGCTCCCGGCGCGCAATGATCCGCAGTAAGTTTTCGCCGCCAGAAACGGCGGACGGTTCCTTTCATCCAGCCCAACAAATGGATGCCGTTGGTAATATGCCCGATCGGCACCTGCTCCACCGTCTTGCCCGGATAAAGACACTGCCACATATGCCGGCTTACGCGCCCGTGCAGTTCGCTCACCCCGTTGGCCGCGCGCGAAAGCTTTAGCGCCAGCACCGTCATGCAAAACGGTTCCTGCTGATTCTGGGGATTCACCCGCCCCAATTTCATCACCTCGGCAAACGGCGCTTGAATCTGCGTCTTGAACCGATGCATCGCATAATCCATCAAATCGGGGCTGAACCGATCGTGTCCGGCTTCCACGGGCGTGTGCGTCGTGAAAATGCACTCGGTCCTGGTTTCATTCATTGCATCCTGGAAATTTTTCCCCGCGAGCATCTTCTCGCGAATCAACTCCAGCGTCAGAAACGCCGCATGTCCTTCATTCATGTGAAACACAGATGGCTTGACTCCCAATGCTCGAAGCAAGCGCACTCCACCAATACCGAGCAAGATTTCCTGCATGATTCGCGTCGTGCTATCGCCGCCATAAACGCGCAGAGTCAAATCGCGAAAGTGCTGCTCATTTTCGGGCCGATTTGTATCCAGCAAATACACCGGCGCGCGGCCAACATTGACTCGCCAGGCCTGGAATGCCACCTGGTTCATCCCGATGTCCACGCGGCAAACAATCGGCTCACCCTTTTCATTCACCACCGCTTCAATCGGCAAATTCTTTGGATTGAGCAGCGTGTAATATTCCGTCTGCCAATTGTTCGGGTCGATCGCCTGTTGGAAATATCCCTCCCGATAAAAAAGGCTGATACCCACAAATCCAATTGCCAGATCACTCGCCGATTTTGCGTGGTCCCCCGCTAAAATTCCCAAACCTCCGGCAGCAATCGGCAACGTCTCATGAAAACCGAACTCGGCAGAAAAATACGCAACCGGATTCTGCGACAACGCCGGCGCATGCTGCTGCGCCCACGTCAGCTTCTCGTTCATGTACGCATCGAATGCCTTCAGCGCTTCACGCACTCGCTCAGCAAAATCTGGATCCTGTAATCGCGCGCGCAATTCATACTCCGAAACCTCGTGTAGAATCGCGACCGCATTGTGATACAGATTCTGCCATCCGCGCGGCGAAAGTTCCGAAAATACTTCTTGCGCCTCCTGATCCCAGGTCCACCAAAGATTGCGGGCCAGCTTTTTCAAGCCCGTTATCAATTGCGTTATCTCTTCGCTGCTAAGCGGCTTTTTCGTCATAAACTGCCAAATTGAAATCCTCGTGCCCTGACGCTCGCGGTTTCGGTCGCGGCAACACCGTAGTGCTCGCGAATAAATTCGCAAACAAATTTCTCACCGCCTTGTGCGTGGATCAGTCGGACAGGTCAGATTCGTCAGACCCTTGCAACTCGCCTGCCCCGCGTTACACTTCCTCACCAATCGTGAAAAAGTACTGGCACGTCCTGAATATCGGCATTCAGAACAATCTCACGTACCGCTTCAATTTCCTCGCCCGAACCCTCTTTGGCCTGATCCCACTCGTCGCCGTCATTTATGTCTGGCGCACCATCTTTGAAGGCAAAGGCCCCGATGCCATCGTCGGCACTTACACCCTCTCCCAGATGATCTCCTATTATCTCCTCGTCACCATCGTTGATGCCCTCACCGCAGTAAACGAAGACGATTGGCAAATCGCAGCCGACATTAAAGACGGCAACATCAGCCAATTTCTCCTCAAGCCAATCGATTATCTCGTGTACCGCCTCTGCCTCTTCTTCTCCGGCCGCGTCACCTACATCGCCGTCACTGCTATTCCCCTCGCGCTTTTCATCCTGTGCCTGCGTAAATACTTTGTCCTGCCGCCAAACTGGACCGCGCTCGGCTGCTTCTTCATCTCCGTTATTATGACCGCGGCGCTCCAATTCTTTACCTCCTACGCCATGGCGATGCTCGCCTTCTGGGTCCTCGAAGTTTCGACTTTCATCTTCATTCTTTTCGCCTTCGAATACATCGCCAGCGGCCATCTCTTTCCACTCGACATCCTGCCGAAAGGCCTCCAACAAGTGCTTTTCTATACCCCCTTCCCTTACCAACTCTTTTTTCCTGTCAGCATTTACATGGGTAAATCCGCCGGCTCCGACCTCGTCCGCGGCCTCATCATCCAAGCCTTCTGGGTCGTCTTTTCCTACGCCATCGCCCGCTTCGCCTGGAACCGCGGCGTCAAAAAATACTCCGCTGTCGGCGGCTGATATGATGAACCCGAATTCACCAGAAGCTCCCAAATCCTCCGTTTCCGATCACGCATCACGCATCACGCATCACGCTACGCCCTCTTCATCAATAAACACTCCACACTCCACACTCGACACCCCACACTCGCCACTCACCCGCTATCTAGGCATCTACTCCGCCCTCTGGAAAAACTCCGTCACCCGCGAAATGATCTTCAAGAGCAACTTCCTGCTTTGGATCGTCGTTGAACTCCTCTGGTTCGGACTCCAACTCAGCTTCATTGGCGTCCTTTACCTCCACACCGACCATATCGGCTCGTGGACCAAATGGCAGGTCGTCATGCTCATCGGCGCAAGCTCCTTTATCCAGCAACTTTACCAGGCCTTCTTCCTCATCAATTGCACCAACCTTTCCGAGCTTGTCCGTACCGGTAAACTCGATTTCCTTTTGCTCCTGCCCGTAAACACCCGTTTTGTCGTCTCACTCCGCCAGGTCGACCTCGGCGCTTTTGTCAACGCGACCTTCGCGTTGGCGACCATGGCCTACGCCCTCCACATGGCTCACGTTACCGGCGAAATAAGCGCGCTGCCAAACCTCCTTCAAATCTTCGGCTTCTTCGTCTTATGCATCGTCGGTATCGTCATCCACTACTCCCTAATGTTCCTCCTCGCCAGCATCAGCTTTTGGACCGTTCGCGCCCAGGGTATCGTCTGGGGCTACTACAACCTCTTCAACATCGCCCGCATGCCCGACGAAGCCTTCCGCGGCGCATTCAAAGCCATCTTCACTTTCGCAATCCCGATGCTCCTTGTCTCCAACGTGCCCGCCCGCGTCCTCGTCAAGCCCGCCACTTCCCTCAAATGGTCGCTCCTCCTCCTCGGCATGAGTGTCCTCTGCTTCGCCGTCTCCGAATGGGGCTGGCGTGCCTCGCTGCGCCGATATACTTGTTCTGTCTGTGGTGAAATGCATAGCGTCGGCCATCCAGCTCCAGCCCGAAAACCAACCCGGCCTTGTTTTGTGATTGTTGCCTGGGAGCGGAAACGCCTCTCAGTACTTCTTGGTAAATTTTTTGTGACTCTCCTCAGGGGCTGGAGCGGCATCTTCAAGCGAGGGAGCCTTCTCGGATTCGGCGGATTTTCCGGAATCCGCGCTCCGCCCACCGACGGGAATGTCGGCACTGCCGGCTTTTGATCCAGATTGAGGGGAAGATTCAACGGCTTCGACAAATCCCATGCGGACGGCCATCAAGGTTTGCTTAAGGAGATTTTGTTCTTCTTTGGTCAGGTTGCCTTTGGTCTTGGCTTCGAGCATCTCCAAAAGGTCGATGAAAAGTCTTGCGGATTCGAGGTCGCGCACGGGCTTGCCGGTCTCGGGATGAGCAGCTTTCCCCATCAGCATCATGGCCATGTTCGATTGTTGCATAACGAGATGGGCGAATAGGGCCGACATCATCTCGTCGCGGGTTGGTTCGTGACCGGAAGAAGTTTTGGGCTCGTTCATGGCGCGTCACTTTTCCGCTTGGCGCGAATTTCGGCGAGGAGAAAGTGGATGAGCCGCCGCAATCGCGCTTCGACGTCCACGGTTTCCAGGATCGTTTGGCGCTCGACAGCGCCTGGAAGGACGGCGCAGGAGACCAGATCAGCGGCCTGCTCCGGATCGGTAATGGAATCCAGGTAACTGAGGATTTCTTTGGGTGAAAACGAAGGTGAGGTCGAGCTCTCTTTCGAGCCCTTCTCAGGTGACATGACGGGAAACGGGAAAGGCAAACCAAGCTCGATTCGCTCTTCGAGGAGCTCGCGGACTTTTGCGACGAGAGCATCGACTTTGACATTGTCGCACGGAGGGGTTTCTAGCGGCCGAATACGTTGAATGCGATAGGGTTTGTAGCGAACAGCTTCCTTTAGCTCGACCCGAGCCAAACCTTGCAGGATGAGATGGGAGGTGCCATCGCTGTGGCCGACCGAAACCCGAATCAGCCCGAGGCCAGCGATTGGTGCGGGCGTCTCGCGGGAATTGCCGGGCCGTTGCATGGCGACTGAGAACATGCGATTGGAATGGA
>WNFP01005239.1_pt1 | contig 10429 bp, 6 predicted proteins | sample 5400201 | NCBI WGS metagenome assembly WNFP01 (sample SAMN13153355, study PRJNA577476) | soil metagenome | isolation source: 115 cm saprolite under Madrone tree | place: USA:California | collected 2016-06-14
CGTTTCCACGCGCAGTCCCCGCACTTGCATCAATCCAACACGCAGCGCGCGTTTTCCATCTTCACCGTCCTCCGCCGTGTACTCCATCCGCGAATGATTCACCGACGGCAGCCGCACCGCGATGCCCCAGCGCTTTGCCTCCTCCACATACGCCGACACATGATAAAACCCTGCACCTGCGCTGCACATCGCCGCCAGAAATTCCGCCGCATAGTGCGTTTTCAAATACGCCATGCGATAAGAAATGTCCGCATACGTCGCGGCGTGCGCTTTGCAAAAACCGAACCCCGCGAATTTCTCCACCATCATCCAGGTTTCTTCGCGTTGTTGTTCGGTGAGTGCCATCATTCCCGCGGCTTGGAGGAATTTTCCGCGCAACCGGTCGCGGTCGCTGCGTCCGGAAAATTTTGCGGACGCCCGCCGCACCAGATCGGCTTCGGCCAGCGACATGCTCCCGAGCGTTTGTGAAATCTGCATAACCTGTTCCTGGAAAATGCAAACACCCAGCGAGTCTCCGAGAATCTTCTGGAGCGCCGGATGCGCATATTGGATTTCCTCCTCTCCCCGCAGCCGCTTCACAAACAATTCTTTCGATCCATACTCCGCCGCGCCTGGGCGGATTAGAGCCAATGCTTGCGCTACTTCTTCCAGTGTCCGCGCTTTCATCGTGCGCAAGAGGCCGCGCATGGCCGGCGACTCGATCTGAAATACTCCCATCGTTCGTCCGGCGGCAATCACATCGCACGTCGCAGGATCGTTTTCCGGTATGGCGTCAAAATCAATTTCGCGCGGCTTCGGGCATGGCGTCACTCCATCGGGTGCGACGTTCGATGCTTCAGAAGCGGGCGGGGCAAGCCCCGCCCCTACGGGTTGGAGGGCGCGATCGATGTTGTCGAGCGCGAGCGACATCGTCGTGAATCCGCGCTGGCCGAGCAGATCCATCTTGATCAGGCCGAGTGCCTCGATGTCGTTCATGTCGTATTGCGTGACGACAATGCCTTTTGTGGCGCGCTCCAATGGCGTCAGCCGCGTTAGTGGCTGAGCAGAAATCACCGTTCCGCAGGGATGAATTCCAAGATGCCGTGGCGCATCGTCGAGGCGTAATGCTACTTGCAGGATTGTTTTCCAGGGCTCGTCGTCGATTGGCAGGTCGCGGCATTCCGGCAGCGCACGAATGGCTTGCAAGATTTCGCGCACCGGACGATGTGGCAGCCGCTTCGTGAAGCGGTCCACTTCACCCGGTGGCACGCCAAACACTTTTGCCACTTCGCGCACGGCCAGCCGCGCGCGCATGGTGATAAAACTGGCGATCATTGCCACGCGGGGTCCTTGCCGGGCCCCCGCCACATGTTCTTCGCCCCAGTGTTCGTAGACGTAGTCGAGCAGCTCGTCGCGACGCGCGCCGCAGATATCAATGTCAATGTCCGGGCAGTCGCCGCGCTGCGCGTTCAAAAACCGTTCGAAGTAAAGACCCCAGCGCAGCGGACACACGCGTGAAATTCCCAGGCAATACGTCACCATCGAACTAGCCGCTGACCCGCGCGCCACCGCGGGAATCCCGCGCCGCCGCGCTTCTTCCACGATGTCCAATACAAGCAAGAAATAAGGCGACAGGCTCCACTTCCTGATAACTTCCAGTTCGCTAATCAGCCGCGAACGTACTTCCGGTGTAACTGAGGGATAGCGTTTGCGCGCGCCATCGAAACTTACTTTCTCTAAATAGGAATCCGGCGTCTCGCCTTCCGGAACGGTACACTCCGGAAAGATCAGCTTTCCCAGCTCGAGTTGCAAGTTGCAGCGGTCAGCGATTTCCAATGTTGCTTGTAGCAACTCTGGGTGATCGGGAAAAAGTTTTTGCATTTCTGTTGCAGGCTTGAACCATGCTTCACCAGTGGTAATTTCCGGCGGCGCCACCGTCGTCAACAGTCCGCCGGTGCGAATGGCGTTCACCACGCGGTGATGCAGATGCTCGTCTGGCCGCAAAAAATGAACGTTGTTCGTCGCCACCAGCGGCCCGCCGAGTTCGCGGCCGAGGCGTTCGGCTTCGCGCAATGCGCGCCCATCCCCCGGCGAGAGGTGCTGCACTTCGATATAAAGGCGGTCGCCGAAAACTTCTTTGAGTTGAGCGTAGCAAGCTGCGCCACTACAAGAGATCTCATCAAGCGATCTTGCCAGCAACGGACATAGCGCGATGACGCCGCGGCTGTGCTCTGCCAATTCCTGAATGGTCACTGGCCGACCATCGGTTTCAGCCGGATTCATGTTTTGTGACAATTTTGTTGTGCCTAAATGCCGCAGCGTCACGAGTTGGCACAAGTTGCTGTAGCCTTCCATGTCCGCGGCCAACAGCACCAGCTGCATGCTCGGGAAGTTCTGTGTTTTGTGGAAAGAAGTGGCGAGTGGCGAGTGACGAGTGGCGAGTTCCGGCAAGCGAGAAACGTCCAATGCTACGCCGACAATCGGTTTTATTTTCGCGTCCTGCGCTAACTTGTAAAACTGCACGGCCGCATACAAACCGTTCGTATCCGTCAGCGCCACGGCCGGCATTTTCTGCTCGACCGCTGCCGCGATAATTTCTTCCGGCGACGCTACCCCCCGTAGAAACGAATAGTGGCTATGACAGTGCAAATGTACGAACACGGTTGCCCCGGCTTGGAAAGGGAAGAAGGCACGCCCGCTTTTTGGCAGGCATGCTTGTTCATTCGCATCAGGTAGGGAAGGGGAAAAACTCAGCAAACTATCGCCACAAAATAAACTGGCGCGACAAACCAACTACCGCGACAAGCAGGGCGTGGAGAGGACCAGGCCGTTGGGTTTGGTGGCGTAATGTTCGCGGAGCTCGAGGCCTTTGCCGTAGAAGACGGAGTTCCAGCCGTAGCGGCCGCGGACGGAATCGAGGCCGCGGTTCAGGTACCAGCGGCGGTTGGCGTTGGTGTCAAAGAGTTCGTGCTGGCGTTTGTCGGTTTCGAGGTTGTGCACACTGACGCCGGCGAGGCGGACGGCCACGCGGCGAGTGAATAATTTGGCAAACAGGTCTTTTGCGGCGGCGAGCAGTTCGCGCTCGTCGTTGGTTGGTTTGCTGATGCGCACGGTCTGATGCGCCGAAAAATGATCGACGTAGCGGATACGCAAGCCGATGGTGCGCGCCTGCTTGCCGTATTCGCGCAGGGTTGAGCCGATACGCTCGCTGAGATACTCGATCAGGCCGCCGAGAAATTCCGTGTCAATGGTGCCGCCTTCGATCGTGGTCTCGCGGGAAACGGATTTTGGCGTGGAGGGCAGCAGCACTTCGCGGCCATCGAGGCCGCGGGCGCGCTCCCAGATTTGCAGGCCGGTGACTTCGCCGAAAGCGGCTTGCAGAGCGGGTTTGGGCACCTGGCGCAGTTGGCCGATGGTGGCAATGCCGCGCTCGGCCAGCGCTCCGGCGTGGACGTGACCGATGCCGTGGAGTTTTTCCACGGGGAGCGGTGTCAGGAAAGTTTCTTCTTCGTCGGGGGCGATCATGCGAAAGCCGCGCGGGCGCTCCAGCCGCGAAGCGATGGAGGCGACCACTTTGGTGCGCGCCGCGCCGACGGAAACGCTCAAGCCTGTGCGGGCGCTGATCTCCGCCTGCAAACGGCGCAGCGTGGTTTCGTAATCGGGGTAGAGGCGCTCGGTGCCGGCAAAGTCGAGGTAGAAGTCGTCCAGCGCGGCGGTTTCCACCGCGGGCGTGTAGGTTTCGAGGATGCGGCGCACGCGCTCGGCAAAATCGGCGTAGTGCTCGTACTGCCCGGGGACGACGATGGCTTGCGGGCAGACGCGCAGCGCTTCGCGGAAGCCCATCGCCGTTTTTACGCCGAGAAACTTCGCTTCGTAGCTCGCCGAAGCCACACAGCCGCGCCCCACCAGCACGGGCTTGCCGCGCAGCTTGGGATTCAGCACCTGCTCGACGGATGCGAAAAACGCGTCCACGTCCACGTGCACAATGTTGGGAATTCGAGCGCTCTTTGTACGGGCGCAGCAAGCTGCGCCACTACAAGAGAGAGTCTTCTCCTCACGGGTTCGGCAAAGTCCCAGCCAGGCCCAGGCGGACCAAGGACTTTTCTCCGCCGTCGTTTCGGCTTCGGGCGTTTCGGAAGAATCCGCGGGGCTGAAGCCTCGCGCTACAGTTTCTTGCTGCGCGCCCGTCTCTTGATGTGGGTCGGAAGATGCCGCGCGATCCTTTTCCTCGGCGGTTGCTTGAATTACATTGATGGCCTCGATGGCGGGGGTGGTGAATACGTTTTCGACACAGACGTCCATGACGGCTCCTGATAGGAAGCGGGACGCATATACTTTCCCGAGCGGTACAACCCGAAACGGAGCGCGCTTTCTGTGCGCGTTGGCATCCCGGTCGTTTCTACCGGGACGGCCCGGATGGGTCTTCGGGATCGAGGGATCGTCTTGCAAGTCGACCCCCCACCCCGCTTACGGCTCGGAACTTTCAACGGGCGGCGGCCGACTCGTGAGAGCCTTGTCGGCAATGGAGGCGGCGCGCCACCCGTTTCCCGTTTCCTCTACCACCCCGCACTATAGGCGAATAAAAAGCGAAAGTCAAGCTTGATCTCTCGCACTTATACCTTCTGCAAAAGACACCACTACTCTCGGAAAAAATAGGCGCGGTTATTGCCGTCGTATTTGCCGGAGCGCAGGCAACAACGCTTGAAATCGGCGACCGGAGCCACACGGACACAAGTCGTTGCGCCCGAGTTTTTCAACGAGCTTTTTCTCACCGTGAACCACTTGGGTCCCGCGCTTCACTTTGGTTTCGGAAGGATAGCCCTTCCGGCGCTTACTGCTGCGCTCGAAAGCAGTTTTGTTCGTTGAAGTGTTCGTTTCGCATGACAAGCCTCCTGTAGAAATTGAAAAATGGAATACAAATTGGTTCTGCACCCTCCCTAAACGGAAGGGTGCAGTCCTTCTCTCACTCATTCAGCTTCGGTTCGTCGGAAGCTGTGGAGGTAACCTTTGCAGCTTCGGATTCCATCTCCCGGAACTTTGCCGCACTGACAAAGCCGACACTGCGCCCCGGCTTTCTCGTGGTCAGGAACCAGGCGATCTCTTCCATCTCCGTTTTGCTGGCCAGGCGTTTGTCTTCGTACCAACTGCACTCACTCACCGGAAAACGGATCTCGCGCTCGATATAGAAGTGACGGCAGAAGACTTCTTCTTCCGTGGCGCGAAAGCCCTTAATGATGTGTGCACGACTGCACGTCCGGCACAGCGTGTCGGAGCTCTGCGGAGTTCCCCCTTTGACTTTGATGGTGACCATACTTTTCTCTTTTCTAAAGAAGCGCTTCAGCTCTTCGGGCTTTGCTCGTGGCGCGCAGGCACATCGTGAAGGCCACACCAGAAGCGGTGACTCGCGCGAATGTTGTAATTCGCACGACAATGCGGCACACACTTGGCCGCGCAACGCCCAGAATTATTTAAAATGTCGCCGGAAGAGAAGTGGCTAGCGGAAGAGAGCAGACGACGCCCATTCGCTGCCGCGACTAGGTCGCTCCGGCAACGCCGCAAAACGGCCATGAATCAACCGTTGCATGGGTCGTAGTCCTCCTTTAGGACAGCGCCACGATGCCATAGAAAGTGTGCAAGGAAAAATAGAAAAAATTAATCGCAATCAGGAAGAGTATAAGCGCGCAAAATGCCTTTTCGCTCCGGTCGCCCGGCTAGCTTCCGAGCTGCTTCAGAAGGCACTCTCACTCTCCGAGGAAGAACGTGCCGAACTGGCTGGCTCGTTCATCGAGAGCCTCGACGCCACGGTCGACGAAGCCGTCGAGGCTGCATGGAATCAAGAGATTGCCCGCCGCATCGAGGATCTGGACTCCGGCAAAGCGAAGACCATTCCCTGGAAAGAAGTTCGATCACGGATTTCCTCTAAACTCACGCATGGCAAGTAAGAAAGTTGAGTTCCACGAAGAGGCGGTTATGGAATCCGAAGCTGCCTTGGAGTGGTATCTGGGACGCAGCGTTTTGGCCGCGTCCAAATTTGATGAGGCTCTCAGCCGCGCCATGGACATGATTGTTGAAGCGCCTCACCGTTGGCCACGAGCAGTCACGGCACTCGAAGATTTCTTCTTCAGCGGTTTCCGTTTGCAATCGTCTATCGCGAGCTTCCGGCGATAATCCAGGTGGTGGCGATCGCGCACGCTCGCCGCAAACGCGGATATTGGAAGCAACGCCGCTGAGCTCGCGCGGAACGTCACTTTAGAACACGCGGCCGAGTTGGAAGAACCATTTGCGGTGGCCGGAGTCGCCGACGCTGCCGCCGATGAAGAAGGGGCCTACGGCGGTTTCCGCGAGAAATCCTGCAGCAACATCGTTGGGGAACTCGGTGCCCGTGGTCACGCCGTACATTTTTCCGATCTCGTAGGAGCCGACGGCGTAGACTTTTTTCCCGAGAAATGGAGGAAGGGTAAGCAAGTCATGCAAAAATCCGGCGCGAAATAAATAATATTGATTGCCCTGAAACTCGTTTTGGCCGTAGGCGCCGAGCCGACTCGGCCCGCCAAGGAAGAATTGAGGAACTCCCGTGCTGGTGTTGCCGAAGGTGGTGCCGCCTTCGCTCTCGACGAAAAGCGATGCGCGGCGCGCAATGGGCTGAAAAAATCCCAATTTCAGGTCCATGGACGGAAATGCACCGTTGGCACCCGGACTTTGGTCGAACCAGCGGAAATTCGTTTCCGCGCTGAAACCACGGCGGGGAATCACGGGATCGTCGGTGTGGTCGAGTAGATAGCGCAGGCGCGTCTGCCCCACGCGGCCAACTACGGCGGGAATCTCCGGTGAGCCGAGGCGGAGCTTGGTATTCAGCGAGCCAACTTCGTAGCCAACGCGCAATTCGCTGAAGCGCCCGAAGCTGTATCCGATGTCGCCGCCAATATTGATGCGATAGATGCGGTAGTCGGCCAGCGGATCGTTCTTTGCATAGATTTGAAACGTGGTGTCGCTGGCGTCGGCGTGCGGCGCAAAAACCCAGCGGCTCTCCGCGCGGAACGGCCGGAACAATTCCGTCTGGATGCCGTAGGTATTGCCGAGCAGCACATCGGTTCGCCATTCCGAGCGGAAGCCGGCCACGTCCATAAACGTCAAGCGAGTCCCGGTGGTGAAATCCACGTTGCCGCTCTGTGAGCCATCCATTTCAAACGCCGTCTGGAGCATGGGCGGCGCATAATTTTTCTCCACCACTTGAACGAGCAGCCCGGTTTGGCCATTTTTTTCGATGAGGCGGTAGCCGGCGGAATCGTAGCGGCCGACTCCGGTCAGCCGCGTCAGTACTTCGTCCAGTTTTGCGGGATCGATGGGTTTGCTCTGGAAGCGTTTCACGTAGCGAGTGACGTCCGTCGCCTCGTGCGCGTTTGTTCCTTGGACCTCGATGAATTGCGGCGTGGGAACATCGTTGCGCTTCCGTGCCTCGCGCACTTGCTGGTGCGCTTGCCAATCGGCATCGTCGAGAGCAAACGCTTCGAGCAGTCGCGCGCGCGCATTTGCGGCCTGGTAGCCGCGCTGCATGATTTGAGCGCTTTTGGCGTAGTCCACGGTGTTGTATTCCGAGAGCGGCACGGAAACGACCGCGTCCGCCTGTGCCAGGCTGCGCAGCTCGTTTTCTTCAAGCACTACACGCACGGAATTATTCAGCACGCCGAACACGGACTGGATGTCCTTGGCTTCGACGGGCGCCTTTTCCAGGTGCACGGCAATGACGATTTCCGCGCCCATTTGCCGCACGACATCGGTCGGCAGGTTGCTGAGAAGTCCGCCATCCACAAAGACAGCTTTGCCATCGTGAACGGGCGAAAATGCTCCCGGAATCGACATCGTCGCGCGCAGCGCCACCGCGAGCGATCCATCTTTGAAAACGTACGGCTTGCGGCTAACGAGGTCTGTGGCCACGCAGCGGAACGGAACAGGCAGGGCATCGAAAGAAGTCACCTCGTCGTACGGCAGCGTCACACGGTCAATCAGCAAGCCGATCTGGTGCCCAGCGTTCAATCCCGCGGGCAAGGTCAAGCCGCCGCGCAGGCCGAAAATGAGCGAGTTCGGATACGCCCGCTGATCCTCCTTCCTGCGGAACGCCAGGTCTTCATAGGGAGTGCGGTCGCTCAGAATTTTCCGCCAGTCCATGCCATCAATGAGAGTTTTCAATTCGTCGGGACTCATTCCCGTGGCGTAGAATCCGCCGACGAGGCCACCCATGCTGGTTCCGGCAACGTAATCGACTGGGATGTGGTGCTCCTCGAACCATTTCAGGACGCCAATGTGCGCGAGTCCCATGGCGCCGCCGCCTTCGAGCGCCACACCGATTTTGGGGTGCGGCCGCGGCGCGGGATTCTGCTGTGCTCGCAAGGACAGCGGCAGTAGAAGTAACAATAAAATGAAAACAATGCGGCGCATGCAGGCCTCCTCAGGGGTCGATCAAAATCGCTCGATTCGCAAATGTTTAATGAGTTTGGCGCAGCGTGGAGATTCCAGCAAGCGAGAAAGGAAGATTCAGGAACCCTTGTTTTCCTGGAGGATATTACCTCCATCGATGACCAGAACTTGCCCGGTAATGTAGGAAGCTTCCGGCGAAGCGAGGAAGCAAACCGCGGCGGCGACTTCGTCGGGCGTGCCGGCGCGGCCGAGCGGCGTACGCAGCGCTGCGATTTTTTCGGAATCGGTTGATGAGCCTGTGGAAATCCAGCCGGGAGCGACGCCGTTGATGGTAATCCCATCGCCGGCCGTTTCGATCGCTACGGCGCGCATCATGCCGTCCATCGCCGCCTTGGCCGCGCCGTACGCCGCTGAGCCGCGATTGCTGACCAGCGGCCCCGTCACTGAGGTGACATTTACGATTCGGCCGTACTTTTGCTGGGTCATGCCGGGCAGGACGGCGCGGGTCATGCGGAAAGCGGTGTGCAGTGTAATCGCAATCTGGTTTTGCCACTCTGCGAAGGAGGTCTCGCTCAGAGGCTTGCTATCGGTTGGCCGCCCCGTTTGCGACATGCCCGCGTTGTTCACCAGAATGTCGATGCGGCCTGCGCGAGAGAGGACAGCATCAACAAATCTTTGGACGTCGGTTTCGACCGTGAGATCGGCAATAAAGGAGAGCACGCCTTCGCCGCCGGCGTCGAGTTCGCGGGCGCGAGTGTGGATGCGATCAGTGGTTGATGTAATCACCACGCGCACGCCAGCAGCATGCAGCCGTCGTGCGACAGCGAAGCCGATGCCCTCGACGCTTCCCGCGCCGGTAATTACCGCTGTCTGTTTGTTCAAGGGTAGGGTCATGAGGATGCCCGCAAAGGAATCATACATGGTTGAAGGAAAATTCCCATTCAGCTGGAAAGGCGAGATTCCATCGAAGAGCCGGCTGCGACGGGCTATAATCTCCGTTGCGAAGTGCCCAAGGGGACGATGAAGAGCGCAATGAAAAAAGATAAAGAGCTCGGAATGGGCAGCGATATCACGCGCAGGGATTTTCTGAACGGCGTGGCCATGGGCGCTGGCGCGACGCTTCTCGGGGGGACAGTGAGAGCGAATACGCTGCTTGCCGCGGCCGTCCTCGATGAATTTGCTCCGGAAAAAGCGCCGGATTATTATCCGCCCGCGCGCATGGGCATGCGTGGAAATCATGACGGTACATTTGCCTTTGCGCATCGCTTGCGGGATGGCGAAGGCGCGGATTCGTTTGGAGAGCCGGTAAATACTGGCGAGAGCTACGACCTAGTCGTCGTGGGCGGAGGCATCAGTGGATTGGCCGCCGCGTATTTCTTCCGCAATGGCGCAGGGAAAAACGCGCGCATTCTCATTCTCGACAATCACGACGATTTCGGCGGACATGCCAAGCGCAACGAATTTCGCGCTGGCGGACGCATGGTGTTGAGTTACGGTGGAACGCAGTCCATCGAGAGCCCGGGAAAATATAGCGATGTTGCAAAAGCGCTGATTGCGGATATCGGCGTGAAAACAGAAAAGTTTTACAAAGCCTACGATGCGAAACTCTATTCGAAGATGGGCACGGCGGCGTTCTTCGATAAAGGAACGTTCGGAGAAGACCGCTTGGTTACGGGCATGAATGCCACGCCATGGCCGGAATTCCTTGCCAAAGCGCCACTCTCCGATGCGGTGCGAAAAGACATCGCCCGCGTCTACACTGAGAAAAAAGACTATTTGGCCGGAAAATCAGTGGAAGAGAAAATCATACGGCTCAACAAAATCAGTTACGCGGAATATTTGACGAAGCACTGCAAGCTGATACCGGACGCCCTGCCGTTTTTCCAGACGTTTACGCACGATCTCTTTTGCATTGGCATTGAATCGGTCCCGGCCATGGCCTGCTACGAAGCGGGAGACGACTACGGTTCGTTCACCTACCCTGGATTTCAGAGCCTGGGATTGCCGGAAGGCGGCAAGGAAGAACCCTACATTT
>WNFP01010759.1_pt1 | contig 10427 bp, 8 predicted proteins | sample 5400201 | NCBI WGS metagenome assembly WNFP01 (sample SAMN13153355, study PRJNA577476) | soil metagenome | isolation source: 115 cm saprolite under Madrone tree | place: USA:California | collected 2016-06-14
CAGCGAGGAGCCGCCGCTCTGCATGTTCGCCGCCAACCCGAGGCCCGACGGTCGCGTCAAGGATACCGTGATCAATATCGAGCGTACCGGTGAGTTCGTGGTGAACCTCACCGATGAACCGTTGGCGCGCGCGATGCATGATTCCAGCGGCGACTTTCCGCCCGATATCGGCGAGCCCGGCTACCTCGGGCTGAAGCTGGCACCCTCGACCAAAGTGGCAGTGCCGCGGCTTGCCGACACGCCGTGGGCAATGGAGTGCAAGACGTGGAAGACGATCGATGTGAACGGCAACCGGCAACTCATCATGGGTGAAGGCATCAATTTCTACATCCGCGACGAGCTATGGGATAATGAGGCCATGCGCGTGCACATGGACCGCTACCATCCGGTCGGCCGCATGTTCGCGGACCGTTACTGCCGCACCGACGACCGGGTCGAATTCCCGGCAGCCCAGGGCGCATAGCTGGACAAGACTGTAGCGATCAAGAAGCCGCCATCTTCTGCGGCCGCTCCGCCGCCGTCATGACAAAACCCTTGTAGTCCTTTGCCGCGACGTTATTGCAGATCTGGCGGTAGACGCCGACGCCGCCTATGTAGGGCATGAAGATCTGCGGCTTGCCCGGGATGTTGGCGCCCATGTACCAGGAATTGGCCTGCGGATAGAGCGTGGTATGCGCGACCTCGTTGACATGCGCGACCCAGCTCTCCTCCGCCTGCTTCTCCGCTTCCATCGCCTCAAAGCCGCGGTCGCGCATATGGGCGATGCAATCGGTGATCCAGTCGACGTGCTGCTCGATCGACACCATCATATTGCTCAGCACCGACGGGCTGCCCGGTCCGGTGATGATGAACAGGTTTGGAAAACCCGCGCTCATCACGCCGAGATAGGTTTTGGGCCCCTCAGCCCATTTCTGGTTCAGCGTCTGCCCGTTGCGGCCGCGGATGTCGATCTTGGCGACTGACCCGGTCATCGCATCAAAACCGGTCGCCAGCACCAATGCGTCGACCTCGTAATCCCTGGCCGCGGTGCGCACCGCGTTCGGCAATATCTCCTCGATCGGATTCGACCTGATATCGACCAGTGTCACGTTCGGACGATTGAAGGTGGCAAAATAATCGGTATCGACGCAAATCCGCTTCGTCCCGATCGGGTGATTGTTGGGCTGCAGCAGTTTTGCCGTTTGCGGGTCTTTGACGATCTCCGCGATCTTTTCGCGGACGAAATCGGAGGCGGTGTCGTTGGCCGCCTTGTTGAGCGCGAGATCATTGTAAACCGCCATGAAGGTGAGGCCGCCATAGGCCCAGCGCGATTCGTATCTCGTGCGGCGCTCATTGTCGCCGTCATCAAGCGCGCCGCGATCGGGCATCTCGGTATAGATGCCGTTGCGCGTTTCTTCACGCGCGAACCGCCTCACTTCCGGATATTTTGCGCGAAACGCCTCGCGCTCCTCCTGACTCAGCGGCGCATTGTGAGCGGGAATGGAAAAATTCGCGGTGCGCTGAAACACCGTGAGGTGGCTGGCCTGCTCGGCGATCACCGGCACCGATTGAATCCCCGAGGAGCCGGTGCCGATCACGGCAACGCGGAGGCCTGTGAATTCCACCGGTTCATGCGGCCAGTGGCCGGTATGATAGACCTTGCCCTTGAAGCCGGAGAGTCCCTTTATGTCGGGCATCCGCGCATTCGACAGGCAGCCGGTTGCGAGCACGACGTATTTTGCCGTCACGGTGTTGCCGTCGGATGTGGTGACCCGCCACGTATTGGCGGTTTCGTCGAAAGTCGCCTGATCGATGCGGGTGTTGAGCGCAATATCGGGCCGCAGCTTGAAGCGGTCGGCAACGTGGTTGGCGTATTTGAGGATTTCGGGCTGCGGCGCGTAGCGCTCGCTCCAGTCCCATTCCTGCTGCAGTTCGTCGGAAAACGAATAGGAATACTGCATGCTTTCGACATCGCAGCGCGCGCCGGGATACCTGTTCCAGTACCAGGTGCCGCCTACGCCATCGCCCTGCTCATAGACCCGGACCGTTAGTCCCAGCCCGCGCAATTTGTGCAGCATGTACATGCCCGCAAAGCCTGCGCCGACCACGACGACATCGTAGGTTTCGCCGCCAGCGGCGTGGTCTTTGCCGGAAATTGGTTGCAAGGCGGACATTCGACCTCCCTCGGATTTTTCTTGCGTTGCGGACAGCATTCTACCCACGGGCGTGAAAGCGCAAGAGACAAAAAAGCCCCGCCGGCTTGCATATTTTGCCACACGGAATGCTCGACCCTCATCCTGAGGAGCGCGCGCTTGCGCCGTCTCGAACCATGAGGCCCCGGTCGGGCCTGCATCCGTCGAGACGCGCGCAAGTGCGCGCTCCTCAGGATGAGGCGCATTTCGTTGCACCGCTTGGCAGGGACGCCCATGATGGGCTAGCGTCGTCAGAGAAATCGCGGAAATTCAAACAAAGTACGAGCGGCATAAAAGGCCGCCGCAGGGAGTGAACCAACCATGAAATCGCCAATCTGCGACATGCTGGGAATTGAGTTTCCCCTGCTGGCGTTCAGCCATTGCCGCGACGTGGTTGCGGCGGTGAGCCGCGCCGGCGGTTTCGGCGTGTTAGGGGCCACCTCCCATACGCCTGAAACCATCGAGCAGGAACTGAAATGGATCGACGATCACATCGACGGCAAGCCCTATGGGCTCGACGTGCTGATCCCGGAAAATATTTCGACCGCAGGCGAGAAGGACGTCACCTGGAAAAGCCTGGAGGCGCGGATTTCCAACGAACATCGCGCCTTCACCAAAACGCTGCTGAAGAAATACGGCATCGAGCTGACGACGACCAGCGTCGCCGACAACCAGCCGCAGCCGTTCGATGGGCAATGCGCGCTGGAAGTGCTCGATGCCTCGTTCAAGCATCCGATCCGGCTGATTGCGAACGCGCTGGGGGTGCCGCCGAAGGCGATGATCGACAAGGGCAGAAAGCACGGCGTGCCGGTCGCGGCTTTGGTCGGCGCCAAGGAGCATGCGCTCCGTCAGGTCGCGGCCGGCGTCGATATCCTGGTGGTCCAGGGCACCGAGGCCGGAGGCCATTGCGGCGAGGTCTCGACCATGGTGCTGGTGCCGGAGGTGATCAAGGCGATCAAGCCCATTCGCGACGTGCCGGTGCTGGCGGCGGGCGGCATCATGACCGGGCGGCAGATGGCGGCGTGCATGGCGATGGGCGCCGCCGGCGTCTGGACCGGCTCGGTGTGGCTGGCAACGGTCGAATCCGAGACCACAGAAATTTTCCGCGAAAAGATGATCGCGGCCTCCTCGCGCGACGCCGTCCGCTCGAAGGGCCGTACCGGAAAGCCGGCGAGGCAATTGCGTTCGGTCTGGACCGATGCCTGGGATCGCGGATCCGACAGCCCCGGCGCGCTGCCGATGCCATTGCAGAGCATCATCAGCCGGGATGCCTTCAACTCGATCGATCGCGCCGCGGCCGCCGGCAACGCGCAGGCGCGCGACCTCGTCAGCTATTTTGTGGGCCAAGGGGTCGGCCTGATCGACAGCGTGAAATCCGCCGGCGCCGTGGTGCAGGAATTCAAGGAAGATTTTGCCGATGCGGTCGAGCATATGAACGCGCTGGTGAGGGAATAGGCGCGCGAGGCACATCCTTCGAGGCTCGCCGCAAGAGCGGCGAGCACCTCAGGATGACGGGTCGTGCGTGGCCGTCACCCTGAGGTGCCGTAGCGAAGCGAAGACCTCGAAGGGGCGACGGCGAAATTGATGGTCTGGAAAGTGAAATAAGAAAATGCCTGCCAACTTTGTTCCCGACGACCGCGTTCCCGTCATCGTCGGCGTTGGCGAAATTGTCGATCGCCCGAAGGAGATTCTTGAAGGCCTCGAGCCGCTCGCCTTGCTGGAGCAGGCGCTCAAGCGTGCCGAAGCCGACAGTGGCGGCAAATTGCTCGGCGAAATCGGTTCGCTCGATATCGTCAATTTCCTGAGCTGGCGTTACCGCGATCCGGAAATTCTGCTTTCCGACCGTCTCGGCATCAAGCCCAAGCATGCCTATTACGGCCCGGTCGGCGGCGAGAGCCCGATCCGCTATCTGCATGAGGCCGCGCAACGCATCGCGCGCGGCGACTGCAGCGTCGCCGCGGTCTGCGGCGCCGAAGCGCAATCCACCGCGACCAAGGCCGAACGCGCCGGCGTCGAACTGCCGTGGACGCCGTTCGCACACGATGTGCCCGAGCCCAAGCGCGGCGCCGCGTTCCAGAAGCCGATGGCGGTAAAACTCGGCGTATTCCGGCCCATTACGGTGTATCCATTTTACGAAGCGGCGACGGCGGCGCATTGGGGCCAGACCCCGCGCGAAGCGATGGCGGAATCAGGCGCGCTGTGGTCGACCTATGCAGACGTCGCGTCGCAAAATCCCAATGCCTGGCTGAGGCGGCGCTTTACGTCGGATGAGATCACGACCCCGACGCTTGAAAACCGGCTGATCGCCTGGCCCTACACCAAACTGCAGGTGGCCAATCCGACCGTCAACATGGGCGCGGCGGTGCTGATGACGAGCCTTGCAAAGGCGCGAGCGGCGGGCATCGCCGAAGATCGGCTTGTTCACGTCTGGGGCGGAGCTTCGGCGGAAGAGCCACGGGACTATCTGATCCGCGACCAGTTTTTCGAGAGCCATCCGCAGAACGCCGTGCTCAACGCGGTCCTGGATCTCGTCGGCGGCAATGGCAAGGCGTTCGACGCAATCGAGCTCTACAGCTGCTTTCCCTGCGTGCCGAAGATGGCGCGGCGGACGCTCGGGCTCGGCACTGAGGTGCAGCCAACCGTGACCGGCGGCCTGACGTTTTTCGGCGCGCCACTCAACACCTACATGACGCACGCGGCCTGCGCGATGGTGCGCAAGCTCCGCAGCGGCGCAAATTTCGGCCTGCTCTACGGGCAAGGCGGATTCGTGACAAAACATCACGCGCTGGTGCTGTCGCGGCAGGCGCCACGCGGCGCGCTGGCGCAGGACACCAGCGTACAAACAGAGGCGGACCGCCATCGCCGGGCGGTGCCGGAGTTCGTCACCGAGGCCAATGGCAAGGGCGAGGTGGAGAGCTTTACCGTGATCTATGGCCGCAACGGCGAGGCCGAGCACGGCGTGGTGATGCTGCGGACGCAAGACAAGGCGCGCGCGCTGGCGCGGGTGCCCGCCAGCGACAGGGCGGCGCTTTCCCATCTTCTCGACCTGGACCGCAGCCCGGTCGGCTCGCGCGGCGACATCGTCACAGCGGACGACGGCGTGCTGGAGTGGCGGGTGGGGTGACATCGGCGCTCTCTCATCTCCCTCGCCCCGCTCTTGCGGGGCGAGGTGAAAAGCAGTGCGCCTCGCTCGCATATCCCGTTCGCGTCCGCGATTCCGTGCAATTCGCTCAGCGCATCAGCTTGAGCGCATCGGAGAAAAATTCCGGACCGCCAAAATTGCCGGACTTCAGCGCCAGCAGCATCTCGCCGTCCCTGGCGCCCACGGCACGCAGCACCGGAACGCCGGCCGCGATTTCGGCCCCGACCAGAAAGCCGGGAATACCCAGCCGGTCCACCACCGCGCCGGAGGTTTCGCCCCCGGCGACCACCAGCCGCCGCACACCGGCCTCGACCAGCCCCTCGGCGATGTCGGCCATCGCCTGCTCGATCGCGTGGCCCGCGGCGTCGCGGCCGTGGCGCGCCTGCAGGGCCGCGACCTGGTCCGGCGTCGAACTAGAGGCGATCAGGATCGGGCCGTGCTTGACCCGCTCCTTGGTCCAGGCGAGCGCGCGCCGCGCTTCATCCTTGCCCGCGACGACCTGGTCCGCATCGAGATGCAGCACCGGCATGACAGCTTCCGCGTTTGCGATCTGCTGCAGCGTCGCCTGCGAGCAACTGCCGGCGAGACACGCCGCCGCTCCGCCGACCACCGCGCCGGAAGCCGCATCCGGTGCATTCGACTTGACCCGGCGCGAAGTAACCAGCGCGCGGGCAAGACCAAGCCCGAGGCCGGATGCGCCGACGGAGACGCGATGATCCAGCGCCACGGCGCCGATGGTCTCGAGATCGCGTTCGAACACCGCGTCCGCGATCGCTGCGCCAAAACCCTTGCCGGAGAGATCGGCAAGCCGGGCGCGCACGGCATCGGGCCCGCGCGCGATGTCGGCCAGATCGACAAGCCCGACCTTTGCTTTGCTCTGGCGCGCCAGCACCCGCACCAGATTGGAATCATGCATCGGATTGAGCGGATGGTCCTTTAAGGGGCTTTCGTTCAGCGGCACGGCGCCGACGAACAGATTTCCCTGATACACCGTGCGGCCGGTCTCCGGAAATGCCGGCGTCACCAGCACGATGGCATCGCCGGAATCGGCGAGCAGCGCATCCATCACCGGGCCGATATTGCCGGCGTCGGTGGAATCGAAGGTCGAGCAGATCTTGAACAACACATGATCGGCACCCCGCTTGCGCAGCCATTTTTCCGCATCCCGCGAGCGCGACACGGCAAGGCTTGCCTCGATCGAGCGGCTCTTCAACGACACCACCACCGCATCGACGTCGGGAAGCGCGAGATCGCCCGCGGGCACGCCGATGGTCTGCACCGTGCGCAGGCCGCAACGGGTCAGCGTGTTGGCGAGATCGGACGCGCCGGTATAGTCGTCGGCGATGCAGCCGAGCGCCAGCGTCACGGTTTTGCTCCGGCATAGGGCTTGAACCAGCCGAGACCGTCGGTGGTTTTGCCGCGCGGGTTATATTCGCAGCCGACGAATCCGCCGTAGCCGAGCAGGTCGAGTTCACCGAACAGGAACGGATAGTTCAATTCCTCGCCGTCCGGTTCGTTGCGCGAGGGGATGCTGGCGATCTGGACATGGCCTGTTATCGGCATCATCTCGCGCAGCCGCATGGTGACGTCGCCATGAATGATCTGGCAATGATAGATGTCGAACTGAAGTTTCAGATTGGGGATTTGCAGTTCGCGGATCAGGTCGCGCGCGAAGCCGAAATCATTGAGGAAGTAGCCGGGCACGTTGCGCGGGTTGATCGGCTCGATCACGACGTCGAGGCCGTGGGGCGCGAAAAATTCCGCTGCCCATGCCACCGATTTGTAAAACGCCTCCACCGCCTTCCGATCGCTGCGGTTGGCAATGCCCGCCATCAGATGCAGACGCTTGACGCCGGTCGCCTGCGCGTAAGGTAGCGCCGTGCGCAGGCTCTGCTGCAGATCGGCAAAGCGATCCGGCAACGCCGCAAAACCCTTTTCGCCGGCGTCCCAATTGCCGGGCGGCAGGTTGAACAGGGCCTGCGTCAGCCCGTTCCGGCGCAGCCGCTAACGGCACTTCGTTGAACATCATCGAGAGATTGGCGGCGAAACGCGGCATCTGCTGTCCTCTTGCTCATTCACTTCTTTTTCGGTTCGCCGGGCAGACGCGTATCGGTGACGCGGGCATACATCCGCGCCACCGAGGCATCGTCATCGTGGCCCATGCCGGAAGCCGCCGTCATCAGAAACATCTGCAGCGCGGCGGATGCCACCGGCACCGGGAATTTCGCGGTGCGCGCCATGTCCTGAATGATGCCGAGGTCTTTGACGAAAATCTCCACCGCGCTGCGCGGGGTGTAGTCGCCGTCGAGCACATGCGGCACGCGGTTCTCGAACATCCAGGAATTGCCGGCGGACGCCGTGATCACCTCATAGACTTTCCTTATATCGAGCCCTTGCCTGGCCGCGAAGGTGATCGCTTCCGAAGCGGCCGCGATATGCACGCCGGCCAGCAACTGGTTGATCATCTTGAAGGCGGCGCCCTGCCCTGCGGCATCGCCGAGTTCATAGAGTTTTGCCGCCATCGCGTCCAGCGCGGGCCTCGCCTTGGCGAAAGCCGCGGGACTGCCCGAGGCCAGAATCGTGAGCTCGCCCTGCGCTGCGCGCTGCGCGCCGCCAGAGATCGGCGCGTCGAGATAGTGCCGGCCGGTCGCCTCCAGCTGTTTCGCCAGCCGCCGCGCGACATCGGGGTCCATGGTGGCGGAAGAGACAAACACCGCGTCCTTCGCCAGCGTCTCGGCAACGCCGTCCTTGCCGAACAGCATGGTTTCGGTCTGCGCGGCATTGACGACCACGCTGACGACAATGTCCGCGCCCTTTGCAGCCTCGGCCGGCGCCTTTGCGCCGCTTCCGCCTTCAGCGACGAACCGGGCGACGGCGTCGGCCGAAACATCGTAGCCGGTGACTTCAAAACCCGCGCGCTTGAGCGAGGTCGCCATGCCAAAACCCATCGAGCCAAGCCCGATGACGGCGACGCGCGGTTTTTGGCCAACGGATTCAGGCATGCGGCAATTCCTTTGAGGTTCCTCTTTTGGCCGACATTTGAGAGCGGCTTCGCCCTCGGTATCACGGCTTGGCCGCGCTGCCAAAGCATGAGACAAGGCGGCAAAGAGGTGCTGCCATGACCGAAAGCAAGATTCGCGAGGAAATCTGCCGCCTCGGCCGTTCGCTGTTCGAGCGCGGGCTGACGCCGGGCTCCTCGGGCAATATCAGCGCAAAGCTCGACGACGGCGGCTGGCTGGTGACGCCCACCAATGCCTCGCTCGGCTCGCTCGAACCGGCGCGGCTGTCGCGGCTCGACGCCCAGGGCCGGCTGGTGTCCGGCGATGCCCCGACCAAGGAAGTGCCGTTGCATAGCGCACTGTACCAGACGCGCGGCGCCGCTCGCGCGGTGGTGCATCTGCATTCGACGCATTCGGTCGCGCTGTCGATGCTGCCGGAGATCGATCCGCGCGCCGCATTGCCGCCGATGACGGCGTATTATCAGATGAAGTGCGGCGCGACCGCGCTGGTGCCGTATTATCGGCCCGGCGATCCCGCCGTGGCCGATGCGATCAAGGGCCTCGCCGGCAAATATTCATCGGTGCTGCTCGCCAATCATGGCCCGGTGGTATCGGGGGAATCGCTGGAGGCCGCTGTTTTCGCCATCGAGGAACTGGAAGAGACCGCAAAACTCTATCTGCTGCTGCGCGGGCTGAACCCGCGCTATCTGACGCCTGCGCAGGTGGCGGATTTGGTGAAGACTTTCGGGCTGACGCTGCCGGAGCATGGGCACGACTAGCCTCTTTTCCTCGTCATGGCCGGGCTTGTCCAGGCTTGTCCCGGGCATGACCGATGGGATTCGGTATGGCCCCTCCACGTCATTGCGAGCCAGCGGGTCGCGCGAATGCGCGCCCGATGACAGGCTCCGCGAAGCAATCCATCTCGCCCTGCAAAAGAATGGATTGCTTCGTCGCTCCGCTCCTCGCAATTGACGCCGAAAGCCTCAAAGCACCGCAAGCTGCTTGTTCTTGAGGTCGGTCACCAGCATCAAGCTGGGGGCGTGGGTGATCGCAAACGGCGCCTTCGCAGCGGCGATCACTGCTTGCGGTGTGACGCCACAGGCCCAGAACACCGGAATCTCGTCGGCTTCCACCGGCACCGGATCCCCATAGTCGGGTTTTGCCAGATCCTTGATCCCGATCGAATGCGGATGACCGAGGTGGACCGGCGCGCCATGCACCGAGGGAAAGCGCGAGGTGATCTGCACGGCACGGATCGCATCCGCCGGCTTGAACGGGCGCATCGACACCACCATTGGACCCGCGAACGGCCCAGAGGTCGCGCAGGCGATATTGGTTCGGTACATCGGCACGCGCACGTTGCGCTCGATGTGACGGATCGGCAGATCGTCCGCCATCAGGGCTTCCTCAAATGAAAACGAGCATCCCAGCACGAAGGCGACGAGATCGTCGCGCCAATGCGCGATGATGTCGGTCGGCTCCTCAACCACCTCGCCGTCGCGCCAGACGCGATAGCGCGGCAGGTCGGTTCGGATGTCGAGATCGATCCCAAGCGAAGGGATGTGTGGATCGCCGACATCGGACATGCCGATCACCGGACAGGGCTTTGGATTGAGCTGGCAAAACCTGTGAAACGCAGCCGCGAGTTTTTCCGGCAGGATCGCAAGGTTGCCCTGCACAAAGCCGTTCGCGACTCCAGCCGTGGTGGTAGCCATGCCAGCGCGGCAGGCCAGCCGCGCCTGCAGGCTCGGCAGCATCTCCGGCTCGGCGTGACCGCCTTGCTCTTTCTTTGCCAGACCGACATTCATCGAACGCGCTCCGTGCCTCGACAGGTGGCACAGGCTGGTTCTACCATGCGGTCCCGCGTTATGCACCCTTGGCTTTCCGGCAGGAAAAATGACAAAAATCGCATCCAATCTGCAAATCGATTCCACCCGGCTCTGGGACGCGATTCACGAGACCGCGAAATTCGGCGCCACGGCGAAAGGCGGGGTGCGGCGGCTGACGCTCGGCCCGGAAGACAAGCAGGTGCGCGACTGGTTCCGCCGGGCGTGCGAGGCCGCAGGCCTCGAAGTGCATGTCGATGCGCTGGGATCGATGTTCGGCTTGCGCAGG
>WNFP01005248.1_pt1 | contig 10424 bp, 8 predicted proteins | sample 5400201 | NCBI WGS metagenome assembly WNFP01 (sample SAMN13153355, study PRJNA577476) | soil metagenome | isolation source: 115 cm saprolite under Madrone tree | place: USA:California | collected 2016-06-14
CGTCTTTAACATTGACAACGTACAACTAATACCACGAACCTACATCGAAGCCAAGTGGATGTTCAACAGAAAGTTGAGCAAAACGTCAACCAGGTCAAGCATGCGGGAATCACATGGGCTCCAGCGTCGCTTCCTGTCCGCACCAACAAAGCACCCGCAGCCCGCAAATTATTAGTTGACAATGTAAAGCTAACACCGTATAAGTATTGTATACCAATACCAAAAGATAGCCTGAGCGCTGTCAAAGACAGGAGTGTAGTGTGCCTCACAAGTTGAACGTAGTTCATGCCAAGTACAAGGAGCAAAGCAGCTTTCAGAAAGAGTCGGAACAGAATCCTGCATTCGAGAAAACCAGGCTTGCAGCCGGTCTGGAGCAACCAGCGATCGGCGGGGCCATCGATTTTCAGCACTGCGAGGAAAGCGATGTTCAGAAAGCGATCGACTGGTTCGCGGAGTATTTGCGCTCTGAGCGCGAAGAATATTACGCAATCGGCGTAGGGCTTCACGGGGAGTGGCGCGGGTTGATGGATGGATATTTTGAGCCCGCGTTGCTCGATCAAGTTCGCATACTGGAGTTGGTGGATGAGCGGGTAGCGAATCCCTGGTTCTATCCCAAAGCCCGCGAAAAGGGCTTCCGCCAGCTGCCGGATATCACGCACAAGGCGGCGGTGACGTTTCTGGACGTGGTTGTCTTCAACGAAAAAATCGGAAGCCGCGATCTTTTTCACGGGTTGGTCCACGCAGCCCAGATGAAAGTACTGGGAATGACCGAATTTGCGCACTTGTTCGTCAGAGGTTTTTTGCGGGCCAGAAGCTATTTTCTGGTGCCCATGAAGGCGCACGCATTCGCTTTGGACGCCCGGTTCGCGGCGAATCCTGGTGTACGCTTTTCGGTGGAAGACGAAATTCGCGCATGGTGGCAAGCCGGAAGGTATTAGCCAGCATTTCTCACCATGCACCGCTCAGAAGGCAAACGGTCCGTGTAGGGGCGTTTGACTCACAAGAGCTCTTCTGTTTGTCCGGCGTCATCGTTCGAAAGAGCACGCCAGAAAAAATAGGCCACAAGAAATGTGGGTGGCTACAGGGTCCGGTGAGCAGTGTTCCGAACCGGGCCCTCGCCCGGTGGAGTCGGCGGACTGAGCGTGACGGCGTCGCGCCGGGTAGGCAGGCATTGCGGATAATTATCCTGCAGAAACTTGATCATCCTTTCGCGAACCAGGCAGCGAAGATCGAAAGCGATGGAGGAAGAATCGGCGCTCATCAGGCAACGAATCTGCATGCTGGTTTCAGTGAAGTCGGTAACCTGCAGCACGCAGGTCTTCCCGTTCCACAACCCTGATTCCTTCAGCACTCGTTGCAGTTCCTGGCGGAGGGGCTCGACCGGCAGCGTATAATCCGCATAAATAAATACCGTGCCGACAATTTCGGATGCGCTGCGCGTCCAATTCTGAAATGGTTTTTCGATGAAGTAGTTGAGCGGAACAATCAGCCGTCGCAGGTCCCAGATGCGGATAACCACGTAGGTGGATTCGATCTCCTCGATCCAGCCCCACTCCCCTTCCACAACAACCGCGTCGTCAATTCGAATCGGCTGCGTGATCGCTACTTGCAGTCCCGCAATCAGACTCGCGAATGTCGAGCGGGCGGCCATGCCGACTATGACGCCGGCAATTCCCGCTGAGGCAAAAACGCTGGTCCCGATCTGCCGCGCGCTCGGGAAGGTCATCAAGGTAATGGCGATGGTAACGATAATGATGCATGCGCTGACGATGTGCTGAAGTACCTGGGTCTGGGTGTGGATGCGCCGCGCGTGCAGATTGTCGGCCACGGCGATGGAATAACGCGTGGTGATGAGCGCGGAAACCACTTGAACCAGCGTGATCAGCAGCCAGCCGAAGGCGGCAATGAGGCAGATCGTCAGGAAATGTTCGAAGCCCGCTTTGAACCGCTCTGGCAGAGAGGTGGCCGGTAGCGCAAGAATCAGGCCGAGTAGCGGCAGAATGTAGCGAGTTGGCGGCCGCGTCTGTTTGGCCAGCAGAAGTTGCAACGTGGAAGTGCTGCGCCGAGTGATGCGCGCGACGAAGTTGTAAAAGAAGATGTAAACGAGGACGCCGGCCAGCGCGCCCCCTGCGAGAGTGGCCGAGGAGACCAGAAGCGAGCGCGCATCACCCCAAAGCAGGTGGAAAGGGAAGTTCGCCATGAAGCAAGAGTATGAGGCGAGACGCGAGCAGCGGCAAACAGGAAAAACGGGTTAATCCCCAAGAGCCCAGGAGCCTTCTTACATGATCGCGTAGAGGTTTCCGTCGGCGGAACCAAACAGAACGGTGTCGCCCGAAATCGCAGCAGAAGAGAGAATCGCCCCCACGCTAAACATCTTTTGAATTCCGCTCACCACGTCGTCGTAGAAAGAGTCTGCAAATGCGGCCTGGTAATTTGGCGCACCCTTGCAATCGGTCAAGAATGGGCCGTTCTTTTTTGCCGCTTCAGTGACAAAGGTCCAGGCAAGCTTTTGCGACAGCCGCGACTGCGCGCCGGCGATCCTTCCATGGAGCCAGTGGCCGCGACCACCGAATTACCGAGGATGCGAGCGACAACTTGATGCAGGGCCAAAGAATTAACAATGGCCAATCTGGAGCGACGGTTTGAGCGCAATTGAGACATAGCCGGAGCACTGTCCGTCCGCGCAAAGGTGGCTTGCCTGGGCCGGCGAAGAGCGTACTCATCTCTGTCTCGCCGAGAGCTTTGCACCACTCGAGTCATCGTTATTGGGAATGAGCTTGCCATTTTTTTCTATGAGACCGTAACGCAAGCGTGCCGCTTCAAATCCGGCGCGATTGAATGGACGGTGCCGCGGCGCGATTGAATGGAAGATGCGATCGAAAAGAAAAAATCCAATTCCGAAATTTGTGTCCATGCGACCGTTGTCGTCCACTGCGTGGTGATGAATGTCATGCAGGCGACGCGCCGCGCAAAACCAAAAACGCAAAAGGGGATTGCGCGCCATCCAGAAGTCCGACAGATGCATACGGTCGTGCAGATAACTGAACATGAAGAGCGGCCAGGCTACCAGCGTCACCAGCGCGATAGTTTGGTACAGTGCGGGAAGATGTGCGAGCCTCATCGCGCCCCACAGCGTTGCCAGGATCATCGCGGAAGGGACGAGCCATTCCAGCCCGACGTTGCCGACGGAGAAGCGGTTGTCCGTAGCGTCGTGGTATTCATCAAGGCGCATCGGCTGGCCGGGGCCGTAAATCAGGAAGTGGTGAATCAGATGGCCGCGGCTGAGGAACGGAATTTTGTCGCTGTGCAGCAGGCGATGCAGGCAATAGCCAAAAAATTCAGCCAACAGGCAAGCGCCGAAGAGCGTGAGCGGAATTCCAATCAGCGGCGAGAATAGGCCGGGCGCTGCCATGGGGCATGAACTCCTCAGAGCTTCCGGGGAAATAGGCCCGGTGAATCGAAGCTACGCGAAAAGAAAAACGACACTCAAGCGACAAGCAACGTCATGCGGTCCGTGACGCACGATGTCGCGAATAAACGTGTTGTGTTTGCAGGAGTTTTACGGAGCGTAGGCGAGCGCGATTAGCCGGAAGTGCATGAAAATAAACTGGATGCTACGAGAATTCAGTGTTTTGGTTCGTTCAAGTGAATGCGAGCCAAAAGCGTCTGGAAGCGTGGATCGGAGCGGATCGGGTCCGCCATGGGCTCGACCGCCAGATAAATCAGGCGGTCGTTGTGCTCGTTGATCGCCCGATTCATAGAAGCAAAGGTGTTGTTGTTGTCTCCGAGGCCCAGATAAATACCCGCCAGATAAAGGGACGGAACATAGTGTTGGCGAGACATGCCTTGAAGCTGGGTAAGGACGTTGAGCGCGCCCTGGCGATCACCAGAGACAGCCAGCGCATGTCCCAGGACGCTCAGGAGAGCAGCATTGTCAGGAGCGAGATCGCGGGCCGCGCGGAAGTGCCGCAGGGCTTCACCGTACATTTTCTTTTCGCGGTACGCCGAAGCGAGCCAGAGTTCGGCGTATAGGAAATTGGGAAACTGCTCGAGAGTGAGCTTGGCTTGTGCGATGGTAGAGTCAAAATCGTGCGCGTAGTAAAAGGTTTCGGCCCGGGCGGTCGTAAAGATTGGAGACACGGGATCGAGCTCAAGCGCCTTCAGGGTTTCCGACTGAGCTTCGGCCAGGCGATTCTGCGTCATCAGATACTGGGCGAGCCACTGATGAGCGGTCGGGTTGTTGGGTTCAAGAACAATCGCCTCACGGAATTCGCGTTCCGCGGTTGGAAAATCGAAATCAAAACTCATGGCGAGATTTCCGAGAACGTAGTGAGCTTCAGCATTCGTCGGATCCAACTCAAGCGCGCGGCGGGCCTCCGCCTTTGCCTTTGGAGCGGAGATGGACGGCGGCACCACGTCGTTCGGAGCCTCGGCCATCACGGCGTAGGAAACAGCGAGACCGGAGTGGGCCGGAACATATTGCGGCAATTTCCTGACCGCATCTTCAAACGCCGGAACGCTGCGTGCCAGGTCGCGATTCGTCCAGGCGCGCCGTCCACGCAAATAAGAATTGTAACCTTCCGGATCGACGCTGGCGGCCGAAGCGCCAGTCGACACGGGAGGGAGATTTAGTAGCAGCTTTTGCGCCACGGCTTCGGCAACTTCGTCCTGTACCTTCAAAATGTCAGCGAGGTTTTCTGTGTAGGAATCCGACCACAGCGGCGTTTGCTCTTTCGCGGAAATCAGCGAGACGTCGATGCGTACCTGATTGCTGGCCCGGCGCACGCTGCCTTCGAGAATGTAATTCAGCTTGAGCAGTGGTTCGAGTTCGGCGATGGATTTTCCGCCAAGCTGTTTCGAGGAAGTTGGAGCAATGACGCCCAAACGTTTTGGATCTAGTCGCCCCAGGCGTGTGTTCAACTCATTGGTTAGCCCTTCCGTGAATTCCGCTTGCCCCGGATCTCCTGCGATATTCTGAAACGGGCGAACGAACAGACGAATTTTCGCGTCAAGTGGAATGGTATTGTTGGACTGAACGGAGGGGTGCCACCCGACAATAACGGCGATCAAAACACCGATGACGGCCAGGGAGGCTAACGCCGTCGCCCAGACCGCTGTTCGTTTGTAAAAAGGTTTTTCCGATTGCGCGTCGCCGTTCGGAACCGCACCTGGAACCGCCGAACCATTAGGCGCTTGAGCTGTGGAAGATGAGGGCTCGTCGGCAGTTTCGTCGTCCTTGACGTCACCCGGCTCTCGCTCGAGATACCACTTATCAAGCTCGGAAGGATAAGCGTAAACCGAACTTTGTTTGCCGACTCGGAGGCGATGAATAGGCAGCGTGAGTGTCTTTTCCCAACGCTGCACGGTGCGAATTTCGCGCCGCAGGTACGAAGCTATTTCGCCCCAAGATTCGAGCCTGCGCTCCTTGCCGGGGCCACCCGCAGTAGATTCTGGCATTGGCTGGGTTATCCGTGTACAGACTTGTACGCGAGTATATAGCGCAATCGCTTCCAGCGAAACAAGCGTTTCATTTTCTAAGTGGCCTATGGATGACTGCTCAGGAAGAGCCGTTGCGCCGCAGCGTCAGTCCCACGATCAAAGCGATCAAAGTGGCGCCGGCGAAAAGAAAAGTGAATGTGCCGGGCTCTGGGGTAGGCACGGGGGGGATCACAGGAGTATTCGGGATAATTGGAGAGACACCCGGCGGAAGCAGCGGGGGAAAGAGCGGCCGAGGCGGTGTTTTGGAGGTTGCGGTCGGGCCGGGAGGCAGAGCGGGAATTGCGCTTGCCGGCGCGCCGGGGAAAAAACCGCCGCCATCGCCGGGAAGGAATTCCGCCATTAGTGGCGGAACAAATTCCGGCGTGTTCAATTCTTCTTTGGTTGGTTCGCTGACCGCAACTGGTTTTGCAGCGATGGCCGACAGGCGATTTCCGCAGCGCACGCGAGCCAGATTTTCGCCGTCTGAAATCAACGACTCGCCGGCAGGAATAACCATGCGATTCCTTGTCCAATAAACCTGATTGTTGCGGCGATACGAGACGTACATTTCCAGCGGCTTCTCAAGGCGGACGGTACGTGCCGCTGCGATGCGAAAATCCGAATAATGCTGCGCCACAACGGGATCGTGGGAGGCGGCGGACTGCAGTTCGCGCGCATCGCGAACGCCCCCGGGCACAATTGAATAGCGAAAAATCGGCCGTTGCGGTTGCGACACGGCGGAAAGGTCGAGCGATTCCTGCGCGTCCGCCTCCTGCGAGTGCACCTGCAGCTGTACCTGTTCGGCAGCGCTGTGGCGCAGAAGCTTAAGTGTCAAAAATGTCAGCAGTAATATTGCGGGAATGAATAGCATCGCTGCACGCGCAAAGATGCGCGGAAGATGAGCGAAGCGAGATTTTTGGGCGGTGGGCGCGGGCAAGACTAGGTTCCTCACCGTACCGTGAGGCAATTCTGCTGCCGAACGGAAGCGCTTGAGGAGGGGAGAGATTGCGAGTCTTCCGCGCCAAAAACGAGCGAAAAGCAGGCGCAACGGAAGCATTTTGCGCATGTTAAGGTCTTTCACCTAGAAATATCGGGAAAATCTTGTAAAAAGCGGAAAAGAATTTCCCGAATTCCATATACGCTTGTGTTCCCAATCGCTGACGAGTGTCACCTGGGTACACAAAGGTTGGCTTGGCGAGTTACCCATTCTGCACTCTGTCACTCACAGACAGACGGGGGCCCCACCCCTTTCTGACGTAGGTATGAGATCTAAAGGACTTAGCTAGCGCTATCTGTAAGTATTCATTCTAATAGACTTAAGGTCTCATTGAAACGATGAACTTGTGGGAGTGCGCGTAAATACTGATTCTGCTGGACTTAAGAGGTCAGTGATGGCGATTTTGTGCCGGGAAGATTGAGTAGCGCCAGAATTGGAGTTTATTGTGGCGCGGGCAGCGCCAGCGCGCAGCCGCGGCACAGAGCGAACGGGCTGGCCGTTGCCCCCTTCCTGAACGAACAGCGGATTGCGGCAGAATGCTTACCTAAGTAAACAGAGGCTCGCAGAGGGGGCGCGGAAAAGACATAATGCCGTGCGGGTCGACTTTTTCGCGAGGTGACTTGGTGAGAATACGGGCGAATCGAGTGTTGTTAGTGGTGTGCGGGCTGGCGTGCGGACTGATATGCGCGATTGCGATGGCGGGGAGCGCGTACGGGCAGGAAAAGCCAGAGCAAATATCTGATCACAGCATAAAGGCGGTGAAGTTTGGCAAGTTGTGGGATGGAAAAGGGAAGGTGTGGACGAAGGCGATTGTGATCGTAGATGGGGAACGGGTGCGGGAAGTGACTACGGATGCGCAGCGGATTCCGGCGCAAGCGGAGGTGGTGGACCTGACGAAATACTTCGGGCTGCCGGGATTGATTGACGTGCACACGCACATGACAATGTACACCGATGAGACACCCGGTGTTCCGATGCTGAAGCAGATTGCGAATAATCCTCCTGCGGTGGAAGTGTTTTTGGCGCGTAAGGGCGCGATGCGTACTCTCGAAGCGGGCGTCACGACGGTGCGCGATTTGGGCTCGGATCAGTACATGGACATTGCGATGCGGGACCTGATCAATCGCGGCGAGATGATCGGGCCGAGAATGTTTGTGGTCGGTTATGGCCTGTACATCACGAACACTCCGTACAAGCCAGGAATCAATCCTCCGGCAGGAGGGATTGCGGATGGCGTGCCGGAAGTGTTGCGAGCGGTGCGGCAGGAGGTGGCGGCGGGAGCGGACCTGATCAAATTGTTCGCGTCCACGGGAACGGATGACGACACGACGGCATTTAAGACCTACAGCTACGAAGAGATCAAAGCGGCGGTGGACGCGGCGCATCAGTTTGGGAAGAAAATTGCAATTCATTCCTATGGGCCGGATGGAGCGCGCGACGCGGTGCGGGCAGGAACGGATTCGCTGGAGCACGCGACGGACATGGACGACGTAACGATTGCGGAGATGGTCAGGCGTGGAACGTTCTACGTACCGACGATCGATCACAACCGCTACTACATCGAGAACGGAAGCAAGATCGGATATATGCCGGGATTTGAGCCGCGGACGCAGGCGTTTATCGCGAGGAACCTGGAGACGGCGCGCAAGGCGCATCGCGCGGGAGTGAAGTTTGCGATGGGGTCGGATGCGATTTACACGATGTACGGGCAGAACACGCGGGAGCTGGGATGGTTTGTGAAGGCAGGACTGACTCCGGAGGAGGCGTTGAAGACTGCGACGAGCAACGCGGCGGAGTTATTGGGCAAAGCGAATGAACTGGGAGCGGTGGCGCCGGGATACTTCGCGGACCTGGTGGCGGTGGAGGGTGATCCTACGGCGGATATCGGAGTGGTAGTGGACAAGGTGAAATGGGTGATGAAGGGCGGGCAGGGGGTGGTAGATAGAACGAAGGCAGTGCGGTGAAGGCGTGGTCATGCGACCAGATGCGCCACCCGCAGGTAGTTCGAGCCTCCCAAGGCCAATTTTGATACCTATGCTCTATCATGCGGCGTGTCATTGGCGGGATGTCCAACCGGCTACTCGAAGCAGCTGTGGTCATTGCTTTGCCTCCGTCGCGATGTGCGGACCGCAGCGGCGCTGGCCTGCGCTTCCATCGTCGGGCCATCGTTAGACTTTCAGGCCGATCAAGACGAGCCGACAGTGCGAATCTCAAGGTTTGTAAGACAAACCCTGAAACCAGGCGATCAAGACACAGCCACGGTTACTTTGGCTAGCTTTGGTGGAGAGACCTCGATCAGCGCTACACCGATGATTGCAAACAGAAGTACGCCGTACAGCAGGTGTACGCGTTCGCTTACGGTGAAAAACGCCTGCACGGCCATGGTGGCGGCGTGAGCGAAGCTCGACCATGCCGCGAAGGCGATCAGGCTGCGATGTGCGGACGGGTTGCGTGAGGCGAGGAGCAGGAAGACTCCCAGTGTGGCGTAGATGGAAAGCATCATCTGCAGGGTTGGTTCGTCACGCACTAGGAACAACAACGGATAAATTGTGGCTAGGAAGAGTAAACCCACGATGACTAGCACGACTTTTTGCGCTCGTTCTCGAAACATTGTGTCCTCCTTTTTTTTCGCGGACTCCAAGTAGGGCCCGTACCCCGCAGGGCTGGGTGAGCCGTGAGTGAATCCAAACGTGCGACCTCAGCGGCTAAAGCAGCACTGATCTTGTGCCGGCTAGGGCACGACTGAAGCCGTGCCCTCCCGGGAGTTATCACGCACACACCGGGAGCCATAACACAAACTCTGAAGCTCCTACGCCACGTTAAGAAATTCCCGACTGGGCCGCGACTACCTTTTTTCGATAGCTACCTGAAAACCAAACGCGAAATACCCAGAAAATCAGCAAGACGAGCGGCAGCAGAGCCGGGATAAAGAGTACGGGTGATCCGCGTAGCCAAACCGGGAAGACTTGTTGCTGTCCCAGGAAGAAGGAGCCTGTGGCGACAAAAAACCCGAAGCACATCCGCCAGAGATGCCGTACGATGCGCTTTGCGCCAAAAACGCCGCCGCGCAGGAGCATGCGGATGTCCCCCGCGGCGGCCAGCAGTATCACTGAACCCAGAAAAAAGTACATCCCGAGGGGAACTCCATTTGCTGGCTTCGCGTGGCCAAACACTACTTCTAAACCTGAGACCCAGAGGGCGACACCGATTACCAAAGGAATCAGAAGCGCGACCCAATCGAAGATGCTGGTTTCCCCGTCTTTGCGCCTGGCGGTAAGCCATGCCGTTGTAACCAGATAGAACGCGAAAGTGCCGCCGAGAACATTGCTCGTTTGATGTTTCATGAGCGCCAGGTACACCGCGCTGGCGCCCAAGGCCAGCATCGCTGCGACAAAGACTTTTCCGGCCAGGGCGTGCCGGCTTGATCCTTTGCAGAAAGACATAGCGGCGGTGCCGGACAGAATGCCGACGACTCCGGCGGAGATATGGACCGGCAGTAAGGGAGAAAAGAGCATCGGCGCTTCTTTCTGGAGCTATATACGAACGTCCCAGAGCGAGAGTTTCATTCGAAGATATGCAATCCGTTCCATGATTACGTTGTGTTCATCATACTCGGTTCTTCTTGCACGAACCTGGATCAAGACCGCGCACGAATCAGAGCGGGTCGCGATAGCGGCGCAGCCGGACCGCTGCTGCGAGAAATGCTGCGGCGACTATCATCCCGATCCACAAGCCCGGGCTGATCAGGAAGTTCCCGGGAGTGAGGTGTGTCATCGGATCCATTGCAAGGGTGCCCGGCGCTGTAATGGCCTCCACACCGCCGCCGCTCAAGCGGTTCTCCAGCAGGGCGGCGAGATATGAAGTATTGAACGCAATCTTTTCGACGACGCCAATCGCGAGCAGCGGTAAAGCGGCCCACAGAAATGCCGCCCGCCGCGCCCACGCTGAG
>WNFP01006885.1_pt1 | contig 10424 bp, 6 predicted proteins | sample 5400201 | NCBI WGS metagenome assembly WNFP01 (sample SAMN13153355, study PRJNA577476) | soil metagenome | isolation source: 115 cm saprolite under Madrone tree | place: USA:California | collected 2016-06-14
GCTCGCGCGGTTCCTCGACGCGCTCCCGGCGCTGCGCGCCAAGCGCGTCGCGGTGCAGGCCCGCCGGCGGCGGCCCGATCGCGAGATCGTGCCGCTGTTCGGTGAGCCGTTGCGGCCGAGCTTCTTCGGCCGCGCGTATTGGCGCGAGCAGGTGCGGCTGGTACGCGCGTTCGGCATCGCCGCGATTTTCGCGCAATCGGACGAAACGGGGGCGGACCGCGTGAGCGACGGACAGATGGATGATTTCGTAGAAGAGCTGCAAGGGCGCATCGAGGAGCTCGAGGCGGCGCTGGCGGCGGCGCGGCGCGAGACCGATGAGGGCCGTGCGGAGCGCGCACGACTCGCGGCCGAGGTCGCGCGTTTGCGCGACGAGCTCCGTCGTACGGTGCCGCACGCGGAGAGGACGAGATCGTGACGAGGAGCGCGAACGGCGACTGGACGCGGCGACGATTTCTCGCGACCGCCGGCGGCGCTGCGGCCGGCATCCTCGTCGGCGCAGCCATCGGCGATGCCGCGAGCTCCCCGGCGATCCGCAGCACGCCCGCCGCGGGAGGGAAAAAGCCGCATGCCGCGATGAGCCCGGCGCTCACCGCCGCCGCGGCGGACTTGGGTCGACTCGTCGCCGGGCGCGCGCTCGCCGTCGACGATCCGTGGGTGCTGATGCACGCCGTCTTGCCGCTCGGCGCCGAGGCGCGGCATGGCGACGAGCCGATCCTCGAGTACGTGACGCGCACCTGGGTCGAGCCGGTCGTGCGCGGCGGCAGCCAATATCCGGCGTTTCCATTGAAGATCGAAGCGCACCCGAACCATTTTCTCGAGATCATGTACGCGACCGCGGTGCCGCCCGATCGCGCGTTCGCAAGCCGCATGGGGCGCATCACGCGCGCCGATCTCACCCGCGGCGCGACGGCGCTCTTCACGCCCGCGATCCAGGGCGACGAGCTCTCGTGGACGGTGAGCGTGCTCACCGCGGAGATGAAGCCCGACGCCGACCGCTTCGAGAACGCCGAGGGACGGGCGTTCACCGTCAGCGCCGTCGTCGAGGCGGCGTTGCAAGCCGGCGAGGCGGGATACGCCGACACGGTCGCGGCGATGCGCGGCGCAAAGCCGTACGGGCGGAGCGCCGTCCAGGAATACGCGTGTAACGGCACGCACGTGGTCTATGCAGTCCTGGACGCGATCCGGAACGGCTATCGGGGCAATCGGCTTCCCGAGCGCGCGACTGCGCTGCTGCAGGCGGCGCTCTATCGTCTGGGGCCCGAGGTCGCGCTCATCGACAAGGTCATCGGCGCGGAGCCGGGCGCGCAGCTGAACGCCGACGCCGCGAAGCTGCAGTTCCTCGGCCACTCGATCGAAAACGCACGGTTCGCGGAGCACCACGGCCTGTACACGCCGACGGCGGCCGAGCGGGCGGCGATCGCGACCGCCGAGGAGCAGCTCGCCGGGATCGCCCATCGGCTCGCGACGACCTACGACCTCGACGCGCTCGCGCGGCAGGTACCGCGTGCGTACAGCGTCATTCTCGGCGACGCCTGCCATGCGCTGCATGCGGCGACGATCGACGCGACGTGATCCGCGCATGCCGTGCGAGGGTCTCGTGGCGTCGTCCAACGACGTGAGCATCGTGGTCGTCACGTGGCGCAGCGCGGACGACGTCGGTCCGCTGCTCGCGTCGCTCGACGCGACGCTCGCGCGCGGCGCCGAGCTGGTCGTCGTCGAGAACGCGTCGGGCGACGACACGCCTGCGCGCGTGCGCGTGCAGGCGCCGCGGGCGTGTGTCGTCGAGAATGCGATCAACCGCGGGTTCGCCACGGCGGCGAATCAAGGTCTCGCCACGAGCGCGGGCGCGTACGTGCTCTTCCTCAATCCGGACACGGTCGTGCACGAGGACGCGATCGAGCGCGCCGTCGCGCATCTCGCCGCTGATCCGTCGATCGGCGTGCTCGGGTGCCGCACGTTGAATCCGGACGGGACGCCGCAGCCGACCGTCGACCGGTTTCATACGGTGAACGGTCTCGTGTACGAGGCGCTCACCTCGCGCCGTCGCGTCGATGCCGGCCCGCGCGGGTTGGCGCCGCAGGCGACGTGCGACGTCGATTGGGTGTACGGCTCGTTTCTTCTCTGCCGGCGCAGCGCGCTCGCGGCGGTCGGCGGCTTCGACGAGTCGTACGAGATGTACGGCGAGGATCTCGACCTCTGCCATCGCGTTCGCGCCGCGGGGTACCGCGTGGTCTATTTCGCCGACGCGACGATCACCCATCGCGGCAACCGCAGCGGCGCGCGGCGGTGGGGTGCGCGACGCGACGTCGAGGTCCTGAAAGGGACGCTGCGCTTTTTCCGTCGCCGCCGCGGCGCGGGCGCCGAGCGCGCATTCCGCATGCTCGCAGGCGGCGGGTTTGCGCTGAAAGCGGCGCTGGCGACGCTCGGTGTGCTGACCGGCGCGCGCGACGGCGCGGCGCGCGGTCGTCTCTACGCCCGACTGGCATGGCTGTGCGCGACCGGCGACCCGGCGGCGCGCCGCGAGACCGCGCCCGCGATACCGCCGGTGTGCGCCGAGGCGGCGCGCCGCTCATGATGCGGCCGACCGCGTACGGCGACGCCGCCTGGCTGCGGGTACGGCAGGGCTGCGGACGCTCCTGGCAGCGACGACAGATCGCGCCGCGGCGATCGTCGACACGTGGTGGAGACGCGCGCGCGTGACCGCGAGGCAGCGTGGAGCCGCCTGTCGAAGCCGGTATCCGCTCCAGGGCGGAGGCGCGGCGCGACCATGACGCAGCCGGCGCTCTCGATCGTCATCCTGACGTGGAACTCGCGCGCGCTTCTCGAGGACTGCCTCGCCGCGCTTCCCGCCGCGACCGCGCCGCTCGCGGTCGAGACGATCGTCGTCGACAACGGCTCGACCGACGACACCGCTGCGCTCCTCGCGCGCCATCCCGAGCTGGTGGTCGTGTGCAACGAGCGCAATCGCGGCGTTGCGCCCGCGCGCAACCAGGGCCTGCGGCTCGCGCGCGGCGAGTTCCTCGCCTTCCTCGACGTCGACACAGTCGCGGCACCGGGAGCGTTCGGGACGCTCGTCGCCGAGCTGCGCGGCTCGCGCCACGTCGGACTCGTCGGCCCGAAGCTCGTCGGGCCGGACGGTGCGCTGCAGTACAGCTGCCGCAGGTTCCCGACGCTCCTCGACAAGATGCTGCGGCGCTTGCCGGAGCGCTGGGGACGCCGCGTCGCCGACGACGTCGAGCTCCGCTCCTGGGACCACGCGAGCGTGCGCGACGTCGACTACGTCATCGGCGCCTGTCAGGTGATGCGGCGCGCCGCGCTCGACGACGTCGGCCTGCTGGACGAACGCATCTTCTACGGACCCGAGGACGTCGACCTCTGTCTGCGCATGCAGCGCGCCGGATGGCGCGTGCGCTACGTCCCGCAAGCCGTCGTCACGCATCTCGAGCGACGAGTCACGCGGAAGCTGCTCTCGATGCTGACGCTGCGCCACGTGCACGGCCTCGGCTACTACTTCTGGAAGCACCGCTACCTCCTCACGCGGCCGACGATCGCCGTCGCCCGTCGCGCCGCATGACCGCGACCGATCCACCGGCGGCGGCGTCGGATGCGCCGTTCGTGTTCACCGTCGGCGTGCCGGCGAGCGCCGACGAGCCCGACCTCGCCGCGACGCTCGCGAGCATCCGTACGAGCGCCGACGGCGCCGGGGTGCGCTACGAGATCATCGTTGCCGTGAACGGCCTCGCCGAGCCGGCGCCGGCGCTCGACGGCGCGCGGGCGTTCGCGCGTGCCGCCGGTATTCGGCTCATCGAGCAGGAGATGGCGCCGACGGGCGAGCCACTCGAGATACCGATCGACGCCGCCGGTCGTGCCGCGGATCGCCGTGGCGGCCTGCCGCGCGGCCGAGATGTGGTCGAAGAACAGCGTGGACGTTCCGGCTCGGCGCTCACCGCGGCGTCTGTGATGCGCGTGCTGCGTCTCGCCGTGCGCAGCAAGGTCGCGGCGTGGAACGCGATCCGCGCCGCGGCACGGGCGCCGATCATCGTCTTCACCGACGCCGACGTCCGCCTCGCGCCGGACGCGATCGGGCTCCTCGTGGCGCGTCTCGACGCCGAGCCCGAGCTCACCGCCGCCGCGGGGCGCGAGGTCGCGGCGCTCGCCGCCGGCGACGGTCTCGCGGCGCGCGTCGCCGCGCTGCCGCACCGCTTCGACTTCGGCAACGTGCCGGGGAGGCTCTACGCCCTCCGCAGCGCCGCCCTGCCGGAGCCGATGCCCGCGCACGTGCTGCACGAGGACGCCTACCTCTCGGTTCGTCTCGGCCGCGCGCATTTTGCGAAGGTGCCCGCCGCGCGCGTGTACTTGCGGCCGCCGACGACGTGGCGCGACTACCTGCGGCAGCGGGTGCGGAACGAGCTCGGCAAGCAGCAGCTCGCCGTCGATTTTCCCGAGCTCCTGCGTGCTCACGACTTCGGCGGCTACCCGTGGCGCGCCTTCGTGCGGAACATCGACGTGCGCGAATATCCGCTCGTGCTGCTCGTGCTCGCGACACGCGTGTACGCGCGCGTGCGGGCGCGGCGCGAACGGCGGGGCGGCTTTGCGCGCGGTTGGCAGCCGCTCGCGTCGACGAAGGCGTGGAGCGGCGGCCCAGCCGCGACGAGGCGCTGAGCGATGCAGCGCGTAGGCCTCCGCGAGCAGAGCACGATCGTCTTTCTCCTCACGTTCGACGTGCTGTGGGGCTTCGTCGCCTACCTGCTCGCGTTCGTCGTCCGCATTCACGTGCCGTTGCCGTTCACCGCCGACTTCCTGCCCGGCCGCCGCGTGTTCGAGCTGCGCCACATGATCGCGCAGCTGCTCGCGGCGGAGGTCGTGATCCTCTACTTCTTCGGCTTCTACGATCTGCGCGCGTTGCGCTCGAGCTTTCGCTCGATCATGAACAGCGTGACGGCGCTCTTCATCCATCTGCTCGCGGCGAGCGCGCTCTATTTCTTCGTGGGCGACGTCAACTTCCCACGCTCGGTACTGGTGATCTATTGGCTGATCAACGCGACCGGCATCGCCGCCGTACGCGAGTGGACCGGGCGGCGGCTCGCCGGGACGTCCGCAGTGCGCGTTCTGTTGGTGGGCACGGCCGAGGAGATCGAGCAGTTCCTGACCGGCGTCGGCTCGCCGCGGCTGCACCATGTCGACGTCGTCGGCGCCGTCGCCGTCGGCCCGAACGGCTCGCAGGAGAGCGCCGCCGCGATGTATCGCCTCGTCGGCACGTCGGGCGCGCCGCCGTGGCTCGGGACCGTCGACGATCTTCCGCGGCTCATGGCCGAGCACGACGTCGACGAGATCGTGCTGCTGTCGCCGCTCTCGTGGCGCGATCAGCTCGTCGACCGCCTCCTGCGCGAGCGCCGCCGTCCGCGTGTCAGCGTCGTGCCGTCGGTCTACGACATCCTCGTCGGGCGCATCTCGTCGGGAAAGATCCACGACGTGCCGCTCATCGAGGTCGTGAAGAATCCGCGCGACGACCTCGCGTATCTGGCAAAGCGCACGATCGATTTCATCGTCGCGGCGTGCCTCGGCATTCTGACGCTGCCGCTCCTGGCGGTGGCGGCCGTCGCCATTCGCGTGACCTCGCCCGGGCCGATCTTCTACCGTCAGCGCCGCGTCGGGCAGGGCGGTGTCGCTTTCGTCATTTGGAAGCTGCGCACCATGGCCGACGGCGCCGAGGGCGAGAGCGGACCGGTGCTGGCGACGGCGCGCGACGAGCGCGTGACTTCTGTCGGCCGCGTGTTGCGTGCGACGCGCGTCGACGAGCTGCCGCAGCTCTGGAACGTGCTGAACGGCACGATGAGCTTGATCGGCCCACGCCCCGAGCGTCCTGAGTTCGTCACGCGCTACGCCGAGGAGATCCCCGGGTACCTCGAGCGCTTCCAGGTGAAGCCGGGCCTGACCGGGCTCGCGCAGGTGAACGGCGAGTACCACACCAGCGCCGCCTACAAGCTGAAGTACGACCTCGCCTACATCTACAACTACTCGCTGGTGCTCGATCTGAAGATCATGGCCGAGACCGTCAAGGTGATGGTGACCCGTCGCGGAGTGTGAGCGCGGGCCGCCTCGGTAGGAGTCAGGGCCCGCTCGTCCCGTCGCGTGGCGGGCGGTGGAACGTACGGAAGGCGAGGCTGCCCGCGACCGGGTGGTGATCGACGCACAAGCCGGCGGGCGGCGCCTCGCCCCAGCCTTGCGTGTACGTCCGCAGCACGATCGCCGCCGCCGGATCGGCCGGCCCGACGACCTCCACCGAGAAATAGAAGTCGCGCTCCGCGCTGGCGGCGATCGGCGCGAACTCGGCGGCGAGCCACGCGTCCTCGGCGACGGGTCCGGCGGCGATGCGTGCCTCGCGCACGATTCGCCTCTTCGACAGGGCCTCGCCGCCGTCGTCGATCGTCGCCACGCGCAGGACGAGGGCCGGCGCATCGGCGCCCGCCTCGGCGCCGATGCAGACGTCGATGCGGCAGAGATCGTCGGCCGCGGCGCGGAACCGTTGGCCGACGATACGGCCGGGCACGAGCGGCGGCGACGAGCCGTCGCGTGCCGGTTGCGTCGTGCCCGCGAACGCATCCTCCGGCTCGAGATCGCAGCGCCCGCTGCCCTCGCGCTCGATGGGCTCGACGGGCGATACGATGGAATCCGGGCCGCCGGCGGTTGCGACGGCCGTAGCCGCGACTGTCGTGCCGCCTGGGACCGTCGGGGTCCGCCGTGGCGCCGTGGCGGACGTGCGGCGGAGGTTCTCGAGCGCCGCGACGAGCGTATCTGCATGCGCCGCAGGGGTCGCGTGCAGGCAGACGTCGGCGTGCGCGGCGTTGCCGAGACGGCGCCGGAGCGCACGATCGCCGACCAACGTCGTGAGCGCGCGCTGCCATTCGTCGGGTGTCGTCGCGAGGAGGCCGTTCACGCCGTCGCGAATCGCGTGGCGGAACGCCGCCGTCGGCGATGCGACGGTGGGGACAGCGACAGCGCCGGCCTCGAGGTACTTTACTTCACTCTTGGCGTCCGAAAACGCGTCGGTCCGGAGCGGCGCCACGTTGACGTCGACTTCCGCGAGCGTCGCGAAGAGCCGCGGCCAGGAGAGGAACGGCAGCCGGTCGATGCGGTCGGCGAGCGCCGCCAGCTCCGTTCCCGTGCGCAGATACCCGACGAGCAGGAGACGGGCGCGCGGCTCGTCGCGCAGCAGCGCCGCGATCGGCGCCTCGACGGCGGCGAAGTCGAGGTCGTGCATCGTCGTGCCGCTCAAATAGGCGATGCGCACGACCTCGCCGGCGAGGCTGCGGCACGCTGCGGCATGGCGCGCGCTCTCCGCGATCGTCAGCTCGGGCGCGCCGAGCGTGTTGCGCACGACGACGCCATGCACGCCGGCGCGCGTTGCCGCTGCGACGAGCGCCTCGGTCGTGCCGAGAAACACGTCGCAGGCACGCAGCGTCTGCCGGTAGCGCTCCACGTACGCGCGCCAGCCGGCCCGCTGGCCCTCCGGCAAGAGGGCGAGTGCGTCATCAGGCGTCGCGGCCGGATCGAAGACCAGATCGTCGCACGAGAAGACGAGCCGGCGCCCGAGCGCGCGGGCGTGTGCCAGCCAGCGCGCTACCCAGCCGCTCATGGGGACGCGGTAGACGATCACCAGATCGGCCGCCGCGATCGCCGTCGGCAGCGTCGGATCGGTGAAATAGCGGGCTTCGCTCGCGACGCCGCGCAACCGCAGCTGCTCGCGCAAATGCGTGACGCGATAGCGGAAAGGTGCGCCGTCGATGCCCGTGACGAAGAGCACATGTCGGAGCGGCGCGGCCGTGACGGCGCGCGTCGGACCGTTCCGTGCGGCTGCGTCGCGCACCTCGGCGTACACACGCTCGAGCTGATCGAGCTGCGACGCGAGCGTCGCGATCGGCGTCGCGGCCGCAGCGGCGCCGAGGCGCGCGCGTAGCGACGGCTCGAGGACGACGCGGCGCATCTGCGCCTTCAGATCGCCCGCGTCGCCGGTTGCGAAGACGAGGCCGTTCACGCCCGGCCGGACGATCTCCTGCGGGCCGCCGCAGTCGCTCGTGATCACCGGTACGCCGGCGGCGAGCGCCTCGCGTGTCACCAGCGAGTACGACTCGCGCATGAGCGACGGCACGACGAGGCAATCGAGATTCGCGAGCACGTCGCCGAGCGCCGCCGGCGCGAACGGCGGCGCGTATGTGACGCGATCGAAGAGCGCGAGCGGCAGTCGTGCGTCCGTCTGTGGGACACCGAACAGGCGCAACGTGAAGCCACCGACATCGAGCGCGGCCGCCGCCGCGACGAGCGTCGGCAGCCCCTTCAGCCGGTTGTCGGGTCCCCCGAAGTATCCGAAGCGGACCGGTCCCGCGCGGTGGCGGGCGCGCGTCGGCGGCAGCTCGATGCCGTTCGGGCACACCTCGATGCGCGCGTCGGCGACGTCGTTCGCGATCATCGCATCGGCGAGAAATCGCGACGGCGCCAGGATGCGTCCGGCGAGCGCGAGCGCCCGATCGAGCTCGCGCCGCCGCGTCACGAGGTCGAACCCCGGCGCGCAGTGGCAGCGCGCCGAATCCACGTGCGGGGCGCACACGAAGCCGTCCGGGTCGACGAGGAAGAGGCGCACGCAGAGCCACCACCAGTCGTGGACCGTCACGACGATCGGGATACGTCGCGCCGCAGCCGCCTCGAGGAGCGTCACGCCGAGCGCCTGGATGCTGTGCAGGTGCACGACGTCCGGTTGATGGCGGTCGAGGAAACGCTCGAAATGCGGCGTGACGTCGGCATGGCGGTAGCCGCGTGTGTCGAGCGCGACGTAGCCGGATGCGGCGTCGACGCCGGTCACCTCGAGACCGTCGACCTCCCACTCGTGGACGCCGCCCGCCGACGCGTCCGCCGCCGGGCGGCCGCAAAAGACCGCGACCTCGTGACCGCGGGCGCGCAACCCTCCCGCGACGCGCGCGCACACCAGCGTCGCGCCGCCGACGAACTCCGGCAGAAAGAGCGTGATGACCTGAGCGATCTTCACCGCGAGGATGCCAGCTCGCCGCGATCGGCGAGATAGCGGCGGAGACTTGTCCAAGACCGAGTAGGCGGGCCGGGCGGCGGCGGCACCCAGCGCTGCGGTCGTGATCGCGTCGACGGCGACGTCGATTCCGGCGGCGGCGACGATCGCGACCGCGAACTCGTGCCACGAGCACTGGCCCGCGGCGGTGGCGTGGACGATCCCGGTTGCGATTGCGGGATCGGCCAGGGCGCGATCGACCAAGATGGCGACGGTTGCTGCGAGGTCGCGGGTGTACGTCGGCGCGGTCACCTGGTCGGCGACGACGCGCAACCGCTCGCCGGCGCGCGCACGCCGCAGAATCGAGGTCACGAAGTTGCCGCCTTTACCCGTCGAGCCGCCGCCGCCGAAGAGCCCGGCGCTGCGGATGACGAGATGGCGCGGCGCCAGCGCGCGCACGAAGCACTCGCCCGCGAGCTTCGAGACCGCGTACGCGCTGCGCGGCAACGGCGCGTCATCCTCGCGATACGGCCGCGAGGCGTCGCCCGCGAACACGTAATCGGTGCTGAAATGGACGAGGAGGCTGCCGTGCTCGGCGGCGCGGCGAGCGAGGTGCCGCACCGCGAGCGCGTTCACGGCGAGCGCACGGTCGGGCTCGTCCTCGCAGTGGTCGACGGCGTGAAAGGCGCTGGTGTTGACGATCACGCCGGGCCGCGTCTTCGCGAGGAGCGCGTCGGTCGCGGCCGTGTCGGTGATCTCCAAGTCCGCGTGTGACACGGCAACCAGGCTCGGGCCGGCGAGGAGGCGCGCGAGCTCGCCACCGAGCTGGCCGGTCGCGCCGATGAGGAGCGTCCGCGTCATCTCTCGGCGCTTACCGAGGCGAAGCGTCGCGCGCAAGCGCGCTCAACGGGGCGCCGGTATCGGGCGCGCGTGGAGCGGAGAACAGAAAGAGCGTCAGCGCATGCGGCGGCGGGCGAGAACGGGGTGCGCTGGGCCAGCACGCGCGCGCGGCGGTTCGGTCTCCGCGCGGACCTCACGGGCGCACGCGGACGGCTACGTACGAGCGCGAACTCAGCGCACGCTTAGCCAAGAGAATGTCCCCGCGCACCCCGTTCTCGCCCGCCGCCGCCCGCGACGGCACCCGTTCGACGTGCCCGTGACGGGCGCGTCCGCCGCCCGCCACCGGGCGCGCTCGGGCGACGGCCCCTGGCGCCCGTGCGACGACGTGCGCGTGGCGCACTCGCGGGGTCCACGGCGCACGCGCTGACCGCTGGCGGTGCACGCGCGGTGGGAGCACGCGAATGACGTGCGCAGGGACGTAGAAATTGCGCGCTGGCCACGACGTTCGCGCGTAGGTGGACGCCTGCTAGCGCCCGTGACGCTGGCGCGGACGCGGCCCGCCGCGTGC
>WNFP01007549.1_pt1 | contig 10424 bp, 7 predicted proteins | sample 5400201 | NCBI WGS metagenome assembly WNFP01 (sample SAMN13153355, study PRJNA577476) | soil metagenome | isolation source: 115 cm saprolite under Madrone tree | place: USA:California | collected 2016-06-14
CCGGATTCGTTGACACGAAAAGCGTTCCAGACACCCGCAGGACTTAACTCCCCCTTCCTGATGAATGATCCAAGCGTTCGCCGCCATTCTTTGCCATCCCTCGGAGGTATCGGCACGGCGGAATCCCTGGCGCGATTTTACGCTCTGCTTTGTTCAAATCAGCTTTTCCCCTCTGAAACGGTCGATCGAATCGGTCAGCTGCAGTGCACCGGACCGGATCAAGTGCTACGAGTCGATACCGCTTTCGGAATTGGTTTCATGAAAGATCCTGTGGTTAATGCTGGCAAGACTCGCGGAATCTTTGGCTCGTCACTTGGTGCATTTGGCCAGCCCGGATCTGGTGGAAGCCTGGGATTCTGTGACCCCGAGAACGGGGTGGCCTTCGCGTATGTCATGAATCAGATGGAGCCCGGCCTTTTCCCGAACGCGAAATCGCTTCGAATTGTAAATCACCTTTATGACGTGTGTTTATAATACCGAGTTCAGCCTTACAACGCATGGCAAGGGGACCCATGAAGTGACGCCAAGGGTTCAAGAGATTGTCCGGGAGAGCCGCGTCAGGAACGGGCTTGCAACGATTTTCATTAAACATACAAGCGCGAGTTTAATTATTTTCGAGAACGCAGACCCCTCGGCCAGAGCCGACCTTGAAGAATTCTTTGCCCGTTTAATCCCTGAGGAAGCTTCTTACTTTACCCACACAATGGAAGGGTCGGACGACATGCCGAGTCACATTCGGATGGCGCTCACGCGGACTTCGGAGTCGATCCCGGTGCGCGATGGCCGGTTGAGTCTCGGCACATGGCAAGGGATTTTCGTCTACGAACATCGTCGCCATTCGCATTCCCGTTCGATCGCGGTGAGCGTAATCGGAGAAACGTAATGAGCCTGACTCCGACCGAACCAACGCTCATCTTATCGGATCTGCATCTCGGTCACCGAGCTTCACGGATCAAAGATCCGGAACAACTCGCTCCTGTGCTCCAGGGTTCGTCCTCGATCATTTTCAACGGAGATACGGCGGAAATGAGGCATACAACCGACCGACCCATCGGGCGAAAGCTTGCGGCCGAACTGGCTCGAATCTGCCATCAAGAGGGAAAAAAAGCATTTTTTGTCACCGGAAACCATGATCCAACAGTTTCAAACATCAATCATTTGGATTTGCACCAGGGAGCTGTGCTGGTCACCCACGGCGACATTCTGTTTCTCGGTGTGGCCCCCTGGAGTCGGGCTGCAAAACATTACCTGATGAAGCATCGAGAAATCCTGGGCGATCTTGGTCCGGAAGATTTCACGGACTTCGAGAAACGGCTTCTGGCCACTAAGCGGACGGCCATCGAACTTGAGTTGATCGAGCCGGCCCTAACGGACGATCGCTGGCCGGGTTTGCAACTCTTCCTCCGCCAATTCTGGCCGCCGTTCCGTCCACTCTTGATTTTGAAGGCGTGGTGGGAAACTCCGGGAAAAGCCGCCAATCTTGCACGGGTATTCCGGCCGCAAGCGCGGTACATACTGGTGGGGCACACGCATTTTCCCGGCGTCTGGAAGATTGATCCCCGGATCGTCATCAACACCGGTGGGTTTGTTGCCTGTTTTGGAGCGTGCGCGGCGATCATCGACTCGAAAAGAATCGAACTGCGGCAAGTCGACTCCCACAAACGCAAATTTGTGCTAGGCAAACGGCTTGCCGGCTACACGATCGATCCTCTTCGGCCAACGGATGGATTCTAGCGAATCATTCACGAGCTCGGCATAAGTTAATGCAGGGTGATCGCCGAGATGGTCCTCTGCGAGCCTTTCGCGATCCTTCGCATAATTTATCGAATAGAGCCCGAACCTCGGCGTAAAGGATCCCCATTCGTAGTTGTCGAATAGCGACCAGTGCAGATAACCGATGAGCGGGATCTCAGACTCGATCATGCTTTTGACGGCCGCGACATGCACTCTTAGAAAATGGCTGCGAGTCATGCGGTCCCGTCTCTGCGTATTCTTGTTATCCGTCCTTCGCCTCAGCGCCATGCCATTTTCAGCGACAAGAATGGGACGGTGTCCGAAATCTCTACTGTAGTAGTCGCAAAAGAAACGCATGCCGTCCGGTAGAACGCGCCAGTCCCACCATTTGCTGGTGACGCTGTTCATCAGCCAGCTGCGCAGCGATTTGTTTTTGAATTCGTGATCCCACCAGACCGGATGCCGGAACATGTGGGCGGCGAACGGGTCGTAATAATCGATCGCGATGTAGTCTAATGCCGACGGTCGATCGACCGCATAGAGTTGTTCGACCAAACCGGTAAAGGATTCCGGAATGAATGTCTTGTAGCCGAGCCAATTGCTTATCTTCTTGAGGTAAGCACCGAAAAAATAGGGCACATCCTTCTTCAAAGGAATTCTTGCCCCGCAGAACGCCTGTTCAAATTGGCCTATTTTCGCGAATATGTAGTCGCTGAGATTCGACAATCGGACGCCGCGTTCCCGCACGGAAACCAAATCGAGCAACACCTTGTCAGACCAGTACAGATCGCTGCAATAATTGTTAAAAGTAACCATCGGCTCGGGCCACCCTTGTTCCTCAGATATCTGATGGATGAGATTGTACGCCCGGACATGGGTGATCAGTATCTGGCGGTAAACATCAAGCAGTGTTCTTAAACCATGTGTCTTGCGCCCCCGACCCGGGAACTGCGTGCCGAAATAGGTGTTCAGCACAAGCATGTTCGGTTCGTTGATTGTGATGTAATAGCGGATCGGAGCAAAACCGTGACGATCTGTCAGCGCTCGATTGACATAGAGCAAAGTCTCTCGAACATAACGACAATAATGTTCCGTTGTGCTTGGTTCGAGCCACGGATCCGTTCCGAGCCAGGAAGGATGGACAAAGTGGTGAAGAGTAACAATCGGTTCAAGGCCATTTTGCCGGCATTGCACCAGCATATCGACGTAACGATCCAGCGCACGGTAGTCGAACGAGGGAGGCGGTCCCGGTGCGTCAATCCGCGTGGGTTGTACGCGACTCCATTCAATGCCAAGACGAAAAGCGTTAAGGCCAAGACTCCGGCAACGCGCGAAATCTTCCGGATAGCGTCTCCAGAAATCGGCCGCTTCCGCCACGGTCACGACGTCCCCCTTCCGTTCAGCCGCGGCCCAGTTCGTCTGCGGCTGGTCCCGACCATTGTACCCACCTTCGGACTGGTAGGCTGAGGTTGCGACGCCCCAGAGAAAATCACTCATGTTGAACGGACCTTCGTATCACGTTCCTTACTTGCGGCGATTGTGATGGCCTCAGCCTCATCGTCGCTGACTTCCAGCGCGCCGACCTTGTCATAGACGAGGGTCTCAACAATGGTATGTGCCGCGTTGGGCCGGCCCAGCGCGAACGCATTGCGCCGCATACTCTCCAGGCGAACCGGATTTTGCAGCAAATTGTCAATCTTGTACGGAATCGTGGTCATTTCGTTGCACTTCACCGCCACGCCGTCCTCAAGCAGATGATCGCTGTTACGTTCCTCCTGCCCCGGAATTGGGCTCACGATGACCATGGGCAATCCACACGCCAGCGCCTCGGCCGTAGTCAACCCGCCGGGTTTCCCGATGAATAAATCGGAAATCTTCATGAGTTCCGGCATTTGTCTGCTGTACCCGAAGATCTTGAAATTCTCTCGATCGTTGCCGACCTGCTCCATTACCTTAGCGCGCGCTTCCTGGCTTCTGCCGCACACGACGATCGTCTGGGGTTTGGATCGCAGATTTTTAAGCCGTTGGACAACGAACTCAGCCGGACCGACACCAAGCGCGCCGGCCGAAAGCAGGAGCGTTGGACGGCTGGGATGCAGGCCGAACTCCAACCGGGTGGCAACCCGATCAATCGGAGCCGCAAAAGCCGGATCAATCGGGATACCCGAAACGGTGATCCTGTCCTTCGGCAAGCCCAGTTCTTCGAGATGAACCCTGGTTTCCTCGATCGCCACGAAATAGCGATGAAACATACGGGACAGCCACATTGCATGAAAATCCAGGTCCGTTACAACAATCGAGAGGTGAGCATCCAGGAGACTTTTCGCAATCAGATGAGAAATAATGCCAGCCGGCATGAAATGCGTGCAGACGGTGATATGCGGATTGAATTGGCGAATGAACTTTACCAGTGGACCTGTATTCAGGCGATCCAGCATCAGGCGCATTCCGTCGGTCTTCCAAGGTTCGTCGCTCTCCTTGTACCACCATCCGAGGAATTCAGGAGCGGTCTGGACGAGGCGGGCATAAAGCTTCGAATAGAAGTCCCGGAACAACTTGTTTGTGAAATCAAGCGCGTCGCTATGCACCACCTCACCGACTTTCGGATGCTCTCCGAAGACCTTGGTCAGCGCCTCGCCAGCTCGGACATGGCCGGTTCCCGCGCTGGTCGAAATGATCAAAACTCGCTTCTTCATCGTTAATCTGGATGTGCTCCCCGCCTCGCGCCTTGCCGAAGGCCCATTTTGAACGCAACGACGTCATCGTTATATGCGAGACAGTACACCCAGCAGCAGAATGTACTAAAATTGGGGAAAAGGGAAATTGCGGTAGTTCTCGTTCGACAAGACAGCGATACCAAGTAGGGGTTAAGCTCAGTATGAACAAGGTGCGAGTATGGACCGGTACTCCTCACCCTTTGGGTGCGACTTTGACCGGCGAAGGGGTTAACTTTGCTCTCTATTCGGAAAACGCGACCGGCGTGGATCTTTGCCTGTTTGAGCACGCCGATGCGGACCATGAGGCGGTCAGGGTCCGAATGACGGAGCGGACCGACCATGTCTGGCATGTTTCGCTTCCTGACATCCGAGCGGGGCAACTGTATGGGTACCGTGTTTACGGCCATTACGAGCCGTTAGACGGGCATCGATTTAATGCTTCAAAGGTTCTCATCGATCCTTATGCCAAAGCGATTGCCGGAAAGATCAAGTGGGGTCCTGAGATGTTCCCATATCCGTTGGGCGATGCTCAAGAGGACCTTACGCGGGACTATCGAGACAACGCAAAATACGTGTCAAAATCTGTGGTCGTTGATACCGCTTTTGCCTGGGGCAGGGATCAACGACCCCTGATTCCGCTTCACGAGTCGATTATTTACGAAGTGCATGTTTGCGGTTTCAGCAAACTTTGGGACAAAGCTCCGGAGGAGGTTCGCGGGACCTATGCCGGACTGGCATCTCCTGCGGCCATCAAGTATTTCAAAGATCTCGGGGTAACAGCGATCGAGCTTCTGCCGGTGCACGAGCATGTCGATGACAGCATCCTGCTGGATCGCGGCCTCTCAAACTATTGGGGCTACAATTCCATCGGTTATTTCGCGCCTGAATCCACCTATTCAAGCAAAGGGGTATTGGGCGGCCAGGTAACCGATTTCAAAGAGATGGTCCGCGAACTGCATCGCGCCGGACTCGAGGTTATCATCGATGTGGTTTACAACCATACAGCCGAAGGAAATCACCTCGGCCCCACGCTCTCGTTCAAAGGCGTCGATAATTCGGCCTACTACCGCCTGGTGCCCAATGACCGCCGTTTTTATATGGATTACACCGGCTGCGGCAACACGCCCGACACTCGCAACCCAAGGCTGCTTCAACTCATCGCCGATAGCCTTCGCTATTGGGTAACTGAAATGCATGTGGATGGGTTCCGCTTCGACCTGGCGTCGACGCTTGGTCGCGAAGATCATTTTGTCGAGCGAGACGCCGGGTTCTTCGACATTCTTTTGCAAGACCCTATTCTGTCACAGGTAAAGCTCATCGCCGAACCCTGGGATGTCGGCGAAGGAGGGTATATGGTCGGAAATTTTCCTGTTCCGTGGTCGGAATGGAACGGTAAATATCGGGACTGCGTTCGTCGCTTTTTGAAGGGTGATCACGACACCATGGGAGAATTCGCCTCCCGGATAACGGGCAGTCCGGATCTTTATGAGCACCAGGGAAAACGCCCCTATGCCAGCATCAATTTTGTGACTGCGCACGACGGATTCACGTTGAGAGATCTTGTTTCATATAACGAGAAACACAACGAGGCGAACGGGGAAGAAAATCGCGACGGGGATAGCAACAACAACTCATGGAACTGCGGCGCGGAAGGACCCACCGACGATCCGGTCGTAAATGCGCTTCGAAGACGCCAGCAACGCAACTTCCTCGCCACTTTAATTCTCTCTCAGGGAGTCCCGATGATAAACGCCGGAGACGAATTTTCGCGCACTCAACAAGGAAACAATAATACCTACTGCCAGGATAATCCATTGAACTGGTTCAATTGGAACTGGGACGACGACGCCAAAGCTCTGTTTGATTTTACCAAACGCATCATCAAATTTCGAAAGGACCATCCGGTCTTTCGCCGGCCCAAATATTTCATGGGTAGGCGGATTCGGGGATCCGATGTCAAGGACATCATGTGGTTCAATCCATCCGGAGCTGAGATGAATGACCAGGACTGGACAAATGGATTCGCGAAATGTCTCGGGATGCTGGTGAGCGGATCAACCATTGATATTCGAGATTTCAAGGGAGAACCGATTCACGATGACACTTTCCTTTTGTTGTTTAATGCTCATTACGAACCGTTAACGTTTATCTTGCCAGGACGGGAAGAGATCCGATGGGAATTGCTTCTCGACACAAGCAAAGAGCGGGGTTTTCTCAAAACCCACAAAGTAACCTCGGCAGGCGAAGAGGTCGAATTGGTCGACAGAAGCATCTGTCTATTGAAGCTTTCCGAAGGCGAAGAGAGCTTTGCTCGAGAAGAATCCTGGACGACCAAAGCCGGGAAAGCTCCCTCTAAGGTGCCCAGTAAACCCGCTGAACCAGTAACCGATGGACAATAGACTATATTCTCAAGGAGCGGAAATAGTGCCAGGGGGAGTCTCGTTCCGGACCTGGGCGGACCGACGGAAACAAGTGTCGGTGGCCATTTTCGCAGAGGATGGAAGCATCCTTCGCGAACTGTCGCTCTCCGAGGAGGGCGACGGCTATCGCAGTGCCCTTGATCCGACGTCGGGCGTGGGAACACTCTACAAGTATCGGATCGACGGCAATCTCTTTCCGGATCTCGCTTCCCGTTTTCAACCGAAGGGTGTCCATGGTCCATCGCAAGTAGTTGATGGAAGGTCGTTTAGCTGGACGGATTCGACCTGGGCTCGACCTAAACTTGGGGAGCTCGTCATTTACGAGCTGCATGTCGGTACCTTTACCACCGAAGGAAAATTCGCCTCGATAATAGAGCATTTTGAGCACCTCAAACGTACTGGGATCAATGCAATCGAATTGATGCCGATCGCAGACTTCGCGGGAGACAGGAACTGGGGTTATGACTGTGTTTCTATTTACGCCCCCGCGCACGTTTACGGCTCGCCTGAGGAACTACGAATGCTTGTGAACGCGGCGCATCAGGCCGGTCTGGCGATCCTTCTGGACGTGGTCTACAACCATCTGGGACCCGACGGAAATTACATGAGCGTGTATTCCGAGCGGTACTTTAACGCCGCGCACCATACCCCCTGGGGCGCCGCATTCAATCTCGACGGCGAAGAGTCTGGTCCGGTCAGGAGTTTTTTTGCTGAGAATCCTCAATACTGGATCAAGGAATTTCATGTCGACGGTTTCCGGCTCGATGCGACCCACGCCATTCCGGACGAATCGCCCAAGCACCTCATTCAGGAGATCGCAGAGAAGGTCCAGGCGCGTGGCTCACTCGTGATCTGCGAGGATCCGCGAAATGATCGCAAACTGGTGCTTTCCCGCGAGCAAGGTGGATATGGTTGTGACGGGGTGTGGGCCGATGACTTTCATCACGTGGTTCGCGTGCAGATGACGAAGGAAAGGGAAGGCTACATCGGATACTTCAAGGGAACGATGAAAGAACTGGTAAAGACGCTCCGCTTCGGCTGGCTCTTTACCGGCCAATTACAAAAGGACGGCATACGTCGCGGAACCAGGCCGGGGGACATTGAACCGGAGCATTTCATCCATTGCATCTCGAACCACGATCAAGTAGGCAATCGGGCCTTTGGCGATCGCATTAACCGGATCGTATCACCGGCTTCCTATCGAGCCGCATCTGCATTGCTTCTCGTGGGACCCTATACACCTATGCTGTTCATGGGGCAGGAATGGGCCGCATCGACGCCGTTTCTGTACTTCACGGACCATCACGACGAACTGGGCAAAGGCGTAACGGAAGGTCGCCGTAAGGAGTTCTCCGAGTTCTCCGATTTTCGCGATCCGGAAAAACGCAATCGAATTCCCGACCCGCAAGCTTTGCAGACTTTCCTGGATTCGAGACTGAATTGGCCTGAAGTAGCGGAGTCATCGCATCGAGAGCTCCTCGCTCTTTACACAGATTTTTTAAGATTTCGTCGAACCGAACTCAGGGATCGCCGGCGGCGACGCTGGCGAATAGCCCGGGTCTCGGACACTGCGATCGGTCTGCGTTACCGGCGCGGAAGAGCGGGCGACATTCTTGTCCTGGCCCAGCTTTTGGCGAACGACAGCAGAATTGAATTGGAATCAACTCTGCTTCAGCCCAAGGCGGGGCGAACCTGGCGCCGTAGTCTATCCTCCAATGAGAAGGTCTACGGAGGTGACCGCACCGGGTATTTTGATCCGGAACAGAGACAATTCGTTCTGGCCGAACCTGAACTGATCGTCTTTTCCGAACAATAACTGGAGCAGCGACATCTACAGCTCACCGTTTTTTCGCTCGCGTCCTGACAGCGATCATGGCTACGACGTCAGTAACCACAACGAACTGAACGCAGCAATCGGAACCCGGGAAGAGTTCGATACAATGGCAGCCACGCTGAAGCAGGCTGGTCTGGGCCAGATTGTCGACTTTGTGCCTAACCATATGGGCATCATCGATCCCCGGAATGAGTGGTGGATGGATGTCCTCGAGAATGGCCCAAGTTCGCGGTTCGCGCCCTTCTTTGATATTAATTGGGATCCGCTAAAGGAGAGACTTCAAAATAAGGTGCTCCTTCCTGTTCTCGGTGATCAGTACGGCCGCGTACTTGAACGCGGCGAGTTTCATTTGCGGTTCAGAGAAGGGGCCTTCTATCTCACCTATTATGACTGGGTTTTTCCGCTTAACCCGCGAACTTACAATTTCATCCTTATGCCATTGAGCTTGCGATCAAACATCTCGAGGGACGCGTTGGTGATCCGCATTCGTTTGATAGACTGGACCAACTGCTTGATGCGCAGGCCTATCGGCTCAGTTACTGGAGAGTGGCAGCTGAAGAGATCAATTACCGACGTTTCTTTGATGTAAACGAACTGGCCGCGATTCGCGTCGAGAATCCGGTCGTTTTCAATACCATCCACAAGTTTATCTTTGAGCTACTCGAGACTGGAAGCGTCACAGGTTTGAGGATTGATCACGTAGACGGACTTTATAATCCCAAGCAGTATCTCACCCAACTGCAGGAGCATTATTCGGGATTCGCGAACACCGATCTCGCTGATTCGGGGCCAGAACTGTATCTGATCGTCGAAAAGATTCTCGCCGAAGAAGAGAAACTTCGAAGCGATTGGCCTGTATTCGGTACGACCGGGTACGACTTTACGACCGACGTAACACAGCTTCTCGTGGACCCGACCCACGGCGAGCAATTCTCGAAGATCTATCGCGACTACATCGAGCGTTACGTTCACTTTGAATCATTGATCTACGAGAAAAAGAAGCTGGTCATGGACGTAGCGCTGGCCAGTGACATTGAAGCGCTGGGGCATATGCTAAGCCGCGTCTCGGAACGTGATCGTTTGCACCGGGACTTCACAATCGATTCGCTTAGCACGGCCGTTCGCGAGCTGATCGCGTGCTTCCCGGTCTATCGCACTTACATCACCGCCGAATCTGGTGTTTCAGAGACCGATCGTCAGGTCATCCTTCGAGCCGTCCGAACAGTCAAGCGGCGTAACCCTGCCATCGACGTTTCGATTTTTGATTTTCTGCGCGACATGCTGCTTCTGGAAACGTTTGATCATTTCACTGACGAGACCCGGCGGCTGCAGCTTGATTTTGTTTTAAAATTTCAGCAGTGCACGAGTCCTATCATGGCGAAGGGGCTGGAGGACACGGCATTCTATATTTTCAACCGCCTGGTTGCGCTCAATGAAGTGGGAGGGACGCCGCAGTTCTTTGGCATTAGCCTGGAGCGTTTCCACGAAAGGAACCGAGCACGCCTTAGCGAAACGCCGCACACGCTCCTTGCTTCGACCACGCACGATACCAAGCGAAGTGAGGATGTCCGTGCGCGGATTGCCGTGCTGAGCGAGATTCCCAGCGAATGGCAGAACTGGATTTACGAGTGGCGCAAGATTAATTCCGCTCGCAAGTCTAACGTCGACGGCGAGGCCGCTCCGAGCCCAAACGAAGAATATCTGCTCTATCAAACACTT
>WNFP01020071.1_pt1 | contig 10424 bp, 8 predicted proteins | sample 5400201 | NCBI WGS metagenome assembly WNFP01 (sample SAMN13153355, study PRJNA577476) | soil metagenome | isolation source: 115 cm saprolite under Madrone tree | place: USA:California | collected 2016-06-14
CCCAATTTGCCGGTGTACGAATTGAAGACGGTGCAGCGCGTGGTCGATGAGGATTTGTTCGCAGAACGAGTGATCGCGGGGCTTTCGGCGGCGTTTGGGGGGCTGGCGGCGCTGCTATCGGCGCTGGGGATTTATGGAGTGCTGGCGTACTTGGTGGTACAGCGAACGCGGGAGATTGGAATTCGCGTGGCGCTTGGAGCGGCAGCTGGACATGTGAGAGGACTGGTATTCAAGGAAGTGGGATGGATGGTGCTGGCGGGCGCACTTGTGGGGTTGCCGGCGGCGTATGGGCTGGCGCGTTTGAGCGAGTCGATGTTGTACGGAGTGCACGCGGGAGACTTGCCGATTTACGCGGCGTCTCTGGGAATCATTTGCGTCGTGGCGCTGGCAGCGTGCTACATCCCGTCGCGGCGAGCAACGCGGATCGATCCCATCGTGGCGCTGCGGTACGAATAGCGAGCGGATTTTGTTTTGTAGCGGCGAGGAGCGGGTGCAGGTGAATCGAGTTTCCGAGATCGAAAACGAGAAGGAGAGCAAATGACAGACGCGAACGCAACACTCATCAAGATGGAAGGCGTGAAGAAAGTGTTTTATACGGATGAGGTCGAGACGCACGCTTTGTCCGAGATTCACCTGGAGATCAAGAAGGGGCAATACATCTCGATCGCCGGGCCTTCGGGCTGCGGCAAGTCGACATTGCTCTCCATTCTTGGACTTCTCGATTCACCGACGGGCGGCGGGTATACGCTCAACGGCCAGCCGGTAGCAAATCTTTCGATCAGCGAGCGCACGCGAATCCGCAACCGCGAGATTGGATTTATTTTCCAGGCGTTCAACCTGATCGGCGATCTGACGGTGTATGAAAACGTCGAACTGCCGCTGACATATCGCGGGACGAGCGCTGCGGAGAGGAAGCAAAAAGTGCAGCATGCGCTGGAACGCGTGGGCATGGCCCACCGGCTGCGTCATTACCCGTCGCAGCTTTCCGGCGGTCAACAGCAGCGTGTCGCCGTGGCCCGCGCCCTCGTCGGTGATCCACTGATCCTAATGGCTGATGAGCCTACCGGCAACCTCGACTCCAAGAACGGCGAAGCCGTCATGGAACTACTGCGCGACTTGCACCGGAATGGCGCGACCGTTTGCATGGTCACGCACGATCAGCGCTACGCGAATTTCGCCGAACGCACAATCCACCTGTTCGATGGCCGCATCGTCGAGGAGACACAGGAAGCACGCGTCGGAGCGTAACGCCGGGAGGCGCAGCATGGGAACGCTCTGGCAGGACTTGCGGTACGCCTTCCGAATGCTGGCAAAGAATCCAGGTTTCACCGGCGTCGCCGTTTTGACGCTTGCCCTTGGCATCGGCGCCAACACGGCAATTTTTACGGTTGTGTACGGAGTGCTACTGCGCCCGTTGCCCTTCCCGGAGCCCGATCGCATCGTCCAGCTTGCCGAATCCTATCAAGCACCATCCGATGAGATGAGCCTCACGTGGAATCAGTTGGAACGCTTGCGGGAGTACGGCCAGCTATTCGAGCGCACCGCCGGCTACACCGACGTTGGTTTCAATCTCGCTACGGGAAATGAAGCTGAGCATGTCCGTGGTGTGCCTGCGTCAGCCGAATATTTCCAAGTGCTTGGTGTTCATCCCGAGCTCGGCCGCGACTTTCTTCCCGAGGAAGATCGAGGCGACGGGCAGCGCGTGGCCATACTAAGTCATTCTCTATGGATGCGCCGCCTCGGCGGAGATTCGGGAGTGATTGGCCATAAGGTTCTGCTCAACGGGGATGCTTATACCGTGATCGGAGTGCTGCCCGCCGGCTTTGACCCGCGCGCCAATTCCGATCTAAATCCTGGCGTTCGGGCGGACGTGTGGGTTCCGCTGGCGCTGGTGGCAAAGACGGCAGGCAGCGGAGAAAACATCAGTGTGATCGCAAGGCTAAAACCCGGTGTGACGAGCGAGCAACTCCAGTCGCAGATGGACATCGTCACACGGGATTTCCGAGGCCGATATCCCAACGTTGTGGGGCAGCAGCTCGTCATGAGTTTCAGGCCATACCAAGCCATGATCGGCGCGGGGATGCGCCCGTTCCTCCTGGTCCTGCTGGGTGCGATCGGATTTGTGCTGCTGATTGCATGCGCCAACGTGGCGAATTTGCTCCTCGCGCGCGGTAGCTCGCGGGGCCGAGAGATTGCAGTGCGCGTCGCGATGGGAGCCTCTCGAGTTCGTCTTTTCCGCCAATTGCTTACGGAAGGCATGCTGATTGCCCTGGTAGGGGGCGCAGTGGGTTTGGCCGTGGCCGGCTTGGGATTGGGTTCACTCCTAGCGATGGCGCCCAGCAATTTGCCGCGCTTAAGCGATATTCGCCTGGATGGCTGGGTATTCGCGTTCACGTTTTTAATTTCCATTCTGACCGGGGCGGTGTTTGGAATTGCGCCCGCGCTCTGTGCGACCAAGACCAGTCTCAGCGAAACGCTTAAGGAAGGAGAAGGAAGAGCCAGTGCCGGAGCCGGCCACGCGAGGCTGCGGCAAGGATTAGTGATCGGTGAATTTGCCCTCTCCCTCGTGTTGCTGACTGGTGCGGGTCTGATGATCGCCACCTTTGCGAAATTGATGAATACGAACCCCGGCTTTGATTCCCACCATGTTCTCACAATGCAGTTTTGGATGACCGGGTCGAAATACAACTCCACTCCAGAAATTATGCGATTCTACCGCGCCGTCGAGCAGCGCATCGAAACATTGCCCGGCGTGACCGCCGCGGGCGTCGTAGCGGCAGGATTGCCGCTCGAGCGCGGGGGAAACAATGGCGTGAGGATTGCCGGGCCCAAGGAATCAGAATGGATCTCCATGGATTACAGGGAAATTACGCCGGACTATCTCCAGGCCATCGGAACACCCTTGAAGCAAGGCCGCGGATTCACGGAGTCCGATTCCGAGGCCTCCAATCCCGTTGTTATCGTCAATGAAGCGGTCGCTCGCAAATATTTTCAGGGTCAGAGCTCGCTCGGAAAGTATCTTTATGTCGGTGGGGTTCTTTGCGAAGTGGTTGGCGTGGTGGGCGACGTGAAAAGTTACCTGGATCAGCCCGCCGCACCGACGACGTTCATTCCTGCGGCGCAAGCTAAATTGGGAACATCCAAGCTCTTCGAGGGCTGGTTCCCGCGAAGCATCGTAGTGCGGTCGATGGGAGACCCTCTCATCCTTAGCCAAGCTCTGCGAGAAGCGCTGGCAGCAGCGGATCCGCTGGTGCCGACTGGCGCGGTCCGGTCGATGGACCAGGTGCTTACGCATTCGCTGGCCTTGCGAAGCTTCATGATGATGCTGTTGAGCATCTTCGGTGGGCTCGCGCTGGTGCTTGCGAGTGTGGGCATTTACGGGGTCATCTCCGTCGCAGTGTCGCAACGAACCCGCGAAATCGGCGTGCGCATGGCGCTGGGGGCGCGGCCTGCGGATGTGCTGCGGATGATTCTGACGGAAGGGTTGAAACTTGTCGCCGTAGGAGTGGTGCTCGGCGTGGCAGCGGCGCTGATGTTGACGAGATTGCTCGAAGGAATGGTCTACGGAGTGAGCATGAGGGACCCGCTCATATTCGTGCTGGTGAATCTGCTCATGGTGGCGGTCTCGCTGGCGGCATGCTACGTCCCCGCACGGCGGGCAACGCGCGTGGATCCGATCACGGCCTTGCGTTACGAATAGGGGCAATCACATGTACACAATCTGGCAGGACCTTCGCTACGCGATTCGCGTTCTGGCAAAGAGTCCGGGGTTCACCGCCGTCGCCGTATTGACGCTGGCGCTGGGTATCGGCGCTAACACCGCTATATTTACCGTCGTGAATGGCGTCATCCTGAAGCCTCTGCCATACCCCCAGCCCGACCGCCTTGTGATGCTCTTGGAAAAGCAGCTTTCCGATGGCACTGTCGGGACCGTGGCGCCAGCGAATTTCTTGGCTAGCTACATCCCCGCGCGTCGCGCCGCAAGCGTTGATCCGATGGTCGCGCTTCGTTACGCATAGGACGGAAGTTGTGTCGCAGGAACATGCGCTAAGATAGAGATGCGATTCAGCGTTTGAACCGCAAGGAGCCGAAGTGGAATCTCTGATTCAATTGCGAGCTCTCGAAAAGTCAATCGAGGCTGGCCCGAACAAATTCTTCTTGTTGCGCAGAATCAATTTAGATATTCAACCGGGCGAGTTTGTCACCATCATGGGCCCTTCGGGTGCCGGGAAGTCTACGCTGCTGAGTATCATCGGCATGCTGGATGGCGCATGGACCGGGGAGTATTACTTTCTCGGCCAGCCCGTTCACAAGCTCAACATCAAGAAACGCAACGAGCTGCATAAAGCGAACATCGGCTTTGTCTTCCAGAGCTACCACTTGATCGACAATCTGACGGTATTCGAAAACCTGGAAGTGCCGCTGTCCTATAAAAACGTGCCGCACAAAGAGCGCGTCAGCCTGGTCTGCGACACGCTCGACCGTTTCCACATCGTAGGCAAGAAGGATCTTTTTCCAAACCAACTTTCCGGCGGCCAGCAGCAGCTAGTGGGAGTCGCACGAGCCGTAATCCTCAATCCAAAACTGATTCTCGCTGACGAGCCGACAGGAAATCTGCACTCGGCGCAAGGTGATGAGATCATGCAACTATTCAAGAGGTTGAATGACGCGGGTACCACGATCATTCAGGTGACGCACTCCGAAAGAAATGCGTCGTATGGAAACCGGATCATCCAATTGAAGGACGGCTGGGTTGTGAGTGACAACGCAACAGCCGGCGCGCAAGTTGGCGCGGCGCACCCCGCGTGAGCGGGGGCTTGCAGACTGCCAGGCGGCGCTTCGACCGTATCTTACGGTGCCTGAAAAACGGCAGTAGGATAAACTTCGCAAATACATCCGAATGAAGACGACTAACCCGCACCCTTATCGAGTTCTTTTGGCTGACGACCAGGCGGACATCCGCGATGCTCTGCGCTTGCTCTTAAAGCGCGAGGGCTATGAAACACAGGGCGTCGCCTCTCCGGCCGAGGCTCTGAGCGCCATCGAATCCCGAGAATTTGACGCTGTCCTGATGGACCTCAACTACGCGCGAGACACCACGTCGGGTCAGGAGGGGCTCGATCTGCTCACTCGCATACAAATGCTCGACAGCACCTTGCCTGTCATCGTCATGACTGCATGGAGCAGCATCGAACTGGCAGTAGAGGCGATGCGCCGCGGTGCGCGCGACTTTGTCCAGAAGCCCTGGGAAAATACTCGTATGCTCGCCATTTTGCGCACGCAAATCGAATTGCGGCAGGCGCTGCGGCAGGCCTCTCGTCTCGAAGCCGAAAACCGCATCCTGCGCGCCGAATCGCGCCCGACATTTCTGGCGAAATCTCCGGCGATGGCTCCGGTCCTACATGGCACCGGCAAAGAAGTTGTCGCGCGAACTCTTCATGCGTTGTCGTCGCGTGCGACGAAGCCAATGGTGACTGTGAACGCGGGGGGGCTATCCGAAGGCATTTTCGAAAGCGAGCTCTTCGGACACGTGAAAGGCGCCTTTACCGATGCGCGCACGGACCGCGTCGGGCGGTTCGAACTCGCCGATGGCAGCACCCTTTTCCTAGACGAAATCGCCAACGTTCCGCTCAACCTGCAAGCCAAGCTTTTGCGCGTTCTGGAAACGGGGGATCTCGAACGTGTCGGCTCCTCCACCACCCGGCGGGTCAACGTGAGAGTGCTCGCGGCTACCAATGCGGACGTGAATGCCGAGGCCGCTGCGGGCCGGTTCCGTCAAGACCTGCTGTTTCGCCTGAATACCATCGAGATCCACATCCCCCCGTTGCGAGACCGCCGCGAGGACGTCGATCTCCTTGCGCACCATTTTGTCCACGGTTACGCGCAGCGCTACCGCAAAAACATTTCCGGTTTCGACCCGGCCGCCATGAAGGCTCTTCATGAGCATGCCTGGCCAGGCAACGTTCGGGAGCTCGATCATGCGGTGGAACGCGGCGTGCTCCTCTCGCCCGGCCCTGCCGTTCGCGCGGCAGACCTCGGCTTGCGCGCGCAGGCCGCTGGCGGCGCGGCCAAGCTGGAGGAGATGAGCCTCGACGAAGTGGAGCGGTATCTCATTCAGCGCACTCTCTCCCGCCACGAAGGCAACGTCAGCCAGGCGGCCAAGGCTCTGGGATTGAGCCGTAGCGCCATGTATCGCCGGTTGCAAAAACACGGGCTTGAATGAGGCAAATGGCCTATGAGCGCCGCATCCAGCTTCTCGCGCTAGCGGCGGGTTTCCCAGGTTCTCTGATCGCGATGATTCTCTTGTGGCATGGCAATTATTCTTCTGGGGCCGTCTGGACAATTGCCTTTCTCATCCTTTCTCTCTGGCTCGGCTTCGCTTTCTCCCTGCGAAATCGCGTTGTTTTTTCGCTGCAAACTCTTTCGAATCTCCTAGCCGCCTTGCGGGAGGAGGACTTCTCGTTGCGCGCTCGCGGGGCACGAAGTGACGATGCCATGGGTGAAGTAATTATTGAAGTCAATGCTCTCAGTGAAACCTTGCGGCAACAGCGCCTGGGCGCTCTGGAGGCCACTGCCCTTCTCCGGACGGTCATGGAGGAGATTGATCTTGCCATCTTCACGTTTGACAACTGCAAGAAACTGCGACTGGTCAATCGCGCCGGCGAACGCTTGTTGGGCCGTCCTGAAGAACGCCTACTGGGATTTACCGCGGAAGAACTGGGACTCGGCGCTTGCCTGGAGGGCGAAGCCGCGCACACGATGGAGCTGGCCTTTCCCGGAAGCTCCGGGCGCTGGGGGCTCCGTCGTGGGACCTTTCGCCAGGGAGGCTTGCCTCATCACTTGGTGGTTCTGAGCGATCTGAGTCGTACGCTCCGTGACGAAGAGCGCAAAGCGTGGCAACGGCTGATTCGCGTTCTTGGGCATGAATTGAACAACTCCCTCGCCCCGATTCAATCCGTCGCGCAAGGCCTGGAAAGCGAGCTCTTGAATGCGTCCAAATCTTCCGAACTGCAGAGCGAAGCGTCCGCTTCGATTCTGGATGATCTCCGGCAGGGCCTTGGCATCATTCGCTCTCGCACAGAAGCACTTGGTCGCTTTATGGCCGCGTACGCGCAACTTGCGCGGCTGCCACAACCGAAGCTGCTGCCTGTAAACGTCTCGGAATGGATCAGCCGGACCATAAAACTAGAGACGCGCGTAAGAGTCAGCCTTTTGAACGGTCCGGACGTGGTCATTTCGGCCGACGCCGACCAATTGGAGCAGTTGCTGATCAACCTGGTTCGTAATGCGGCGGATGCGACGCTCGAAACCGGCGGCTCCGTTCAAGTTGGCTGGTCCCGGCAAGGCGCACAACTCGATGTCTGGGTTGTCGACGAGGGCCCCGGCCTTCCCAATACCTCGAACCTATTCGTCCCCTTCTTCACAACCAAGCCGGGCGGCTCCGGTATTGGTCTGGTTCTTAGTCGCCAGATCGCCGAAGCTCACGGTGGTGAGCTAATTTTAAAAAACCGTTCCGATGCGCGCGGCTGCAGGGCCCTACTTCGACTCCCCGTTTAGGCCAGGCGCGCGCTTCGTTAGGCGTCTTCTCCCCTCCCGGGGCAATGGTTTGCAGGGAATCGTCATCGCATCTGCTTCGATCCGGAAGCTCTGATTGGGAAGACAGCTTGGCGTCTTAGGTGAGCCACGCGTAAATGTTCTGGATCTGAATCTGGAACTCAACGCTCAACATCCGCTTTCGAAATAAGCGGTCGCCTTCCGGGCGATTTCGATATCCGTCGAGTACCAGGCATTTTCATTGTTTTCGAGAAGGTGATTTAGGGAGGCCGACGCTCGGCGGTTGGAAGCGGTATCCCACCCACGGTTCCGTCCGGATGAACTTCGGCTGCGCTGGATCGCTTTCAATTTTTTTGCGCAACTGGTTGATGACTACCCGCAGATTTTCCGTTTCTTCCCCGTAGTCCGGCCCCCAAACGGACTGCAGGAGTCTTCGATGGGTTAGCGGCTTGCCCTGATTGGCAATCAAGTGCTTGAGTACGTCGAATTCCTTCGGCGTCAGATGCACTTCCTGACCGCGCACCGTCAATTGCCGGCTTTCGAAATCGAACGTGAGGTCCTTCGAAACAAAAGGAGGCAGCGTGTCACCGGGTGCGTACCGCCTCAATGCGGCACGAATACGCGCCAGCAGTTCTTCGATGCCAAAGGGCTTGACCACATAATCGTCCGCTCCCGCATCGAGTGCGAGCACTTTGTCCCGCTCCGCGTTTCGAACCGTGAGCATAATAATGGGAGCATCGGAAGATTGCCGAATCTCGCGGCACGCTGCGATCCCACCGATACCCGGCATGTTCACATCGAGAAGTACAAGGTCGGGCTTTTCCTTACGAACGGCTTCCACCGCTTCCTCGCCCGTCTTGGCCTCGATGATCACGTAGCCGTGGCTGGAGAGAGTGGAACGCAGCACTCGCCGAATCTGCGGCTCATCGTCCGCGACCAGGATTGCGGCGTCATTCATGTTGATCGCTCCACCCTTCGCGCAACGGGCAAGGAAAACGAGAAGACCGAGCCGTGACCGAGTTGGCTCGTCACTCCAAGGGTTCCCTTGTGCGCGGTGACGAGCGCCTTGGCGATCGGCAGCCCCATTCCCGTTCCGCGCACAAGATAGCGCTGATCTTTCCCGCGATAGAATTTGTCAAAAATCATTCCCTGCTCGAGATCGTCGATGCCCGGGCCACGGTCGGCCACACTCGTCGTCACGTAATCCTCGCTAAGTTCTGCGGTAATAATGATCGGCTGCTCCTTTGACGAATACAGATTGGCATTATCGATGAGCTTCACCAGAATATCCTGAGCGCGCTCAATATCTGCCTCCACAGGCGGAAGATCGGGGGCTACTTTCACCTGAATCTCCCGCGCTCCCAGTGAAGACTTAGAAAGCGTTAGCGCTCCCTGAATGATCTCTTCAATCGATGTCGGAGCAAAATGCAGCTCGATCTCTCCAGCTTCCAGCCGGGCCATCTCCGCGGCCTCTTCGACGAGATGGTTCAGCCGGTCGCATTCCTCGTTAATGATGGTCAGCAATTCATGACCTTGCGGAACAACCCTTTCCCCGCTAGCGAGGAGGCTTGTCACGGCCGCCTTCATGGAGGTCAGTGGTGTGCGGAAATCGTGCGTGACGGAATCCAGCAAGGCGGACTTCAGCCGCTCGCCTTGCCTTTCGGCCTCCGTCTGGCTGAGCTGTTCTACGGCTCGCGCTCTTTCGACCGCGATCGCCACGAGGCTACCCACCGCATCGAGCGTCTGGCGCGAAAGTCTAGCCCCGGAAATACCGAGGCTCCCAATGGCCCTTACCCCGAGACGCACTGGAACAAAGTAAAGGCTCTGCTGCGATTCGATTGTCATTTCATCCCGCAGGAACGCCGTCTTCATTTTCTCTTCATCGAGATGAGCAGCCCCATACCCCGACCGATAGAACTTTGCTTTCTGCGGAAGAAATAGTTCAGCAGCGCCCGCCTCGAAGCTCTCCACAATGTAATTTGGAATTGCATTCATCAACTGGATGACGTTGCCTTCTCCAAGCAATTTCTGGCTGAATTTGTACAGCCGCTCGATCTCTCGGCGGCGGCTGTGCGCTTCGTCTGCTTCCTTCCGGATACGGGCGGATAGCTGGCTGCCCATAATGGATGTAACCAGGAATGCGCCGAGGGCCACCCAATTCTGTGGGTCGGCGATGGTTAAATTCCCCACTGGGGGCAAGAACGCATAGTTGAAGACCAGCATCGCCACCACGGACATGAAGACGGACACCACCATTCCCCAGACCGCCGAAACTGCTAGAATTGCGAGAAGAAGCGTGAGTGCAACGGTGGTTTGATTCACAAGAAGCACATGGCGGTAGAGAAAAGCGATGCCGGCGACGATGATGGTGGATAGCGCGAAACCGACTGTCCGGCCGGCTAAAAATCTCTGCATTTAGCTATTCTAGCGCAGGCCTTGTTTTGCCGTGGAGAAGATAATCCTTTGCCAAAGAAGCCGGAAGACTGGTTGGAAATCGCCTCTCCGTCGCAGAAGTCACGCGGCATTTTCAAGCTTTTCCTCGGCTACGCTCCCGGCGTCGGCAAAACCTTTAGCATGTTGAGCGAGGCGCTGCGCCGCAGAAGCCGTGGCGAAGACGTCGTGATCGGTGTCGTGGAAACCCACGGACGCAAAGGGATCGAAGAACTCCTCATGCAAATTGAGTCGGTTCCGCGGAAAAAAATTGAATACAAGGGCACGATCTTCGAAGAGATGGATGTCGACGTCATTCTCGCGCGCCGCCCTCAAGTGGTTCTGGTCGACGAACTGGCCCACACGAATATCCCCGGGAGCAAGCACCGCAAACGTTACGAGGACGTACAAGAACTCCTGGCCGCAAGAATCGATGTGGT
>WNFP01005256.1_pt1 | contig 10413 bp, 8 predicted proteins | sample 5400201 | NCBI WGS metagenome assembly WNFP01 (sample SAMN13153355, study PRJNA577476) | soil metagenome | isolation source: 115 cm saprolite under Madrone tree | place: USA:California | collected 2016-06-14
CAGGAATAACGCCGGGAGCGCTCGGTGATCGTCGGAGCAGATGGGACGAAAGCTCGGCTCGGAAAACGGTAGTGGCGACTGTCCCACTACCCCAGGTTCGGCGCAAACTAGAAGTCAGCCCAAAGCTGACCGCGCTGCGCGGCCAAAAACCGCAGTCGCCATCGTGTCGCTGCGTATGGCGTTCGGAGTTCCTCATTCTTATCATGCTGTGCGGCATTCGCGGACTACACGATGGCGACTGCACCTATTGGCCAGAATCGCTTCATTCCTCTCGTTCCAAAGCTCCCGACGGCGCGCGCGTTTGGCTTTCGCGGGACTGTCGCCGCTACCAATCACCGACGTTACCGGTTGATGTGCAGAATCATTTACAGGAGAAGAATTTATTAAGGTTTTTCGGGGTAATTTATTTGCGCCCCATTCCGACTGCGCCTCATATTAAGTTACGTGCATCAGATTTCTCGTGAAGTAGCAGCTTCTTTTTCGTTCGAGTTAAACGGAAAGCTGCGAACGGTCCAAGGCCTCGCCACCAATCTCACCCTCCTTCAGTATCTTCGGAACGAGGGCCTGGTCGGATCTAAAGAAGGATGCGCGGAGGGTGATTGTGGCGCTTGTTCAGTAGTAGTTGTCGAATTGTCGAACGATGGGAAATCGGTCTATCGAGCGATTAATAGTTGCCTGATACCGTTGCCCACGTTGGCCGGACGCAAGATTATCACCGTCGAAGGGTTAGCCTCAGAGGAAGGGGAACTCCACCCAGCGCAGCGTGTATTGGTCGAGCACCATGGTTCGCAGTGTGGGTACTGTACCCCTGGTTTTGCCATTTCTTTGTTCGAAGCTTATCACCGTCACGATTTGCGTGCAGATTGGCAGATTGATGATCAGCTTTGCGGTAATCTTTGCCGCTGTACCGGTTATCGACCGATCCGAGACGCGGCCGTTGCGATGCTCGCTTCCCGGACCGCTCAATTCGCTCAGCCTCCCCCCGAGAGTGATTGCAGATTGCCGGTCGAGTACGAATGCGAAAGCCAACTGTTCTTTCGTCCGACCGACCTGCCGACGCTGCTGGAACGAGTTCACGAATTCCCCGAAGGAAAACTCATAGCTGGCGGCACTGAGCTCGGCTTGGCCATCACGAAGCTTTTTCAGGCCTTTCCAATCCTCATTTCTATCGAAGCGGTTCCCGAATTGCGCCGAATCGATTGCAGCGAAACCCAATGGCGAATTGGGGCCGCCGCTACCCTCACTGAAGTATGGGATCAGGTGGGCGAGGAATTTCCACCGCTCGCTGAAATGTTTCGACTGTTCGGCTCGCGACAGATCCGGAATCGGGCCACGCTCGGCGGCAACTTAGTTACGGCATCACCGATCGCCGACTCGGCACCGGTACTGCTTAATCTCGATGCAGTGATCGTTATCGCCTCTCTCGCCGGTGAGCGTCAGGTGCCAGCTGACCAATTCTTTCTTGGTTACCGCAAGACCGCCATGCAAGAGGGTGAGATTCTGAAAGAGATCATTCTACCACGGATTGGTTTTGGTCCTATGCAGGCTTCGATCCCTCCGCAAAAAGGGTCGCTAACTTCGACCGAGAGCAAAAGGTGGTGTCAGTTTTACAAAGTGTCGCGCCGTCGAGAAATGGATATTAGCACGGTGGCCGGCTGTTTTCGGATCGAACTGAATCAAGAGCTGCGAATCGAGCTCGCTCGGCTCGCCTTCGGCGGGGTAGCACCAACTCCGCTTCGCGCTACGCAAGTGGAGGCAGCCTTGCTCGGAAAGCTTTGGAACGGGGCGACGGTAGAGAATGTTTTGCCGCTGCTTCGATCCTGCTTTACCCCGATTTCCGACGTCCGCGGAAGCGCCGAATTTCGGCACTCGCTGGTAGCGGAGCTTTTTCAGAAGTTTTTTGAAGAAACCCAATCAGGATTTAGATGGCCGAGAGCGGAAACAGACCTAGCAAAGCGGTCTCAGAGCTATGAGTTCTCACCTCCTCATGAAAGCGCTCATAAACATGTATCGGGTCGCGCTCTTTACGTCGATGATGCGATTCCTTCGCGCGGACATTTGGAAGTCTGGCCGGTTTGTGCACCGCACGCTCGGGCAAAAATTCTACGACGCGATGTTTCCCGCGCTCGGGTGCTGCCCGGCGTAAAAGCGGTTTTGTTGGCCGAAGATATTCCGGGGCTAAATGATACCGGTACCGTTCGGCATGACGAACCGCTTTTGGCCACCAACGAAGTTTTCTACCACGGTCAATTGGTAGCCTTGGTGATCGGTGAGAACCAAGAATGGTGCAGGCGCGCGACGGAAGTACTGCAAATCGAATACGAGCCGCTGCCCGCGATTTTGTCCGTCGCGGAGGCAATTTCGGCGAACTCGTTTCATACTGAACCCAATTATATTCGTCGTGGCGATGCCAATCGGGCAATCAGCGAAGCCCCGTTTCGATCGGCCGGCACTTTCTTTCTCGGTGGGCAAGATCATTTCTATCTGGAGACCCAGGCTGCTTATGCGACGCCCGGGGAAGATGGATCGATGTTTGTTGAGTCGTCGACTCAACATCCATCCGAAATACAACACATTGTCGCTCATCTCCTGGGCGTCCCGTCCAATCGCGTCGTCGTCGAAGCGCCTCGAATGGGTGGTGGCTTCGGCGGGAAGGAAACGCAAGGGGTGATCAATGCCGGACTGGCGGCATTGGCCGCATTTCATACCGGCCAGCCGGTTCGGGTTCGTTGGAATCGTGACCAAGATATGATGATTACTGGAAAGCGGCATCCGTTTCTGGCCGACTTTGCAGTGGGATTCAATCAACGCGGCGAGATTCTTGGAATTCGGGTAAAGATGATTTCCGATGGCGGCTGGTCGCTCGATCTTTCGACCGCTGTCACCGATCGTTCACTATTTCACTTGGATAATGGTTATTACCTGCCGAACGCGGAATTCTCCGGTCAAGTGGCGAAGACAAATGTCGCATCGAATACCGCGTTCCGGGGTTTTGGTGGGCCACAGGGTATGCTGGTGATTGAGGAGGTCATCGACCGAATAGCACGCCGGCTCGAACTGCGACCGGAAGTGGTCCGTGAGCGAAACCTCTACCGCGGAAGTGGTGAAACCAACACGACACCTTACGGGCAGGAGATCGGAGATAATCGGATCCAGCGAGTTTGGCAGGAGCTTCTTGCCTCGAGTGATTTCATATCACGGCGAAGAGCGGTGGATGCGGGGAATCGCCAACCGACTTCCCATAAACGTGGCTTGGCAATTACTCCGGTAAAGTTCGGCATATCGTTTACCGCCACTCAATTTAATCAAGCGGGTGCATTGGTTCTGATCTATCAGGACGGTAGTGTCCAGGTGAATCACGGCGGAACAGAAATGGGACAGGGGATTCATACTAACATTCAGGCTATTGCCGCTCGGGAGCTGGGGCTCACCGTTGATCGCGTCCGAGTGATGTCGACGCGGACCGATAAAGTGCCAAACACCTCGGCAACCGCTGCCAGCTCCGGCACCGATCTGAACGGTGCTGCTGTTCGCAACGCCTGTCGGGAACTCGTTGAGCGGCTGCGCCCGATTGCTATGCGACTCTTATCGGAGAAAATCGGTCGGCCCGTTGGGGAAGTGACCTTTCGAGAGAACAAAGTCTTTGCTGCTTCCGATAAGAATCTATTTCTCGAATTCGATCAGCTGACGGCGAAAGCCTATTTTGAAAGAGTGAGTCTGGCAGCAACCGGATATTATCGGACCCCCGGAATCAGCTGGGATCGCGCGCTTGGTAAAGGCAGGCCTTTCCACTATTACGCAATCGGTGCTGCGGTTAGTGAAGTCGAAGTTGATGCGCGGACCGGAGCGTTTCAGCTGCTGCGTACCGACATTTTACACGATGTTGGGACATCAATTAATTTGGGTATCAACCGCGGACAGATCGAAGGCGGTTTCATTCAGGGTCTTGGCTGGTTAACCGTTGAAGAGTTGGTGTGGGACAAACAAGGCCGTTTACTGACTCATTCACCTGATACCTACAAAATCCCGGCGATTGGCGATATTCCGAAAGATTTTCGAGTGGCATTCTTAAGTGAAGCCGAACAGCCCGGAAATATCTATGGAAGCAAGGCAGTCGGTGAGCCCCCTCTCATGTTGGCGATTTCCGTACGCGAAGCAATCCGGGACGCTATCGCAGCATTTGGTTCGGGTAACGAGCCAGTGTTGTTAGCTTCTCCGGCAACGGGTGAGGCGATTTTTTGGGCGATAAGGAAGCGGCGGGGAGGAAGTCAGTAGGCAGTAGGCAGTAGGCAGTAGTAAGTAGGGAGCGGATGATGAGCGACGCTGAACAAAATTTGTCGCGATCGGCGAAGAGCTTTTTGAGAGATTATTCAGACCTGCTCGCTTATCGGATAAATTTTCGGCTGAGTCAGGAGATTTTCGAACTAAGTAAGCAGTTTCCAAAGGAAGAGATGTATGCGCTGACGGATCAGTTTCGTCGCGCTTCGCGATCGATAGGAGCGAACATCGCGGAAGCCTGGGGCAAGAGACGATACGAAAAACATTTTGTAAGCAAGCTCACTGACGCGGACGGAGAGCGTTTAGAAACCCAACTTTGGCTTAGAACGTCCTATTCCTGTCGATATCTGGGTAAAGAACAGGCCGAAAAGATGAATGAGAGTTTATTGGAGGTCGGCCGACTCTTAAACGGAATGATCGAAAAATCATCTGCATTTGTTCTTGGCGACGATCGCGTGCAGGAAGACTCTTCGATTGACGAATTCTTCTAGCATTGGCGACATTTTGTTACGCTCACCGCTTACTACTTACCGTTTACTGCTTACTGCTTGCCACCTTCCATCCTCATCGACTTCCCCGTTTTCCCACGCAACACTGCAAGCACCTCGGCCATCACGCTAACCGCAATTTCTTCCGGCGAATCGGCACCTATTTGCAGACCAATGGGTGCGTGCACCTGCTCGAAATCTTCCATTCCGCGGAGTTTAAGCTCATCGTAGACACGGTTGACTTTTCTCTTGCTTCCCATCATCCCGATGTAGCCGAAACCTCCAGTCCTTAACGCCGCTTCCAGAGCGTCACGATCCAGCTGATAATTCCGGTTCACTAAGATCAATGCATCGGAACCCCGCCATGATTGCTGGCCGATCCATTTGGCCGGTTCAGACGCGATCTTTTTTTCGTCCGCCGGTTCAAAGCGTTCGACAATCTCCGGTCGATCTTCGACCAAAACCGTTCGAAACCCGCAGATTCGTGCGAGTCGAGCGATTGCGATGGCACAGTGGCCGGCGCCGAAGAGATAAATGGTCTCACTTCTACTTTGTGGTTCCAATAGGGCGGTGACTTCGCCGCCACAAATTGCTCCAAACGAACACGCCGATCCCTCGCGCAAGATATAAGTCTTCAATTCCGGCTTACCGGTTTGCAGGGTTCCCAGCGAATCTTCAATAACCAACGCCTCAAATTTTCCTCCCCCGATCGTGCCGCTGATCTCACCCGAACCGTAGACGATCATTCGAGTCCCTGGCTGCCTCGGGACCGAGCCCTTGGTGGCGGCTACCGTCACCAATACGCAGTCTCTGCCATTGACCTTCGCTGCCAGAAGCTCTTCAAGAATCGATTGGTTTATGCTCACTTGTGGAGTCCCGGCTGGTTATCTTTGCCAATCGCTAGATGTTCGCCTAGCCGAGGAAATGGTAGGAAACAGATCGGGCGAAGCAGGATCTGTCGGCCTGAGTAATGGAGTATTGCCGGCCATTCCGATTTGTCATCTGCTATTCGCTATTTGCTACTTTCCACCTGATATATCGCCTCTGGCGACCGTGCCTTCGATCCAGCCTTGCGGCGCATCGGTCGGCAGAAAAAGTGTGTTTTGATTGTGGCGGTGGAACGGAGCGAGATCAATCGGCAGGCAATGCAGATTTGGCATGGTCAGACTGATTTGTTCAATTTCTGGACATGCAACTAATGCCGCCTTTGCCATTTCGTACAAGCTAGTCTGGACTGACGGGCTCTCTTTGGAACCGAACGCCGACAACATAGTCTCGACGATACGTGCATTGGCCTCGCGATAGTCCGTCGGCTTCGTACAATAACGCCATTGACTCGTGAGACTCGTTGCCAGAAGCCGATCCGACGTTTCCGGCAGAGTCGTAAATTCGTCACGATCAAAGCCAGCGAATCCGGAACTGGCGGACTTAAGGATAACTAATCCGCGAATTCCGGAGTTAATTTCGAGGTGATTGCGGGATCGAGTCACCTGCGTCGTAGGCATCGTTTTTCCCGTAACGGAGAAGTTGGTTCGCGATGGAGACCCATCCACGGAAATGCGCTCCCAAACGCGCTCTTCCGTCTCGATTTCAACGGCCTTGACCTGGGGATACTTGTCCAGAAAGTGCGCTGTCAGTTCCACTACAAATGGCTCCGTTTCTAGACCCAGTTTCTCATAGGCGAATACGTTAACCGTGTTCTTCAACGTATCGGTAGCGACTATCTCTCGGTTATCGCCTGCGGTGTACGCTGCATCGAACCTCCCCTCCAGGATGACTTTTACCTCTAATTCTTTGAGGGTATCTGTGCTGTTCTCACGCAGCTTTTTGAGGACTCGGATTTTGGCTTTACCATAGCGGTTGGAGTAGAGCTTCATGGATTCCATCTAAATGTCGGGAGGGATCGCGGCTGGTCCGGCATAGCTGCGCCGGGTCATGTTTCACATCGATAAAGTTGTCGCCGTCGGGTGGCCGCGATCGGTGCATTGTAGCGAAAGTAGGGAGTGTCGCCTTTTGGCGTATGATTTGCTAGAATAAGGGTTCAGCAGTTTACGAGCCAGCCGCTTTTGTATCACACCCATGGCGAATGTTTGTTACAAACTAGACGATGTGAATAATATGGATCACGCGTCCTTTATACTGCACTTTGGCTCGATCTACGAACATTCGCCCTGGGTGGCTCAAGGTGCTTGGAGCTGTCGTCCATTCGGTTCACTCGACCTACTTCATGCGGCGATGGATTCTGTCATGTTTGCCGCCCCCAGCACGAAGCAGATGGAATTAATTCGAGCTCATCCCGAGTTGGCTGGACGGCTTGCTCGGCTCGATCAGCTCACAGAAGCTTCGCGATCCGAGCAGAGTCAGGCCGGCCTGGATAGATTAAATGAGGATCAGATTGCGAAGATGAATCACCTCAATGCCGAGTATCTCAACAAGTTCAGGTTTCCGTTTATCATTTGCGCTCGTCTCAACGATGCAGATTCAATTGTAAGCGCAATGCGGGTCCGACTCAGGAATGATCCTGCAGAGGAGCTTCAAACCGCATTGGGAGAAATCTCTAAGATTGCCAGACTGCGGCTTGTCGATCTCGTCATATGAAAGGAAAACTTTCCACGCACGTAATCGATATCTCCCTCGGGAGACCCGGTGCCGGCGTTTCTGTGCAGCTATGGCAATTGGACGGCGACACCAGGAAACTTATAAAATCCACGATCACGAATCTGGATGGTCGAACCGATGTGCCTCTGCTCGGTCCGCAGGAGATGATTGCTGGCGAGTACGAGCTGATATTTCATGTCGGTAATTACTTTGAACGCATGGGCAAAGAGACTTTTCTCAAAAACGTTCCGATCCGATTTCAGATCGGTCGACCGGATGAGTCGTATCACGTGCCGTTGTTAGTCTCGCCTTGGGGTTACAGCACATACCGAGGCAGCTAAAATGGCGATCGATTCGTGGGAAGCGCGAGCCAGCCGCATTGAGCGACGGCTGCAGGAATTAGCCGTCATTACCGACGAGCCCGGCATGCTTACCCGCACCTTTCTTTCGGCTGCGATGCGGGAGGCAAATGCTCAGGTGAGAGAATGGATGCTGGAAGCCGGTTTGCAAACTCACGAAGACTACGCCGGCAATCTGGTCGGTCGGCAGGGTTCGAAGGCCGGAAGCACCGAACGCCAATTAACGGACAACCGTTTGCCAATTCTGCTGGTTGGATCTCATTTGGATACGGTTCGGAACGCCGGCCGCTATGATGGCCCCCTTGGTGTTGTCCTGGGAATTGAGGTCGCGGATTGGGCGCGAAATGCCGGCCGCCAATTTCCCTTTGAATTAGCGGTAGTTGGTTTCAGCGATGAAGAAGGAGTTCGGTTCAAAACTGGCTTTCTCGGTAGTAGCGCTTTTTGCGGCGTGCTGAAAAGTGATGATTTGAAAGCGATCGATGCCAACGGAGTAGTGCTCGGTTCTTTGCTTTCGGATCGAATGACTGAACCTTTGCAAATATATCGACCGACTTTTTCTCTCGAACGGTTGATTGGTTATTTTGAAGTGCATTTGGAACAGGGTCCGGTGCTTGAGCATCGAAATCGCGCGCTAGGAGCCGTGACCGCCATCGCTGGACAGGCTCGCTTGCGCTGCAATTGGGTCGGAAAGGCAATGCATGCCGGAACTACTCCGGTTAACCTTCGAAAAGATGCACTGGTTGGTGCTGCCGCTTTTATCCAAGAGGTTGATCGGATCGCGCGCGATTGGCCAGGGTTGATGGCGACGGTGGGCGAATTGCACGTTGAGCCAAACGTTAGCAATGTGGTCCCGGCCAGTGTGACCCATTCGTTGGATGTACGTCACCAAGACGACGCAATTCGCGTCAGCGCCGTGAATAAATTGAAGGAAAGCGCGGCCGGCATTGCGGCGGAGCACTCTCTAGGGCTGGAATGGAAATCTCTGCAAGATACAAACTCAACCGCTTGTGACCGGCGACTGAATATTCCGTTGCGGGTCGCTATTGAAAAAGTAACAGGCGAATTGGTCGATCTGCCGAGTGGGGCCGGGCATGATGGAGTCACGCTCTCTCGGGTATGCCCGGTGGCCATGCTGTTTGTGCGGTGTCGAGATGGTTTGAGTCATCATCCGGACGAATTTGTTGCCCTGGTGGATGTTACCGCTGCCTTGCAGGCCACGGCTGAATTTCTCGATGAGTTATCGACTGGATTAGTTCGCTCGAAATGAAAGATCTCCTTATTCACAGCGGCTCAGTTGTCACCCCTGAAGGGGTGTTTGTCGCCGATCTGGCAATTACCGGAGAGGAGATAGTGGCTATTGGTCCGAACTTAGAACGAGACGCCTGGCAAATCGTGGATGCGTCCGGTGCGTTCCTTTTCCCCGGTTTCATTGACGCCCATGTGCATTTCAATGAGCCGGGGCGAGCAGAGTGGGAAGGAATATCGAGTGGTTCCCGCGCTCTGGCAGCTGGTGGCGGTACTCTCTATTTCGATATGCCGCTAAACTCGACTCCACCGACCCTGGAGGGTTCAGCCTTGCTTCGGAAACGGAAAATCGCAGAAGCAAAATCGGTAACCGACTTCGCTCTGTGGGGCGGACTGACACCGGTGAATCTCACCGCTATGGAGGAACTGGCCAACCTTGGGGTAATCGGTTTCAAAGCTTTCATGAGTGATAGTGGGATCAGCGATTTTCCACGAGCCGATGCGGATACATTGAAGCGCGGGATGGAGCTGGCAGCGCGAAGAGGATTGGCGGTCGCAGTTCACGCGGAGGATCAAGAGCTAACCGCCGATCTCGCCCAGCGTCTACGTTCTGCCGGCAAGAAAGAATGGAAGGATTATCTGAACTCGCGACCGGTAGAAGCAGAACTAATCGCGATTCGAACAGCTCTCGATCTGGCGGGTGAAACTGGTTGCCGGTTACATGTCGTCCATGTCAGTTGTCCGGAGGGAGTTGAGCTCATTGCTGAGGCTCGTCAAAAGGGCATAAATGTTTCAGTAGAAACTTGCCCGCACTATTTACTTCTGACCGAAGAAGACTTGGAAAAGCTTGGTGCGCCGGCCAAGTGCGCTCCGCCGTTGCGAAATGAGGGGTGTCGCTCGGCACTCTGGAACCAAATGCGAGCAGGACTAGTCGATACGCTTGGATCTGATCATTCGCCGGCGCCGATGGAAATGAAACTCTCTACCGATGCTTTTTCAGTCTGGGGAGGCATCTCCGGTTGCCAGCATGGCCTCGCGTTGGTTTTGGCCGAATTATATGCCAGCGACGGTGTAATAGGACTCCAGCGCTTTACCAAGATGTCCGCGACCAGAGTAGCCGAACGATTTGGGCTGGACTCAAAGGGAACAATCGCTCCAGGGTGTCATGGCGATCTGGTGCTGGTTGCCTTTGGCGAGGGGAGCGAGATCTCTTCCGAGAATCTTCGCTACTGTCATAAGATGAGTCCCTACGTAGGCAAATTCCTCCGAGCCCAGGTCTGTCGAACTTGGTTACGCGGACAGCAAATCTATGGCGAAGGATTGGCCGGGGAACCAAAGCCGATGGGGCGGATGGTGACGCCGAAGCGTCGGGAATGATTCCTGATCAGGGAGGGCGAGCGCAACGCCGAAAGGCGCGTTTCAAGAAAGCCTAGGGCGCAGCCGTT
>WNFP01005258.1_pt1 | contig 10413 bp, 7 predicted proteins | sample 5400201 | NCBI WGS metagenome assembly WNFP01 (sample SAMN13153355, study PRJNA577476) | soil metagenome | isolation source: 115 cm saprolite under Madrone tree | place: USA:California | collected 2016-06-14
TACGAAGCGTCCAAACTTTGCAGCCGTCGTGGGTGGTTCCGATCATACAGCCGTTCCGAGCGGAACAGTAAATGAAGGCATCGCAGCGAATGGATGAGGCCAGCAGTTCTGGCATCCGGGGTGGGGGCGCTCACTTCAGGCGCTAGGTCTGATAGAGGCCGCGCCGCTTTCCGCGCCTGCGGCTCAGCGTGAGGACGCGCCTCCACCTCGTAGTGTTGCTCCTCCACCGGCATGATGGCCCGAAGTACCAAGACTTTCCTCACTCGCCTCTATCTAAATTCAATACGCGGCGTACTTAATCAATCGGTGAAATACGAACCTGCCTTACAAAAGCCCATAATGGTCTGCGCGAGGGCAGGATATCCTCGTCAATAAAGCAAGCACGCTGCCTGCCCCGATATCCACGCCTTAAGCTGCTTTTTTTCAATAGGTTGATTATGGAGTTCGGTAGCCCGCGCGAGAAGCTCGTTACAAAAGGTTACGTTCCAAGTAGGCTGGGACCTAGCTGAAAAGAGCCTCTAGGCTCGCTCTCGCACGCCTTAGCGTCCCCTTAGCTACCATTTTTTCGCGCCCCGAGGCGTGGCCTACTTGGGTTGCAGCGTCACGTTGGTGATGTGAACCGTACCGCCCTCAGTCGCTTGGAACGTTCTCCTCGCCGGTTGGTAGCCATTCAGCTTTACCGTCACGGTGTGCATGCCGGCCGGCACTTGTACCCGGCCCGGCGTCATTTGCCCGGTCGTCTCCCCATCGACAAAGATCTCTGCGCCCTTTGGAGTCGTTTCTACCTGAGCCCACGCCACTTTCACCGTCGATTTTTCCTTCAGTGGCACTTCAAGGAGCTGCGTCTGGACGTTGTCCTTTACTTGTACGCTCGTGGCAAACGCTTCATACCCTGGCATCCGCAGAACCAGGTTGTACGAGCCCGGCGCCAGCGGCAGCGTCAGCGGCGTTTGGCCAGACTGTTTCGCACCGTTAATAAACACATCTGCCCCTGCTGGCTTGCTGGTCAGAAGCAAGCCTTTTGCAAGCGATTCCAGCGTCACCTTCTGATCGACGACATTTCCAGCCTTTACCTGCAGCGCCGTCTGCATCGGCTGGTAGCCCTCTTTCTGGACTTCCAGGCTGTACTGTGCAGGCGCTAAATCATTGAAACTGCACGGCGTCTGGCATTGGTTGACGACACGTCCCGCTGGACCGCGCAGGACCGCCGTGGCTCCAATCAGGTCCGTGACAATGTGCATCGCTCCGCGGCCGCTCGGCGGAACGGGATGCCCTCCCTCTGCGTCATGTCCATTCTCTGCCGCCGGCACGTCTTCGTACTCGATGTGATCCACCACCCGCACGTTCGCCGGAGCATTGCGCAAAAACTTCAGCAGCGCTCCATGTTCCGCTGGACGCAGCTTGCCCGCCAAGATCAACGTATTTCCAATGGCTTGGACCTTAGCTCGCCCGTTCAACCCTTTCTCCGCAATGGCTTCCTCAATGCGCCCCTTGTATTCCGCAGCCTTTGCGCTCAGAACGGGTTCGGCCTTCTTCGGCGCCGGCTTTTCTACAGGAGATTCGGCTGGCTTCGCAGTGTCGGGGTTCGCTGCAGCAGGTGCCTCCGTTCCAGCCGGATTAGCGGAAGGATTGCTTGTCGCACCATCTGCCGGAGTAGATGCCGCCGCCACGTCGTTCTCGGCGTGCTTCTGCGCGGCATTTATCTTGCGCGCATCTTCAATCACAGGCCGCAGCTTTTGCACTCCGTAGGCGATCACACCAAGCAACAGCAATGCGATGAAGATAGTCCCGATGATGCTTTTCTTTCTTGGTTCCTCGACTGGTGCGATCGGAGTTATGGGCCCGGTGCGACGTACGGCAGGTGTTTGCGTCGGGCTGGAGGCCCGCGCATTCAACGACCGTGTTGTTGCCATGATCATCGGGTCTTCCGTGTAGGCGTTTCGGCCGCTCTGTGCGCCAACTCCCATTCCAGAGAGAGGCAGCGTCGCGTTTGGCGTGCCCAGTCCACCCGGCCCGCCCACTACCATGGTCTTATCCGGACTTCCCCCTGGCGCGATGCTGCGGTAATTCCGCAAATCCTCGAGCATTTCCCGGCAGCTCTGGTAGCGCGCTTCCGGCTCCTTGGCCAGCGCCTTCATCACCACCGCGCTAATCCCTGGATGAATCGAAGGGTCAATTTGGCGCGGCGGAACCGGCTCTTCGTTCACAATTTTGTAGATGACTGTCGTAATGTTCTGACCGGGAAAGGGCTTCTCGCCCGTCACCATTTCATAGAGCAGCACGCCCAGCGAAAAAATGTCGCTCCGACCGTCCACGGCGCGGCCCTTCACCTGTTCCGGCGACATATAGCTCGGCGTGCCCATCACGTGCGCTGTCTGCTGCATGGTGCCGAACTGCAAAATCTTCGCCGTGCCGAAGTCGGTAACTTTCACCGTGTCGTCGGCCGTCAGCATGATGTTCGCCGGCTTGATGTCCCGGTGGACCACGTTTCTTTCATGTGCAAACTGCAGTGCGCTGCAAGTTTGCTCCATGATACGCAGCACGCGTGGCAGCGCAAACGCCTGCCCACCATCAAGATGCGCCTGCAAACTCTTGCCTTCCACCAGTTCCATCGTGATGTAGTACAGGCCGTCTTCTTCGCCAGCGTCGAACACCACGACAATGTTCGGATGGGTCAGCAAACCAGCTGCGCGCGCTTCCGTCTGGAATCGGCTAAGCAGTTCCGGGCGAGACAATCCCGTGCCTTCCTCGCTCAATTTGATGGTTTTTACCGCGACTGTGCGCCCAATCACCGGGTCCGTCGCCTTATAAACCACACCCATAGCGCCGCGGCCCAGCTCGCCGATAATCTCGTAACGCCCTGCTTTTAAACCGGTTGTCATCGATGTATTCGACTTTCCATCCACCACATCCATCGCGAGCCGTGCGCTACCGGTGCTGCTAAACCAATTGGTTAAATACGGGCAACTGCCCAAGGGCTGAACGCCTGTAGGGCACGCCCAAGCCGAATGCCGCACGTAGGAATGTTCCGTCTACCGGCTGCTAAAACACGGGAAACACGTCTGCCGACACCCGGGCACCCTATCATGCACAGTACCCACTAAGATTTAGGTTGGTCAACGCTACTGGGGTACCAGTGTTTCGCACTCGACACGTGGCGGGGCCCGGACGCAAATAGTGCCCCGGGTGCCTGCGCCAGTCTCCAAATCGAATCACTACCTTCTTTGCTCTCGCCCTATGGCCGTGGCATGGCTTCGCCGGGCGACATGCTGCGCTCCGGCACCGGCACGTTGGTCTCGCGGATGGGCCGGTCGACTTCGCCGGGCCGCGCTGGCGCTTCGAGGCCGTCCGTCAGCAAATAGCCTTGCAAGGCCAAGCCGTTGGTCCACACGCCTTCCAGCGCCGCGATGTACTCGATTTGTAGTTCGTAAAGCTTGCGCTGCGACTCCAGCACCCGGGGGTATGATGCCAGCATCTGGCCATACTTATCCACCAGCAGGCTGTAGGCTTTCTTGGCATGTGGCAGAATTTCGTCGCGGTACTCCACGGCCATCAGCTTGGCGTTTGCATACTCATCGACCACCGTGGCGGCACGCTCGCGCAGTGTAAGCGCCACGCGCGTCTGTTCTTGCTCGGCGCGATCCATATCCGCGCGAGCCGCGCCGATGTTGCCCTGGTGGCGGTTGAAAATCGGGATCTCCACGCTGGCTTCCGCGATTCCTTCCCAGCCTTTGGCCCACGGCACGCTTCCCAAAGTCTCGTGGTTATATTCCATACCGGCGCGGACTAAGATGTCCGGGATAGGCTCGCGCTGCGCCCGCGCCAGGACCGCTTGAGCGCGCCCCGTTGCCACTTGCGCAATCTCCACTGCAGGGCTCTGCTTGGCGATACTCTCCACGGCCTCTTCTTCATTTAGTTCCGGCCAGCCTCGCTCGAGATCACCCGCCACCGTCGCGAGCCGCAAAGTGGGTTGTCCAATCACCGCCGCTAGCGAGCGCCATTCTTCGCGCAGCGTGTTCTCTTGCATCCGCGCTGCCATGCGCATCCGTTGCGACTCTACTTCCGCTTCCAGCACTTCGGATTCATCCGCCTGCCCGGTGTTCATCAATTCTCTCTGCGTCTGTGCGCTATCTTCCAGAATCTTCGCCAGATCGCGCCGCGCCTCCAGCCATTCCTGCGCTGCCAGTACGCGCAAAAAAGCCATCTTCACCGCGGTAGTGACGCGCGTGCGCTGCTCCTGGGCCTCGATTTCCGCCAGCTTGGTCTCCCTTCCAAAAACTTCGCGACTCTTTCCCAGTTTTCCCGCCGTCACGATTGTCTGCTGCACAAAAAATCCCTGCTTCCCGCCGCCAACTGAGCCGCCTCGAATCTCATCCCCGGTATAACCAATGGAAGGATTCGGGTAGAGGCCCGCCTGCTGCTGGCGCGCTTTCGCCGCCCGGATTTCGGCTTCCGCCTGCCGCAACGTTGGATTCGTCTCTCCAGCCATCTTCTCCAGCTGCTCGAGCGTGACAAGCTGCCCGCCCGCATTTTCTTGCGCGCGCCCCATACGCGGATATACCGGCGGGAGCAGCGGTACATCTCCGTGGTGGTGATGCATCTGTTCCGGCATGGCCATTCCCGGCGGCATCTTCGAATCTTGCTGGGCAGGCTTTTCCTGCGCCCGAGCTACATTGACGAGCGACGTCGACCAGAGAATCGTTGTGGCGAGCGCCAAAGCTTTCTTTCGCATTTGGGATAGCGATACGGCCAATGGGGATTTCAACACGGAGGCCGCCCCGACCTGGTCGGCGTAGACGCCGTGCACAGAGAAGAGGAACTGGAGCCCGGATGAAAATTCTCTCTTACGACTCATGGGAGTGCTCCTTTTGTTCTGCAGTGCCGGCACTTTTGATTCGCTGCATCATCTGTTCGTACTCGCGATTGGGCAGCACGCGCACCAAGGTCATCATCCCCATCATGCCGGCGCTCCAATTCGACGGCAGACCGTGGGTCTCCGGCTTTTCGACGGCTTCATCCATTCCCATTTCCATGAATGCATCTTGCGGAAAACCTGGCACGCTGTTCGCGTTTTCTGCAATGGGAGAATGATGAACGTGTTCGAACGGCACGCTTTTCGCCAGCGTTTCCATCTGGCTCAAGGCTCTCGCATCGGTCGTGTTCGCTGTCTCGATCATGCGGTCGCGCAAGAGATCCATCATGCTGTTCATCATGTGGTGGGGCAGGTGGCAGTGAAGCATCCACGCTCCCGGATACTTGGCGTCGAACTCCACCACGCGCGCTTGCGCCACGCCCACCAACACCGTATTCATCGGGTACCACGTGGACTCCGGCGCGCGGCCGCCTTCGGTGCCGGTCAGAACGAATTGATTTCCGTGCAAATGAATGGGGTGGTGATCCATGCCCATATTAATGATGCGTAATCGCACGCGGCTGCCGAGGCGCGCGATCATCGGGGTGATCGCCGGTGCGGAGACTCCGTTAAACGTCAGCCAGTTGTATTCCATCGCCGCCGAGTTCGGCACGCGATTGTTCGGCAAAACGGCCCATTCCTGCAAAATCACGCCAAAATCATGATCGGCGTGCGGCTTGTAGGCCCGTTCCGGATGCGCTACAAAAAATCCGATCATCCCCATCATTTCCTGCATTGCTCCGTGCGAGTGGTAAAAAAACGTTCCCTCCTGATGGACCGTGAATTCGTAATTGTATTTTTCTCCGGGTGCGATGGGCTTTTGGCAGATCCAAGGCACGCCATCCTGCTCGATCGGAACTTCGAGGCCGTGCCAGTGGATGGAAGTCGATTCCGGCAATCTATTCTCGAAAATAATGCGCACGCGGTCGCCTTGTTGCACTTGAATAGTCGGCCCCGGGCAGCTGCCGTTGTAGCCCCATGCGTCGATCGTCTTGAACGGAGCGATTTTTCGCTTCACTGGCTCGGCAACGAGCTTGAAAACTTTCACGCCGCCATCCATTTCGTGCGGCAGGTCCGCCAGGTCCGGCGTGAGCATCGGTAAGAATGGATCGGGCCTTGCTGGCGTGACTTCCTTTTTATTGGCACGGTCGTCCCGACTGTGGTGGCGTCCCTGCTCAATCTCTCGCGCCTTTTGCGAATCATTCTGAGGCGTACTTCCCCGTAAAGCCTCCGCCAATCCTAGAAATCCCGCGCCCAAAAAAGTTGCGTCCTGAAAAAATCTCCTTCTCGTGCCGCTCATTCATTCCTCCCCGAATTGCTGTTCTAGCCGTTAGATAACGTGGATTAGCGGATCCCGTCGCCTTCGCAGCGGATTAACAGCTGCGCCACGAAAGTACGAAATTTCACATCCTTAGGCGATCGACTTCGTTTGGATGGATTCGGAAGAGAACTTCACATGCGAAGAATGGTGGTCAGCAGGAGGAGATCTTGGGATTTTAATGGAACTCGATGCAGGCCGAAACGCCCTAGGCTTTCCTCCAAATTCCCAAGGGCATGCCCGGACGAGACACCTCTAACTGCTGGCGCGGGGTCATTCTGCCCTTGCTGCGAGAGCCATGACTGCTCATTTGCTTTGACGAGCACCGCGGAAAAGTCAGCAGCACCGCAAGCCTTGCTCGGGGCGACCAAATGTTCGGCGCCGCTAGCTTCTATGGCGGACATCTTGTGGCACTGATTTTGATGGGCGCCCGAAGAACAGGCGCTCGCTGCACAAAGCGGCGCACACACCGGCGCAACCAGCAAAGCCAACGCCATCACGAGGGCAAGCACGCTCGCGTTCGCCGGACGGTTCCGAACTGGAATCGTTTTGTTCATTCTTATTTACTCACGCTACCCTGTCGCTCTCCAGCCGTCAACTCTCACTTCATTTGGTGTTTTCCCGCTTCTGCGCGCGGTTCGATTGCCCTAATATCCATGCCCGTCCGAATCACTCTCCACTTCCACTTTTCCGGCAAAGGAACGGTACACGAACGTGAAGTAGCCAGCGGCAAGAATCATCCCGACAATCCACCAAATGAACCCGACCTTTAATCCGTAGGCGCCGGCCTTTGCTCCGTCCACCGTCAGCGAATACACCGGATTGCGCGCGGGCAATACCATGGGATATACGCCGAACACCGCGCTCGTCAGCATCCCCGCGAGATATGCGCAGGACGCGAAAAATGCTTTCCTTTCTTCGTGCTTCTTTAATTCGAACGCGACGCCTGCAAGCCCAGCGACCGCAAGAAGCGGCAATACTAACCCTAAAGGCCAAGTAACAAAATTCTCTTTAATCTGCGGTTGCAACTGAAATGTCACGGCAGTGACGGTCGCAGTGAGCGCAACGACGCCCCACCAAATGTGCCCAGCAAGCCGTTTCGCGCGATCGTTCACCGCGCCGCTCGTTTTTAGTTGAACCCACAACGCGCCGTGCAGGACCAGCGCGAGCAACGCCAGCACGCCCACCAAGATCGTGTACCAATCGAGAATGCCCGTTTCTTCTCCTAGCTGGAAATTCGTCCACAACGGCTCGAAGAAATAACCGGTAGCGTCGAGCGGAACGCCGCGCACAACGTTTGCCAAAGCCGCGCCGTAGAACACCGCCAGCAACAAGCTAGATGCGCAAAACAAGAAATCCCAGAACGGATCCCACACCGCGCTCTTTATGTGGTTGCGAAACTCGATCGAGCTCCCCCGCAAAATCAACAACCACAGCACGATCGTCAACGGCAAATAAAATCCGCTGAAACCGCTCGCATACAGCGCGGGGAATGCAAAGTAAAGCACTCCTCCCGCCGCAATCAACCACACTTCATTTCCGTCCCACACTGGTCCGATGCTCGCCAGGACTTGTCGCCGCTCTGCATCTGTCTTGGCAACGAGCAGATGAATCGCGCCCGCGCCCAAATCAAACCCGTCCAGCAAAACGTAAATCGCGATCATGATCGCTACGAGGCAGAACCAGATTGTTCCCATCTCGTCCTCCTCAATCTCAATCCGCTGCAACCGAGATTCGCGCTTCTGTCCGCGAATCGCCTTCGTCCGGCCCGGGCCCCTCTGCAATCTCGCGGTAAATCAAGAACAACCACAAAATCCCCAGCACCGTGTACATCCCCATAAATCCAATTAGCGTGAACCATGCGTTGCCCGCGCCTACGCGCGGCGAAACTCCCTCGGATGTCCGCATCAATCCGTAAATCAACCACGGCTGGCGGCCTAATTCCGCTGTCATCCATCCCGCAGTGTTCGCGATGTACGGCAAAGGCACGCTGATCATCAAAATCCAGAGCATCCACTCGGAGCTATAAAGCCTTCCGCGCCACAGCAAAAATGCCGCCACCGCCATTACGGCGATAAAGATTGTCCCCAGCCCAACCATCAGGTGATAGCTGAAATACAAAAGTGGAATCTGGTCGGGCCACTCATTTTCTGGGAAAGCTTCCAGTCCGCGAACGTTCGCGCTCCAGTTTTGATAAGTGAGAAAACTCAGCATCTTGGGGATCACCAGCGGATTGTCCAGCTTGCGATTTTTCACGTCCGGCTGCCCGAGAATCGCCAGCGGCGCGCCTTGCTCCGTTTCGAAGAGACCCTCCATCGCCGCGAGCGTGACCGGCTGGTTCTGCGCGATCATTTTTCCCTGAGCGTCGCCGCTGGGAAAAAGTTGCAGCAACGCGGCGACAGCGCCGACCAAAACGCCGCCTTTTACAAATGTTCGTCCATACGCTTCATGACGGCTCGTCAGCAAATAAAACGCACCGACCGCGGCCATTACGAAGCAACCGGTCTGCACCGCGCCAAGCATAGTGTGCGCATATTGCCAAAACGCCCACTTGTTCAGCAGAAGGCTCCAGAAACTCGCCAGCTCTATCTCGCCACTCTTCATAAACCGGTAGGCCACAGGATGTTGCATCCACGCGTCCGTTGCCACAATCAGAAATCCCGAGAGCCACGATCCGAGCCAAACCAAAAACGCCGCCCACCAATGACCCACGCGGCCCAGCTTTTTCTCTCCAAACAAAAACAGTCCTAGGAAGCTCGACTCGAGGAAAAAAGAAAACACTCCTTCCATAGCCAGTGTCTGTCCAATCACGCCGCCCGCGGTTTTCGAAAATGCCGCCCAATTTGTGCCGAACTGAAACTCCATGGGAATGCCAGTTACAACTCCAAGCGCAAAATTAATTCCGAAGATGCGCGCCCAGAACCGCGCTGCGCGATTGTAGTGTTCGTCGCCAGTCCGCAGCGCTTTCGTCTTCAGGTAGACAAGGAGCAGCGTCAGACCCATCGTCAGTTGCGGAAAAATGTAGTGGAAGGTAATCGTAAATGCGAAGTGCAGCCTGTGAACGTTCAGCGCTTCATTCATTGCAACCCCTCGCTGCTTCTCACTGCTTCAGTGATCTTCAAATCCTCGAGTCACACTGCGCCGTGGATTTATTAGCAGCATTGTCCCACTTTCGCCGTGACGTGGGACACTAATTGGAAACTTCGGGCAAATTGTTTCAGATTTGCGGTCTGAATGGTGGTTCCGTAAAGAGGGCAGATCGCCGTCCTGAATGAACAGCCAAACAATTTAGCAGTTCGGCGGTATCACTTCCTTCGTCGAAGCTCTGACATTCCTAGTCCAAGGAGATCGGCAACGTTGCGCCCAGGGAAGATAAAAACTCTTCGAGCGGCGTATATCAAACCGATGGCTGTTTCCCCTTTTCCATCGGCCATACCCACAGGGCGAGAATGGTGGGGGATGGCCAGGGCCGGGACGAGCGCCCCTCAGCCCGGCCTCGCATGATTTCCTTTGCGTTGCCCGTAGCGTCCGGCTGATCTTCAACATTCATGCTTTGGTGATGGACGAAGTGTTCGTCACTGGCCACTGGCATATTGTCGAACATGCCTCCACACCCCGCAGCCGCGCAGGTCAGCCGCCGAGAAGCCCGGAGGCATTGCGGTGATCTGCGCGGCTAAGTCAAATGATTGACCACAGCGGGCACATATCCTTCTCCGCCATCACAAACCGGAACTAGGTCTGCTGCGATCAATGAAAACGAATTCGCGCAACCCGGACAATCTAGATTGACGACCCGATGCAACGGAATTTGGAGAATGTACTCCGGCCACATCAAGCGGAGCGTCTGTTTACACCAAGGGCAAGCAGTGATTTGAACTGCCAGAGTTTCTGAACTTCCGACACAAATACGGGGACGTAATGCTGCCTTCAAAACTGGTTTCATAGAATCCTCAAGGTAGGAAACGGAGGATTGACAAAGGAACAGGGGAGAGAATTCTACCGCTCTTCTGATAATTTTTGGAAGAGGCTCGCCATCGCCAGCCCGCTGTCGGCACTTGTCCGATAACGGCGTTTACCAAGACCTGACTGAGTGGCGTATCTAAACTGAGAGGGCGCGGGCAAACTCTTCCAGTTCTGGCATACCAATGACCCACTCGGAAATCTTCTTTCCTTCGTCGTTGGT
>WNFP01005259.1_pt1 | contig 10411 bp, 9 predicted proteins | sample 5400201 | NCBI WGS metagenome assembly WNFP01 (sample SAMN13153355, study PRJNA577476) | soil metagenome | isolation source: 115 cm saprolite under Madrone tree | place: USA:California | collected 2016-06-14
GTAGATGATCTGGGCCTTGGCGTCCTTGTAGAGGTAGACGCCCGGCCGCGCCGGGACCTGGTCGACCTTCTCCTCGAGGGTCATCGCCCGCCCCGGCGCGCTCACGGCGGCTGGCGCAGGAGCGTGACCGCGAGCAGGAGCAGCGCGGCGAGCGCGGGCACGAGCACCGTCCAGGTGAGCGTGCGCTGGACGCGCCCCAGCAGGGCCGGCTGCGGGCGGCCGGGGCGCGGCGGGTTCATGAACGCGATGGCCTTCGAGAGCACGAAGAGCACGATCGACAGCGCGAAGAAGAAGATCAGCACCCACTTGAAGAGCATCAGACTCGGGCCTTCATACTCCCGGCTTCATACTCCCGGCTTCACACTCCAAGGTCGACCTTGCGGAGGGCCTTGATGCGGTCCCGCAGCTCGGCGGCCCGCTCGAAGTCGAGGCGCCGCGCCGCGTCCTTCATCGCGGTCTCGAGCTCGGTCACGTGGGCGGCGAGGGCCGCGGGACTCTCCCACTGGGTCGCGGGCGCCTGCTCGACCTCGACGGTGTAGTAGTCGCGCTCCGGCACCGACTCGAGGAGGTCGCGGATCGAGCGGCGCACCGACTCCGGGGTGATGCCGTGGGCCTGGTTGTAAGCCCCCTGCACCACGCGGCGGCGCTCGGTCTCGCCGAGAGCCTCCCGCATCGAGCCGGTCACGGTATCGGCGTACATGATGACCTCGCCGTTGACGTGCCGGGCCGCGCGGCCGGACGTCTGGATCAGGGAGGTCGCGGAGCGCAGGTAGCCCTCCTTGTCCGCGTCCAGGATCGCGACCAGGGAGACCTCGGGGAGATCGAGCCCTTCCCGCAGCAGGTTGATGCCGATGAGGCCGTCGAACTTGCCGAGGCGCAGGTCGCGGATCAGGGCGACCCGCTCCAGGGTGTCGATGTCGGAGTGCAGGTAGCGGACCCGCAGGCCGTTCTGCTGGTAGTACTCGGTGAGGTCCTCCGCCATGCGCTTGGTGAGCGTGGTGATCAGCACCCGCTCGTCGCGCTCGGCCCGGGCCCGCACCTCGGCCATGAGATCGTCCACCTGGGAGGAGGCCGGGCGTACCGTGATCTGCGGGTCCATGAGCCCGGTGGGCCGGATGATCTGCTCCGCCATCGTCCCGCCCGCGAGACCCCGGCCGACCCCGCTCCGCTCGACGCCCGCCTTCTCCAGCTCGTAGGGCCCCGGGGTCGCCGAGACGTAGAGGGTCTGGGGCACGAGGCGCACGAACTCCTCGAAGGTGAGCGGCCGGTTGTCGAACGCGGACGGCAGCCGGAAGCCGTACTCGACGAGCGCCTCCTTGCGCGAGCGATCGCCCGGATACATCCCGCGCAGCTGGGGCGCGGTGACGTGCGACTCGTCGAGGATGACCAGCGCGTCCTTGGGGAGATAGTCCATCAGGGTCGGCGGGTTCTGCCCCGGCTTGCGCCCGGAGAGGTGGCGCGAGTAGTTCTCGACCCCGTGGCAGTAGCCGAGCTCGCGCAGCATCTCCATGTCGAAGAGGGTGCGCTGCTCGAGCCGTTGCGCCTCCAGGAGCTTCCCGCGCGCCTTGAGGAACCCGAGCCGCTCGCGCAGCTCGTCCATGATGCCCTCGATCGCCCGCTCGAGCTGGGCCGCGGGGGTCACGTAGTGGCTCGCCGGGTAGATGCGGACCTCGGGCACGCTGCCGGTGGTCACGCCCCGGAGCGGCTCGAGGGTCATCAGGCGCTCCACCGTGTCGCCCCAGAACTCGACCCGCAGGGCCTCCGACTCGGCCGCGGCCGGGAACACCTCGACCACGTCGCCGCGCACCCGGAAGGTCCCGCGCCGGAAGTCGTAGTCGTTTCGCTCGTACTGCACCGCGACCAGGGAGCGGATCAGGGTGTCGCGGTCCATGCTCTGGCCCGCCCGCAGGGCCACGTGCATGCCGTGGTAGGTCTCGGGCTCGCCGATGCCGTAGATGCACGAGACCGAGGCGACCACCACCACGTCCCGGCGCTCGAAGAGCGACGCGGTGGCGGAGTGCCGCATGCGGTCGATCTCGTCGTTCACCAGCGCGTCCTTCTCGATGTAGGTGTCGGACTGCGGGATGTAGGCCTCGGGCTGGTAGTAGTCGTAGTAGGAGACGAAGTACTCGACCGCGTTGCCCGGAAAGAACGCCTTGAACTCGCTGTAGAGCTGGGCCGCGAGCGTCTTGTTGGGCGAGATCACCAGCGCGGGGCGGCCGAGACGCGCCATCACGTTGGCGAGGGTGAAGGTCTTGCCGCTGCCGGTCACGCCCAGCAGGACGGTGTGGGGGCTGCCCGCGCCGACCATCGACACCAGACGGTCGATCGCCTCCGGCTGGTCCCCGGAGGGGGCGAACTCGGAGGCGAGCGTGAACAACATCGGGTGGTTCGGGGGACCGCTCAGGACGTCGACGGCACCGCCACCAGGTACTTCCGCCACGAGTCGAGAAACGAGGTCGCGTGCGGGTGCCGGAGCAGGTGCACCGAGAAGAGAAACTGCGGGTGCACCGGCTCGCGGATCAGCCGGAGCCGGGCCTCCTCCAGGGTGCGATTGCCCTTGAGCAGGTTGCAGCGCAGACACGCGGCCACCACGTTGGTCCAGGTGGTCTGGCCGCCGCGCGAGCGCGGCACCACGTGGTCGACCGTCAGCTTCTCCCCGCGGCGCGAGCAGTACTGGCAGGTGTAGCCGTCCCGTCGCAAGATGTTCTTCTTGTTGAACGCCACCCGCTCGAGGAACGGCTTGCGGATGTAGGCCCCGAGCCGGATCACGGCCGGGAGGTGGAAGCTCCGCGAGGGAGAGCGGATCACCCGGGGCGACGCCTCGACGCTCTCGGCCTTGCCCGCGAGCAGCAGCGTGATGGCCCGCTTGGCGTTGGTGAAATGCAGCGGCTCGTAGGTGTAGTTCAGCACCAGGACCGCGATTTCATCCATATACCCCAAAAGGATAAGCGGGGGCCCGGAACCTGTCAACTCAGCGGGCTACACCAGGAGGCGCCAGACGAGGGGACCGAAGCCGGCGAGCAGGACGAGGAGCATCGTGAACGCCTCGCTCGACCACGCGAAGAGGCTGACGAGCAGGCAGATCAGCGCGAAGCACGCCAGATAGAAGCGGACCTCGCGCTTGTCCAGCCAGCCGCCCTTGCCGACCAGGTGAGGAATCTTGTTGATGAGGTAGATCGGCGAGTACACGAGGAAGAAGACCACCACCAGCGCGGAGAATCCCAGGATTCCCATCATGCCGAACACCACGCCCCGGAAGAGCCAATCGAGGAGGGAGAGGTTGGTGTCGTCCTTGAGATCGAGGGCGCGCGGCATCGCCTCGCGATGCTGGTTCACGTAGAGCACCGCGAGCGAGAAGAGCGCCAGGAGCGTCTCCAGCCAGCGCCGGACCACGACCCGCGGGATGAAGCTCATCCTGGTTAGAACATCACACGAGCCGTCGGGGTGTCAACAAATTGGGCCGCCGCGCCGTGCAGTTAGAGCAGGAAGCCGCCCGGGAAGGGATCGCTCGGATCGAGCGTCAGGGTGGACCGGCCGGTCATCCACGCGCGGCCGGTGATCTCGGGCACCACCGCGGCGGTCCCGGCCACCTGGGTGAGCCCCGCGATCCGCCCGGTGAAGAGCGAGCCGATGATGGACTCGTGCCCGAACCCCTCCCCGACCCCGAGGCGGCCGCGCGCGTGGAGGTTGGCGAGCCGCGCGGAGGTCCCGGTGCCGCAGGGCGAGCGATCGAGACCCGCGGGGGCCACCACCACCGCGTTCCGGTACTGCGCGTCGGGCCGCCGCGCCGGCTCGTAGAACTGGACGTAGAGCAGGCCGCGGGCCGCCGGCATCGCGGGATGCACGAGCGGCACGGTCGCCTCGATGGCGAGCCGGATCCGCTCGCCGATCTCCACGAGCCGCGGCGCCTCCTTGGGATCGAGCGTGAGCCCGAGGGGCGCGGCCTCCACCAGCGCGTAGAAGTGCCCGCCGTAGGCGAGATCGAAGCGGACCGCGCCTAAGCCCGCGATCTCCACCGTCCGGTCGAGGGCCACCGAGAAGGCGGGCACGTTGCGGATCGTCACCGATGTCGGCCGCCCCGCCTGCACGCGCACCCGGCAGGCCACGAGGCCCGCGGGCGTCTCGAGGGTCACGGTGGCGTCGCCGTCCGGGGCGGCGGCCACGCGCCCGCTCTCCACCAGCATCGCGCCGAGCGCGATCGCCCCGTGCCCGCACATGTGCACGGGACCGAGCGGCTCGATGAAGAGCACGCCCGCGTCCGCCTCCGGCGCGACCGGCTCGGTCAGGATCGCCCCGCACATCGCGGCGTGGCCCCGCGGCTCGTAGAGCGTGAAGCCGAGCAGGTCGCGGCCGTGCGCGGCCAGGTACTCGCTCCGCTCCATCAGGGTGGCGCCGGGCACCGCGTCGACGCCCCCCACCACAATGCGCATGGGCTCCCCCTCGGTGTGGTAGTCGATCACCGACAGGGTGCGCGCCGCCGGCGCGGTCACGCGGCGGTCCCCAGCAGCTCGCAGAGGATGCCCTCGCGGAGCCCGCGGTCGCTCACCACCAGCGTCTCGCGCCCGCAGCGCGCCATCGCGGCCAGGCAGATCGCGATGCCGGGGATGATCACGTCGGCGCGGCCCGGCTCGAGACACGGCAGCCGGCCGCGCGCCGCCACGTCGAGCGCCCCCAGACGGGCGAGCTGCCGCTCCACCGCGGCCCGCTCGAGGCGGTAGCCGTGCACGGCCGCCGCGTCGTAGGCGCGGAGCCCCAGCTCGAGCGCGGCCAGCGTGGTGACGGTGCCCGCGGTCCCCACCATCTCGGCGGCCGAGGCCCCCGCGATCGCCTCCGGCACCTCGGCGGCCAGCCGCTGCTCCACGTGCCGGCGCAGGCGCGCGAAGTGCTCCCAGCGCACCGGCCCCGGATCGCCCCATTCCTCCTGGAGCGCCACCACGCCGAGCCGCAGGCTCACCGCGGCCGCGGGCACCGCGCCCCGCGCGAGGACGAACTCGGTGCTCCCGCCGCCGATGTCGAAGAGCACGAAGGAGCCGCCGAGGCCGGGCAGTCCCGAGGTCACGCCCTTGAGGGTCAGGCGCGCCTCCTCCTCGCCGGAGACGACCTCGACGCGCTCGCCCGACTCGCGCTCGAGCCGGGCCACGAACTCCTCGCGATTCACGGCCTCGCGGACCGCGCTGGTGGCCACGATGCGCACGCGGCCGGCGCCGAGGGCGCGCGCCGCCCGCGCGAACTCGGCCACCGTCGCCGAGGTCCGGCGCATCGGCTCCGGTCCGAGACGCCCGGTATCCCCCTGCCCTTCCCCGAGTCGGGTCACGCGCTGGCTCTGCTGGAGGGTGCGCCACGCGGGGCCGTCCGGCTCGACCACGAGCAGCCGGACGGTGTTGGTGCCGAGATCGACGGTGGCGAGACGCCAGGTCACGCGGGTGGGTGCAGGCGGAGGGCCTCCGCGACGGCGGTGCGGACGCGCTCGGGCTCGATCGGCTTCACCACCATCACGTCCACGCCCGCGCCGCGCACGCGCTCCTCGTGGAGGCGGCGGCCCCAGCCGGTGAGGAGCACCACCGCCGCGCCCGGGCTCCGCTGCTTCACCGCCGCGGCCAACTGCAGGCCCGACCGGTCGCGTAGCGCGAGGTCGGTGACCACCACGTCGATGCCGCCCAGGGCGAGGCGATCGAGCGCGCCGGTGGCGTCGACCGCGGCCTCCACGCGGTGGCCGGCCGCGGCCAGCGCATCGAGTACCGCGCCCCGGATGCCGTCCTCCTCCTCGACGACCAGGACCGACCCGACCGGCACCGGCGCGGGCGGAGGCTCGGGAGCGGACGGCGGCGCCGGCTCGACCGCGAGGGTGTCGGACCGCGTCGCCCCGCTCGGCGCCACCGCGGGCAGCCAGAGGATGACGGTGGTCCCGGCGGGGCCGCTCTGCACGTCGACGCGCCCGCCCGCGCGGAGGACGACCGCCTGGACGACGGTGAGCCCCAGCCCCAGGTGTCCCGGACGCGTCGTGAAGAAGGGATCGAAGATGCGCGGCTTCACCTCCGGCGCGATGCCCGGGCCGCTGTCGGCGACCACCAACTCGACGCCGCGCTCGACCTCGCGCAACCGCACGGTCACGCTCCCCCCGGCGGGCATCGCCTCCATCGCGTTCAGGACGATGTTGACGATGGCTTCGCGGAGCGCGGTCGCGCTGCCGGCCACCGGCGACGTCGGCGGCAGGTCGGCGGTCATCTCGATGCGGCCGCCGGCCGGAGCCGCGCCCGAGCCGAGACGCGGTCGGGCGAAGGCGAGGGCCTCCCGCGCGATCGCGCCCAGGTCGCACGAGAGATCCGCCGCGCGATCGGCCTCGGCCAGCCCGAGGAGCCGCTGCGTGACGTCGGTTCCGCGCCACGCCGCTTCCTCGAGAGCGGCCAGCCTCTCGCGGAGCGACTCGTCCGGAGCCCGCGCGAGCATGAGCTGGGACTTGCCGAGCAGGAGCGCGAAGACCGCGCTCAGCTCGCGGGTGAGACCGGCGCCGAAGGCGGTCAGCACGCGCGCCTTCTCTCTCTCCGCCTGCCCGGCCTGCCGCGCGGCCTGCTCGCCGAGGGCCTGCCGCAGGTCCTCGAGCCCGCGCCGGCTGTCGAGCGCCCCCGCGGTCACCGCGGCGAGCGTGAGGGCCATCTCCACCTCCTCGGGGGAGAACTCCCGCGGCTCGACGTCGGCCAGGGCCAGCAGGCCGAGCACACGCCCGCGGCTGCGCAGCGGCACGAGGAGCCCGGCCCGGAGCCCGTCGCGCTCGAGCACCCCCGGCCGCGCGGTGGCCCGCGCCTGCAGATCGCGGATCGCGACGGGCCGGTCGGCCGCGAAGCCCTCCGCGAGCAGATCGTCGTCCGGCGGGATCTGCTCCGGGCCCACGCTGCGCAGCCGTCCGGCGCCGGCCGCCGCGGTGATCGCGGTCGGCCCGGAGCCGGCCAGCGCCAGCGCCGCGCGCACGCCCGGGACCCGGCACGCCGCCTCGCCCACCCGGGCCAGGATGTCGTGCGGCTCGCGCCCGGGTCGCTGCTCGTCGACCAGCGCGCGCACCTCGCGGAGATGGGCCAGGTGCTCGCCGTGCCGCTCGAGCAGGCGCTGGTGCACGAGCGCCGAGCCCACCCGGTCGGCGATGACCAGGAGCAGCAGCACGTCGGTGGTGCTGAACGGAGCGCCCAGGGTCCGGCGCCCCGCGAAGAGGACACCGCCCACCTCGCCCTCGGTACGCACCGGCACCGCGATGCCCTGACGCACCGGGAAGCGCTCGACGAACGGATCCAGTGCCACCGCCTCATCGACGGTCTGCACGCGCTTCTCCCGGAAGACGCGGCCGATGAGGCCCTGGCTCGGATCGAGGGAGACCATCTCCAGCTCCTCCCGACGGAACCCGCGGCTCGAGCGAGGAACGAGGCGTCCGGTGCCCTCGTCGTGCACGAAGAGCAAGGCCCGGTCCGCGGCCAGGAGGCGCGAGAGCCGGTCCATCGCGAGCGCGAACAGCTCGCCGGGCGGCAGCCCGAGCGGCGGGACCGAGAGGATCTCCTGGAAGATGGCGAGCGCGTGCTCGTCGCGCTCGGCGGCCAGCTCGGAGCCGGGCGACGTCTCCCGGAGGTGCGCGCGCGCACTCTCGAGGACCTCGCCCATCTCGGCCAGGATCGCGCGCAGGGAGGCTTGCGCCCCCACCGCGCCCGGGCCGGAGTCGCCGCTCACCGCTCCGCCCTCCGGATCACTTCGCGGCGAGCGTGCGGATGTAGCGGACGATCGCCCAGCGGTCGGTCTCGGGCAGGTGCCGCCACGAGGGCATCGGGCCGCGCCCGTTGGTGATCTTCCAGAAGATCTCGCCGTCCGACTCGTCCTGGACGCGGGCAGACGTCCAGTCCGCGGGCTTGGGATTGAGCGCGACCGCGGCGGCGCCGTCGCCCTTGCCCTTGGCGCCGTGGCAGGAGGCGCAGTTGATCTTGGCGACCTTCTCGCCCTGATCGATGGTCTTCTTGTCGCTCGGGACCGGGTTCTTCTTCGCCTTCTCGGCGGCCGGAGCCACCCAGGGTGCCTGGGCGTCGGCGATCCGGGGCGTCGGTCCGCTCAGCCCGAGGAAGAGCAGGAGCGCGGCGCCGAGAACGAGCCCACCGATGCGGGCGGCAAGCGAAATGACCATCGAATCCTCCTTCTCGTGCTCGGGCTCGTGCCCGGAGAGCGGACCTTGCGAGCGGGCCTGCGCTTCTGCAGGTATCACCCCGTCATCATTGATGAAAGGCATGTTCATTTAACACCCGCCCTCGCGAGAGGGTCAAGGTATTTCGCGGATTCACGCCTCCGGGCCCGTGTGCTATCGTCTCGCGGAGATGGCGGACGAACAGGTCCACCTGGTCGCGGTGATCGGCGCGGGCCCGGCCGGTCTCTTCGCCACCCGCGCGCTCGCCGCGCAGGGCTCCCGCGTGGTCCTGATCAACCGCGACGTCAAGCCGGGCGGCCTCGCCGAGTACGGGATCTTCCTCAACAAGTACAAGATGAAGGGAGGCCTGCGCCGGCAGTTCCAGAAGATCCTGAGCGATCCCCGGGTCACCTACCTGGGGCACGTGACCATCTCGGAGGGCGGCGATCTCACGGTCGAGGCCCTGGCCGGTATGGGCTTCGACGCGCTCGTGTTCGCCATCGGCGCCCAGGGCACCAAGTACCTCGGCATCGAGGGCGAGCGGCTGCCCGGTGCATACCACGCCAAGGATCTCGTGTATCACTACAACCGCCTTCCTCCCTTCAGCGAACAGCCCTTCCCGATCGGCCGGCGGGTCGCCATCGTGGGGGTCGGCAACGTGATGGTCGACATCGCGAACTACTGCGCTCACTTCTGCGACGTCGACGAGGTGGTGGCGGTGGCGCGCCGGGGCCCCTACGAGAAGGCGTACGACGATCGCGAGTTCGAGGACGTCGAGGACGCCTTCGACCACGCGCTCTATCGCGAGGAGATCGAGCGCATCCGCCCGCGGCTCGAGGCGGCCGGGCAGAGCGCCGACGAGCTGATCGCGACGATGGCGGCCCGCGGCGAGCCCTCGCCGCGGGCGCGGACCCGCCTGCGCTTCCGCTTCCTGGCGTCCCCGCGGCGGGTGGTGGCCGAGGGCGGGCGCGTGGTCGGGCTCGAGGTGGAGGAGACGCGCCTCGAGCGGAAGGGAGACCGCATCGCGGCGGTGGGCACCGGGCTCACGTCGGTGATCCCGTGCGACACCGTGGTGTTCGCGGTCGGCGATCGCGTCGACGAGCACGCGGGACTGCCGTACCGCGACGGGCTCTACCTCACCGTGCCCGGCGACGATCCGGCGGGGGCCTACGAGGTCCTGGACGAGACGGCGGGCAAGGCGCGCGCCGGCGTCTACGTGGTCGGTTGGGCGCGGAAGGCGAGCGACGGCGTGGTCGGCCGCGCGCGCCTCGACGCCGAGACCGGGATCAGGCACGTGGTCGCCTTCCTCGCCGAGCGCCCGAAGCGCCCGCTCGCCGACGCGGAGCGGGCGGTGGAGGCGCTGCGCCGGGCCCTCGACGCGCGCGGCACCGCGGTGGTGGACTACCCCGCCGTCCAGCGCCTGGAGGCGGCGGAGCGCGCGCGGGCCGCCGCGGACAAGGTCGAGGAGTTCAAGTTCTCGAGCGACCGCGAGATGCTCGACCAGGTCCGCGGCTAGGGATCCCCGCGGCCGAGCAGCACCAGCAGCGCCCCCGCCACCCCGTACGCCGCGGCCAGCGTGTGCGGCGCGCCGCTCGCGATGGCCCAGGGCCAGAACACCGCGCCGTCGGGGAGCGGCGAGTGGATCACGCCGAAGAGCGTCGCCACCGCCGCGATCGCGAGCACCGCGCCCGCGACCGGCAGCCGCTTCTCGATGATCGCGACCAGGGCGGCGCCCCACAGCAACGCGGTGAGGATGAAGCCGTTACCGAGCACCAGGAGCGTGCCCCACATCGCGCGGCCCTCGCCCGCGAGATCCGCCGCGCTCTTGCCGACTGAACCCAGCAGCATGTTGCCCTGGATGAGCACCAGTGCCGCGATCGCGGGCAGGAACGCCAGGGCCACCGCGGGCGCGTGCCGCGCGGGGGAGGCGAGGAAGGCCTGCGCGGTGATCTGCAGGCCAACGAAGACCAGGATCGGCGCGACCGCCGCGTCGGGCAGCAGGTGCACCAGCAGCGCGACCACCCCGATCGCGGCGCCGACCCCGATGAGCAGCCCGGTGGCGAGCGTGTAGCCCGCGCGCGCGCCCATCGCCTTGTAGGCGGGATGGCCGATGTACGGGGTGTTCTGGACCACCCCGCCGCAGCAGCCGGCCGCGATGGTCGCGAGCGCCTCGGTGAGCAGGATGTCCCGCGTGCGGTACTCGTCGCCCGCCACGATCGCCGACTCGGTGTTGTCGATGCCGCCCACCACGGTGGC
>WNFP01005262.1_pt1 | contig 10411 bp, 9 predicted proteins | sample 5400201 | NCBI WGS metagenome assembly WNFP01 (sample SAMN13153355, study PRJNA577476) | soil metagenome | isolation source: 115 cm saprolite under Madrone tree | place: USA:California | collected 2016-06-14
ACCATCATCACGCATTGCGGCGGCGGCGGCCGGTCCGCGCTTGCGGCCGAGAGTTTGCAAAAGATGGGCTACAAAAATGTCCGCTCGATGGCCGGCGGATTCAAAGCTTGGAAGACCGTCGGTTTACCGACGACGAAATAGCGCGAACCGCGCTTGTATTCGGCGCCAGAAGTTTTTTAAGATTTGCGTTCGAGCGTGAGCGACAAATCAAAAGCTTCGAGACTGATCGCCCCAATCGGGCTACTACTCGTTGCGTTTTGTATTTCCGGCTCTTCGGTTAATCCCGCCGACGTTTATTTGCCGCAGTTGAAAGATAAAGACGCCGACGTGCGGATCGCGGCTTTGCGGGAGCTGCTGACATCGCTCGATTCGAGAATGCCCGAAGCAATGCTTCCGCTTCTTTCGGATGAAGGGAATTCGATTCGACGACTCGCCGCGCGCGCGATCGGCAGCCGATGGTGGCAAATTCCGAAAGAGAAAGCGGAAAGTTACGTCAACGCCCTCGAGCATAATTTGCGATCGGAAGTTGATTTTGAAGATGAAAAGAATATGGCCGAGCGCGCGATCGGACTGCTCAGGCGACGTTATGATTCTAAAATGTTCTCCCGCAGCCAGAACGGACGATGGGTCATTTACGAACGGCGCGGTTTTCCGTGTTTGATCGACACGACAACTTACACTGAAGAATTAGTGGGTTGGGCTCCTGTTTATAATCGCAACTCAGAAATGCCGCCTTGGTTGTTTGGTGGCAATAGCCCGATCGGACAAGATGAAGCTCTCTGGCATCCGACCAGGGAGGCGGTAGCTCTAAGTGTTTCGGTCAGTCGGCGTGCGACGAGCGTTTGGATTTGGGAACACAAACACGGTGTTCAGAAACTAAATCGTTCCGAGTTGATCAAATTGCTTCACCCAAAAGGAAAAATCGACGAACCGAATCCAATCACGGCTGAATTTAAGGAATGGAAAGGGGACGATCTTCTTGTCTCGGTCGGATGGGGATTCGAAGATGAAGGCAGCGCCACCATCGCTTGGAATCTTGCAAACCACGGATGGCGCGTAGTCTCGCGACAGTCCGCTAAGAAGTAGTCTAGCCGCCTACCGCTTGATAATGGCGCAGACCGCGGTGCCACATCATTCGCGCGATTGACCAGGTAAGAAAAAGCCAGCCGGTCTGAATGGCGAGGGCTTGCCAGAGGTCGGCGCCTTTCAAGCGTTCGAGGAAAATCGCGACCGGACAAAAGAGTTCGTAATAAAACGGCATCCATTTCAGCGCCGCCTGAATTCCGGCCGGCATGATGTCGATCGGGAACATTTGGCCGCCGAGGAAATATTCGAACGAGTAAACGATGAACACGACGGTGGTGATTTCCAAAATCCAGAACGCCATCATCGCGAGCGAATAGGTGATGAAGAACTGGATGAACGCCGCCATCAACATCGACACGATCGCGAGGACGTAAGTCAACGGATCGTGCGGGAGCGCGACGTAGTTGTGGAAATAGAGAAAGATGAGCGCGATCGGCGGCAGAGTGACGAAGGTGTAAACGAGCCGGCCGCTGCAAAAAATGCTGAACCGATAGGCGAGATAACTCATCGGCTTGGTCAGGAGCGCGTTGATCTGGCCTTCGCGAATGTCGGCGGCGATTTGCCATTCGTCCTCGGTCGGCGTGACCAAGTTGCTGACCAGGATCATGAGCAAATAATAATAAATCATCGAGCCGTAGTCGTAGCCGTGGAGACCGCCGCCGCGCTCTTTGAAGACTGCGCGCCAGAGAAAAACTGTGCCGGCGAGCGGAATAATCCCAAACGCCGCGCGCAAAAAATAATTCCAGCGATAAACGAACGTGTTCTGGAGTCCGATGTTGAATACGGAACCGTACTTGGCGATCCGCAGACTCTTACTCGTGCTCATGCTCTTAATCGGATTCGAGAAGTGTTGAGCAAGAGTAAGAGCATGATCAAGAGGAAGAGAGTCGTCGCAGTTGTCGATCTTGCCATTTGCTCATGAATACGAGCGAGCAAACGGCGCCGACAAGGCACATGAACATGTCTTCCTGCGTGTCCCAAACGTCGCCCTGGGTCCCAAGGAACTCGGTTGAAGCTGCGCCGCCGATCAACGCGCTCCACCACTCGATGAATTCGTAAGTCGCACTGACCGCGAGGCAGATCGAGATGATCAAGAACGGCTGCCAACGTTTACGATTCAGAACGTTGAGCCGGATAAACAATTCGCGCGCGATCATTGCCGGCACGAATCCCTGCGCGAAATGACCAAGCCGATCGTAGTGATTGCGATTCCAATGAAAATAATCGCGGAGCCAGTTGAAGACTGGCTCATGCGCGTAGGTCCAATGCCCGCCGACGCACAAGATCGAGATGTGGAGCGCGATCAGCGTGTAAACAAGCATGGTGAACTGGAACCGCCGATACGTCGCGGCCAGAACGATCAGGCCAAAGATTCCCGGGAAAACTTCCAGCCACCAGGTTAGACGATCGTACGGGTTAATTCCCGACCAAACGAAAACCGCCGCCAGGCTGACCAACAACGCAAGGTGCGACTTTTTCATTTCTGGGTTCTGATCGTGATAGGAGCCATAGGGTAACGCAAAAGGATCCTTCGACTTCGATCAGGATGGCGGCGCAGCCAGCTGCACCGCCAGATTGATCGCGGCGATCATGCTGTCGGGCTTGGCGATTCCTTTGCCGGCGATCTCAAACGCAGTGCCGTGATCTGGGCTCGTGCGCGGAAATGGCAGGCCGAGCGTGGTATTCACGCCATTGTGAAATCCGTGCAGCTTCAGCGGGATCAATCCTTGATCGTGATACATGCAAAGCACGGCATCGAATTCGCCTTCGACTGTGCGGTGAAAGACGGTATCGGGTGAATGAGGACCGGAAAAGACGTGTGACGTGTGACGTGTGACGTGTGACGAGTTCAGTTCAGAAATTGCCGGCGCGATGATCTCGATTTCTTCGCGGCCGATCTTTCCCGATTCGCCGGCGTGCGGATTTAATCCAGCGACTGCGATTCGCGGCAGTTTGATTCCGCGACGTTGCAGAAATTCAGCGAGCAACAATCCGACACGAACGATTTCACTTTGCTTGAGCGCGCCCGAAACTTTCGCGAGCGGAATGTGCGATGTCACCAGCGCGACCGTCAGCTTGCCGCCGGTTAAACACATTGCGAAATTTTTGATGCCGCAACGATCGGCAAAGAACTCAGTTTGCCCGGGAAATCTGAAACCCGCTTCGTACATCCTGGCCTTGTGAATGGGGCCTGTCGCCACGGCATCGATTTTGCCGCGCCGCGCAAGCGTGACCGCTTCTTCCAGCGCGGCGGCAGCCGCCCGGCTGGTTTCGACTGTTGCTTCGCCCAATGAGCAATCAGGATATTTCCCGATGATGACATACTCGGCCGTGGTCGGTAGAGCGTTTGATCTGAGCGCGGCCCGAATAACTTCAGGTCCGATGCCGGCGCAATCGCCCAGCGTGATACCGATGCGTTTCAAGGTGGCGCAACTTTCCGAGTAGCGGAACAAAGATTCGCAGGCCGGAAGAGAGCGCTACTAAAAAGTCCGAATGTAGGCTTTTGAGCGCAAACTGGCGAGCCAGCGTTCCTGAAGGCTTTGCGCTTCCAGTTGGATCAGTTTCTTCTCGATTTCGGGCCGGACTTCAGCGAGCGATCGCGTTACGCCGCCGTGTTTGTCCTCGACCTTGAGGATGTAATAATTGCCGGCGTAGTCGATGAGGTTGCTAATTCTCCCTACTGGCACTTTGAAAGCAATGTTTTCGAGCGGGGCCGCGAGTGTTTTGCGTTCGATCCAGCCCCAATCGCCACCCAGATCGCGGGTGCTATCCTCGGAATAAACCTGTGCCATGCGCTCGAACTCCGCGCCGCTTGCCAGTTTGCCAAGCACCTCTTCGGCCATCGCTTTTTGTGCCGTGGAATTCCCGGTATCGGCATGGCTGGGAATCATGATCATGCGCAACTTGATCTGCTCCTTGGTAGTGAATTCGTCGCGGTGTTTTTTGTAGTAGTCTTCTATCTTGGGCGGTGAAATGATCAGGTCCCTCTTGACATTCTTACCGCGCATCCCCTGCACGATTATTCGCTCCAGCTCCTTTTCTTTGAACTCGCCCAGGGTATAGTTCTGCGCTTCTAGCGTTTTAATAAACGTATTGCGGTCGCCGCCGAATGACTCCCGGATAATCTCGTGCATCCGCTGATCCACAACATGATCCGGGACTTGATAATTCTCTTTCTTGAACGCCTGGATAATTAGCCGTCGATCAACCAGGTCTTTCAGGGCCGCTTCTCGTAGTTGTTTCAGTTGCTTTTCGAGCTCCTCGCCGGTGTATTGCGAACGCAGCAACTTTTCCCGTGGCGCGGACAGCTCGCGCACTTCCGAGTAGGTGATCACGTCCTTGTTCACTACCGCCGCGATGCCGTCAACGACTTGCGGCTCGGCGGCGAACGCGGCGCGGCAAAGGGGCGGCATAACGAGTCCCGACACGACCAGGAACGCGATAGCAAGCGGACGAATGATATATCTCATAATTTCTTGATAAGCTCCAGAACTTCCCCCAGATGCTGCTCGATTTCGGCTGCAACTAAACGGGGGAATTTGCCCGCGACAAGTATAAAATCCCCACGCCGGGTCAACATCAATTTGCGCTCCCGCACTTCGACACGGCTGACATCAGATCTTGCCGCAGCCAACTTAATTTCGGTGAGCAGGAACAAATTGTCCACCGCGGACGGGAAGGATCCAAAGCGGTCACGCCAGTCGCGCATCAAACGTTCCAGTTGCTCATTTGTGGTGATTTCCGCGATATCGCGATAGGCTCGGATGCGCAAACTCGCATCGCCGATAAAACTGCTCGGCACAAAAGCGGCTACGCGCGCCTGCGGGCCGAGATGAACGAATTCCGCTTCATTCGTAGCAACGAAGTCGAGCCGGAGATCGACATCGAGCCGGACCCGCAATTTTTCACCTTTGAGCTGCGCGACCGCTTGCTTGAGCAACTGGCAGTACAAATCGAAACCGACCGCCATGATGTGGCCGCTTTGTGCTGTACCGAGAATGCTGCCCGCACCCCGAATCTCCAGGTCACGCATGGCAATGCGGAAACCGGCGCCCAGCGAGCTGTATTGTTTGATCGCGTTGATCCGTTTGCGCGCGGCGCCAATTGCCATCATCTCACGCGGAAGAAGGAGATAAGCGTACGCTTTGTGCTCGGCCCGCCCGACCCGCCCGCGCAGCTGATAGAGATCGGCGAGACCAAACCTATCCGCACGATCGATGATGATCGTGTTGGCGTTCGGAATATCGAGTCCGCTCTCGATGATCGTCGTGCAAACTAGTACGTCGACTTTCCCGCTGACGAATCGCGCCATGACGGCCTCCAATTCGTCCGAATCCATCTGGCCATGCCCGACCTCAATCCTTGCCTCCGGGCAAAGATCGACGATACGATCGCGCGCTCGGTCGATCGTCTGGACGCGGTTATGCAAAAAGAAAATCTGACCTTGCCGCTCGAGTTCGCGATTGATCGCGTCGCGAATGAGCCGCTCATCATACCCAGACACCACCGTTTCCACCGGCAAGCGATTGAGTGGCGGGGTCTCAATCGTGGACATGTCTTTTACGCCGACGAGCGAAAGATAAAGGGTGCGCGGGATTGGCGTGGCGGAGAGCGTCAGGACATCGACGAGTTTGAAGAGATCTTTGAATTTTTCTTTGTGCAAAACGCCGAAGCGCTGCTCTTCATCGATCACGACGAGACCGAGATCTTTGAAGACAACGTCGCCGGAGATGAGCCGGTGCGTGCCGATCACAATATCGACACCGCCTTCGCGTAACAGTCGCAAAACTTTCTTCTGTTCCGATTGTGAACGGAAACGGCTGAGCATTTCGATGCGCACGGGATAATCGAGCATGCGTTGCCGAAACACCTCGAAATGCTGCTGGGCCAGAACCGTGGTTGGCGCGAGGACCGCGACCTGTTTGCCATCCATAACCGCTTTGAACGCGGCGCGAATCGCAACCTCGGTCTTGCCAAAACCGACATCGCCGCAAATCAGGCGGTCCATCGGCTGCGAGCGCTCCATGTCGATCTTCATGTCGATGATCGCTCTCAATTGATCAGGCGTTTCGCGAAACGGGAATGAATGTTCAAATTCGGTTTGCCATTTGCTGTCGGGAGCAAATGCATGGCCGGGATGGGTCTGCCGCTCGGCCTGAAGCGCGAGCATTTTGCCGGCATAGTCGAAAATGGATGCTGCGGCGTTTTTCTTGGCACGTGTCCACTTCGCGTCTCCAAGCGAGCTGAGAGGCGGCGATTTTTTTCCGACACCAACATAGCGGGACACGAGATATGCTTGCTCGAGTGGGACATAAAGCTTCGCTTCATCAGCGAACTCGATCGAAAGCACCTCGTCTTTACCGACTCTTTGCAACCCCCAAAATCGTCCGATGCCGTGCTCGAGATGCACAACAAAGTCACCTTCTGTCAGTTCACTGAAATCGATCTGCGCGCGATGGCGTTCTATGCGTCGTAATCGCCGGCGGCCATGTGCGGCTAGCCTCCCGAATAACTCCGCTGCCGAAAGCACGACGAGGTTAGCCGCGGGAAAACAAAATCCACGGGCGAGCGTGCCTTCTACAAGATCGACACTGTCAAGCGTTTCCTTCTCGTCCATGATCTCGCGAAAGCGCTCGATCTCGCCCTCGGTCTGAAAATAAATGATGATCTTTGCCTTGTTCGCGCGCCATTCCCTTAAGCGTGCGGCAAATTGTGCGCGTTTTGCTTCAGCAAGCATGAGATCGCCGATCGCGAACTCACCGATTTCGCAATCCTGAAATGCGCCGCTAAAATCTTCCGGGCCCCACTCAGTCCAGCCTGCGCTAATTTGGATGTCCGCGTTGAAACATTCTTCCGGTTCGATTGCAATCTTGAGATGATCGCGGCCAATGTAATCGCGGACGGTGGCGCCTTGATCGTCTGCCGCTCCGAGCAGAATATCGGCGAATCTCAGATCGCGCACCGAAGTCTGACTGTCGATATCGAACTCACGCAACGATTCGATTTGGTCGCCAAAGAATTCCAAGCGTGTTGGTAGCGGCGCTTGCCACGAATAAAGGTCGACAATTCCGCCGCGGACTGCGAATTGTCCGCGTGTTGTGACTTGAGCTACGCGTTCATAACCCGCTCCGGTGAGCTGTTCGAGGATGCGTTCCATCTTCTCATTTGCCCCATGCCGGAGCTGAATAAGGGCGGTTTGGAGCGCGCCGCGTCTTGGAGCGGCTTGATCGAGACTTGCGCGTGTGGCGACGATTAGCCGCGGAGCCTGCTCGCGCTCAAGTTGCGTGAGCAATGCAAGCCGCTCAGCCGCGATCTCGGGGTCCGGCAAAATGTTTTCGACGGCAGCGAATTCCGCTTCCGGCAAAAAAAGCGCGTTGGGCTGCCAGTTAAGCAAACTTTCATAGAGCAATTCCTGGGAATGGACGCTGGGGCAAAGGACCCAAATCGTGTTCTGGACCTTGGACGCGATGGCGGCGACTAGAAATGCCTGTGCCGGGTCAATCACGTGCGAAAACTGGACCGGCCATTGCGTTCTCTCGATTGCTCGAAGTTTACGCCCAATTGGCTCGCTCTTCGCGACGATTTCTAGAAGGTCCGTGGATGCCGGTTTCTGCACCGGTTAGCTCTCGCCGAAAAGAGGTGGAAGTTCAAAATTGCTCGCTGGATCAACTTTGAGTCGAGTAGTTAGAGCTTCCTGCCAATGGCTGCGGCCACGGCGCGGAGGCGCGGAACAAGATCGGCGAAAATTTCTGGCGTGAGCGCTTGATCGCCGTCGCTCTTGGCCAACTCAGGAGAATCGTGGACTTCGATCATGAGCCCATCCGCGCCGGCAGCGAGCGCAGCAAGAGACATCTGCGGAACAAATTCGCGCAGGCCAATTGCGTGCGTTGGGTCGACAATTACTGGCAGATGGGTTTTGGATTTCAAGAGCGGAACTGCGCCAAGGTCGAGCGTGTAGCGGGTCGCCGTCTCAAACGTACGAATCCCGCGCTCGCACAGAATCACGTTCATGTTGCCCTCGCTCAAGATGTATTCGGCGCTCATGATCAGGTCATTGATTGTAGCGCTGAATCCGCGCTTGAGTAGGACCGGCAATCTGCTGCGGCCGACTTCCTTCAAGAGTGAGAAATTCTGCATGTTGCGTGTACCCACTTGAAGACAGTCCGCGTATTTTTCGACCACGGACAAATCGCGGGGGTCCATGATTTCGGTAATCACGGGCAGGTCCGTTTCGGCGCGTGCTTCAGCGAGAAAGCGAAGCCCGTCTTCGCGTAACCCCTGAAAACTATACGGGGAGGTGCGCGGTTTGAATGCACCGCCGCGCAAGATTTTTGCGCCCGATTTCTTGACGATTTTTGCGATTGAGAAAATCTGCTCTCTGCTTTCGACTGAACATGGACCAGAAATCAGAACGACGTCTTCATTTCGGCCCATGGACACGCCACCAATTGATACCGACGAGGCTCCGCGGGATTCGCACGAAGCGAGTTTGTACGGCTTTAGTACGGGAACGATTGCTTCGACACCAGGCATGGCGGCGAGCGGTTTTTCGCGAAGGAGGGCTTCGGGCCCAATCACACCGATGATCACGCGTGATGCGCCCCGGCTGATTTGCGCGTCAAGGCCGAATTCACGGACGCGAGTGACGAGCCGTTTGATTTGTTCCTCAGTAGCGTTCGGCTGCGCGATGATGATCATATTTCGACCGGCGGAATGATGAGAATGCCGCCGGCACGAATTTTCTGCAAGCCCAGATGCTGACCCAGAGGAATCTAATTTGTAATCGTAACGGGGGTTCCGGTCGACACAGACTTGAAAAAGTTTTCCGCCATAAATTCAGGCATCCGGATGCATCCATGAGAAGCTGGGTAACCTGGCAAATAACCCGCATGCATTCCTGTCCCGGAAACGATGCGCATAAAATAAGGCATTGGCGTGCCCCTAAAATGAGCGCCGGGCGGTTTCGGATCCTTCGTTACGTCAACGTTGGGCACAACTACGGTGCCTGCCGAATCGACGTAGTCACCGAATAGACTGGAGACATGATTGACGTCCTTCTGAATGATCGAAAAATGCCCATAGGGAGTGTTTAGCCCTTCGCGGCCAGTCGAAAGTTGGGAAACGCCTACGAGCACACCGCTCTTGTAAAAGTAGGCGCGTTGCTCGCGGAGACTGATGGTAATGGAAGGCTTCCCCTCGATCCCGTCTCCATCCCAGTACGAGACAGAGTCCTGTGGCGCTCCAGCTGGAGCGTTCCCGTAACCCCCTCCAAGATATTGGGTCCGGGCTGAGTAACGGGGATCTTCGGCACAACCAGCCGCAACGAGAAGAAGAGCAGCGGAAAATGCCGCCATCAGACTGCGATAAAGCGAAGGACGCATAAGAATTTTGGACAGACTTTCTATGCGCATGCAATGCAAAATGTCAAGCGAGAGGCCGCCTTTCACGGTTTAAGAAATCTAAGTAAAAATCTCGACTGGCATGAAGGGCGACGGCTTGAATTGTGCGCGGTTTAATGCAGACTTCGCCGTCTCCCCGGCCGCTGATTCCAAGGATTATGCCCACCTACGAGTATTCTTGTCAAAAATGCGGACAGAATTTTGACGCATTTCAGTCAATGCGCAATGAGCCATTCCGTGAATGCCCAAAGAACCTGTGCCGGCTTCCAAAATGGGGACATGGAAAGGTGAAGCGTTTGCTCGGCACGGGGGCCGGTCTTATTTTCAAGGGCTCCGGCTTTTACGTTACGGATTATCGAAGTGACTCGTATAAAGAGGCCGCCAAAAAAGAAGCGCCTTCCACGTCGACCGCCGCGGAAAAATCAACCGCGCCGAAAGAAGCCGGTGGCAAGGCTGTGGCGGGAACGTCGACAAAGACGCCTGAGAAAAAGTCGTCAAAAGAACCGAGCGGATGAGCTCGAAAAGGCTCAGAAGCGATCCCCCTTCGTTCTTAGCTTGATAAGGCCGTAATAGCACAACCGGCGGCTCGCCCTTTACACCCTTGCGAGTCCGCCGGTCAACCAACCGAAAGATCGACAATCGAATGCCAGTTCAACCAGGGCCGATTGTCCACCAAAACCTAGTAGCGATCGATCGCGCCGTACTCGCGCTGATTGTGGCTGCGTTCGTACGCCCGAATCGCACGTCGCGTCTCTGGTCCCATGATTCCATCAATGCTGCCGTGGTAGTATCCCGCGCTAGCCAGCCGACGCTGCAGCTGCGCGACCGAGGATCCTCCGCGGTAACGATCGCCGTTGCCGTATCCTTGATCGCCGTTGCCGTATCCTTGATCGCCGTAACCGTATCCTTGATCGCCGTAACCGTAC
>WNFP01005264.1_pt1 | contig 10410 bp, 8 predicted proteins | sample 5400201 | NCBI WGS metagenome assembly WNFP01 (sample SAMN13153355, study PRJNA577476) | soil metagenome | isolation source: 115 cm saprolite under Madrone tree | place: USA:California | collected 2016-06-14
GCGAACGCGCGCCGAGAAGGGGCCTTCCCGTGCGGCACCCGCTGATGCACCGCACGCGCACCGTCGATTACGCTGTGGTGTTGTCCGGCGAGATCGACATGATGCTCGACGATTCCGTGGTGCACGTGCGGGCGGGCGACGTCATCGTCCAGCAGGCGACCAATCACGCCTGGATCAACCGCGGCACGCAGCCGTGCCGCATCTTGTTTGCGCTGGTCGATTCGCGGCAGCCGTGATGGCCGCAGCGCCCGAGCGAGGAGCAAGGATGTGACGCGTCAAGGCAACAGGAAAACGGCGCGCCGTTCGTCGGTGACGCGGCGGCGCGTCTTGCAGAGCGGCGCGGCGGTGGCAGCGCTTCCCGCCCACCTCGCCGCCGGCGCGGTGCCGGTCGGGCCGGTGATGGCGGCGCTGAGCAGCTACATGAGCGCCGCGCGCGAGCGCGCGTTGCCGGACGACGTGGCGGAGAAGACCAAACACCACGTGCTCGACACCTTCGCCGCCATGATTTCGGGTTCGCAGCTCGCCCCCGGCCGCGCCGCCATAAAATTCGCCCGCGGCTACGGCGGCGAGCGCGTCGCCACCGTGGCGGGCTCCGACGTGCTGTGCGGCCCGATCGAGGCGGCGCTCGCCAACGGCGTGCTGGCGCACGCCGACGAGACCGACGACTCGCACGCCCCCTCGCTGTCCCATCCCGGCTGCGCGGTGGTGCCGGCGGCGCTCGCCGTGGGCGAAGCGCTCGGCATCGACGGGCGACATTTCCTGCGCGCGGTGGCGCTCGGCTACGACGTCGGGCCGCGCGTCACCATGTGCCTCGGCGTTCCGGCGCTCTCGCGCGATGCGCATTTGAGCTCCCACAGCATCGCCGGCGCCTTCGGCGCAGCCGCCGCCGCCGGTTGCGCTGCCGCGCTCGATGCGCAACGCATGCGCTGGCTCCTCGACTACACCGCGCAGCAGTCCTCGGGCATCGCCGCCTGGCAGCGCGACAGCGATCACATCGAGAAGGCGTTCGTCTTCGGCGGCATGCCGGCGCGCAGCGGGGTGACGTCGGCCTTGCTGGTGCACGTGGGCTGGACCGGCATCGACGATATTTTCTCGGGGCCGGACAACTTCCTGCTGGCGCACGCGCCCAACGCCGACGCGGCGGTGCTCGCCGATAAGCTCGGCGAGCGCTACGAGGTCATGCGCACCAACATCAAGAAATGGTCGGTCGGCTCGCCCATCCAGGCGGCGCTCGATGCGTTGGAGCTGATGTTGGAGCGCCGGCCGTTCGCCCCCGGCGAGGTGCGCAAGGTCGTGGTGCGGCTCGGCACGCGCAGCGCCTCGGTGGTCAACAACCGCGACATCCCCGACATCTGCCTCCAGCACATGGTCGCGGTGATGTTGATCGACCGCACCGTCTCGTTCGACGCCGCGCACGACGTGGCGCGCATGCGCGACACGGCGGTGCTGCGCGAGCGCGCCAAGGTGGAGCTCGTCGGCGACGCCGAGCTCGAGGCCCGCGCGCCGCGCCGCGAGGCGATCGTCGAGGTGGCGCTCGCCGACGGCACGCAACTCAGCGAGCACGTCGAGGCCGTGCGCGGCACCAGCGACAACCCGATGCCGCGCGCGGAGGTCGTCGCCAAATGCCGCGATCTCATCACGCCGGTATTGGGGGCGGCGAAATGCGCCGCGCTGATCGAGCGCGTGCTCGCGCTCGAGAGCGTGACCAACGTGCGCGATCTGCGCGACCTGCTGCAGGTGCGCGGCTAGGTGCCACCGCCTCCTGCTGTGATGTATGATCCGTCCATCCTCTTCGATGAAGCGCTTTTTCGATGGATGCCCGGGACGTAAGCGCGTTTACGCGCGTCTTCCGACGCGCTATGCCCGGGGATGACAGATCCGAACCAATTCGCAAGTGACGGCCTTGGTGCAAGATAAAACACAAGACAAGCAGAAGGAGATCGCGTTCTTCGACGGCCACGCCGCCGCGGACGACTACGACGTGTTCACGCCGCAGTCGAGCGCGCGTCTCATCGACGCGTTCGTCAAGCTGACAAAGCTGCCTCCCGGCGCGCGAGTGATCGATCTCGGCTGCGGCTCCGGCACGTTTACCGCGCTGCTCGCGCGCGCCGGCTTCGATTGCGTCGGGCTCGACATTTCCGCCAAGCTCGTCGCGGTCGGGCGGCGCAAGCATCCGCGGATCGAATTCGTCGCCGGCGACATCGAGCGGCTACCGTTTCCGGACGCGAGCTTCGACGGCGCGCTCTTGAGCGGCGTGGTGCACCACTTCCCCGACCCCTCGCCGTGCGCGGCCGAGACCTTCCGCCTGCTGCGCCCGAGCGGGCGCTTCCTCGCCTTCGACCCCAACCGGATGAATCCGTTCATGTGGCTCTACCGCGACCGCGCCTCGCCGTTCTACAGCTCCGTCGGCGTGACCGAGAACGAGCGCCCGGTGCTCGCGCGCGAGGTCGCCGCCGTGTTCGAGCGCGCGGGCTTTACGGTGTCGTCGCACTATCTCTCCGGCCTCGCCTACCGCTACGTGGCGTCGCGGCGCGCGCAGCTCGCGCTGCCGCTCTACAACTTCATCGACAACGCGGTGTTCGGCCTGCCGGTCATGGAACGGCTGCGCCCGTTCGTGCTCACCGCGGGCGCGAAACGCTGACATGCGCGGCGGCGGCATGACGCCCGAGCTCGACATCGTCATTCCGGTCTACAACGAAGGCCGCAACATCGTGGCGGTGCTGGCCGCGCTCAAGCGCGCGGTGGCGACGCCCGCGCGCGTGCTCATCTGCTACGACCACGCCGAGGACGACACGCTGCCCGCGATCCGCGCCAACCCGCAGGCACACGCCGGGCTGCCGCTCGAGTTCGTATACAACGCCCGTCCTGGCGTGCACGGCGCGGTCCTGGCCGGCTTTGCCGCGAGCACGGCGCCGTTCATCCTGATGTTTCCCGCCGACGACCACGTCAACGCGCCCATGCTCGACCGCATGGTCGCGCTGGCGCGGGGAGGCTGCGACATCGTCTGCGCCAGCCGTTTCATGCCGGGCGGGGCGATGATCGGCTGCCCCTGGCTCAAGGCGGTGCTGGTGCGCAGCGCCAACTTCACCCTGCACCACGTCGCGCGCCTGCCCACCACCGACGCCAGCAACGGCTTTCGCATGTTCTCGCGCCGGGTGATCGACCGGATCGAAGTCGAGTCGCGCCAAGGTTTCTGCTACAGCATCGAGCTCCTGGTGAAGGCCCATCGCCTCGGTTGGACGGTCGCGGAGGTGCCGGTGACGTGGATCGAGCGCCAGAGCGGCGAAAGCCGCTTCCGGGTTCTCAAGTGGCTGCCCGCGTATTTGCGCTGGTACGGCTACGCCTTCGCCACCACCTTCTTGCGGCGGCCGCCGCGCACGGTCACGCTTAAGGAGCCCACCTCTGCCGTTCATTCCCGCGGAAGCGGGAATCCAGACCCGCCTGTCCGCTATTCGTGATCTGGGTCCCCGCTTTCGCGGGGACGAACGGAGGGTGTACGGATTCCACGCAACCGCAACGCGTTCTATAGTTATAAGCTTGCTACGTTTAGGATCATCTCCATGAAATGGCCGCGCATACGCTCGCGCCGCACCACGGCGGTGTCGCCGTGGGTGAGCATCATCGCGCGCGAGGTGGAGTTTTCGCGCGGCGCCGCGCCGCAGACCTATCACGCGGTCGAGCAGGCCGATTACATCTCGATCGTCGCGCTCACGCGCGGCGGGAAGATTCCGATCGTGCGGCAGTACCGGCCGGCGCTCGAGGCGTTCGCGTGGGAGCTGCCGGCGGGCCTCGTCGATCCCGGCGAAGATCCGGCCGAGGGCTGCCGGCGCGAGCTCATGGAAGAGACCGGGTTCACCGCGCGCGCCGTTCACGCGCTCGGCGAGAACTCCGCCTGCACCGGCCGCCTCAACAACCGCATCCACAATTTCTTCGTCGAGGCCGGCGAGCGCGTGCGCGCCTTCGAGCCGGAGCCGGGCATCAGCGTGAAGCTCGTCTCGCCGGCCGAGATCGCGCGCCTGATCAAGCGCGGCGTGTTTCTCTCCCAGCTCCACATCGGCGCGCTGCTGCTCGCCGAGCTGCATGGCTTTCTGGCGCTGCCGCGCAACACGCCGCGCCTGGCGCGCCGCCTCCGCAAATAGGGTGGGCAACGGCCGCTTCGCCGTTGCCCACGCGACTTCGCCAACGTCGTTATCGACTCGTCAGTGCCCATGACCGCTGATATTGCTGCTGAGGCGCGTGGGCACGCTTCGCTTTGCCCACCCTACGGCTGCGGGCTAGCGCATGAGCGACCTCTTCCTCGGAATTGCCGACCCGGAATTTTGGCGCAACTGCGGCTACGCGCTGTTGGCGATCGGCTTGATCGGCGCCGTCGCCGTCATTCTCCTTCTCGACCGCAATCCTCGCCTGCAGAAGGGGCTTGCTTTGCTCTTCATCGCGGTGGTGCTCGCGGGCCTCGGCGTTGCGCGCTTCGGCAACAACGCGCTCCTCTCGGAGGCGCGCGAGCGCGCCCGCGAGGCCGAGGTCGAGCTCGGGAAATTGAAGACGCCGCGAACGCTGACGCCGGAAGGCCAACGCCGCGTTGCCGCGATGCTGCAGAAGTTCGCCGGCCAGGAGTTCGAGGGCCAGGTCGCGCCGGGATCCGAGGATGCGCGCCCGTTGTGGGAGGAGCTGGACCAGGCGCTGCGCGCGGCGAATTGGGTCCGCGTGGCGCCGTCGGGCCTTGCCGTCGGCGATCCTCCGGCCGGCATCCCGCTCTCCCCCAACTCCGGCGTGACCGTATTCGTCACGGCGAGCCGGGCGAACGAGCTCGCGCCGACCGCACACGCCTTGGCCGCGGCGCTGATGTCGGAAGGGCTCATCGCCGGCGTGACCGCCTCCGCCGGCCCGCGCATGGAGCAGCGGCCCAACGTCATCGTGATCGAAATCGGCCGCAAGCCGTCGTGAATTTCCTCTCCGTTCGTCCCCGCGAAAGCGGGGACCCAGATGCTGAGTGACAGACTGGATTCCCGCTTACGCGGGAATGAGCGGAGGAGAGATCACGTGCGATCATCGCTGCATCATCTCGGACATGCGATCGAGGCCGCGCGCGAGCGCGAGGCTTGCGGGATGCTTCGCCACCCACGCGCAGAATTGGGGAAACCAACGCCGCACGATCGGGAGCCCTTCGCCGTGCACCCAGGCTGCCACCACCAAGAGCGTGAGCAGCCAGGTCAGGTAGTGGTAGCGGCCGTCGCCGGGGTAGAACAGGGCGACGCCATGCTGCGCCAGCGTGGCGAGGGCGGTGAGGCGCAGCCACGGATCCGCCACTCGCCACAGCGCGACGCGGAGGAGCACGAGGATCGCCGCCGCGTTGAGCGGCGCCATCGCTGTCATTTCGGACGGGCCGGCGAGCCAGCCGCCGATCTGCCGCAGCGCGCGCGCCACGTATTCGCCCGCGAAGTTCAAATGCGCGAGCTCCGCGAATGCGGCAAGATAGGCCGACGGCGGCATCAGCAACAGGCGCGGAAGCTCGGCGGTGGTGGTGAACAGCACCAAGGCGCCGCCGTAGACCCAGTTGTGCAGCGCCATGCCCAGCACCGCCGCGAAGCCGACGACGAGGCCGGCGACGCGGCGAAACTGCCGCTGCGCCAGCGCCGCAAGCCCCGCGCCCGCGAGCAGAATACCCGCCGCCGGCGCGATGTTCGGCCGCACGAACAAAGCGAGCGCGAACAGGAGCCCGGCGCCGAAGGCGCGCGCGAAGCGGTCGCGCGGCCCTTCGTCCAGTCGGCCGAGCAGCAGCACGAAGGCGGCGAGAAAGAAGATGTAGGCGGCGGGATCGGCGAAGCCGCGCGCCGCCCACTTGACGTATTGCACCAGGCTCGAGCCGAAGAGCGCGCCGACGGGAACCGCGGCGAATACAAATGTCAGCGCCAGCGCCCACGTCAGCGGCAGGAAGCGCCGGAACAACGCGAACACCAGGAACGGCAGGATGAGAACGAGCGAGAGATAGCCGAGATAGCTCTCGCCGAAGATTAAATGCTCGGCGGCGCGCAGGTAGCGCAGCCCCGGCGTGAAGTAGAACACCGGCTCGACGCCCTTGAGCGCGCCGGCGACATCGCCCGCGACGAGCTGGCGCAGCATCATGCGCGCGTAGCCGTCGTAGACGAGGCCGTCGTCGCCGCTGTCGAACGGGCGCACGCCGCCGAGGAAGCTTAAGTCGTTGAACATGGCGACGAGGAGCGTCACCGCGATGAGCGCGAACGGCAGCACCACGCGCCGCCCCCGCACGCGCACCAGCAACGCCAGCACCGCGAAGCTGCCGACCAACGCAAGGCCGGGGTCGACCAGCTGGCGCAGCCGCACCTGCCACGTCGGCACGAGCCGCATGGCGAGCGCGTGCGCGATCGCGACGCCGAAGATGTCGCGCCCGACGTCGTCGGGCGTGAGCGCGCGGCATTGCATGTCGGCGTGCGTGATAGTGTCGAACGTCCCGTCCGCGCGCTCCCACAGCACCTCGCCCCGCCAGCACAGCCCGCTGCCGACGAAGTCGGCGGGGAAGCGGTAGAGCACGAACCACGGCATCGCCAGCGTCCACTGATGCAGGAACGCCAGCGAGCGGCGGTCGCGGCGCGCGCGGATGACGTCGCTCGCTCCCGAATTCCAGTTGTAGCCGAGCTCGTTGATGAACCCGAGGCGCAGCCCCACCGGATCGGAGAAATCGATTCCGGTCACGCGGCGCGAATACGCCGCGCGGTCGAAGATGCCGTCGGCGGAAAAAGCGAAGGTTCGGTCGGGAAAGGCTTGCCCGCGCCAGCAGCCGACTTGTTCGCGCGCGCAGCGGCGCGACGGCGGGTATATGGTGTCGAACTCCACGGCCATGATGCGGAACGCCGCGCGCGGCAGGCCGGCTGCGAGTGGGCCAGGAGACTCCGTTCGTCCCCGCGCAAGCGGGGACCCAGATTCTGGATTCCCGCTTTCGCGGGAATGAACGGAGAGTTGGTCACCTGCGTCGTCGATGAGAAAGACGTTGTGGCCCTCCGCGATGCGCGGCGCCGGAAACAGGATCTGCCCGAGCACGCAGAGCGCGACCGCCGCCAGCGCGGCGAGCCACGGCGCAAGCTGCGCCGCCACCGTCCCCGCCACGACCAGCACGGTCGCGATCACGAGCAGCGCGTAGCGGAAGAGGTCGTTGACGGGCAGCCCGAGTGCCGCGAGCACGAGGATGAGCGCGGCGAGCTTGAGCCACGGCTGCACGCGCGGCGGCGCGGCGCGGCGGTCATCGGGATGTGCGGCGTTCAATGCTCGGCGCCCGGTTTTGCCGGACGGTATCGACTCGTATCCTCGTTGTCGAAGGGCAGCGTGCGGCACACTCGGTCTGCTCCCTCCCCCCTTGTGGGGGAGGGTTGGGGAGGGGGGTGGCGCGTGGGGCAACAGCCGTGCGTCAACCTCGGGACCCCCACCCCCAACCCCTCCCCACAAGGGGGAGGGGAGCACACCGAGTCTGTAGAGAGTTGCTACACTGACAATTCACTCCACCGGAGACTCCCCCATGGCGCCCGTGCTCGCGCTTTACGAAGATGTGTTGTCGGACGGCGCGGCGCTCGCGCTGCCGGCCGCCGCGCGCATGATCTTCCTCGTGCACGGCGGCGTGACCGTTGCGGGGCGCGCGCTGCGCGACGGCGAGGCCTGGCACGGCGAGGGCGCGGCGGTGCTCGTCGCGAGCAGCACGGGCGCGACCTGCTGGCGTTTCGACTTTGCTTCGCCGCCCGCTGCCACTCCGGCCGGCGTAACCTCGCGCGAAAAACTGTCCGCGCCGCTCGCCACCTTGCCCGCGGGCGAGCTTCTCCTGCGCGGCGACAGCGTCGCGTTCCCGCCCGGCGGCTGCGCCCTCCCCCACCGCCATCAGGGGCCGGGCATTCGCTGCCTGATCGAGGGCGGCATCCGCATCGACACGGCCGGCCGCTCGACCTCCTACGGCCCGGGCGGCGCGTGGTACGAGAGCGGGCCCGAGCCCGTGTTCGCGCAGGCTGCCGATCGGCCGAGCCGCTTCATCCGCGTGATGATCCTGCCGCGCGCGCTTCTCGGCAAAAGCTCGCTGCAATTCGTCGACGCCGCCGACGCGGCCAAGCCGCGCGCGCAGCAATACCAGATCTTCGCCGACGTCCCGATCGCGCGGCCGCGGGGGTGAGGACCTCTCCACCGTTCATTCCCGCGCAAGCGGGAACCCAGTAGCCCGCATGAGCCATAAGCGCGTTTACGCGCGTCTTCGACGCGCTATGGCGATATGCGGGGCATCCCGGATTTCGCTAACGCTCATCCGGGCTACGAAGCCCTGGGTCCCCGCTTTCGCGGGGACGAACGGATGTTGCACGGCTCCCACGCAACCGGGACGCGTTTGCGCTATCATGCGAGCAAACCTCCGCCGAGGATAACCATGTACAGCGCGACCATTGCGAGCAGCCGCTACGTCTTCGGCGACCTCAAGACGCTGCTGGCGAAAGCGTCGCCGGCGCGCAGCGGCGATGAACTCGCCGGCATCGCGGCGGCCTCGGGCGAAGAGCGGGTGGCGGCGCAATACGCGCTCGCCGACGTGCCGCTCGCGTCCTTCCTCGAGCAGCCCGTCATTCCCTACGAGTCCGACGAGGTGACGCGCCTCATCGTCGATACTCACGACCGCGCGGCGTTCGGCGAGATCGCGCATCTCACCGTCGGCGGATTGCGCGACTGGCTCCTCGCCGACGCGCCGACGGCGCAAAAACTCGCCGCGCTCGCGCGCGGCATCACCCCGGAGATGGCGGCGGCGGTCGCCAAGATCAGCGGGCTCAAGGATCTGATGGTGATGGCGGCGAAGTGTTCGGTGGTGACGCGCTTTCGCGACACCATCGGGTTGCCCGGCCGCCTGTCGGTGCGGCTGCAGCCCAATCATCCCACCGACGACCTGCGCGCCATCGCCGCGAGCATTCTCGACGGCCTCCTGCTCGGCGCCGGCGACGCCGTCATCGGCATCAACCCCGCGACCGACAGCCCCGAGCGCGCGCACGCGCTGCTGGCGATGCTCGACGAGGTGCGCGCCAAGCTCGACATCCCCACCCAGACCTGCGTGCTGGCGCACGTGACCACGACGCTCGCGCTCATCGCCAAGGGCGCGCCCGTCGATCTCGTGTTCCAGTCGATCGCCGGGAGCGAAGCCGCGAACAAAAGCTTCGGCATCGACCTCGCGCTGCTCGCCGAGGCACGCGCGGCCGCGCTGTCGCTTCACCGCGGCACCGTCGGCGACAACGTGATGTATTTCGAGACCGGGCAAGGCAGCGCGCTCTCCGCCGGCGCGCACCACGGCGTCGACCAGCAGACGCTCGAGGCCCGCGCCTACGCCGTGGCGCGCGCGTTCTCGCCGCTCCTCATCAACACCGTGGTGGGCTTCATCGGGCCGGAATATCTCTACGACGGCAAGCAGATCATCCGCGCCGGGCTCGAGGATCATTTCTGCGGCAAGCTCCTCGGCCTGCCCATGGGCTGCGACGTCTGCTACACCAACCACGCCGAGGCCGACCAGGACGACATGGACGCGCTGCTGACGCTGCTCACCGCCGCCGGCGTCAACTTCGTGATGGGCGTGCCCGGCGCCGACGACATCATGCTCGGCTATCAGAGCACGTCGTTCCACGACGCGCTCGCCATGCGCGATCTCCTGCAGCGCCGCCCGGCGCCGGAATTCGAGGCCTGGCTCGAGCGCCAAGGCCTGATCGACGCCGCCGCGCGCATCCGCCCGCGCGTCATGCCCAGCCGCTTCCGCGCGCTGCTGCCGGCGTGACGGCACGCGCGTGCAGCGGACTCGCTCTGCTCCCTCTCCCATAGGGAGAGGGGTGGGGTGAGGGGTTAAAGCCTCTCGATGGGCCTCGATCCCCCTCACCCCAACCCTCTCCCCGGTGGGGAGAGGGAGCACACCGAGTCTGCGTCGCTCTCCTCCGTTCATTCCCGCGCATCGCGCGTCAAAGACGCGCGTAAACGCGCTTATGCTGAGAATCCAGTCTTAATATCCCGTGCAGACCCTGGGTCCCCGCTTTCGCGGGGACGAACGGAGAAGACAGTTCGCGTGAATCCGCTTTATCCTACGCCATGTCCGAGCACCGCCAGCCGACACATACGCCGCCGCCGCCGCCGCAGGATGAGCCGTGGGCGGAGTTGCGCGCGTTGACCGCCGCGCGCATCGCGCTGCCGCGCGCCGGCGCCTCGCTCGCCACTGCCCCACAGCTTGATCTCCGTCTCGCCCACGCCCGCGCCCGCGACGCCGTGCATGCAACCCTCGACGAGGCGCGCCTCGTCGAAGAGCTTGCGCCGCTGGGCTTGCCCGTGCTCGCGGTCGCGAGCGCCGCCGTTGACCGCACGCATTACCTCATGCGTCCCGATCTCGGCCGCCGCCTTGCCGGCGAC
>WNFP01005951.1_pt1 | contig 10408 bp, 8 predicted proteins | sample 5400201 | NCBI WGS metagenome assembly WNFP01 (sample SAMN13153355, study PRJNA577476) | soil metagenome | isolation source: 115 cm saprolite under Madrone tree | place: USA:California | collected 2016-06-14
CTCCGGTCGAATCCATTCCTGGCGCGCGTGAAAATCGCGCAGCTCCCGGGTAACAGCAAAAATCGCGTCCGTGAGGGCGTACGCCGCACGGCGAAAAAGGCGTCGGCGCAACGGCTGGCCTGCGAACATGTCGACTTCATATCCGTGCTCGCTATGAATGACAACTGGAACACCAGCGAGTTTGGCAGCCGCCACAGCTTCGATCGCGCCCCAATTGCGCGTGTGCACGATGTGCGGCCGGTATCGCCGCATGATGCTGGCTAGGCGGAAAAGCGGAAATTGCAGCTTGAGGTCGGGACTACCCGCGGAATACATCTTTTCCACGGAAAAATGAGATTGAACAAACCTTGTGTCGAACCCGCGGGTCGTGCAGATTCGATGTTCGAACCCTTCGCCGAGCCCGGCAATCAGTTTCAGAATCCCCATTTCCGCGCCACCGCGGCCCATGTAGGTGATGACATGCAGGACCCGCAAACGATGGCCCACCCCAACGACTGGCCTCGCAAGGGCAGCAGGCGAGGGAATGTTGTGCTCGATTTGCATTTGGGACTGCATCTTCAGAGAATCCGCACTAATCTCCCGCTCGGGCCGGTTACTGGCGATTCAAAAACATTCTGTTCCGGTCATGGAATCCAGCGTACGACCTGCGGCCCCAACCTGTTCGTCAACCACAACGGCAGGCGGCTCCAAACGTGCGTCGCCAGTTCAAATTTGGGATTCGCAGGAGAAAAGTTCGGTGCGGTCTTACGCTTGACCAGAAAGACCTGGTAGTCCAGGTCCGTGATCTTGGGATTCCACAACCCGCATACACAATGAGAACATCGATTTGTTTGCCGAATCCTTCAAGAAGATTCGCAAAGAGCGCTCGCGAAAACACCGGCGTGCCCAGACGGCGCATGTTAATCGCAAAGAGTTTGTAGAATTCGTCCAGAAGCTCCGGACCACGCCTTACGTACAAGTCTGCCTTTTCGGCTTTGCGAATCATGTAACGGATATCTTTGGGGAGTCCCTTCAGGACGGCATCCGGGTCCTTCGATAGAGTCATGGAAAAACTGGAATAGCGCGGATTGGCAACAAATCCCGGGAGAGTCCCGCCGCAGGAGTTTCGCAATTCCAGATAGTCCACCCGCTGCTCTCGCGACTGCCGTTTGAGAAATTCGAGCAGTGCCTGCTCGGCTTCATCGTCCTCGGCGCAGATGCCACCATAGGAAGCCAGCGGAGAAGAAACCAGGCAGCGGCCAACCATCCAATTCGAAACCATGAAAACCGGAGCAACCGCGACGATTTCCCCGCCGCGTTCTGCGTAAACATATTGAGCTTTGTGATCGAAGGTCTTTTCAAGCACCTGCTTCCACGCCATCTGGTGGAAAAACGTCCCGGCCGGATGCCTCAGAACGAATCGATCCCAGCGCTCCGCGTCCTGGCTTTCCAACGCGTGCACCACAAGCGGCGCCGAAGAAATAGGGGCCACAGGAATCGGGGAATTCGCCACTTGCGGGCTAAGTGATGTCATCTTTCATTCCGTGGGGAGAGGCATGATTGCCCGCCGAGCGTGCCGGCGAGGTGTTCTCGTACTCTTCAAACAACCAAGACTCTTCCGCTCCGAGATATACCGAAAGCTTTTGCCGTTGCTCAGGCGAGGGCTCGCGATAGCCGTGAATAATCTTGCTCAAGATGCTTTCGTCCATTCCTAGCTCTCGAGCCAGGAAGTTCTGTCGAACCGCGCTGCGAAAGAGTTGCAGTTTTAAGTTTGGATACATCGCATTGCCTCAAACTGTCCAATACAGATCGAGCTGTATTGGAGAGAATCCACAACCAAGCCGGCACAAATGGAGAACCCGAAGGAATGTCGCGTCAGCTTTTGCCGGAACCATAACCATATCCGTAGTAATCCTTCCCTGTGACATCGGTGGCATTGAACACGACCCCGAGCAGTTTCTTTGGGTCGAGCGCTCCGGCGGTCTTCTGCAAAGTTTCCCGTTGCCCATGATGCGCTCGGACAACCATGACAACGCCGTCGCATGCTGCGCTGATTAGTTCAAAATCGGACAAGGGCAGAATGGGAGGCGTATCGATGATAACGACTTTGAACAGTCCGTTGCAGTGCTCCATGAATTCCTGCCAGCGTGTCCCGATAAAAAGTTCCGGTGGAGATGACGAAACGGTCCCAGCGGGCAAGACGAACAGGTTCTTCTGATTGGTTGCGACAATGGCTTCATCCGGAGAAACATCTCCCGCCAGAACTTCCGCCAATCCCGGCGTGCTCGGATGGTCGAGCATCGAGGTAAGGCCGCAAGTCCGCAAATCCGCGTCGATAACGAGCACACGCTGTTGCGGAAGCTGCGCATAGCACAAGCCCAGATTCATGGTTGTCAGGGTCTTGCCCTCGCCGGGCAGTGAACTCGTGATCGCGATGGACTTGAGGCCGGTTTTCGCCTGGGTCCGCATGAGCCTTGTGCGCAATCCACGATAGGCTTCCAATGCGGCTCTTGATGCTGCTCCCTGATCCAGGACCAATCGCGGCGCGTACCCGTTTCCTACATGGACCTGGCGGCATTGGCTGAGGCTCGTGTCCGCCGCCGGCACGCCGGAAGCAGCCCCCCGTTTGAGCGATTCCAGCATTTCCTTGACGTCCAAATCCTGGTTCGCAAGTTTCTGCTGCGCCCACTGATTGGCCTTCTGCGTTTCATTGAAAAACTTGCTCATCTATAACTCCATTGTGGAGGTGCGGCGCAGTTTCATCGCTTGAACCAAAACGTCGACAGCCGATTCTATGACTTTGTCGCCGGCCGGATCTTTTTCATGCGCGGCGTTCACGGCAACGGTGACTTGTTCCTTGATGCTCATCTCCGGCCGGACTTCATTGACCTCGGGGACCAAGGCACGGCGCTTCTTCATGGCTTGAATTAGCAAGTCTAGCGCCGACCCGATGACCGCATCGCCCGCCACTGCTCTTCCGCCTGTCCCATTTCCGGCAAGGCCACTTCTCAACTCAATTTCCGGCTCGACGTGGATTTCATTTAATCCAAGTTCGGCCGCCGCTTCCGCCACGATGCCCAAATCGATGACCGGCCGGTGTGCTTTGCAGCCAATCGTCAAGCAGGCGTCGCAAAGAAGGTTCAGGAGCCGCGGAACACCTTCGGTGAGGCGCACAATCTCTTCCAGTGCTGGAAGGGGAAACGGTGAAGCCGTGCCGCGGAAGCCCGCTGAATGCAGCCGCTCGGCGATGTAAGAACGAACTTCAGGCAAACTCAGCGGCCGGAGAACGCAACTGCTCGCGACGCGTTGACGCAGTGCGCGCAATTCGGGTTTGCGAAGCAGTCCAAGAAGTTCCGGCTGGCCGCACAAAACTATTTGCAGGAGTTTTTCCTGGTAAGTATCCGCGTTGCTGAGCAAACGAATCTCTTCGAGCAAATCGGGCGTCAGCAAATGCGCCTCGTCCACCAGCAGGAGCGAGGTGCCGCCCTTTCTTTGCGTTTCCAGGAGCATGCGCTGAAGCGCGGCGAGCCGCGCCGGCTTGCTTGTTGATGTGCACGTAATCTCGAACTCCGAGAGGAGCATTTCTAGAAATTCCTCGCGGCTCAAGGTCGGGTTGAGTATGAAGGCCGAAGAGATCGGATGATTGTTCGCGGCTCTCTCGGTGAGGATCTGCAGCGCCGTGTGCACGACCGTGGTCTTGCCTGTTCCGATCGGCCCGGTCATCAGGACAAAACCTTTGCGGCGCATGACCGCTTCGACCACCGTGGCCAGCGCAGCAGCATGCGGCTCCGCGAGATGAAAGAATCGCGGATCCGAGGTAAGCCGGAACGGCTCTTCGCGAAGATTATAGAAAGTGGTGTACATTTTCTCGTTAAGATACGAACCGCGAAATCACCAGGCCGAATGCGACGGCTGCGACGGCGGTTCCGGCCGTCAAGCTCGCCGTTCGCCAAAGGGCCCAAGCATGCTCCTTATCGCTGGTGATCTGAGGAATCCCGGCGAGCACTGGTTTACCGAAGATTTGCGCCGCTTCCCTTTCGTGCCTCACCGATTCATCGCTGACTTCGACGAGGAAAGCAACTCCGACTCCGCACATGAATCCGAAGAAGAATCCGCCAAGGATCATGATTCCGCGCCTTGGACCGGCAGGTCCATCGGGAGGAACCGCTGGGTCTAATACCTCGAAGCGTTCTCCGGCTTGATGCGTTTCCAGTTCACCGGCGACCACGGCGTCCAGCTTCTTGGCCTGGAGTTGGTTATAATGGTTGCGGAGCGAGTCGTAGTCTCTCATCAGCCCCGCGATCTGCCCTTCAAAAACCGGAACCTGCTGCAATTTGCCAACGTGGTACTGGATCTGTTTTTCGAATTCGGACTGATTTCTTGTCTGTTCCTCGATGTCTTGATCCAACTTGGTTATTTCGGCTTCAACCACCGGGTTATGAATTTGATGTGTTGCCGCCATCACTTGGGGACCCGGTGTTTCATTTGTAGTTTTCTCGCTCTCCGCCTTGGCCTTAAGCTGGCTAATATCATTGCGTAGCTTGCGAACATCCGGATAATTTGGACCGTACTTGAGTTGCATTTCCTTCAGTTGGGTTTCCAACCTCTGCAGCTGTGCCTGATAGGGCGACTTAGAGGCGCCCCCTTGCTGGTCGAGATCGATCGTTGGAGCTGTCAGGCCAGCCATGGATTGAAGATAAACTTTTGATTGACGATCGCGGTTGACCTGATCCTGACTGTTTCGGAGTTGATCCCGGAGTGTATTCATGGCCTCCAGGTGATACTGCTTGGACTCTGGCAGGTCCATGATGTAGCGGCTCCGAACGTCCTGCAGCAGGCGTTCTTTCTCCTCGAGTTGTCGCTTTGTCTCTTGCAATTCAGTTTCAAGGAATTGGGAGGTTCCGTTAAAATGCTGCTGCCGGGCCTTGAGGTTACGCTCAATGAACAAATTTGCGATCCGATTCGCCACGGACGCCACTTGATTGCGATCCGTGTCGGTGAAGGTGATCCGAAACGCGCTGAGTCGCTGCCCGCCCGAATCCACCACTTCGATGCTCGTCGACTTTTGCATGCGCGCGACGAGCACCTGTTCAGACACTTTGTTCCGCAACCCGGGATACAGATTCATCTCCTTGGTGAGCAATCCTAGCTGCGTAGGCGACATAACCTCCTGGCGAATCGTAGAGAGACGGTCAGCCACGCTGCCGCTCACGCTTGTGGGAACGACACTGTCTGGCACCTTTTGAGGATCCACGAGGATGACCGTTTCCGCGCGGTAGACGCTAGGAAGGCGGACGGCAACCACGGAGATGCAGACCGAAATCCCCAGGGTAAGCAAGATAATCCAAAGTTTGCGCCGGCGTACCAAGTCTAAGTACTCTCGAATCTGCGTGTTGAAACCTGCATCGCCGGAGGCGGTGGGGGGCGGCTGTGGGTTCAAAGATCTTCCTCCGAATCGCTATTCGCGCTGTCAATAAATTTCCGACACTACTTTCTTAGCAAACGGCCTGCCACACTTGCGATCTTGGCCCTCACTGACTGCCGACCTTAACTATTTTAGTTTCAGCAGGTTGCAGGAGATTCATTTTGTCGAAAACTCGCAGGCGCTCTAATTCGCAGAGCTGGGAGGGAAACCCATTTCCCATAAATCTCTGGATGTTCCATCCTGTCGTAAGCTATTGACGTAGAAGGGATTAAATTCTGGCACTCGCTCTCATTGCTTTCACTCTACAGGTTGGGCCGGAATAATAGATCGTGGCAATCCACTGGCCGAGCTCAAATAAATCCTTAGTGCGGTACGCTCGACGGGTGCCAACGGATTCCGAAGGCATAGACATTTCGGTTCCCACTGAAAAGGTTATTCACGTTTATCGCCTGGTTTTTGCGGAAGTAATCAAAAGTGGCAAAAAGGCCACCTCGGGGCGCCATCAAGAATTGCACGTGAGATGATGCATACCAAGCAGAGAATCCTCCAGATTGCACCTGTCGCAAATAGCCGCCTCCGACAGACCAATCAAGTCTCGTGGTTATCTGGTTTTCGTAGATAAGGTCGACGCGGTCCGCATATTGATTGGCGATCAATCCATTGGAGAGGGTATCGCCTCGGTAGTAATTGAGGCCGATGGACGATCGCTTCAATTGTTTGACTAATCCGAGGCTACCATAAACTAACCATTGTCTCGCATTCTGGGCTTGCGTGTAAGTAGTAGCACCTAAAGCACCTGAGGCGAATAACGTAGCGCTTAGTTGACGGCTCGCTGTACCCGCGATGGTGTGATAGATCGTGTCCGTCGGTGTGCCGTTCGACCCGCTAGAGGTGCCCATGCCTGCCTCATGGAGAAGCTGGCCCGTGTATTGGGCACCGATGGTCTGCCTCTCGCTCGTACGATAGTTCCAATTAACGCTGCCGCCGTACGAAGAACCGCGGACAAGGTTCACTCCCGTTCCGCCTTCCGAATAGGTAAAGTTCGGAGTAATTGCAATCGATGATCGCCTGGACAGTGCGTGTGCGATCGAAATATAGGTAATGTTGGAGAGCCAACGATTGGGCCCGTCAAGGAAATTGTTGGTGACCAGGCCCGAAGTGGTGGGGTTCACATCAAGGTATGATATTCCAACCGCCTGTTGCCCATAAAAGTAACGAAAATTATCGCTGAGTCTCACGTTCCAGCGTGGACGAGTGTAAAGCAGCCAGTCCAAACTGGTATTCTGATTTGAAAAATTAGAAACTACCTGCCCATCGGCGATGGCCATGCTCGGTTGGTATTGGATGGCGAGCCTGTTGTTGCCAATCTTGTGATCGTAGACCACGCTAGCCTGTAGAGCGGCTGCCGTATACGTACTGCTGGGCACCGTCGACGTTTCCTCAAACTGTTCTACAATCCCGGTAATACTTGCCGATGAAACGTAGAGGTCTCGCCATCCAACGCCTTCCTTGTTTCCAGAAAGCACTCCGGACGTCCCGAGCCGACGAATATACGAATCAGCCCAAGCTAGACCAATGGGGCTTGTTGGCTCAGCCTCCGCGTTCCCAGATTTTTTTGAATTGTCTTGCGTTGAGGGATTTTGATTTCCTGTGGCCTGGCCTGCATCTTGAGCCAATCCTAGACTGGGCAGCGTGGCGAACAGGAAGAGAACGAAGAACTTCAGCCAGATACTCTCACGAGATTGCGTCCTGTACCGAATGACTTTTCTCACGTCGAAAAACTCCTATCGGGAGAGCCCGATCAAGGCACAACCACTAGGTCCCCCGGCTGCAGTGCAGTGTTTTCACTCTTACCAGCCAAAGCCTTCTTATAGTGAAATGGAATGCGTATCTTCTTGCCGTCCTGCTCTCGGAGAATATAAATGGAGTCTGCCTTTGCAAACGGTCCCAGTCCGCCAGCCACAGCGAGCAACTCCAGAACGGTCATGTCTCCATTTAGAGGGTAAGTTCCTTGGTGTCCAACCTCCCCGACCAGATTTACTTTCCGGCTTCGAATGACTCGGACGATTACTGTAACCTGCGGTTCGTTAACAAAGCCCTTGAGCTTTTCAATCAGCAGATTTTGCAATTCATCGGTCCTCAGTCCAGCCGCTTTTAGGTCATTCACGAGGGGCACGGTAATCATGCCGTCGGGACGAACAACAACCACAGTGGACAGCTCCGGCTCGTGCCAAATCGCAATTTGCAGTTCATCTTCCACTCCGATTGTATAGGTGAGCCTCTGCTCAGGCGTCAACGCGGATGGAACCGCAGGTTCAGGCTTTGCGGCTTTTCCCCCCTGCGGTTTGTCGCCTTTTGCCTTAGCGGCTTTTTCGGTTGTCTGTGGGGAGGCCGGGCTAAGCTGAGTGGATTGTCCGCGCTCGGTAGAAACGGCTCGAGACGGCCGCGCTAACAGCACCGAAACCGGGCAGCTGATTAATAGTGCTGCCGCCATCCCTTTGAAAAGATGCTGAGAATACAATCGCTACCACCTTTCCTATCTAGCCAATTTTAGAGCAATGCCCCAGCCAAACGATCTCTCCTTGTAACTGTTGAAAGGATGAGGCTTATGGCACAAGCCCTGTTCTCCTCCCATGCCATAGGAAACCAGTTTCCCTGATTATGAGCGAACTCCACGACGCTGCACACCCTTCTCTTGAAGAAATGTTACCCGACCGCTTCGTATATCTTGAAACATTCGCCATGGTAGCTTAGGTTCGCTTCGCCTATTTTGCGTCGGCCGCCCGTCTAGAACTTGAGAATAGCCGTTCGACTAGCTGCAGTGCGGCAAAAAAGCGAATCAGCGCCCCATAGCTAAACACCCAAATCGAAAGCAGAAGAGTATCAGTAGCCCGCCGCCGCTCTGGAAATTTCATCATCTGAATGTGCGGACCTCTTTTAACTCGCGTCTCTGGAATCCAACGGGCCGCGGTCCTTGTCCCTATTTTGCTCCACGCTGCCACAATACAACTTTCGCGGTTTCAAAGAGAATCGCAAGATCCAGGGTAAACGAAAAGTGTTTGATGTAGAAAAGATCGTATTCCAGCTTCGTCTTAGCCTCTTCGATGCTTGCGCCGTACTGATATTTTACTTGCGCCCAACCCGTGATTCCCGGCCGAACCGAATACCGCAAGGCATAAAATGGCGTTTCATTTTCAAGCATACGGCAGAAGATGGCCCGCTCTGGACGCGGCCCTACAAAACTCATCTCGCCCCGCAGGACGTTCACGGCCTGTGGAAGTTCGTCGAGGCGCAGTTTGCGAATGATACGGCCTACGCGGGTAACTCGGTGATCTCCGTCGGCGGCCCACTTTGGGCCATGTTCTTCGGCATTCTGCCTCATCGAGCGAAACTTCAGGATTTGGAACGGGCGTCCGCCGAGTCCGATGCGTTCCTGCCGGAAAAGAATGGGACTGCCCGACTCCAGCCAAATGGCGAGCGCCACAATTCCCATGAACGGCAGGGTAACCAGTAGCAGCACCAATGAAACAAATACGTCCACCATTCGCTTTGCGGCGAGCAAGAGCCTGGACTTACGAAAACCTTCGGAAAGGATCATCCAGCTCGGGGACAAATATTCCAAACGAATCCGCCCATCGATCTCTTCGCTGACGGTGTGCGCATCCTCCACCGCTACGCCAGCAAACTTCAAATGCAAAAGCTCCCGTAGCGGAGTCTGACCGCGCCGCTCTTTGAGAGAGAGTACGATGCGATCGATCTTTTCGCGGGAGGTTATCTCTTCAAGGTCCCTGGTAGCCCCAATGATTCCCGGATTTACCAAAGACTTCCCGATATTCTCTCCCTGCTCGTCGAGAAAACCCACAACTTTCAGGTGCAGCTCAGGCCGGTGAAGGATCTCGCGAACCAACGAAATTCCGAGGGGCCCCGTACCAACGACGAGAACGCGCTGCTGCCTTGGTAGAAGAAAATCGGCTTCCAGCAGAATCAAGCGCCAGCTCAACAAGAACAGAAGAACGATGGGAGCGGAAAGGACTGCAATGCCTCGCCCGAGACTGTGTTCGGGAATCAGATAATAGAGAATCGAGAGAATGACCCAGGCCGTTCCCACGGCTTGGAAGAGATAAACAAACAATTCGCTGCGCCTGTTCACCACGCGCGAGGCGTATAGATCGTTGTAATACAAGGAGATCCCGCATATCACCAGAACAATGCCGAATCGGAAGGGCATATCTGGAAGCCTGAAGTAGTGCAACGCTGAGCGAAAATCATGTAGCCGGATCAAAATCGCCAGACAGAGGCCGAGCGATACGAGACATGCATCGCCCACGACCAATACTTTGGTCGTCACAGGGATCTTTTGGCCACCAATCTTCAGCATGGGTTCTTTCGGGGCGCCATGCGAGTAGCGCCGGATTTTTGAGGTCGAGTATCGATTGCTCTAAATATCAAAAATGCGGAAACTCGCTCGTCTGCAGTACACAAAACCACCACCCTCACCCTTAAAGAAGGCAAGTCACCATCCAAAGGCAACCGAATGCTTCTGCCCGCAGGAATTCTACTAACTATACTTTTTGTCAGTAACTTAGCCGGATGAACAACACTTGAGACGAGGTTCCCCAGGGGTTTCCACTTTCTTTTCCAGGGAAACGAGTTACTCACATGGGAAATACTTGTTCCCCGCTCTGCGCTCGTCCCAGACCATACATCCAAACCTTTTGCAGTGAAATTGAAGGGTTTAGCCTTGAAATTGAGCAAAAGATGTCAACTGGCTCCGCCGGGAACCCCTTGAAGACCGATCGCTATGCCTCGGCGTCGCGGCCTGACGTCTCCCCGAGCTCTCAACGTGAAGCTAAGCCTTTATAGATGAATAGTATAAGAGCGCAGTCTTCTTTGGCAGGCGGCGTGCACCGCAAAGGAACGAGCTTGGCTTCCTATGGGGTGATGTGCCTTCTCACCTCAGGAAGCTAATCAAGCGAGCGCCAGGAACTTACACATTTCAGAATA
>WNFP01016204.1_pt1 | contig 10407 bp, 6 predicted proteins | sample 5400201 | NCBI WGS metagenome assembly WNFP01 (sample SAMN13153355, study PRJNA577476) | soil metagenome | isolation source: 115 cm saprolite under Madrone tree | place: USA:California | collected 2016-06-14
CTCAAACGCAACGGAGATCCAGGATGGATCACGATCGGCCGGGGCTACGACGATTTCACTCTCGCTCGCGAGGTGCTCGCAGGCTTCCGAGATGACGCGTTGTGATCAATCCTGAGATTGTGTCCCCAAATTCCGACTTGAGTCTTACTTCTTCAGGCGGGAGACGGTTTCGCGGAGGCGGGACTGGGTGTCGGGGGAGAACCAGGTGTCGAGCCAGAGCTCGCCTTCGGTGGTGGCGTTGGCGCGGGCGGCGGCGGCCACGGGCTTGCGGAGGGACTCTTTGACCCGGCGCAGGCCGGCGGGAGGGAGGGCGGCCAGATCGGCGGCGCGCTTCAGGGCGCGGTCGAGGAGATCGCCTTCCGGGACCAGGTCGTGGAAGAGGCCGAGCTGAAGGGCCTCGCGGGGGGACACCAGGCGGCCTTCCAGGGCCAGCGGGGTCAGCGAAGAGCCCGGGACCTGCCAGCGTAACGTCTCCAGCACCGGGCCGGGGAGACCGATTCCGATGCGGGTCTCGTTCAGGCCGATGCGGGCGTCGCGGTCCGCTCCGATGCGCACGTCGGCCTGGAGCGCCAGCACGCAGCCGCCGGCGACGGCGTGGCCGTTCACGGCCGCGATCAGCGGGATGGGCAGCTCGAAGATGCGGAGGATCACCTGCTCGAAGCGGCGGATGAACCCGCGCATGGTGGTCCGGTCGAGATCGACCAGCGCCGGCAAGTCGAGTCCCGCGCAGAACGCGGTCCCCTGCCCGGTGATGACGGCCGCCCGCGCATCGCCGAGCTCCTCGATCAGCCCGTCCAGGCGCTCGAGGAGCGCCGCGCTGATCGCGTTCGCCTTGCCGTTCTCCATCCGCAACAACGCCACCGACCCCTGTCGTTCGATGCGCATGTCATCTCCCTACCGCGGACGGGGCCTGGGCGATCGACTCGTTCCCGGCGGCGTCCGCGGTCGCCACCGCGAAGAACCAGTCGTCCGTCGTCAGCGAAGGCACCGTCACCTCCGAGACCTTGCCCAGCGAGACCACCTTCTGCCAGACCACCGAGTCCGCCGGCCTCCGGTACAGCACCACGTCCGCGATGCGCGAGTCGGCCGGAAGCTTCCAGCGCAGCTTCGCGTCCGCCGAGACCGCTCCGGCCAGGGTCACCTCCGCCGGCGCCGCCGGCGACAGCGAGAGGGAGGTGAGCGCAGCCGCCAGCGACTTGCACATCCTCCCCGCGTATGCGGCGTCGAAGCGCGACAGCTCGTCGCCGTACCGCACGCCATTCTCCGTACGCGGCGTCTGGTGCTGCCCGCGGTAGTTCTCCCGCGCCTCCGTCCAGCGGATGGCGGGAAAGCCCTCGCGCGCGAACGACATGTGATCGCTGCCGCGGGCGATGCGGTCGCGCCGGAGCAGGACGCGCAGCTGCAGGCCTTCGACGTACAGCTCGCCCACGCGCTGGACGTAGCGCGCCCATTCGCGGGCGGGACTGTCGTTCTCGTTGCCCACCTCGAGCCGGAGCTTCTTCTGCGCCTCGCTCTCGTTCTCCGGCACTCCCTGGGAGAAGAGGCGCGCGGCCGTGGAATCGCGCACTCCGTCCTCTCCCTCGCTGTTGCCCGCGATGTCCACGCTGACCATCGCGATGACGTCGACTCCCTCCGCCTTGAGACGCGAGGAGAGGTGCTGCGACCCGATCAGGCCCTGCTCCTCTCCCGCGACAGCGACGAAGTAGATCGAGACCGCCGGCGACTGGTCGCGCAACGCGTTGGCCAGCTCCAGCGCCATGGCCGTCCCGCTCCCGTCGTCCACGGCCCCGGGCGCGTCCGTCTTCGCGTCCATCACGTCGCTCGCCCGGGAGTCGTAATGGCCGGTCATCACGATGGCCTTGTTGGCGCGCGCCGCATCGGTCCCGGGGAGGATCGCCCCGACGTTCACGATCTCCACCGGCTCGCGGACGCGCTTGCCGTCCGGCTGGGCGACGAAGCGATCCTCGAACGGCTTCAGCCGCGACCCCTTGGCCAGCGCGGCGAGCTCCGCCGCCAGCCACTCCCGGGCTGGCACGATGCCGCGCCCCGGCGCCTGGGTCCCGGAGAAGGTGTGCCGGGTGCCGAAGCCCACCAGGCGCTTGACGGTGCCCTGCATCCGGCCCGCATCGATCCGCTGCACCACGGCCTCGACGCGCGGATCGCGACGCTGCTGCGCCAACGCGGCGGATGCCGCCAGGAAGACCACCGCAAAGAGCTTCATCGATTCCTCCGCCAGAGCAGGTAGACGGGAAGGCCGGCCAGCGTCAACGCGAGCCCGAACAGGCTGTGCACCGGATCCTGGACGAAGGTCGAGATCACCACCGCCGCGCAGACGCCGATGAAGGCGAGCGTGGTGACGGGGTGGCCGGGCATCTCCACCGCCTCGCCCCGGCCGCGGAAGACGAACACGCAGGAGGCGGTCAGCGCGAAGAAGATGAAGTCGATGGCCACCACGTATCGGAGCAACACCTCGTAGGTTCCAGCCAGCGCCAGCACGGCGGCGAGCAGCCCCTGCAGCGCGATGGCCGCCACCGGCGCGCGCGTGCGCGGGTGGACGCGGGCCACGAAGGGGAAGAACGCGCCGTCCTCCGCCATCTTGAAGTAGACGCGGGGCGCGGTGAGGATGCTCTGGCTGAGGAACCCGAGCGAGGAGACCGCGATGCCCGCCGCGATCAGCTTCGCGCCTGGGGCGCCGAGCACTCCGCGGATCACGTCCATCGCCGGGGCCGCGCTCGCTTGCAGCCCCGTCTTGCCGAGGACACGCTCGCAGGCGAACGCCACCCCGACGTAGAGCAGCGCCACGAAGCTGACGCCGGCGACCAGCGCGCGGGGAAGATCGCGGCGCGGGTCCTTCATCTCGCCCGCCACGAAACACGCGGTCTGGAACCCGCCATACGAGAAGAGCACCGGGATGAGCGCGGCCCCGAAGCTGGCCTGGACGACCGTGGACGCCGCCGCCGGAGCCGCCGCCCCGGCGAATCCGCAGGCGATCACCGCGCCGATGGCGCCGATCTTCAGGACCATCAGGACGCTCTGGGTCCGCGCACCGGCGCCCACGCCGAGGCAGTTGATGGCGACGAGGATGCCCATGGCCAGGGCAGCCACGGCGCCTTCGGACCAGCCGATCCCCAGGAGCGGGGCGAAATAGCGCGCGAACGTCATCGCACAGACGGCCATCCCGCCGGTCTGGATGACGACCAACAGGGCCCACCCGTACGCGAAGCCGAGCGCGGGATGGTAAGCCTCGCGCAGGTACACGTACTGGCCGCCCGCGTAGGGGCGCAGCCGCGAGAGACCGGCGTAGACGAAGGCGCCGAGCAGCGCGGCCACCCCTCCCACCATCCAGGCCGCGAACATCTCCGCGGAGGTGCGCGTCCAGGAAGCCACGATGGCCGGAGTGACGAAGATCCCCGACCCCACGATCCCGCCCATCACGACCATGGTGGCGTCGAACAGGCCGACGCGCCGGGCGAGGGTAGAGCACATTCGACTCACCATACCCGGAATGATCAGGCTAGGGCGCAGCCGCTGAGCGCCCTTCGGGCGCCGCGGCTGTCACGGAGCAGCGACGCGCCACCCGCCTCTCCAGCTCTCGCCGCCCCGGCTGCGCCCGGCGAGCACGAGGAACGCCTGCCCCCGCGCTCCGGCGATCGATTCGGGGTAGCCGACGATGCCTCTGGGCGCCGGGGGAGGCTGGGCGGAGATCGGCGACCAGCTCCGCCGGTCCTCGGAGCGGAGCAGATCGAACGCGGCTCCCTGCGGGAAATAGGGCAGGCCGGGGCCCAGCGAGATCTCTCCCTCCGCCTCGCTCTCCGCCGCCATCGCGCCGACCAGCGCATCCCAGTATTCCCGCGTCGGCGCGTAGGCGTACGGGCCGGAGACGCCGGTAATCTGCAGGCCGGAGTTGTAGTGCGCGAGCAGGCGGGCCGGATCGACGAACGAGAGCATGGTCTCCGCCGACGCGGTCCGCTTCGACCTGGCCCCGGCATCCCCGGACTGCCCGGGGACGGGACCTCGCCGGCGGGCAGACGCGGCGGTGGGTCGCGGCGCCCGCCGATCGCGGTTGACCGGGGCGGCCGGAGCCTCCCAGGACTGCCGCTCGACCTCCTCGCGCAGCGCGAGCACGAGCGGAAGCGGCGGCTCGACTTCGCGCACCCAGGTCGCGCCCCCATCGGCGCTGCGAAAGATCGGCGCGGCGGCGATGGGTCCGGCGAGGAGCTGATCGCGCCCGGGAAAGGCGCAGGCGGCGCGGAGCGTGACGCCCGAGGCGCGCTCCCCCTGCAGATGTTGCTCTGCGGCGCTGGCCAGGTCCGGGTTCCGCCGCATCAGCGCCGCGGCCTGGAGCAGCGGGTCGGCAGCCACGGCGTAGAGCTTGCCGTCGTGGACGGCCAGCCACGCGTCAAGCATCAGCCCGCTGGGAGCGAAGGACGCGCCGCCGTCGCGCGAGAGGTACACGCCGTCTCCTTGGGGACCCCAACGGACGCTCCCGGGCTTCGTCTCGCGCGAGTCCACCAGCGCGAGCGCCGAGACCGCCTCGCCGGAAATCCTTCACCGGAATGCGCGGAGCCAGGGTCCGGAAGGTGCGCCCGCCGTCGGGCGAGACGTGAAGGCGGCCGCGGCCGACCGCATAGAGGATGCCCTCCGGACCGAGCGCGAGCGCCTCGATGGGATCGTCGGTCGGAGCGCCCTGGAAGGAGCTGCCGTCGTCGTCGCTGTGCAGCACCCGCCCCTCGGCGATGACGTAGATGGCGCGCGGAGAGAACAGCACCGCGTCGAACGCCGGCGCCGGCGAGAACGCCCAGCTCGCACCGCCGTCGGTCGAGGCGAAGACGCCGCTCTGCGGCCTCGCCACCGTCGCCAGGACCGCCGAGGGCCCGGCGAACACGCGCGCCAGAGCGCCATCCTGTTCGACGGAGTGGAAGAAGAGCCGCGTCTTCTCGTACCGCACCGGCATCGGGCCGGGCTCCGCGGGCAGCGGCAAGAGGCGATAGCTGGCGCAGCCGGCGCAGAGCGCCAGCAAGAGGCCCCTCATCGGGACGCCGGCAGCACCTTGCGCGCTCGCGCGAATAGCTCCTCCGCCTGCCGCAAGACTGCGCCCGCCGCCTGCACCGCCTGCGGCGTGGCGGGCGCGTCCGTGGACTGCAACAGCTGGTAGACGGCCACCAGCCTTCCCTGCAAGGGCCAAAGAGCCGGCGGGGATTGTTTCGCCCCCGGACGATCGTCCGCGGTCCCTTCCAGGGCCGCCAGCGCGGCGTCGTCGGGCCGCTCCTTCCGGAGCGCCCGCAGCTGCGCGAGGAGCTCGGTGTCCTGGCTGATCGCCGCGGCCAGCTTCTGCGAGAGCTCGAGCTGCTGCCGCAGCGCCGGCAAAGGCGTGTTCACCCGCGGGTCCATCGCCACCATGAGCGGACGCTCCAGCGTCCGACCCGCGGCGGTGAGCCGCACCGTGTACCGGCCGGGGAGCGCCCAGGGCCCGCGCGGCTCCTTCGGCGTGTCGTGCGGGATGGCCGCGATCGAATACCCCGCCTCCACCACGGCTGGCGCGGGCCAGTGCAGGTCCCAGACGAATCGGTGCAGCCCGGCCTCGCCCGACGGAGGAAGGGCCGGGCGGATCCACCAGCGGGGAACGTTGCCGTCATCCTCGGGCTGCTTCACCGGGTCGTCGCTGGAGAACTTGCGCACCGTCTTTCCCGCCGCCTCGAGGATCTCCAGGGTCACGCGTCCCGGAGCCTTGAGGTGGTAGTCGATGATGGCGCCGTCGGGCGGGTTCTTCGCCATCGGTTCGTCGGGCGGCAGCGGCGTATCGGTGTTGTTGTTCCAGCGGATCCGCAGCGCCGGCTGCGGCGCCATCAGATATGCATCCTCCTGCACCACCTTGTCGGTCACTTCGCGCAGGGGCTGGATGTCGTCGAGGATCCAGAAGCCGCGCCCGTGCGTGGCCACCGCCAGGTCGTCGCCTTTGACGATCAGATCGCGGATGGAGGTGGCGGGCATGTTCAGCCGCAGCGGCTGCCACTCTTCGCCGTCATTGAAGCTCACGTACACGGCCTGCTCCGTGCCGCAGTAGAGCAGGCCGCGCCGGACCGGATCCTCGCGGACCACGTTGACGATCCCGCCGTCCGGCAGCCCGCGGACGATCTCCTGCCAGGTCTTCCCGCCGTCGCGCGTGCGCAGGACGTGCGGGCGCAGGTCGTCCAGCCGCAGCGTGTTGATTGCCGCGTACGCGGTCCCGGCGTCGAACCGGCCCGCTTCCAGCACGCTCACCTTGGCCCAGGGGACCAACTGCTTCGGCGTGACGTCCCGCCAGGTGGTCCCGCCGTCCTGGGTCCGGTGGATGAGCCCGTCGTCCGTGCCCGCCCAGAGGACGCGCCTGTCCTTGGGCGAGGGCGCGAGCGCGTAGACCACGCCCCGCTGCGACGGCTTCGCTTCCTCGGAGCCGCGGTACTTTCCCACGTTCGGGGGCGCTTCCCAATTGGGCCGCGTCAGGTCGGGGCTGATCTGCCGCCAGGACCGGCCGCCGTCTCGCGTCTGCGAGACGGTGTTGGAGGCAAAGTACAAAGTGCCTGGATCGAGCGGCGAGAACACCACCGGCTGCGTCCGCACCACCCGGTACCCGGGCTGGCGCAGCGGGACGGGAGCGATGTCCTGGACCTGCCCGGTCCGGCGATCCCAGCGCGTGATCCGGCCGCCGTAGACCAGGTCGGGGTCGAGCGGGTCGGGCGCAGCGTATCCGTACTCTTCCACTCCGGCGGGATGCCATTCGCGAAAGGTGATGGCGCCGTCCGCGCCGCGCGACGGCACGCAGGCGGAGCCGCTTTCTTGCTGCCCGCCGCAGAGCCGGTACGGGAACGCGTTGTCCGCGGTGACGTGGAACATCTGCGCGGTGGGCTGGTTGTACCAGCTGCTCCAGCTCGCCCCGCCGTTCACGGTGACCAGGGCGCCTTGATCCGCCGCGATCAGGATGGTGCTGGGGCGCACCGGATCGATCCAGATGCGGTGGTAGTCGTCGCCGCCGGGCGCGCCGCGAAAGGCGGCGAACGTCTTCCCTCCGTCCGTCGACTTCCAGGCGGCGACGCTGGCCGTGTACACGAGGTCCGGATTCAGCGGGTCCACCTTCACCTCGGCGAAATCGTCGGGGCGCTCGGCGACCCGGGGATCGTCGCAGATCCGCGCCCAGCTCTCGCCGGCGTCGTCCGAGCGGTAGAGGAACCCGCCCTCCTTGGTCTCGACCGTGGCGAAGAGGCGCGAGCTCCTGGAAGGCGCGATCCCCAGGCCGATGCGCCCCAGCTTGTCGTGCTCGTAGTCGGGCAGGCCTTTCACCACCTGCTTCCAGGTGGTGCCGCCGTCGGCGGACTTGTACAGCCCGCTGCCCGGCCCGGTGAACTCGCCGTTCTCCCAAGGCGCCTGGCGCGACTCCCAGAGCGTGGCGTAGACGATCTTCGGATCGGTGGGATCGATGATCACGTCGGCGCCGCCGGTGTCCGCATCCCTGTAGAGCACGCGCTGGAAGCCCTGGCCGCCGTCGAGGGAGCGGTAGATCCCGCGCTCTTCGTTCGCGCCGTAGGGATGGCCGAGCACCGCGACGAACAGCCGGTCCGGGTCCTTGGGGTCCACCGCGATCTGCGGGATCTGCTGGCCCCCGCGCAGCCCGAGGTGCGTCCAGGTCCGGCCCGCGTCGATCGACTTGTAGACCCCGTCCCCGGTGGAGAGATCGGGCCGCTGCAAGCCCTCGCCGCTGCCCACGTAGATGACGTCCGGATTCGAGGGCGCCACGGCCAGCGCGCCGATGCTTCCGGTGGGCTGCTCGTCGAAGATCGGAGTCCAGGTGCGGCCGTAGTCGTCGGTCCGCCAGACGCCGCCGTTCACCGCGCCGACGTAGAAGACGCCCGGTCTCTGCGGGACCCCCGCCGCCGCCTTCGTGCGGCCGCCGCGGTAGGGCCCGATGTCGCGCCAGCGCAGGTCCTGGAAGAGCGATGCCGAAAAAAGCAGTGCCAGAGCAATCACCAAGGTGCCTCCTCCTCAGGAAGTGCAAAAAGATGCCGGGGCGGCAGGCCGGCCCGGGTCCGGCAAGGGTCGGTTCCGCCCCCCCGGACCGCTGCCGCCCGGCGGGAGCGTCGCAGGCGTTTTTCCCTCTGAAAAGGCCCTTGCGTCACGCCCTCGCCGGACCCCCCTCCCGGGGGACAGGAAGACGTGCGCTCCTTCCCTGCCTTGACGCACAGGACGCGTTGGGGCAGTCTCCCGCCCCGTCGTAGGGCACGACACGGGAAACTACCGAAGTTTTTTGCAACGTGATGCCGTGCATTGATGGCCGCTGGGCGTGCAGGATTCGGGAGGCGGGTCACGCTGCTTCACCCCGGACACGATACACACCACAGGAGTTGACCATGCAATCGAAGTTCAGGGCGCTGAAGTACGCACTCCTCGCCTCGCTCGCGGCGTCCGGTATGGCCGCGGCGCAGACGCCACCAACAACCGACCAGGCCGGCACGGCCCCCAACGCGCAGAACGCAGATCCCAATGCTCCTCCCACGGAGTCGCCGGTCGCCGGCGGCCCCAAGAAGAGCGCGACCGAAGAGATCGTGGTGACCGGATCGCGCATCCGCCGCAAGGACTTGAACACGCCGGCCCCGGTCACGGTCGTGACGCGCGACCAGATCCAGGCCTCCGGCAAGGTCTCCGTCGGCGACTTCCTCCAGACCCTTCCCGAGCAGGGCAACACGGTCAACGCGCAGGTGAACAACGGAAACGACGGCTCGGTCCGCGTCGCCTTGCGCAGCCTCGGCTCCGCCCGCACGCTGGTGCTGGTGAACGGCCGGCGCATGGTGCCGGGCGGCACGGGCGCCGACTCGTCGGCCGACTTGAGCACCATCCCCTCCGCGGCGATCGAGCGCGTCGAAGTCCTGAAGGACGGCGCCTCGGCGATCTATGGATCGGACGCCATCGCGGGCGTGGTGAACGTCATCCTCCGCAAGCGCTACTCGGGCACCGAGGTCGGCGGCTACGCCGGCGTCACCCAGAGGGGCGACGGCAACACGTACGACATCCACGGCATCACGGGGACGTCGGGCGACAAAGGCAGCATCCTGTTCTCCGTCGGCTACCAGGACCAGCATCAGATCTTCGCCGGCGACCGAGGCTGGTCGTCGACCACGTACGGCTACGACTTCGATACGGGCGAGAAGACCCCGAGCGGCAACTCCTCCACCTGGCCGCAGGGCCGGTTCGCGCTCCCCGACCCGGCCAACAACTGCGCCGCTGTAAACAACCCGACGCCGCAGACTGCGCAGATCTGCGGTCTGTCGACCAAGCAAGGCCAGACGTTCGAGCCCAGCCCTGCCAAAGGCGGCGCGAGCAGCTGGATCAAGTATCCCGGCGTCCCCTTCAACACGAACCCCACCAACTATCTGATCACGCCCGCGCGCCGGATCCAGCTCTTCTCGACTGGTGACGTGAACGTCGGCAGCGAGGCCCGCGCGTTCTTCGAGGCGTCGTACGTCAACCGCACCTCGTCACAGGACCTCGCGCCGATGCCCATCGTCAGCACCACCATCCCCACCAACCCCGTCTCCATCAGCAAGGACAGCCTGTACAATCCGTTCGGCGTCGACATCGCGACCTGGCGCCGCCGCAGCGTGGAATTCGGCAACCGGCACTTCGCGCAGGACCTGGACACGTTCCGCGTGGTGGTCGGCCTCGACGGCGCGCTCGGCGAGTGGGCCGGCCCTGCGTCAGGCTGGACCTGGGGACTCGACTACAACCACGGCCGCACCGCCGGCAACGAGCGGGATACGGGGCAAGTCTCGATGTCCCGCCTCGCCAACGCGCTCGGGCCCAGCATGCGCGATGCCAGCGGCAACCCGATCTGCGTCCGCGTAGCCGGCCAAGCGAGCACCAAGATCGGCAACTGCGTGCCGTATGACGTCCTGCACGGCGTCAATAGCCTGTCGCAGGCCCAGTTCGACGCGGTGAAGAACTACGTCGCGTTCGACGGGCAAAACTTCGGCCACAACCAGCAGGACATCTGGTCGCTCAACTTCAGCGGCGATCTCTTCCGGCTGATGGCCAATCGCCCGGCGGGCCTCGCGGTCGGTGGCGATTACCGGCGCGAGTCCGCTAGCAACCTCCCCAACCCCATCACCGCCTCGCTCGACAGCTCCGGGAACAACCTGCTGCCGACCTCGGGAAGCTACAAGGTGTGGGAGGCCTACGGCGAGCTCGTGCTCCCGGTCATTTCCAACATGCCCTTCGTGGAGGACCTGGAGCTGGTGGGCGCCGTCCGGTACAACAACTTCAACACCTTCGGCGACTATACGACCTACAAGCTCGGCGCCCGGTGGAGCCCGATCCGCGACATCACCTTCCGCGGCACCTATGGAACGGCGTACCGCGCGCCGAACATCGGAGAGCTGT
>WNFP01005268.1_pt1 | contig 10406 bp, 8 predicted proteins | sample 5400201 | NCBI WGS metagenome assembly WNFP01 (sample SAMN13153355, study PRJNA577476) | soil metagenome | isolation source: 115 cm saprolite under Madrone tree | place: USA:California | collected 2016-06-14
CGATCGACGGCTGAAGCTCGGGGTGCCGACTCCAGCCGCAGCGCCGATGCCGACGGCTCCGGATTCTTCATCGCGTGAGGTAAGCACTTCGCCGTATGGAACCGCTGCTGACTTTGCAAAGTACGCCATAAAGCCGCGCGAACATGAGATCGATCAAGTCCCGCCACTGCCCACTTCCACTGCATCGGAAGTATCTTCTCCTGCAACTCGCGCGACTCCAGCAGAGCCGAGCCCTTCCGCCGAAACCGCGGTCTCTCAGCCGGGTGGACGTCTTATTGTTTTGAGGGGCGCGAACTTTGGTTGGAATTTGGCTCTCAATCTTAAGATCGATGGGAGAACGGCCGCCAACATTGTGCAGGGACGCAGCTACGATCAGTTCGTGCCGGAGGGGCGTCATATGCTGACCGTGTCGGTCGTGTCAAACTATCATCCGACGTCGACGGTGCTGAACGTGCGGAGCGGACAAACGTACGTATTCACGGCAACACGGCAGAACACCGATAGTGTTGTTCTTGTTCCATCAGCCCTTCCTCCAGGTCAAAACTGAATCACTGGCCTTGAAGAGCTTTGTCTTTTATTCTTTCCCGCTAGTCGTCTTGAAGTCATCGGCCAGTGCGAGTGACGCAGACAACGCCGCCAATAGTGCCAGCCTGGCCATCCACTGCTTCACGCGCCGGATTCTGCGTCTTTTGCTCTCCACACGGCAATGACAAAATGATACGAACAGGGCGCAATGACGGGGGGGTCGTTCACGATTGCTGCGATTGCTTTTCTTTCCAGCGCGGCAGCGGCAATCTCGCCGCCTCCGATTACCCAGAGGTTTTGCCAAAGTTGGGACGTACCGATCGAGCTGAGGACTGATTCAGTTCGACTCAAACTAAAACAAAGATAGGATCTCCACAGCTGGACAGCAAAACAGTAATAAGGAGATCACCACATGACCACGAAGGCGTTATTTGTTAAACTGGAGGCAAAACCGGGCAAAGAAAACGAAGTCGCCAAATTTCTGCGCGACGGGCAGAGTTTGGTTGCGCAAGAGCCTGCAACGACCGCCTGGTTTGGCATTCGCCTTGGCCCAAGCACCTTTGCCATCTTCGACGCATTTGCGGACGATGCCGGACGCGACGCGCACCTGTCGGGAAACGTTGCCAAGGCGCTGATGGAGAAAGCGGACGAGCTACTGGCAGAGCCGCCGAAGATTGAGAAGGCAGACGTATTGGCGGACAGGTTACCGGGTTAATTGGCCTGAAGGTGTCCCGCTGCGTGGCCGCATCATTCATCGCTACACAGCGGCTCACATGACGCAGCGATTCGCGTTTACGATGAATCAGGCAACCTGATCGAGACGCACGAGCACGTGGGCGATTTCAAAGAACCGGTTACTTCTTTTCTTCCTGCTTCAAATTGCGCGCGCGTTCTTCCAGATATGCCTTCAAATCATGCGCCCGGTTTTCGGTAGCATCGGCGAGGTGTAGCAGCTTTCGGCGCGAGCGTTCCGCTTTCGATCCCATGACAGCGAAAGTCTCAGCGCCAGCCTCGCGGGCCTTAAGCCAGAGTTGCTGGTAGCCTCGACGCTCCTGCTTCTCTTTCTCATCCTCCGCTTGCTCCAGGAATGCTGGGTAAGCCTCGTTGAGCCGTCGCTTGGCGGCTTCGTATCGATCGCGAAGATCCTTTTCCGGCGGCAAGGCATCGAGAGGTTCGGCAAAGGCCGGCACGGCGTAATTTCCCAGCATATCATCGTCCCGGAACCGCCTGCTCAGCGTGCGAAGATATTTGGTATGTTCGAGCTTGCCGCGGCGCAAGCTGAAGTAGAAGTAATGGTAAAACCAGACATTTTTACGAGCCTTCTCATCATGCTCCTGGACCCTCTTTTCCACGAGGAGCCGCGCTGAGTCCGCACTCCAGGCGACGAAGTAGTTATACACTCTCCCGGTCTCGTCTGGTTCCACGTCGTCTTTTGGTCCAACGCGATCATTCTTGTCGAACTTCCAGGCAGGTCCTTCTGTTTCCTCGTCCTCCGTTGCCACCAGCTTGAATTGAAGACCATTCTCGCACCGGTACAGCTTCAGGCTGTTCAACTGGCTATGCTCGTGCACCGTTGCGCAAATCCATTGCTCGTCTGGAGAAATGAAGAAATGCCACGCGTCCGGATCACTAACCGGCTCATTCAGCTGCACGCGTTGGCTGGGATCTGCGGCCAGGGTGATCCAGAATGTTGTTGTCGCAAACTCGCCTTTACCCGCATTCCGCTTTTCCTCTCGCTCGATTCGAAAAGTCCCGCGCGGGCTGGTAATGACACTTTCGCTTTGAACGTCGGATTGGGCATAAGCGAAGGTCATGCATGGCCCGAGGAGACTTATACCTAGTAATCCGGCAGCAACCAACCACACGATATATAAACCAGCAATGTGCTTCATTGTGTAGCCATCGCCGGATTCTGCCTCTTTTGCCCTCAACACGGCAACGCCAAAGTGAGATTGAACCCGGTCGAGATGATTGCGGCAGCGTTTGGGACTGCTGCCCAAGAATCGAGCTTGCCATCTTGCAGTGTTTTCCGGCAAACTGCCTCTATGGAGGCAGAAATAGATTGCAAGTTGCAGTCTAATTCTCATAAGCCATGAAAGCCGCAGAGCGAGACAGCCTGATCGCACTTTTGAAGTCGTTGGATCGAGCAACTCTCGATGAGGTGACCGCTGGGCTCACATGGTGTGAGAAGGCTGTTGTGTCTCAACGGCTTGGTCTCAACCTGGTCCCACGGCTTAGTTACCAGCAACTCGCGAAGAAGTACGGAATCCCGATCGCCAAAGTGTATGCGATCGATCGAAAGGCTCGGCGCGCCTTCTATGCGAAAGCTGTTCGTACTCCAAGTCGCGAGGCAGTTGCGGTCGCTTCTGAGGCGGTCGAGCGGTGCAGAGCATTGACACCCGAGTTGATGCGGCATCTGAAGTCGAACACTGGTGATTTGCGGAAGGTGCCCCTGGGACATATTCGAACACATCGTGGGAGAGTTCTTGGCATGCTAGTCGCGCCAGGGGGAATTCGCGATTTTCGTAAGTTTGAATCTGAAATCGAACTCGAGGCCAAAGGGATTTTCGTTAAGCACAGGCGTGACATACTCCAGTGGCTAAAAGACTACCGACCTAATAAAGGAGGTCTCTGGCTGCCGAAGCCCGAACGAAGGATTCAGAAGGCTAACGATGTGTTGGGGCAAACCCGGCTATCGAACTCTGGTGGCACTCGACGCGTGCCGCGGGGCCACTTTACGTGTAGTTAAGCTGCCACGCTTGGTATGGCATCATTCTATACCCCCAGTAATTCGGAGAAGGAGGATTGGCTGATGCAGCACGTTCCACACCGCATTTGCGCGGCTTTGGCGTGGTTGCCGATGCCAGGAAAATGGGCAGTACCTCGGCCGCCGGATCTTCCCAATAGGGACTTTCGTGTATGGTGCGTCGATCGTTGCGTTGATGAGGGACGTAAGGCCGCGATGCGCTGGTTGATTGAATTCGTCGGCGTTACACTTGACAGAAATGACGAGCCTGCCCCTACGAAGCCGCATGAGAACGGCAAGAGTGTTACGATTGGTCAAGTGGGAGGCATTATGTTTGACACGAAAACGAAAAGGCAAGATGCACGCAAGTTAGCGAAGATTTGGCAAGCGTGCACTCAGGCGAGCCTGCACCCCACCGCGGATACAAATCATGCTCCTCTGGAGCCAGATGATTTGGCCAATGCGCTTTGCATCGTAATTGATCACCTTGAAACCGCTCTCTACAAGCCAAGTGACCGAGACCTTTGGAAGATTGTGCGCGAGCAGGAAGAGTTGGCAATCGCACGGGAGCACAGCAGACAAATGTCCAAGAAAGCACCCCGAATGCAAAGCCACCACAGCAACCGAGCATTCTAAAAAGCACGTGAGCGGCGGGAACTGTTCCCCTTAGAGCAAGGGGGTTTGGGGGAACAGGGCAAATGCTGTTCCCCCAACTAAAGGCGCTGGTTAGGCAAGCTGGGATGCCTGGTCTGGCACGGAAAAAAGATGAATTTGGGCTGTCTGAAATTTGTGTAAAAACATCGCTTAACTCTTTGACGCGTATATTATTACGCTGTGTATGATCGTTCTTGGAATCGTGCTTTTGCCCGTCAGAACCCATCGCGCTAGTTAAGGCGGCAGTAAACCTATTTTTCGGCGCGCCGCCGCATAGAGGGGTACATGAGAAAACTACCCCTACGTAAAATACGATATTATCGATCTGACAGGCTATCTTGGATACGGCAATCCGCTGTACCACGGACTGGATATAACGGTTAAAAGACGCGCCGAAGAGGAAGAGAGACAGCAACGGAAGCAACACGCAATCGATCAACTTTTTAAGGGCGGCGGCGTGACGGAACTGATCACACCGCCAGACGAACGAGCGAAAGGTTTGTACTGGAAATGTGATGCCCATCGTACGAGTCATGGACACTATTTTGCAACGTTGTCACCGTTACCGAGTGAACTGGAAGACTATCGCGCTAGTTGCGGCGGCAAGTAAAACTGTTTCTTCGCGAGCGAGCCGCATATACGACAATGACAACTTACAAAGTAACGCGATGTAATGGCGAAACTACGCAGTTTGGATTTAGCGAACGGATTGAAGGGGCTGAACTGCGGCGGGTTCTTAAGGCCTTCCGGCAAAGCGGTTTTTCTGAGTGTGACACTGACACGGTGTTCAGCGAGTCATCGAAGGAAGCTCTGAAAAATTACGAGTTTGTGCCAGGAACATGGAGTTCTTCTGATTTCGATTCACACGCGGCAGCAGGCGACATTGTCGCAGAGATTCTCCACATGCTAGGAATTGAGATAACTATTCAAATGTATCGGGAGGATGGAGGCAAAATCACCGGTAAATGCGATAGAGGAACGTTTCTAGCCAGGAGAAAACGTCTTGTTTGATACGGTCCCAAATCGGCGCCAGCCCGTAAGCGATTTTATATGACATATATTGTCTGATGTTATAACTAGAGCGGCTGCCAAGCTCGTGCTCGGGTTTGATTGGAATTCACCCTCCGCTATCGCCTCGCCCTTGACCCCGACACCGCTGGTGGTAGCATCGGCGAGTCTCGGTTTGTGCTCATGAAAAGTTCTCGCGTTCGTTTAATCCAGTGCGTGATGCTCGCTGTTTGCGTGATTTTTGGGTGTACCAAACCCGTTGGTGCGGCACCCGAGGAAATGTCTGGCAGCATTCAGCAGATGATGACGCCGGAAGAATTCAAGGCCGCCGGTTTGAACAAACTCTCACCCGACGAGCTGCAAAAGCTCGATGCCTGGCTCCAAGGCTATCGAACAGTCACCGAAAAGAAAGCCACTGAGAAAGCTACCGCACGGGCCGAGCGCACCAAGATGGACTTAATTGTAAGCCGTGTGGATGGGACCTTTAACGGGCTAACAGGCAGGACACTGATTCGTTTGGAAGATGGCACCGTGTGGAAACAGGCAAACGCCGACGACCGGTATCGGCCGAAGGTCACTGATCACCCAGCAGCTGCGGTCATTCACGGCGTCTTTGGTTACAAGATGCAGATTGAAGGGACCCAGGAATTCTACGTCGATCCGGTCCGGAAACCGTAGCTGATCAAGCAAGCGGTTTCGTCGCAGAGGTGACCGGCAGCAATCGCCCCAGGCCAAACTCGGCGTGGATCAATTGCGCAGCGTGTTCTGCCTCTTTTTCGTCGACGATGACCGCGATCTTAATCTCCGATGTGGATACCAGTTGAATGTTGATCCCATTTCGCCCCAGGCATTCGAACATCCGCGCCGCGACACCCGAATGCGACCGCATTCCAATTCCGACGACGCTCAGCTTGGCTACGCCACTGGTAGTGTTCAGGCGTATTGCGCCCATCTCGCCTATTACCGGCATCAAGATCTTACGGGCGTTTTCCAGTTCATCCTCGTGAATGGTGAATGAAATGTCAGTCGTCCCGGCGATCGACGCATTCTGCACAATCATGTCAACGATGATGTGTGCGGCGGCAACATTGGAAAAAATCCGGCCGGCGATTCCCGGTTCGTCACGGACCCCAGCAACGCTCAGCTTTGCCTGACGCCGGTCCAGACTGATCCCGCGAACCACCACATCTTCCATGCTAGGAGTCTCTTCCCTGGCGACTGTCCCGGTGGTTTTCTTAAAGCTCGACCGCACTTCGAATTCGACGCCGAATTTTTTCGCGAACTCTACGGCGCGCGACTGCATCACCTTCGCGCCGCCACCAGCCATCTCGAGCAGCTCCTCATAGGAAATTTCCTTGAGCTTTTGCGCATCGAGAACGATCCGCGGATCGCAAGTAAAAACCCCATCGACGTCAGTAAAAATCTGGCACGCGTCTGCGTTTAGCGCGCCCGCCAGCGCAATTGCGGTCAAATCCGATCCGCCCCGTCCCAACGTGGTGGTTTCTCCTTCCGGTGTCTGACCCTGAAAACCAGCGACGATCACGATGTAATCGTCTGAGAGCAGTTCGTGAATTTGCTTCGGACTGATATTGGCGATGTGCGCCTTGGTGTGGTTGCGGTCGGTTAAAATTCCCGCCTGCGCGCCGCTCAGCGAAATGGCTCGTCCGCCGAGTGCGTTGACCGCTATTGCGGTTAAAGCAGTGGCGGCATGCTCGCCGGTCGATAACAAAATGTCGAGCTCGCGCTGTGTCGGGTGCGGCGATACGTCGTGCGCGAGCTTGAGCAGATTATCAGTCACGCCCGCCATTGCGGAGATGACCGCGACAACCTGACAGCCGCCGCGCTGTGTTTCGACAAGCCGGCGTGCAACTTTAGATATGCGCTCAGGCGTCCCGACGGAAGTGCCTCCATACTTTTGAACCACCAGGCGCATGTCAGATAAAGATTAAATCCAACCAAGCACGAACAGCGATGGTTTTCGAGCGTCGGCTATCACCCAATTGCGCGTCGGACCTCGTCTACAGTCGCGGCGACCAGTTTCAATTCTTTCATTCGCGGGGTAATCGCGTCGGGATCTTTCAAGCCATGTCCTGTGACTGTACAAACGATCCGACTGGCCTCTGGAATTTTTTGGAATGAGTACGCCGCCTCATCTGAATCACAGCATTTGAAAAACCCTGCGATCGCCGCCGCGCTTGCGGGTTCGACGAAAATTCCCTCATGTCGCGCAAGCCAACTCTGCGCTGCGAGAATCTCCTGATCGCTCACAACGTCAATTGCTCCACGCGATTCCGCGATTGCCCCGCGGGCTTGTTTCCAGCTGGCTGGATTTCCGATTCGAATTGCAGATGCAATCGTTTCGGGTTTTTCGACGATGCGGTTGTCAAAAATTGGCGCCGCGCCAGCCGCCTGAAACCCAATCAGCGTCGGCAATTTTGTGGACCTTTGATCGGATTTGTAATCCCGATATCCCGCCCAGTATGCGGTAATGTTTCCGGCATTGCCCACGGGCAGCAAATGAAAATTGGGCGCGTCTCCCAGAATATCGACGATTTCAAACGCAGCCGTCTTTTGTCCTGCGATCCGGTCCGGGTTAATCGAATTCACGATAACAAACTCGTGGCTGTCGCCTAGTTCCCGCACAATGCGAAGCGCGTCGTCAAAATTCCCATCGAGCGCAACGATTTTGGCCCCGTAAGCAAAAGCTTGCACCAATTTTCCGATTGCGATTTTTCCCGCAGGCAAAATGACGATGCACAAAATTCCTGCGCGCGCTGCGTAAGCAGCCGCTGAAGCTGAAGTGTTGCCTGTGGAAGCGGAAATAAGAGCCTTTGCGCGGTGCTCCATCGCTTTCGACACCGCCACCGTCATGCCGCGGTCCTTGAAGGAGCCGGTTGGGTTTACCCCTTCATTTTTAACGAAAACTTCGCAGCCGCGGCCGACCCATTTGCTCAATTGCGGACAATAGATCAGTGGCGTATTCCCCTCGCCCAAGGAGACAATCGGCGTCGAGGCAGAGACCGGTAGAAATTCGCGATAGGATTCAATTACTCCCCTGCTCTGCCGCAATTCTGATGTTGTCCATTCCATTTGTGTTTTCTATTCGAAGCGAATCCGTGTGATTGTCGATCCGTAAGTGCCGTGTAAGAATCATGCCGTATGCCTGCGCTAAGCAAGGAAGATAAGCTGCGACTCTTGACCACGATGCTGGAGAGTCGCCATGCAGACTTGCGCGAGCAGAATCTGAATCGTCAGGGCAAAGGACACTTTCACGTTTCCGGAATGGGGCACGAGGCGCTGGCGGCGGTCTCGATCCAGATGAAGCCGGACGATTACATCGTGCCGTACTATCGCGATCGGGGTTTGGTTTTGGGACGTGGGATGACGACGCGTCAGCTCGGCCTCGAATATTTCGCCAAACGGAACACCGGCAGCGGCGGTCGCCAAATGCCATCGCACTACAGCAATGCTGACCTGCACATCTGGAGTGTGCCAACACCCACTGGGTCGCAGCTCCTTCCCGCGTGCGGCATTGCATGGGGCATCAAGCTCGATCGGAAGAAAAATCTTGTCGTAACGACGGTTGGCGATGCGGCGACCCGTCAGGGCGATTTTTACGAGGCGATCTGTTTCGCCAAAGAAAAGAAGCTACCCATGCTCTTTCTCGTCGAAGACAACGCCTACGGCATCAGCATGCCAACGCGCAAGACCAATCCGCTTGCATTGAAGGTTCTGGAACACGGGAACTGGCGCAAGATCGACGGACAAAACGTACAACAGGTTTACGACGCGACAGCAGAAGCATTCGAAAAGATTCGCGGCGGCGGCGGGCCATTCTTTTTCTGGATCAATATGGAGCGTCTTTCGAGTCACACGAGTTCCGATGATCAAAAACTTTACCGCGCCGAGGAGGAACTGCTTGGGCTAGAGAAATTCGATCCGCTCAAATGTTGGAAGGATCAACTAATCGAGGAAGGCGTCATTACCGGGGAGAATTTCGCGAGACTCGATAGCGAAATTAAGGAACGAATTCGCCGCGAATACAGTGAAGCGGAAAAAGCCGAAGATCCGTCGCCTAACGAGCTTCTCGCGAACGTCACGAAGCCGCCGCCAAAGATCGAAACAGAAATCCTGCCGCCCGGGAAATATCGGATCGGCGACACAGTGAACAAAACCTTGCGCCTCGGTCTGGAGGAAGACGACCGCCGAATTCTCTTCGGCGAAGACATCGAAGATCCCAAAGGCGGTGTATTTCGCCTTACTCAAAAGCTTTCAACAGAATTTCCAAAGCAAGTTTTCAATTCGCCACTCGCGGAATCGACCATTCTCGGCGTTGCCTGTGGCCTTGCTGCGTACGGGAAGCGCCCAGTCTTCGAGCTGCAGTTTATCGACTTTATTTATCCGGGCTTCAACCAACTCGTCACCAACATCTCCACGCTGCGGTGGCGATCGTTTGGCAACTGGAAATGTCCAGCGGTGTTTTATGCGCCTTATGGAGCGTATTTGCCCGGCGGAAGTTTGTGGCACAGCCAGGCAAACGAATCAGCGCTCGCCCATTATCCCGGTCTAAACATTGTGATTCCGAGCACCCCGGCAGACGCCGCCGGATTGCTTTGGACGGCAATGCACGCTGAGGATCCAGTGATTTTCTTGATTCCAAAGCATTTGCTTTGGGCCGAACACGAATACGCGAAACCGATCCAGGCCGTTCCGCTCGGGCGGGCGCGTCAACGCAGAAGCGGCTCGGACGTGACCGTGGTCGCCTGGGGAAACACGATCGAGAAATCTCTCGAGGCGATCGCAAAAATCGAGAATGAGATAAGCGTCGAACTAATCGATCTGCGATCGATCGTTCCGTGGGACAAGGCTGCAATTGAAAAGTCAGTGGGTAAAACTCGCCGGCTGGTTGTCGTCCAGGAAGACACCGAGAACTGCAGTGTGGGGCAAATGATCATTTCGCACGTCACCAGCACGGCTGAGCTGTGGAATGAGATGATCAGTCCACCGATTCTCGTCAGCAAAGCGAACGTCGTGATCGGTTACAATCCGATCTACGAATACGCGGCATTGCCGGATATCGAGCGCATTATCGCTGCAATCCGGCACTCCGTCGCAGCCAAACATGAACGCGCAGTTGTAGCCGGAATCGGTGATTCCGGCCGCCCCGCAAAACGACCCGAATACGTTCAGCCGGGATCAACGATGCCGGCTACAACGGAAATCGGCAAACGGCACGTGCAACCTATTACGGTGCCCGTGATGGGCGAAGGAATTCGCAACGCCAAAGTCGTTTCGCTCTTGAAAAAACCGGGCGATCCCGTGGCGCTTGACGATGAATTGTGCGAAGTCGAAACGGACAAGGCCGTTTATCCAATCCAATCATCGTTCGCCGGAGTCATGGGCGAATGGAAAACGAAGGTTGGCGACACTGTCGACATTGGCCAGGAGCTTGGCACACTTTTTACGGATGAAG